>Ga0302190_10000274_pt1 | contig 31981 bp, 22 predicted proteins | sample II_Bog_E2_3_FD_198784 | JGI IMG/M metagenome (GOLD analysis project Ga0302190, IMG submission 198784) | Peat permafrost microbial communities from Stordalen Mire near Abisko, Sweden - II_Bog_E2_3 | ecosystem: Environmental > Terrestrial > Soil > Wetlands > Peat | place: Sweden: Abisko... | reverse complement strand
TGAAGAACTTCTCTTCTGGGTCAGGACCGACCGCAAGACGGCGCTCCGCATCCTGGAGCTGGTTGAAGCAGTACTCGCCGACCCCTTTGACGGTGTCGGTAAACCGGAGACGCTCAAGCATGAACTAGCTGGCTGCTGGAGCCGGAGAATTACTCAAGAGCACCGTCTGGTCTATAAAGTCACCGCCGAGCGAGTTTATTTTCTTCAGGCGCGGTATCACTACGAGTGAGCTTGTGGAGCTGTTTCAGTGTGCATCGAGTCTTTACAGCCTGCCCCGCCCCCTGCAAAACTGAATTGTGGCCACGCAAACAATTGTCATCCTCGACTTCGGTTCGCAGTACACGCAGCTGATCGCCCGCCGCATTCGCGAGCAGAACGTCTTCTCGGTGGTGCTGCCCTGCACAGCTCCGCTGGCCGAGATCCAGTCTTACAGCCCGTTGGGGCTGATTCTTTCGGGCGGCCCGTCTTCGGTGTACGACGCCGACGCTCCCGCCGCCGACCCCAAACTGCTTGAGCTTGGTGTCCCGATCCTTGGCATCTGCTACGGTCTGCAGTTCATCGTGCATCACCTAGGCGGCAAGGTGCGTCCGGCTCCCAAGCGCGAGTACGGCCACGCCGAAGTCGCCATTGAGAACGCGGCCACGCCGTTGTTCGCCGGGCTGCCGCCGACGTTGGCCGTCTGGATGAGTCACGGCGACGAGGCTCTTGAGCTGCCTGCCGGGTTCCATCGCACCGCCGTCACCTCCAACGCGCTGGCCGGTATCGCCAACGAGGCCCTGCGCATCTGGGCCGTGCAGTTTCATCCCGAGGTGCATCACACGCCGCTCGGACCCCAGCTCCTCAAGAACTTTGTCTTTGCCATCTGCGGCGCGGCTGGCGACTGGACTCCGGCGCACTTCATCGAGAGCACCGTCCAGCAGATTCGCCACAAGGTCGGCGAAGGGCACGTGATCTGCGGTCTCTCGGGCGGCGTGGATTCGTCCGTCGCGGCCGTTCTCGTGCACAAGGCCATCGGCAAGCAGCTCACCTGCATTTTTGTGAATAATGGCGTGCTGCGCAAGAATGAGTTCCTGAGCGTGCAGACCAACCTGCGCGAAAAGCTCGGCCTCAACATCGTCGCCGTCGATGCCAGCGAGCGCTTCCTGTCGAAACTCGCCGGCGTGACGGACCCCGAGAAGAAGCGCAAGATCATTGGCGCGGAGTTCATCGCAGTCTTTGACGACGAAGCCAACCGCATCGCGCGCGAAACCGGCGGAGTTGACTGGCTTGTGCAGGGCACGCTCTACCCCGACGTGATCGAGTCCTCCAGCGTCAAAGGTCCCTCGCAGACCATCAAGAGCCACCACAACGTAGGCGGCCTGCCCGACCACATGAAGCTCAAGCTCATCGAGCCCCTGCGCGATCTCTTCAAAGACGAAGTCCGCCGCATCGGCCGCGACATGCAAATGCCGGAAGACGTGCTTGGCCGCCAGCCCTTCCCTGGGCCCGGTCTCGCCGTCCGCATCCTCGGTGAAGTCACGCCGGAGCGCGTGGCGCTGCTCCAGAACGCCGACGAAATCGTCATTGCCGAGATCAAGGCCGCCGGTCTCTACTCCACCATCTGGCAAAGCTTCGCCGTGCTGCTACCGGTCATGAGCGTAGGCGTCATGGGCGATCAGCGCACCTATGCGTACACCTGCGCCGTCCGCGCCGTGCATTCTGAAGACGGCATGACCGCCGACTGGACTCCCTTGCCCTACGAAGTTCTCAAGCGCATCTCCAGCCGCATCGTCAACGAAGTTCGCGGCATCAACCGCGTCGTCTACGACATCACCAGCAAGCCCCCCGGCACAATCGAGTGGGAGTGATCTGCCATCAAGGCAGACGCGCCAGCGGCGCAATTGATCCGGGTGCGGGAGTTTTCTCCTGCGCACGCATGATTGGCGACGGTGGTACTCCTTCGAATCGCAGTGGATCGCACAATTGATCCTGCCCTAAAAATAGAAGCCTACACACTATTTAAGGCAGGATCTATAAAGTATTCGACGGTATTTCACGCTGATCCAGGGAAGCTATTTCTTTTCGCAGGTTTCGCGGAGATTGACGGAAGCCAACGCTACGCTTTCCACAAGATCGAGCGGCCCATCCTTTTGATGGTTATGGAAACTGCACAGCGGCACGATATACCAACGGTCATAGCCAGCGGATTCCTGCACGAACGCGCCCACGTCCGGGCTGTTGACGCACCGCTTTACAGCGCAGGTTGCAGGCACTTTCTGGTGCCGGGCGTTGAAGGCCATCCAGTGACTCAGCCAGGTTCCACACTTGCATAACTTGAAGGCATCGCTGTTTCCATTGATGTTGTAAACCCGCATGGAATCACTCTTTCGTCGTGGGCTAGATTATAGGCTTTGGAAGTAGAACTTACGGGTTTCCCCTCAGGAGCTTCTGAAAAAGTCTTCTATTCCCTATCCCCCGGTCCCTACCTCGCGCCCTTCAACGCGGCCACTTCCTGTGTCAGTGTGTCCAGCCGCGCCAGCAGCTCGGCGTGGTACTTGTCGGCAGCGGAGGGTTCGAAGGGTTCCACGTAAAAGGTGCCGTTCGGTTCCAACTCGCAGCGGCGCACTTGGTGGATGCCCTCAAAGCCCTGGCGGTGGACAATGGCCACCAGCTCTTCGCGCGTCAGCGACTCGCGGTGCAGCGCGCTCTTGTCCACCTGCCCATCGCGGATCAGCACCGAGGCGCGGCCTTCCAGCAGGCGCGTCATGCGCGGGGAGCGGTAGAGCGTGCGCACCAGCAGCCAGTTGATGCCGAGCAGACCAATAGCTCCAACGATGCCGCCACTCACGGAGTTGTCGTCACCGATAATGGCGTTCTGCACGGTGTTTGAGAGCGACAGCAGCACCACCAGGTCGAAGGGGTTCAGCTGCGCCAGCTCGCGCTTGCCGAAGATGCGCAGCAGCACCACCAGCACCAGGTAGACGATGACCGGCCGGGCCAGCTTCTCCAGGATCGGAAGCGGCATCTGAAACATGTGGTCGAAGATGACAGAATGCGGCATATGCCAGAGCATAGCGTGTGCGGCTGACCGGTTTCAAAGAAAACTGCGCAGCGGGCCCGGCTGGAGGCGTGCGCAGCAGCAGTGGATTGAGGTCTATTGATCCGGCCCTCAAATAGTGTCACGCTCTCCCGTCCATTCCGCACAAAACGCGGAATGGACGGGGCACTCAATCATCAGTATTTATGGGCCGGATCAATAGTGCTTCTGTGAGAACTTCACGACCAGATCCACAGTGTGCGTGTCGTCGTTGAGGGTTTGTGTATAGTGGACGGCTGCCGAAGCAAAGACGCGCTCCAGCGCGGGATTGACGCCCTGGGTGGCGAAGAAGCTGCGCACCGCGCCCTCGTTGAAGACGGTTCCTGGCGGTATCTTCCATGCTGCCAGGATGGCCGCGCGGAGATCGTCGCTCACATTTTCAACGGTGAGTTTTCCCATCGCGTACAGCGGGCCCGGCGTAACTGTTACCGCATAACTGACAGTCTGGCTGGCGTGGTCATAACTCGGCGTTGGCTCGACCTTGGGCTGCATGTAGCCGTGGTTGTGATACTGGCGCGCAACGTACTCCCAGTTCTCTTGCACGTGTTGTTGGTCGGCAATATCGCCCGGGCGCAGGCGCGCTTGTTTGTCGAAATCAACCTGCTTCAGCAGCAACTCCGGCGCCAGCCGGATATTGCCCAGCTTGTAGAGAATTCCCGGCGCGAGGTTGATCTCAAAGGGAATCCGGATGCTGTCGGCTGCGGCAACGGCTGCGCCTTTTGGGCTAGCGCGGACCGTTGCCTCCAGATACCCCCGGTCATGGTAGTAGTTGTCCAGATAGGTGGCCATCTGGCTCGGCGTGCCCTCGGCATCGTAGGCTGAGCCGGTTAGATGTGCCAGAATCTGCTGCGCGCCGGCGTCAATTGCGGCTGGAGCGCCCACGACGGCGATGGGGCCAACCACCACCGGTGGATCTGCGATGAAGTAGTTGATCGCCGCTTCCTTTGCCGATCCCAGGCCGGCGGCTGCCACAGCCTGTACGCTTGCCTTCAGACCCTCTTCGGCAAGCATCTTTTCGAGCGCGGCGCGGACATCGTCGTTCACACTGCCATCGCCTGGCACCTTGCCGTGGTAGAGAGGGATCTGTGTATGTAGCTTTGCATCAAGTTCGCCGCCCGCCTTTAGAGGAAGGTTGGTGATCCTGATGGGGAGCAGGTCTGGCGAGGGTGCGAGTTGATAGATCAGGTCCTGGCCGTCGAAGTTATAGGTTAGCTTTGAAAACATTCCTGTGCTCATCAGCGTTTTGGCGTGCTCGCCCATCTCGGCCACGGTGAGCTGGTCGCCGGGCTTCAGTTGAGCCGCGGATAGCAGCTCCTCGCGTGTGTATTCCGGCGCGCCAAGGAACTGGATGGTGCGTGGCGTGTAGACAGGAGCCTGCGCTAAACAGAGGGTAGCGGTGCATGCGGCAATGCCGATGATGAGAGCGGAGGGGATTCTCATGGTGAAAAAGATTAGCAGAGCGGCGCGCGGCCAACTGTATCCAGGTCTGAATGTGGCGGGCTACTTGCCCAGCACCCGGCTTATGCGCCATTTGAGAATGCGCCGGTAGCCGCCGAGAATCTTGGGCAGGCGGGTCCAGGCATAACGGTCGAGCCAGGTGGTGCGTTGTGGCAGAGGAACGGCGGTCTTGCGCAGCTCGTGGAACCATGGTCTGGCGCAGGCGTGCATCCATCGGCCGCCGATGTCCCACGGCTTGGGGCTGCCGATGTAGTGCACGATCGCATCGGCAGGGACTGTGCGCGGGTCTGTTGTTGCCTTTACGGTGGTGTTGAACCGCGTCTCTAACTGGTAACAATCGTTCGCGAATAGAGCGTTCAGCAGGCTCTGGTCGCGGTTTACCAGTTGTGCGCCCCATTTTCTGCCGAAGGCGAACACCTTCTCCGAGCAACCCTGGCGACGCCATTCGATGAGGTTCATCAGCACGACCCCGGCATTGAACGAGGGATCGTCAGGCGCTCTTCCCACGGAGAGCTGAAAGTCCCGGTCCAGCGTTCCGGCCACGACGCCGTCCACGGCAAAGCCGGCCGCATGGGAGCCCATCTCGGCCTCAAAGAGTGGTGCAATATCGATGTTCACGCGGAGATCGGAGTCGAGATACAAAAGGCGGTCTTCATTGACCAGTTCGGGTAGCAGCAGGCGATAGTAGGTGGCATAACTGCCGTGCAGATCCGGAAAGCCGGAAAAGATGCTGGTATCGGCCGTCTCCAGCAGATGGAGGCTATAGTTCCGCTGTGTCTTATCGAGAGTTTTGCGTAGCAGTGCGAGCTTCTGTTCGGTAAATCCTGTCAGGATCAGATAGAACCGCGCGCTATAACCCTCGGCTAGATTGCGCAGCAGCGAGGACATAGCCACATGCAGCGGCACTTCCATGAATTGGTCGGTGCAAAACGCTACTGCTACAGCGCGGTCGTTCGTAGGCTCGTTCACCGGTGTGCAAACCTCCGTGCTTGTTGTTCGCGCCCAGGGATTCGAGGCAGAGGCGCTATGAATGTTTGCGTTGCAGGTGCGAGCGATTGTGCGCGAGTGGCTCTACCTGAGACGAAGCGCCAAGATCGGGCAAGAACTGCGGACTCTCAGTCCGGGCCCACGAGGCCGATCTTGAGTGAAGACTATCCGGAAGCTGGTAGCTTGTCCAATGAGGCGTTTGCAGTGTTCGAAATGTGCCGATTGCGCCAAGCTGATGGAACTGACTATTGCCCTTCAATAGTGTGTAGGCTTCCCACCCATTTCGCGATAAAGCTTGCGAAATGGATGGGGCACGGTGCTTCTATTTTGAGGACCGGATCAATAAGCCATAAAGCTCGGCAAAAAAGACCAGTGACTTTACCGTGTGAGGAGAGATTAACAGACAGGCAGACGCGGCAAAGGTATTGTCGAGGCAGTGTGGCGTGTGCCACAGCATGGCGGCAAAACGCGCTTCTGCTACATTGAAGAGGTCGCGTCGCGAGCCGTGCAAGCGCCCGCTTGCAGCGGCTTTTAATCTTCATTTCATAGGTCTCGATTTAACTGACAAAGGGGCAATCCAGATTGGCTACAGAACCAAACCTCATGCCGGCATTGCTGGCTCCGTTTCGCATTGAACCGCGCTTCGACTACCGTCCGTGGGGTTTTCGCGACCTGCGTCCGTGGTTTGATCGCGCCATAGCCGCGGGCGAGCAGCCGATCGGCGAGGCGTGGTTGACGGGCGATGCCAACCTGGTTGCCACTGGCCCGTACGCCGGCAAGCGGCTGGACGCGGTCTTTGCTGAAGCGGGCTTCGCGCTGCTGGGTGCGGGCGCTCCTTCAACGGCTTCGCCCCTGCTGGTAAAGGTGCTGTTTGCCGCCGACAAGCTCAGCGTGCAGGTGCACCCTGACGACAAGATGGCGCAGAAGTATGGCGACCCGCGCGGCAAGACCGAATGCTGGTATGCGCTGGCTGCTGAGCCGGGCGCGCGCGTGGCTTTGGGGCTCAAGGCGGGCGTGACGCTTGAGCAGGTGGAAGCCGAAATCAAGGATGGCACGCTTGAAGCCAGCCTGAACGCACTGCCGGTCGAGGCCGGCGACATGATTTTTGTGGATGCGGGCACGGTTCATGCCATCTGGCCCGGCGCCATCATCATGGAGACACAGCAGAACTGCGATTTGACCTATCGTATGTTCGACTACGGACGTCCGCGTGAGCTGCACGTCGCCAGGTCGCTTGAAGCCACCAAACTGGTTACCCGCGCCGGCAAGGTTGCGCCCATCCAGCAGAACGGCCGCACCGTGCTCATCGACGTGGAGTACTTCCGCGTGGAGCGCGTGCCGGTGGCAGAATCGATCACGGCTGAAGCACTGAAAGTCGGCAGCCAGCCGGGACTGAGCTATTTGTTTGTTGCTGCCGGTTCGGCGCGGATTGAAGGCGATGGGTTTGACCCGTTCGACCTGGGCCCGCGCGCCATTGCGGCAATTCCAGCGGCCGCGCCCAACTTCACAGTGCGCAACCTGGGCGGTCTCGATCTGATCCGCATCACTCCCAACTGGCCCCAGGAGCCAAGCCGATGACACAGCCCGCATGGCGTGAATCCGTGGTCGCGTTTATCCAGGCCGAGGCTCAGCCGGTGGACAAGTACGGCCATCAGCCGCGCCTGTATGCGCTGGCCTGCCAGCTCGGCAAAGGGATTGAATACGACGACGACATCGTGTTTGCAGCCGCCTGGATGCACGACCTGGGTGTGTTTCTCGGCCATCGCCCGGAAGATCCCGATGAGCTGAAGCGCTGGGACCATGTGCCCTACACCATGGCGCGCACGCGCGAGTTGCTGGCGCTGTGGGGGTTTCCGCCTGAAAAGCTGGAAGGCGTCCTCGATGCCATCCGCACCCATCAGCCGCACGACGATCCGCGGTTGATAGAGGCGATCCTGCTGCGCGATGCCGACATGCTTGAGCAGTTGGGAGCGGTGGGCATTCTGCGCGCAGTATGCAAGGTGGGCCGCGACACGCGCTACGAGACTTTTTCATCCGTGGCGCCGGTTCTGCGCAAAGCTGTAAATGAACTGCCGGGCAAGCTGCGTCTAAGCAGTACGAAGGAGATTGCAGTTTCCCGAATTGAAACTCTCAGGGCCTTTCTGACCGAAATGGAACATGAGGCTGGAGGACTACTCTATTAGACTGAAAATGGACCGTATTTGTGCCTGACTGCACCGCAGTTAGGGCGCCTGGGCAGTGCAAGACCTTCTGTCTTGGAATTTTTTGCCGCGTTCAAGCATTGTTCCCCGGCATGTTTTCGGTCCGGGGGCTTCCATGTACAAAGGAGATCCGCATGAGGCCCAAGTTTTTCCTCTCTGTACTCTTCATGGTTCCTGCATTCATTCTTTTCAGTGGAAATCCGGTTTCGGCACAGGTAGCTCCAGCGGCAACTGAGGTTGGTTTGCCGTTGATGGTGGGCGGAGGCCTGGCGGACGACAACATCGACTTCGGCGCGGGCCGCAGAATGGAAGGCATTTCGATCTGGGCTGACTGGGACCTGACCGGTCACAAGTTCGTGCCCAAGGGGCTTGCACTGGAAGCCGAGGCCAGAACCATCCGCTTCGGCATTCCGCAAGGCTTCTCGCAGATGAGGGAAGAGACGGCGCTGGGTGGGTTCGTCTACTCATGGCGGCGTTATCCCAAGCTCCGTCCGTTCGCCAAGGGGTTGGCTGGCATCGGCAGCATCGATTTTCCGCCTTATCCCCGTTATGGGCACGATACGCGGGCGATCCTGGTTCCAGGTGGCGGAGTTGATTACCGGGTCTACGACCGGGTTTGGGTTCGCGCTGAGTACGAGTACCAGATATGGCAGAAGATGTTCGGCAATGACAGCCTTACGCCGAACGGTTTCACCATCGGCGCTTCGTATAACTTCCGCCACCACACGACGTTCCGCTAGGTTTTTGGCAGTATCCGCCCCGCCGTTCCTGCTGAGGACGGTGGGGTTTTCTATTTCTGCCCGGCCATCCCGATTTGCGTTCCCGCCTGTTTCGGGCAAGAATCGATTACGTCATGAACCTTCAATTTTCTTTACCCTCCAAACTTCGCGGCGTCTTTGATCAGACGGCCGCCGACTGGCAAGCCAACTCCACGCTGGACCGCTTCTGGCGGAAAGACGCCACGCTGTGGACCTCGGATGGCGAGGAGAAGTGGCTTGGCTGGATCAACATTGTCGAGCGGCAGCAGGCCAACCGCGAGGCCTTTGTCGCGCTGGCCGCCGACGTAAAGCAGGCTGGCTTCAAGCACCTGGTGCTGCTGGGCATGGGCGGCTCCAGCCTTTGCCCTGAGGTGCTGGCCTTCACCTTTGGCACGCAGCCCGGCTTCCCGGTGCTGGCCATTGTGGACTCCACCGACCCGGTGCAGGTGAAGGCCGTGCGTGACAGCGTCAACCTGGCTGAGACGCTGGTGATTGTGGCCTCGAAATCTGGCTCTACGCTGGAGCCCAACGTGCTCAAGCAGTATTTTTTCACAGAGATGCAGAAGGCTGTGGGAGCCGACAACGCCGGTAGCCACTTTATCGCCATCACCGATCCAGGCTCGAAGATGGAGCAGGTGGCGCGTGGGGACAACTTCCGTCAGATCTTCTTTGGCGATCCGGAGATCGGCGGCCGCTTCTCGGCGCTGTCGAACTTCGGCGTGGTCACGGCTGCGGCCGCAGGCCTCGACATCGACAAGCTGTTGGCGGCTGCTGCTGCCGCGGTTGCCGATGCCAAGAAGCCATTGGACAGCAATCCGGCCGCCAAACTCGGCCTGTTGCTGGGCGTGGCCGCCAATGCTGGCTGCGACAAGCTCACGATCTTTGCCTCGCCAGAGATCCACGACCTGGGCGCATGGATGGAGCAGTTGGTGGCCGAATCCACCGGCAAGCTGGGCAAGGGCGTCACACCGGTTGACCGCGAAACCATCGGCGCGCCCGACGTCTACGGCTCCGACCGCCTGTTTGTTTATCTGCGCCTGGATGGAACCAGCGATGCGAGTCTTGACGCCAAGGTGGCCGCGATTGAAGCCGCTGGTCGTCCGGTGGTGCGCATCGGCCTCTCCGATCGCTACGGCATCTTCGGCCAGTTCTTTACCTGGGAGGTAGCCACGGCCGTCTGCGGCGCGGTGATGGGCATCAACCCCTTCAACCAGCCGGATGTGGAGTCGGCCAAGATTGAAACCCGCGCCCTTACCTCGGCCTACGAAGAGACGGGCAAACTGCCGGAGAGCACGCCGTTCCTCACCGATACGGGCGTGGAACTCTACGCTACCCCAGCCTATGCGGCCACGCTCACGGCTGCCGCACCGACTCTCACGCTGGCCGGCATCGTGAAGGCGCACATTGCCCAGATCAAGGCTGGCGACTACTTCGCCTCGCTGGCGTATCTGCCCATGTTCGCCGAGCACGAAGCCGCCATCCAGAGCTTCCGGCACAAAGTGCGCGACGCCAAAAAGGTGGCCACCTGTCTCGGCTTTGGACCGCGCTTTCTGCACTCCACCGGCCAGGACTACAAAGGCGGGCCGAATACGGGCGTCTTTTTGCAGATCACCGCAGCTCATGCGGCCGATCTGGCCATTCCGGCGCAGAAGTTCAGCTTTGGTATTGTCATTGACGCGCAGGCGGCGGGCGACTTGGCGGTTCTGGAGGCGCGTGGACGCCGTGCTCTCCGTGTGCACCTGACCGGCGACGTATCAGCCGGATTGGCCACGCTGAACGCGGCCTTTGAGCAGGCGCTGGCCTGAGACGGGCGCGCCGCAACCAACCCGCGAGGTATGAAACGGTCTGGGTGCCCCATCCTTCGCGTACTTTGCGAAGGGTGGGATAGCAGACATTTTGCTACCGTTCTCTGTTTAGTTGTGTCGGCACGCTACGCTTGTTTTGTGTCAGGGCACGACTTTAGTTGTGCCATAAACCGCAAAAGAAATCACTGCATACATTTTCCTTGTCATAAAGGCAGCGGATAGCCTTTATGACTCCTGATGCCCACATGTTTGTTGCTGGTACCAACTTACGCCCGCCCGGCAAACTCGCGCGTCTCGGTGTACACGCGCACCTTCTCGCCTTCCTGGACGTAAAGCGGCGCCTTGATCTCCAGCCCCGTCTCCAGCCGCGCCAGCTTGGTTACGTTGCCGCTGGTGTCGCCGCGCGCGCCCGGCTCCGTGTAGGTCACCGTCAGCTCCACCTGCGCAGGCAACTCCAGACCAATCGGGTTGCTGTTGTACTTCATCAGCTTCACGATCGCGCCCTCCACCAGAAACTCCAGCGCCTCGCCCATCATCGCCTTGGTCAGCGGCAGCGTATCGAAGCTGGTCTGATCCAGAAAGTACGAGCCGTCGCCGTCGCTGTAAAGGTACGACGCTTCCACGTCTTCCAGGTCCGGCTCCTTGAACTTCTCGCCAGCCTTGAACGTCTTGTCGAAGACCGCTCGCGTCAGCAGGTTGCGCATCTTCAGCCGCACCAGCGTCTGTCCACCGCGCGCCGTCGGCGTCGATACCTCCACGTCCATGCAGTAGTAAGGGACGTTCTCCATCTCGAAATACATCTTCCGCTTCACGTTGATGGCTTCAATTACGGATGCCATGAAAAATCCTCTTCCAATCTCAATCTCTCGAGCCGCGCCAACCACGCACAGCTCCCCGTCCATTATAGGGGGCCGCCTGCGCAGGCAACCCCGATGGGTTCCTGTAGAAGGTCAAGAGGTTGTTCCATCGCCGGATCGGCCGGGTGCCCCATCCTTGTCCGCGCTTTTGCGGGCAAGGGTGGGAAAGCACGAACCCCACCAACCTGCCCCCACGTTTGACTCCCCCCAACCCCCTCTGCGAAACTTCGGCCCATGCGCTACACAGGAAAGATCGATCGCGCCGAAGATCGCAAGATCCGCCAGAGCAACACCACCATCTATCGTTGCTGCCATCTGCCCATCTGGATATGGGTTTACTTCCTCACCCCCGGCCCGCTCACGTTCTCGCTCTTTGCGCACGGTTTCAGCCGCTGGAATCTTACCTGGCTCCTCACCGTGCTCTGCGGCGTCTTCATTGCCGGGTACTTTGAGCAGTTGCCAGGCTGCGAAACCCGGCCTTACATCCTGCGCTTCAACGAAGACCGCCCCAACCCGCTCTATCGCAAGGTCTGCTACACCTTCGCCTGGAACGCGGCCATCAACTTCGCGCTGCTCAACCTCATTGGCCTCATCTACGCGGTCTTTACCGGCCGGTGGATCATGAGCCAGCTCTATCACTTCGCCTACTTCCCGATCCTGGCCATCGTGCTGGTGCTCGGCCTCTTCGGCAAGCTGCCGCGTGTGGGCCGCTCGACCAAGAACGAAGGCGTGGAGCGCCGCTACTTTTACGGCACGGTCTGGTCCGTCACCATTGCCCAAACGGTTCTTCTGATCCTGTGGAAGGCGCTGCCCTACGACTTTGCGCATTCCTTTGCGGGCAGTGTCACCAAACTGGTTATCTACATCGCAGTACTGTCCGCCATGGGCCTTGCCGCCTGGGATGGCAAGCTGCCACGGACGCGGCCGATTCTGCCGGGTGAGGTGATCAGGGACTAAGGAACCTCTGATTAAGTTCTGTTTTCCGCCTACATTGCCTCAGGGCTAAAGCCCATCCCTGATCCCGCTGCAATCGGCCCGACTAAAGCCGTGCCCTGTTACAAAGCAAAAACTCTATTCGGCGCGTTGAAGGCAAGTCTGAGCTAACTTGATATTCATTATCGTGAGATGGGTGGGAAGCCTACATACCATCCAAGGTTCGGATCAATATGCAATCAACGAGTTCGCCGCCAGACAAGCGCGGCTCCCCCAGAAGCGATTCATGCGGCCCAGAGGAATCTTCGCTCCAACTCCAACCACCCCATCGCTAACTGCAACGCCCACCGCACCCCGCCACAAACTGAGAACTGCAAACTGACAACCGAGAACTGTGCAACTACAATGCCAGCGAACGTCTTTGAACATCGAAAGGGCTTCCGTATGCGGCAGATCTTCAACCTTGGTTTCAGTGCTCTCCTCCTCGCCTCCGCCGCGCTCGCACCTGCGCAGGACACCCGCGTCGTTAAGGAACCCGTCATCCCTCCCGCCTGCACCACGCTCGTTGCCCAGTTGCGGTCCGGGGGCTCTGATATCAGCGAGCCTGACGCCGACGCGGGCGGCAGCCCCGCCACCACCGCCGAGGCCAAATACGAGCTCAATGCCTACCTGGCCGCGCACGACAAGGAATCCCCGCTCGACACCGCGCGCATTCAAAATGCAATCGACACCTGCGGCAAAGGCCGTGGCGTTCTGCTCCAGGCCAACGGTACGCGCAACGCATTCCTCACCGGCCCGCTCCAACTTCGCGCAGGCGTAACGCTCATCGTCGACAAGGGCGTCACGCTCTACGGTTCGCGCAACCCGGCCGTCTATGAGACCGCCCCTGGGAGCTGCGGCGTCATCACCCGCCCCGCGCACGTCATGGATCACGTAGACATGAACGGATGCAAGCCGCTCATCTCCGTCGATCACATCTCCGGCGCAGCCATCATGGGCGACGGCATTATTGACGGCCGCGGCGGCGAACGCATGTTGGGCAAGGAGATCAGCTGGTGGCAGCTGGCCGAGCTCACCCGCCCCGGCTACGGCCATCAGGTCTCGCGCCTGATTGAGGCCGACTCAGCCGATAACTTCACCCTCTATCGCATCACTCTCAGGAACTCCCACAACGCCCACGTCAACTACAACAACGGCGACGGTTTCACCGTGTGGGGCGTCAAGATCGACACGCCCAAGCGCAACGCCCGCAATACCGACGGCATCGATCCCGGCAACGGCGCCAAGAACATCACCATCACCCACACCTACATCCGCGCCGGCGACGACAACATCGCCATCAAGGGCGGTCCCGGCGGCGTAAACAACATGACTGTCAGCCACAGCCATTTCTACTGGGGCCATGGCATGGCCGTCGGCAGCCCAACCATTGGCGGCGTCGGCCACCTGCTGGTCACCGACCTCTCGCTGGACGGCATGGACAACGCCATCCGCATCAAATCGAATGGCTCGCGCGGCGGGCTCACGCACGATGTGCTCTTCGACAACGTCTGCGTCCGCGACTCCAACAACCCCATCGTGCTCGACACCGGCTACACCGGCGGCGGCGACGTGAAGGGCGACCATCCGCCCACCATGCGCGACGTGACTCTGCATAACGTCCGCGTCTCCGGCGGTGGAAAGATCTCCTTCAACGGCTACTCGCACGACTACCGCATCGGCGTAAAACTCGACGGCGTCTACCTCACCGGGGACGCCGACTACAGCTACACCGTCAACCACGCGGATCTGGTACTCGGTCCCGGCGTCGTGAACCTGAAGCTACCTGCAGGAACAGACTCAACCATGCAGGGAACCCCGGCCGCACAAGGCACGCCAGCCTCCTGCGAAAAGATGTTCGTGCCGTTCCCGGTGGAGTAGGGGATTGCTTTCGTTTGCAGCAGAGGCGTCTCGTTTGCAAGCGTTGTTTCGTTCGCAGGAGAGGTGTGTCGCAGAGTCCACTCGGCGTGTGGCCAGGCTGCTCTGAGTTGAGCAAATAGAGACATTCAGGAGTCCCACCGGAGCGTAATCATGGGCAGAACATACGCGAAGAACTGCTTGCCCATAGACTCCAAGCCCTACCGTACGAAAGGACCCCATCATGCCTCCTCCCAAGAAAGCCCCCAAGAAAGCCGCAAAAAAAACAATTAAAAAGGTAGCAAAGAAGGTCGCCAAGCATCATCCTGCCCATGATCAGGGCAGTGACCTGCGGCGGGCTTACGAACATATGAGCCGAGTCGAAATCCTCCAGAGCTGCCACGCCCCCCTGAAGCTCTCTGACGCCAAGGCCGTAACCGCACTGGCGACAATGGCCCGCCAGCAATTGCAGACTGGCAGCAATAAAGAAGCCGCTAACCTGCTGAGAGGTTCGGAGCACCTGAGCTTTGCCGCCCTCGCAGACGAAGGCTCCGATAAGATTCAGCTTTCGGACGAACTTGTGCAGTCGATTACCGAACAGTTCGATGAACTTTCCGAAAAAGCAGACAAGCACTGGGAAGAGCACGAAGAAGGCCCTGCCGTACTAACCGCGGTCTATGAGAAATTACGCAAAAGCGCAGCCAAGGCGCTCAAGCATGGAGCCTACTATCAAGCGTTGGAACTTGCACGCGCGGCAGAGGCTTTGGCTCATGTCAGGTGGGACGGGCCGCACAAACTCGAAGACGGAAAGAAACCTCGCAAGCTCACCGCAGTGTAGCCGCACGTCGAAATGCTGAGCGCAGCACGTATTGCGGTCACACTGGCGATCTTTGCCGCCATGGTTGCTCTGGTGGTCATTCGCCCTCGCAGATGGAACGACGCCTGGTGGACGACGCTCGCGGCAGCGACGATGCTGGCTCTGGGCCTCGTCACGCCTCACCAGGCCATTGGCTCGGTGCTGGCCGCGAAGAGCGCCTTGCTATTTCTGCTTTCGCTGCTCGCGCTCTCCCTGCTGGTTGGCAAGAGCGGCTTCTTCGATTGGGCCGCAATTCGCTGCGCGCGCGTCGCTCAGGAAGATGCGCACGCGCTCTACCGGAATGCGTTCATCGCTGGCGCGATCGTTACCGCCGTGTTGTCACTTGACACAACAGCAGTAATGCTTACTCCCGTGCTGTTAGCTCTGGTAAAGAGGCTCAAGGTTCCGGCGGCGCCGTACGTGGTGCTATGCGCGTTTGTTGCCAATGTGGGTTCGCTACTGCTGCCGATCAGCAATCTAACCAATCTCCTTTTTGCAGACGCCTTCAGCCAGACCTTTGCAGCTTTCGCGGCCAGGATGATCGTGCCCCAACTCGTCGCGCTGGTCACAACATACGCGATCCTGCGCTGGCACTTTCGCCGGGAACTGCCGAGCAGCTTTAGCGGCGAGAGCTTGCCTGATCCGGCGAGCGCGGTTCCAAATCATTTCTACTTCGTGGGCTGCATCGCCGTCCTCACGGCCGTGCTCATCTGTTACTTCCTTGCGCCGCTGATGGGGCTTGAACCTTACGTCTTCGCCTTCGCAGGCAGCGCGGTGCTGGCGATTGCCGGGTTGCTTGCAGGGCGCGTGCACGTGCGAACGGTACTGGAACTCTCGTGGGACATCTTCCCTTTTGTCATCGGACTCTTCATTGCCGTGCAAGGGCTTGAGAACCTGGGCATTGTCGGCCTGACTTCTGGATGGCTTGCGGAGATGAGAGCGGGATCGCAGGAGAAGTTCCTCGCTGCCGCGGGCACCACGGCGTTCGCCTCGAATATTGTGAACAATCTCCCCGCCGCGTTGATCGCGCGCAGCGTACTGTTGCGCTCCCATGCCCACACGGGCAATGTTCTTGCCTCGCTGATTGGCGCGGACGCAGGACCGATGATTACTCCGTTCGGTTCACTGGCAACGATGCTTGTCCTGGGGTTTGCGCGCCGCGATGGAGTCGAAGTGCGCGCCGGTCGGCTGGTGCTGCTCGGCTTGTGGGCCGTGCCGCTCATCGTGGTCCTGACGACCCTTACGCTCGCCCTCAGCTTCGCGCTGGTGCGGTAACAATTGCTTTCGGCAAACGCCCTTCAGTTTATTGATCCGGCTCTTCAATAGTGTGCAGGCTTCCCACCCATTTCGCGATAAAGCCTGCGAAACGGATGGGGCACGGTGCTTCTATTTGATGGCCGGATCAATAGAAGACTTCAGCGCCGCGAAGGAATAGATTTTGCTGCTGCAATGATCGGCCTGCCCTATGGCGTTGGCTTCCGGTTTCGCTTCAGGGCGTCACGTCGATGCGGTGCTGCACGTGCAGGGGCAGCTCAACGCCCTTGCCATGCTCCGGCTGGCTGCCACCGATGAACAAACGATAGACGCCCGGCTCCACGCTGCGATTGCCGGCGCTATCCACCAGGCTGAGCGCGCGCGCGTCCAGCGTGAGGCTGACGGTGCGCGTTTGCCCTGGAGCAAGATGCACCTTTTGGAAGCCCACCAGCTTGCGCAGCGGCGCGCCGGCCACGCCGTGCGGAATCAGATAGCACTCCACCACCTCATCGGCTTCGCGCCCATCGGTCGTGGGGTCGAGGCTGGCGAACCGAGTCGCGTTGGTCACATCCACGGAGAGGGTAATAGGCTGGCCGGTGGTCAGATCGCCCTCAAGCTTGCCGTTGGCATAGGTGAAGCGCGCGTAGCTAAGGCCGAAGCCGAAGGGATAGGCGGGCTTGCCGCTGAAATAGCGATAGGTGCGGCCGCGCATGTCGTAGCTGGCAAAAGGCGGCAGTTGCTGCGTATTGGCGTAGAAGGTGACGGGCAGCCGTCCGGAGGGGCTCTGCTGGCCGAAGAGAATGTCGGCAATGGCCTGTCCGCCGGCCTGGCCTGGGTACCACGCTTCGAGGATGGCGCTGCTTTTGGGCGCAACGTCGCCCAATGCCAGCGCGCTGCCGCTCATCAGCACCACCACCAGCGGCTTGCCGGTGGTGGCCAGCGCTTTAACCAGCGCGGCCTGTGCGCGGGGCAAGTCGATGCTGGTGCGGTCGCCTCCATCAAAGCCCTCAACGTGCACCGGCATCTCCTCGCCTTCGAGTTCCGGGCTCAAGCCCAGGAAGGCAACAATGGCGTCGGCCGAGCTGGCTGCGCGAAAGGCCTCCGTACGCAGTGCGGCGAGGGGTGGCAACCAGTTCATGCTGAGCCCCGCGCCAAAGTGCGGCGAGCTGTGTACGTACTCAACCCGCAGCGCGTGCGGACGGAGGTCGGCAAAGGTCATGGGGAAGCGCGGCGTGGGCGAGCGGCGTCCGTGCGTGGCGGCGTGCGCGTAGTTGTACACCTGCTTGCCATCCAGCCAGACGCGAATGCTCTCTGCGTCTTCGCAGGTGTTGCAGTGGGCCAGTGCAAAGCCAAAGCTGAAGACGCCGGACGTGGGCACGGCGATGTTGCCCGTCCAGCGTACGGCAAACGCTGCGGGCGTAACGGCAGGATCGGGCGCGGCGGCGTTCCAGTCAAAGTCAATGGTGCGATCGATGCGGCGCATCTGCGTCTTGCCGGTGAGCTCGACGCCGGAGAAATACTCTGCGCTGAGCCCCTGCACGCTCTTGCCGTTCCCAGTCGTGGAGAAAGCGGTGACAGGCACCGGAATCGGGAAGCCTTCCACCAGCGGCGAGCCCTGCGCGTAGACCACATGCGCATGTGCCTCGATGGCCTCCAGCGGAAACTGCGGATGCGATGGCACTGCGTTGTAGTTGCCCTCCAGCACAGCCAGTGTGCGCGCATTGGGTCCAACCACGGCGATGGTCTTGATCCTGGCGCTGAACGGCAAGGTATTGTGTTGGTTTTTGAGCAGCACGATTGCCCCGTGCGCGGCCTCCAGCGCCAGTTGCGCGTTCTCGGCGGAGTCGTTGGCAGTGAACGGAATGGCGCTGTGGCTTGCACTGGCGCTGCCGATCAGGCCCAGGCGAATGCGGGCAGCCAGCAGGCGCGTCAAGGCTGCGTCCAGTTCACCCTCGCTCACCAGACCCTGGTGGACAGCCTCCACCAGCGAGCCGTATTCCTTGCCGCAGCTCAGGTCGGTTCCGGCATGGAGCGAGGCGGCCGCTGCATGGGCAAGATCGGGCGCGTAGCGATGGCCCTCGGCAACATCGGTGATGGCCGCGCAGTCTGACACCACGTAGCCCTTGAAGCCCCACTGCCGGCGCAGAACCTTGTCGAGCAGCATCTCGCTGGCGCAGGCCGGTTTGCCGTCCACGTCGTTGTAGGCGCACATCACGGCGTTCACTTTGGCATCCACCACCAGCTGGCGAAAGGCGGGCAGATAGGTGTCGTAAAGGTCGTGCGCGGAGACGGCGGCATCGAAGGTGTGGCGCGCAGCCTCAGGCCCGCTGTGCACGGCAAAATGCTTGGCTGTGGCATCCACGCGAGGGGCCAGCGGATCGGGCCCCTGCAGGCCGCGCACAAAGGCCGCGCCCAGCGTTCCGGTCAGCAGCGGATCTTCGCCGTAGGTCTCCTGGCCGCGTCCCCAGCGGGGATCGCGATCAATGTTGATGTTGGGCGACCACATGGTGAGCCCGAAGTTGATGGAGCGATTTCCTTCGCGCTGCGCCTGGTTGAACTTGGCGCGCGCCTCCGTGGAGATAGCATCGCCGATGCGGCCGATCAGCGGCTCGTCCCAGGTGGCGGCCATGCCAATAGCCTGCGGAAAAACGGTGGCGTAGCCGGAGCGCGCCACGCCGTGCAAGGCTTCGTTCCACCAGTCGTACTCCGGTATGCCGAGCCGGTTGATGGCCGCAGCGCCGTTCTGCAACTGCGTGGCCTTCTCTTCCAGCGTCATCTGCCGCACCAAAGCCGCGGCTTGTTGTTCCGCACTGCCGGTAACCGGGTTGGAGGACACAGCTGGCAGCCGGGCTTGCCCCGCAAGCGGCGCAACAGCAAACAGAACGACCAAGAGCAGTGAGACGCAGGCTGATTTTGCCGAAAAAAATTGCACAAGATCCTCGGGGCTGAATCAATCAGCTCGCTGGTGCGGCCGTTCCATGCTGACGGCCGTCCTGTTGTGGGATAGGTAAACGGCGCCCGCCCGCAGTGCGAACGGACGCCGGGGGAACTGCGTGAGTTGCTCTAAAACACCAGCTTGAGCGACATTTGCGCGATACGCGGGTCGTTCTGCGGCGCAGTACTGGTCCAGTTCTGCGGGCTGGTGCTGGTGATGCGGCCAAAGGTCGAGCCCAGCGTGGTGCTCGGATCGCCCAGATTCGTGTGGTTCAGCATGTTGAAGTATTCTGCGCGGAATTGCAGCGACGTCCGCTCGGTAACAACGAATTTGCGAGCGACGCTGGCATCCCAGTCAACATAGTGCGGACCCACAAACGAGCCCTTCACAACGCTTCCGTAGGTGCCCGCTGCGTTATTCGTAAAGCTCGAAGGATTCAGGTAACTGCGGCAGTTCACGCCCGTGCTGCACGCGCTGCCGCCGTACGCTGCGCCAGTTTCCACCGCACGATCACGTTGCTGACCTGAGCCCGAGTTGTTTGCCTGGCTCGACCAGACCGTCAGCGGATCCCCGCTCCGGTACTGGACCAGGCCGCTCGTTGACCAGTCGTTCAGGATGCTGCGAACCACGACAGGTGAGTCCTTCAGAATCTTCGGAATTGTGTATACATACGACATCGCGACCACATTGCGATGATCGAAGTCTGCCGGGCCGTAGTCGAGCGCCTTGTAGTTCGGCATCGTGATCGGGTAAACATAAGAGCCGTTGTTACCGATCGATCCCGTCGGTGCATTCCACGGCATATTGTTGAGGGCCTTCGACCAGGTGTAATTGAACAGCACGTTCAGACCGTAACCAACGCGCTGTTCGACCGAAAACTGCATCGAATCGTAGTTCGCGTTGGCGCCGGTATTCGCAGCGGTAATCGTGCCAGGATAGCAACTGTTCGTGGTCGAGCACCCGGATTGGTTATAGATGCGTGTCCCGTTGACGGTTGGATTCATCTCCTGCGCCACCCACTCATGAGTACTGTGTGTCGCAACATAGGCAAGGCGCATGGAGAGACTGCTGGTTACCTGCTGCTCCAATGCCAGGTTCCAGGCAAAGGTGCGCGGGTCTTTGAAGCCGTTGATCGGGTCGTAGGTCAGCCAGCTCTGGTTGGCGTTGATCGCCGTGCTTGACGAAGGCGGCTGCGCTGCCGGGAATGGATTCGTCGTTCCGTAGCTTGAGTACGGGTTGGCGAAGGTCATAGAAGTGGAACTGGATGAGTTCAACGTTACCGAGGTGATGAACGGCGCCAGGTTCGAATAGATGTTGAACAGCGTGCTGGCAATCCGGCTGTCGTAGAACATGCCCGCGCCGCCGCGCAGACTCGTCTTGCCGTTGCCGAACACGTCGTAGGCAAAACCGAGTCGAGGCATGAAGTGCAAATAGGCCGATGCCGCGCCGTTCGGATTGAAGCCCGAGTCGCCCGCAAACCGCATGCCGGCTGGCGCATTCGGGAACATGGCCGAGTGAGTGTTCGATGCCCAAAGCGCCGGGAAGAAGCTGCCCATGCGCCCTTGCAGTTCGTGCCACGGCGTGAAGGGCTCATAGCGCACGCCGTAGTTCAGAGTGAGTTTGTGCATCGCCTTCCAGCTGTCCTGCACGTAAGCTCCCTCGAACTTGCCGCGCGGATTGAAGAACTGGCCCGAAGCCTGGACGAACTGGTAGAGATAGCCGAAAAGGAAACTGGAGATCGCGTCGCCGCTGATATTGGAGTTGAACGTGAACTGGCCCGGCTGCTCATACAGGTTGTTCACATCGATTTTGGAGACTTCGCCATGATATCCGGCATCGATGTTGTGCCGGCCCAGCAGGAAGTGAATATCGTCGGTCAGCGTGTAGTTGCCACGGCGGAAGAAGGCCTGCGGATTATCGCCGATCGTGAAGTAACCGCTGGCCTGAATCTGGTTGATCTGCTTATACGAAGGCTGCCAGATATTCACGCCCAGATCGCCCGCGCTGATACTGCTCGAAATCGGGCCGCGCTGGTCGTTTTCGAGCTGATTGCTGATAATGAAGTTATTGACGATGTGGTCGCCGAACGTATGCGTTTCCGAAACCAGTGAATTGTAGTAGTGGTTGGTCGCGCCATCGGCATAGGTGAGCAGATTCTGCGGATTGAGCACGCCCTCCAGATTGTAGTCGTCGGAGAAGTACCGCACCGTCAGCCTGTCCTTAGGTGTCAATTCGTGGTCGACGCGGGCCGTTATCTCTGCCTGAGTGAAAACGTTCGGCTTGGTGACGATCACCGATCCGTTCGAGGTCAGCGACGGGAGATACTTCAACAGACTCACCGAAACAGAACTGAGGGCGGACGCACCCCACACGTTGGAGGTTCCCGCAGCGCAGGTGATCGTGGGGGTCAGTATCGCCGAAGGCATCAGTGGATCCTTGACGCAACCGGTAAACACCAGGTTGTTCGTTCCCACTGATGCGCCCGACGAGTTGGCGCCGGCCTGGGCTATGGTGGGCAGGATCGTGGACGACGAGGCGGAAGCGCCGTGGTTGATCGTCCTCTGGTAGCCGAAGAACCCGAAGGTCTTGTTGCTGTGGAACAGATGCGGAATCTCCAGCGGGCCGCCGATCGCGCCGCCGAACTGATTGCGCTTCAGTGGATCCACCGTCTTGCTGTTGGTTGTCGCGCTGTAGGTGAAGTAATTGGCGGCGTTGAAGTAGCGGTTGCGGAGATACTCAAACGCACTCCCGTGGTATTTGCTGGTTCCGCTCTTGCTGATGATGTTCACTACTCCGCCGGCGTTCTGGCCGTATTGGGCGTTGTAGTTGTTGGTCTGGATGCTGAACTCCTGCAGCGCGTCGGGCATCGGGAAGGGCAGATTGACATTCGTGTATTCGTCAACGTTATTGCCGCCGTCCAGCATGTAGTTGGTTTGTCCCACCAGGGTTCCGTTGGCTGAAATGGCCACCACCATCGGGAAGGTCTTGGTGTTGCCCTGGTCGGCCCCGCCCGGGGGAGCTAGTGTGATGCCGGCCACTTCCTGGGTGAGCGCGGAAGCGTTACGGCCGTTCAGCGGCAGGTCGTTCACCGACGCTGCGGCGATGACCTGGGAGAGGGTGCCGGTGGTGGTGTCCACCTGGACAACCTCGGCATTCACCGTGACCGTTTCACTGGCGTTGCCGGGCTTGAGCACGATGTTGATGGTTACCGCGGAATCGGCCCGCAGTTGGACGCCTTTCTCGTTGTAAGCCTGAAAGCCAGACTGCTTGATCGACAAGTTGTACCCCGAGGGGCTGAGGGTCGGGAAGACGTAAGAGCCTTCCGCCGATGTACTGGTCTTGAACTCCAATCCGGTAGATGCCTGTGTGGCAACCACGGTGGCGCCCGGGACGACCGCTCCGGTCGTATCTGTCACCGTTCCGTTGATGCTGCCGTTGCCCTGAGCCATGGCGCCGGCTGCCAGGCAGCTCAGTCCCAGAATCAGGAGCGCTACTCTGAATCTCATTCTCCATCCTGCAATCACAATGGGCCTCCGCTCGGCGGAACTCCTGCCCACCCGAATGGGAAAACCAGACCCATCCCAGGAAGGCTAGGAAACACCTGCCGATGTATTTTCAAAACAGAACGTTGGTACGGGGCCAAGGCAACCACAGCCAAGACACGGACGGCCTGTGACCGTCACAACTTGGCGTAAATCATTGAAAAAATTGATTATTTTTATTTGGTCCCGAGAACGGCAAACTACTCTTCGCTGATGGCCACAACGCGGGCCGGTCCAGGAGTGGCATCGGTTACGGTGGTCTCCAGTACGATCTGGAGGCTCTTTTTGCCGTCCATGGAGGCTACTTTGCTGAGCGCCTTGAGCGCTTCCGGGTCAGAGAGGAACTCGCCCGCTGCCTGGGTGCCGTAGACGAACAGCCCGCCCACCACCACCAGGAAGTGACCCGTCTGCGGGGAGCGGACCCGGCTGATCAGGGCGTAATCGTGGAGCACCGGAGCACCGGCGCCACCGATATTCGAGACCGGCTGGTGAGTCCCCCAGCTCCAATTGCGGGCGTCCGGGTTGCGGGAGTCGCGGATGTAGATCAGCTGCCCGACGTCATCCAGGGCCAGGCTGAAGCGCAGCTTGCCGATCAGCCGCAGGCTCCAGGGATTGTTGAAAGCGCCAATCAGCACCACCGGCCCCTCGCGCAGATCGGAGAAGGAGATGGAGTTGCCCGGCCTGACCACAATCCGGTTGCCGTGCGCCTGCAATGCACTGTAAAGCCGGGCCATGGTCACGGCGTCGGCCAGCGGCACCGTACCCTGGGCACTGGGCTGGGCGATGACGGGCGTCGGCGCTGGTTCGCCGGGGTTGGCCTGGCTATGCGGCGGACCGTTGGGTACGTCGCCCAGCGCTAGCAACACCGGCTGGCGAGTGTCGAGAATGGGCTCCCAGAAGGCCATCTCCGCACTGCTGCGCTGTTGCACATACAAAGCAATGCCGATGGCCACAACCACGGCCGAGCCAAGCAGCCATCCCAGCAGCCGGAAGCTGAGGCCGCCGCGGCGCGGAGCGGCTTCGGCGAGGTGCGCATGACCGCTGGCGCGGGCAGCGGCATCCTCCTCAGTGCCTTCGGAGGCTGGCAGTGTAAACCGTGGAATATAGGAGCCGGGTGGAATCAAAATGCGCAGCTCGCCCCGGTGAGACTCCTCAGCGTAGTAGACCGCCAGCCGCTTGCGCACCTCGCTGGCGGCGGTGCGAACAATATGGTCCAGATTCGGCTCGTAGGAGAGCGAGCGGCCAAAGACCTCCATGCCGATGGTCCGCTCCTTGATCTGGTCAGCGGCGCCCTTCAGCGTCACCCCGATCACGTGGCGCAAAAATGCGACCGAACGCTTGCTGGAACGGAATCCCTCATCGCCGACAACGTTTTCCAATTGGCTGCGAATCATCTCCGGAGAGATATTTTCTTCGGTTTTCGCTGGGGTTTCCACTTCGAGAGAGATCATCCTTCATCTGCGGGCTTCAGCGATATTAGCTCTAGCTCTAAGAAGCTGGCAACGTTTGTTTTAACCGTGAAGGAAAACAACAACCTGCTTGTGGCTCAACAAGCTGACGGCAGTGCCTGGCGGCCCGTCAGTCTTTCTGATCGGGCTTTGCTGCCGGGGAAGGTCTTCTCGAACTACTGCAGAATTCTGCTTCCGGTGAACGAAGATAACTCATTGAATGCAAATGCTTATCTTATACTTGGTATGCAATTGCTCAGAGAAGAGCAGGGGATGTCTGTTGCGGCGAGTAAACGTTCTCTCCCAATCTCTGGATGCGCCAACGAAATCAGAATTCGCAATGAGGAATCAGATGATAAGCAAAAGCCTTGGTTTGAATCGCAGAGATTTTGCAAAGGGACTCGTGTTGGCCCCCATCGGCATCGCGGCCACATCGGCGCTGGGCAACGTTGCTCAACTGGCTGGACAAACTCCGGCCGGAACAAGCGCCCCGAGCGAGCCGGGACATGCCAGGAAGGCGCCCAAGAGCGAGGGCGAATATAACCGGCATCCGCCCTTCCATGAAACAGACCCATTTGCAGAGCCACTTACATTTGCGCGCTCCGACGTGCGGCCCAGGATTCGTCCTTTTGCGCTCAACGAAGTCACATTGGACGCCGGTCCGTTCAGGCAGGCACGCGAATGGAACCGCGCTTATATGATGCGGCTGGGCAACGATCGGCTGCTGCACAGCTTCAGAGTGACGGCCGGTCTGCCGTCGTCGGCCGCGCCGCTAGGCGGTTGGGAGGCTCCAACGTCGGAACTGCGTGGGCACTTTGTCGGGCATTATCTTTCAGCCTGCTCTCTGTTGATTGCATCCACAGGCGATGCTGCGGTCAAGACGAAGGCTGACGCGCTTGTAGCAGGAATCGCCGAGTGCCAGGAGAAACTGAACGCCAGCGGCTACGTGAGTGCATTTCCCGTCGAACTCTTTGACCGTTTGGACAAGCGGGAGAAGGTTTGGGTTCCTTTCTATACGCTGCATAAAATCATGGCCGGCTTGTTGGACATGAAGGTAAATGGCGGTAATCAACAAGCTTTCGATGTGCTGGTGAAGTTAGCGGCCTGGGTGGACGCGTGGACTGCGACGAAGAGCGAAGACCACATGCAGGACATTCTGAATACCGAGTATGGCGGAATGAACGAGGTGCTCTACAACCTTGCCGCATTGACACAGAATGATCGCTGGGCAAGAACCGGCGACAGATTCACCAAGAAGAAGTTCTTTACACCGCTGGCCATGCAGCGCGACGAGTTGAAGGGACTTCATGCGAATACGCACATGCCCCAGGTGATTGGCGCTGCGCGTCGCTACGAACTGACCGGTGACCACCGTTTTGCGGACGTGAGCCGGTTCTTCTTTGACACGGTCACATCTGCGCGCACCTACGCCACAGGAGGCTCGGGGAACACGGAGAGTTGGTTGACGCAGCCACATCACCTGGCCATTGAAAAGAAGGTTAGCTCGCACCACCAGGAGTGTTGCTGCGCCTATAACATGATGAAGTTGACGCGGCACCTGCACGGATGGAACGGCGACGCTCGCTACATGGATTACTACGAGCGCAGTTTACTGAATCATCGATTGGGCACGATAGAACCGGAAACGGGTCGGACGAGTTACTTCCTCTCCATGTCGCCAGGCGCCTGGAAGACCACCTGCACTGAGGACGAGACGTTCTGGTGCTGTACCGGAACTGCGGTGGAAGAGTTTGCGAAACTGAACGATACCATTTACTCCCACGACGACGATTCTCTGTATGTGAATCTTTTCGTTTCGTCGCGGGTTCACTGGAGTGAGCGAGGCGTACGCCTTCGCCAGACCACCAGCTTTCCGGAAACAGACAAGACCGTGCTGATGATAGAGGCCGCTCCCTCAACAGCGTGGACTCTGCGCTTGCGGATTCCTGCGTGGACTACCGCGGCCAATGCTGTCACGTTGAACGGTAGATCGCTGGACGTTGCCGGAACGCCGGGCAGCTACCTCACGCTGACGCGTGCCTGGAAGGCTGGTGATCGCGTGGAACTGACGATGCCGATGCGCATTGTTGCCGAGCCTTTGGCCGACGACCCGACGCAACAGGCATTCCTGTTTGGACCGCTGGTGTTGGCAGGACAATTTCCCAAGGAAGGGCTTGAAGAGTACCTGGAACACAACCAGGGACCAGAGATCCAGGAAGCGCCTGAAGTGAAAGTCCCTGCATTGAAATCGCTAGGAACCGACCCTGGAACTTGGATTCATCCAGTATCGGGAAGCCGGTTGACGTTCCAGACCAGAGGACAGGCGCAGGATGTGACGTTGAAGCCTATCAACCAGAGTTGGGAGCGGTTTGCCGTCTACTGGACCGTAGCCTGAACGCGAGCCCCGGTAATCTTCTCGCAGAGTATCTCTCCAACACCGGAACGAGTACAACTCTTGCGTGACATTGTTCGTTTGTTTCTTGTTTGTTGCGGCCGGGGTGGGACTGCAAGGCCCCCTGGCCGCAACAGGAAAAATGCTCTATTGATCCGGCCTTCAAATAGAAGCACCGTGCCCCATCCATTTCGCAGGTTTTATCGCGAAATGGGTGGGAGGCCTACACACTCTTGAAGGGCCGGATCAATGACCGTCTTACTTGAACAGCTTCAGATCGATGCCTTCGCCCATGGCCTTGTAGCCAGCGTCGCCCGGATGTAGATGGTCGCCCGAGTCATAAGCCGGATTGAACTGCGGCGGCACTTGTCCGTTGCCAACGATCTTTTCAAAGTCGATCGTCGCGTCGAACACGCCGCTGGTGCGCATCCAATTATTTACAGCCGAGCGCATCTGCTCGCCCTTGTCACCCGCGTAGCCCGCGCCCGCATAGGGCGTCAGAGTGGCCGCATAAATCTTGATCCCGTGCGCGTGCGCCGCATCGGCAATCTGGCCCAGAACGTTTTCAAGCTGCCCGGCAGTTATGTCGTCTTCGGGGGCGGTAAGGTGCAGCGTGCGGCCGATGTCGTTGATGCTCTCCAGCACAATCAGATACTTCACGCCATTCTGCGCCAAAACATCGCGATCCAGCCGCGACAGCGCGCTCGGTCCCGCGCCCTCATTCAACACGCGATTCCCGCTGATGCCTTCGTTCAGCACGCTTACATGCTCAAAGCCCGGCGTCTTCTGCAGTTGCTCGGCCAGCACATTGGGCCAGCGGCGATTCGTGTCCGGCGTTGACCGCGCGCCGTCGGTGATCGAGTCGCCCAGCGTCACAATCGCCCGCGAGTCCTTCTCCGCCGGCACATCCACGCCGCTGATGAAGTACCACGAGTTCAGCTTGCCAGCATCGCTCAGCGTGGCCGCGCCCGCTACATCGCCCGTGGCTACGTAATTCGTCTGCAGTCCCAGCGCGTGATAGGTCTCCGAGTGGATCACCTGATTGGGCACATAGAAGCTGATCGCCACATCCGCCAGCGCAGGAACCGCCAGTTCCACCGGGTCAGAGTAGAACGCCGCGCCGGGGGCAATGCGCACACTCTCTTCGCCGCCAAAGGTTACCTTGTGGTCGGTGCCGTCCTGGGTGGCAGTGCCGCCCGCGCTCAGCGCCACGTGCGCATCGGCAATCAGCAGCTGATCGGTGCCGAACTCATTGGTAAAGCGGATGCGCACCTTCGCGCCGCCGGCTGAAATGCGCACAATCTCGCGCAGCGTTGTGCCCGTGAAGGCCTTCATGGCAGGGGTGGTTTGCGCCTGCATGGCAGAGGCCGCCCACGTGCCTACCCAACCAGGTTGAGGCTGCGCGCTCCACGCCGCGCCCGCCAATGAAAGAACCAGAACCGAACTCAATTGCAGCAGTTGTTTCAACATTGCGTCTCCTTGTTGTCGTTGAAGGGTACGGGCTTCAGCCCGTTCGTACCGGCCTCGCGAAACCAGCCGCTTTCAAAGGCCGCAAAAAACCTTAGGAAGCCAAGTTCTGTAACAGTTTCCCACCGACGCAACCAACCCGCGAGGTATGAAACGGTCCGGGTGGGCGGATTCAAGGTACAAGTGCAACGGGTGTGATTTTAGCTGACCAGTGTTGTACGAAGTCGAATACGCCTTCTGGCAGGAACAGTTCAGCAGGTGCTTTGCCAGCGTTCTTTGTTGAACTTGCACGCTTGTTTCTTATCGGGGGGAACTGCCGGGAGCCCCAGGGACCATAATAATTCCGCGGAACTTTTTTCCCGCCTCCGGGTTCTCACCCATGACGGCTTGCGTACCGCCTCGTCTAAACTGGCGGGCGCAAGCAAAGGGAATGCGCCCCGGCAGGCGGCATCTGCATCCAACAACTGCAGAGCAACGCAACGGGCAAGGAGAGGAACCTACGATGAATCGGCCATTGCTTCAGAAAAACCTATTGCTGGTGTTGGCCTGGGGTGCGGTTATGGCACTCAGTTCGGCTGTGGTGCTGGCACAGGACAGCGCTGCGGCGCAGCCCTCCGACGGCCAGATCGAGATGGACGTGGTGCACGCCCTCGACGCAGCTCCCCAGTTGAAGAACGACCTGATCACCGCTGCCACCATCCAGGCCGAGGTAACGCTGTCCGGTACCGTGTCCACAGAAGACTCGCGCAAACAGGCTGAGTCGATTGTGACCAAGGTGAACGGCGTGGCCAAGGTGCACAACAACCTGAAGGTGGGCGACCCGCAGGCGGCCAGTGAGGCGCAGAATATTCCCGCCCCGGCCACCGACCAGCCCGCAGATCAGGGACAACCCAACCAGCAGGCCGACGGACCTCAGCCGCAGCAACAGGGCTATGCGCAGCCGGCTCCCGGCCAGTATCCAGACCAGGGTCAGCCCGCGCCGCAAGGGCAATATCCGCCTCCGCCTTATCCGCAGGGACGTGGCCAGTACGCGCCCCAGCAGGGGTATCCACAGCAGCCTCCGCCGCCAGCTTTCCGAGTAGCGCCCGGTCCGCTCACCATTCCGCAGGGAACCCTGCTGGCGCTGCGTACCAGCGAGCCGGTTGAGAGCAAGCGCGCCAAGGACGGCCAGCCGGTTCAGTTCGTAGTCATCTCTGACGTGAACGCGGGCGGCTATCTGGCCATTCCGCGCGGCGCGGTGGTGCACGGGGTAGTTTCCGAGGTCAAGAACACGCATAGCGGCGATCTTGGCGGCAGCGCGGCGCTCACGCTCACGCTCACCTCCCTCGATCTGGGCGGCCAAAGCTATTCGCTGCAGTCCGACCAGTTCAGGGTCAAAGGCCCCAACAGGGCAGGCCGCACAGTCGGTAACGCCATCGGCGGCGCTCTTCTCGGAGCCATCATTGGCGGCGCGGCTGGCGGTGGCACAGGCGCGGCCATTGGAGCTGGCGCGGGCGCAGGTGCAGGCACGGCAGCCTCGGCGATCGGCTCCGGCCCGGGTGTCTGGATTCCGGCTGAGGCACGGGTTGACTTCCACCTCACGGCTCCCATCACCGTCAGCCAGGTCAACGAGCAGGAAGCGGCGCGGCTGGCCCAGGGGCTTTACCCTGGCGGACCCTCGCTCTACCGCCGTGGTCCGGCCTACTACGGCCGTCCTGTGGTTTATGGCTACCCCTACGGCTATCCGCCGGTTTACTACCGGCCTTACTACGTGGTCGGCGGCTACTACTCCTGGCGCTGATCCTTCCTCCATCCGGCATCTGCCGCGGGCGGCCTTCCCATGGGCCGCCCGTTTTTCTTTTCTCCAGGCGCTCGCCGGGTGGCGGGCAGCAACCCCGAGCAGAACGCCCCGCCCGTGCCCTCATCGGTCGTCTATAATTGCTGAGAATCGCATCGAGCGAGAATTGCGTCTGAGCGGCAACGTTGCTCCGCAGCCGTTGTGCTGCCCAGCAATGTTTATTCCGATCACGCATAGAGAGTTGAAGGTTTAAGTACATCCATGATCCGTTTCCTGCAAAGCAAGGACGACCGTCTCGTCAAGGCTATCTTCGTCGTCATCATCGGTGTGGTTTCCGTGGGAATGGTGGTGTACCTGATCCCCGGCCTCACCGGTCTCGGCTCCAGCTCGGCCGGCACCTACGCGACCATCTACCCGCATTGGTATAGCCGCCTGTTCGCCTCGGGCGACGCCATCAGCCAGGCCGAAGTGGACAAGGATGCGCGCCGTCAGTTGCAGGCCCGCAATCCGCAACTGGCCGACAATCCGTTCATCGTGAACATGTTTGAGCAGCAGATTGGCCAGCAGCTCATCCAGCAGCACGTTCTGCTGGCTGAAGCGGCCAAGCTGGGCATCACCGCCACCGACGACGATGTGCGCCAGTATCTGCGCTCCGGCCCCACCGGCCAGGTGTTGTTCCCCAATGGCCAGTTCATTGGCACGGACCGCTATACGGACCTCATCAGCCAGCGGCTCAACATGAGCGTGCAGGACTTTGAAGACGGCATCAAGCACGATCTCATCGTCCGTCGCCTGCAATCGCTCATTACCGCCGGCGTTACCGTCTCTGATCAGGAAGTGCGCGACCTTTACCGCAAGCAGAACATCAAGATCAAGTTTGACTACGCGGTGATCTCGGCCGACGATCTGCGCAAGACCATCAACCCAGCCGATAGCGATCTGGAGAGCTTCTTCAAGAAGAACGCTCCACGCTACGCGACGGGGGTGCCCGAGCAGCGCAAGATCACCTACTTTGCGTTTACCGCGAACCAGGTGCCGGGCGGCGTGCAGCAGCCCACCCAGCAGGAGATTCAGCAGTACTTTGCCGCCCACCAGAGCGAGTACTCGGTGCCCGACCAGGCGCGTGCTCGCCACATTCTCATCAAGGTGGCAGCCGGGGTTGACGCCAAGACAGATGCCGCGGCCAAGGCCAAGGCGCAGGCCATCCAGAAGCAGCTGCAGTCGGGCGGCAACTGGGCAGATCTGGCCAAGAAGAACTCCGATGATCCGGGCAGCAAGGATACAGGCGGCGAACTCGGCTTCTCCAAGAAGGGCCTCATGGTGCCTGAGTTCGACAACGCCATCTTCACCCAGAAGATCAATGACATTGGCCTTGTGAAGACCCAGTTCGGCTACCACGTGGTGCAGGTGGAAGAGCGCCAGACGGCGCATTCGCAGTCCATCAACGAGGTGCTGCCCACCATCCAGGCCACGCTGATCCGCGACAAGACAGCCCACGCGCAGGAGAACTTTGCCAAGGCGCTTGCCGCCGAGGCCATCAAGAGCGGCCTTGAGAAGACCGCTGCCGCGCATCACCTTGACTTGGTCACCACCCAACCGGTCGCAAACCAAGGCGTCATTCCGGCACTGGCTGACAGCGCTTCGCTCATCCAGAAGGCTTTTGAGGCCAAGCAGGGTGATCCGGCGCTGTATGCCACCACCGGCGAAGGCTACGCCATCTTCCAGGTCACCGGCATCGTCGCGGCGCACGCGCCCGTGTTTGCCGATTGGAAGACCCACGTGCTCGACGACTATCGCGACGACCAACTGCCCGGTCTGCTAGCCCAGAAGACCAACGAACTGGCCGTGAAGGCACACAACTACAACGACCTTGCCAAGGCCGCCAAGGAAGTGGGCGCCACCGTGAAGCAGAGCGATCTGGTCAGCCCCACCGGCCAGGTGCCTGACCTGGGCCAAGTGGCGCAGGTGGCTCCGCAGCTACTTGATCTTGCCGTGGGCAACATCAGCGGCCCCATCAATGCGCGCCGTACCGGTGTAGTGGCCAAGATCGTCGACAAGCAGGAGCCCTCCGCCGACGAGATTGCCAAGAACTTTGACCAAACCCGCGAGTCGCTGCTCGATCAGCGCCGTGGCGAGGCCTTCAGCGTCTTCGCCAGCGGCATCTTCGACGACTACAAGAAGCACAAGCGCATCCTCGTCAACGCCAAACCCGCCGATCAGCCCGCGCAGCCTACAGGCATGTAAGCCACCACAAGAAGCAAACAGGAAGGCCCGTAACCACCATGGTTGCGGGCCTTTCTGCATCGCGGCGAAAGAAACGCCGGCTTCCGATCCCCTCA
>Ga0302190_10000263_pt1 | contig 32348 bp, 22 predicted proteins | sample II_Bog_E2_3_FD_198784 | JGI IMG/M metagenome (GOLD analysis project Ga0302190, IMG submission 198784) | Peat permafrost microbial communities from Stordalen Mire near Abisko, Sweden - II_Bog_E2_3 | ecosystem: Environmental > Terrestrial > Soil > Wetlands > Peat | place: Sweden: Abisko... | reverse complement strand
TGTTATTGAGGTTGTTTGTCGCATACGTAGCCGATATGTTGTTCAAAACGCCCAGGGACATGGCCGCTTCCTTGCAGATGCACTTACCCCGGCGCATTCCTGAAGTGCGCATCCCATGTCGTGTGTTCTGCCGGGAGCGATTTTCCAGGTAATGTTACCGATGCATCTGTCCCTTGCTTCGGCAGCGGCTGCCATACCTTGAATGCTGCTTCATTCTGTGTAGAGTTCAGACAGTTGGTTGGAAAACAAAGGAGATAGAAGGATTATTGATCCGGCCCTTCAACAGTGCGTAGGCTTCCCACCCATTTCGCGAAGATGAATATCAATCTTCCCTTACTGGTGGGAAGCGTCCGGGTAGCGGCCCAGTTCCTTGAGCATGGCGCAGTGCTTGTGGAGACCCTCCAAGGCACGGGAAGCCTGATCGGAGGACTGCACTTGGCAATCGACGTAGAAAATGTACTCCCAAGGCTTGCCGTGGACCGGGCGGGACTCGATTTTGGTGAGGTTGATGCCGAGACCGGCGAACTCATTGAGAACCGAGACCAGCGAGCCAGGTTCGTTGGTGACGGAGAATGCCAGGCTGATCTTGTTCGAAGCCGGGTCGATCTCCGCATCCGGGGCGCGGCGAACCAGGAAAAAGCGGGTGAAGTTCTCCGGGTTGTCCTCAATGTTGGCCGCCAGCACCTGAGCACCGTAGTAGTGCGCCGCCGCCTCACTGGCAATGGCTCCGGCATGGCGGTCGCGCGCCTCAACCAGATGCTTGACGCTGCCCGCGGTGTCGTAGAAGGCGTAGGGCTCCATGGTGGGATGGGCGGCGATGAACTTGCGACACTGGGCCAGCGCCACGGGATGCGAAAAGACACGGTCAATGTGCGCCAGGGTAGCGCCGGGGATGGCGATCAGATTGTGGCGGATGCGCAGCAGCGTCTCCCGCACCACCTTGACATCGTTTTCGAGCAACAGGTCAAAGTGCTCTGAGACCGAGCCTGCCAGGCTATTTTCGATGGGAATGACGGCGGCATCGGCCCGGCCATCGGCAAGTTTAGTGAACACGTCGGCGGAAAGCGAACAGGGAACGATCATCGCTTCAGGAACCAGTTTGAGCGCGGCTTCGTGGCTGAACGAGCCACGTTCTCCTTGGATGGCAATTCTCATGCGGGGGCCTGCTGCTCCTGAATGGAAGAGATAAAAACAATGATCGGGGGATTCAACGCTTATTGGCACCATACCATAACGGCAAGCCGGGGATGCCGCGCAAAACTGGGAAACGCCCGCAGGCGCGCGGCGATTACGAGCGCAGCCACAGATCCGCAGCCACAAAGGCCAGAAACACCATGGCAATGACGCCGTTCATGGTGAAGAAGGCCGCGTTGAGGCGGCGCAGATCGCGCGGGGATACGATGGAGTGCTCATAACCAAGCAACAGAGCTACCGCGATGATTCCCAGTTCGCCGGCCGCGTGAAAATTGAACAGACGCCCGAACAAGATGAGCAGCGCCAGCATGAGAAAGTGCATGATGCGCGCCACGCGAAAGGCGGGTTCAATGCCAATGGCGCTGGGCAGCGAATAAAGGCCCGCGCCGCGGTCGTGCTCAAAATCCTGGCAGGCGTAGAGCACGTCAAAGCCCGCCGCCCACAGCATTACGGCGGCAGTGAGCACCAGAATGCGCGGGTCCTGTGCGCCGCCCACGGCGATCCAGGCAGCCGAGGGGGCAAGACCCAACGCCAGGCCCAGGCCCAGGTGCGACCAGCGCGTAAGGCGCTTCAGGTAGCTGTAGCCAAACAGCACCACCAGCACGAGGGGAGAAAGATAGAACGTGAGCCGGTTCAGCTGAAAAGCGGCAAAGACAAAGATCAGCGCGGCAATGATCGTGAAGCCGAGCACGAACTGGCGGGTGAGCAGGCCGGCGGGCAAGGCGCGGGTGCGGGTGCGCGGATTGGCCGCGTCGAGCGAGGCATCGGCCCAGCGGTTGAAGGCCATGGCCGCCGAACGCGCCGCGACCATGGCTACCAGAATCCAGCCCAGCGTGCGCCAGGGAGGCAGGCCGTGTGCGGCAAGCAGCGCCGCAGTAAGCGCAAAAGGCAGCGCGAAGATGGAGTGCTCCCACTTGATCATCTCCAGCGTTGTTCCGATCTTGCGCAATAAGCCTGCCATTGGCCGTTCTCCTCTGCCTTCAGTGTACCGGAGGGGCGCGCAGATGAGCTGTCTTAGCGGTAGCGGCGGGTGTTCTTGATGACCATGGAAAAGACGCCGGACTCGTCGCGGGCGACCATCAGCGAAAGGTGGCGATTGATGGCCACCTCGGCCTGCAACAGTTGCTGGCCGGTGGTGTTGACGTTGGTGGCGTAGGTGAGCGTAAGGTTGCGGCCCAACTGCTCTTCCACGATGATGCGCGAGGTGGAGTTGCCGAGCGCGCCGAGGTAGTTGGGGTCCACCTTGACCGAGGCTGCGCCGAAGAGCTTCTGCACGCGGCTGGAGACGGTGGCGTTGAGCGCGCCACCAAGAAGAGCGTCCGTAGTGGGGTTTGAAAGCGCCTGCACCTGCTGCTGGGTATAGATGCGCTGCTGGCTCTCGGTGCGGCCCAGGGCCAGCAGGGCGACCACGTCGGCCTCGGGCAGCGGTGGATCACTTCTATAGTTGACGGCGAGCTTCTCGGCGGTGCCGTGCAAGCCGAGGGTGATGTCGTAGTCTTCAACGTGCGCGGTGGCGTTGAGGTCAATGGAAGGATCGATGCGGACCGGGTTGGTGAAGGCGATGTCGCCGCGCTGGAGGTCATAGCGGGTGCCGGCGATGGTGGCGCTACCCTCGGTGATGGAGATGCGGCCGAGCAGCGTGGGGGTGGCGAGGGTGCCGCGCACGCGCAGGTCAACGTCGCCCGCCAGCTTGGCAAAGGCGTTCTGGAAGTTGAGCTGAGGCGAGGAGGCAATGTGCACATCGAGCCGGACGTGGTTGGTGGGCGCGTTGGGCGAGGGCGGCGTGGTGACGGCGCCGGCCTGCACGGCCAGCGCGGCAATGTCCAACTCTGGGCTGACGGTAAAGCGCGTGATGAGCACATCGCCTGCAAGCAGCAGGTTGTTGCGCGACCCGTTCAGGCGCATCGAGACGTCTGCCAGCGAGCTGACACCCTGCGGATAGCGGATGCGAATCCCCTTGCCGGTGGCCGTCAAATCAGCGTAGAGGCCGTTCTGGTAGCTGAGCGAGCCGCCCACGCTCAACAGGCCGCCGCCGCTCACGGCGGTCAACTTCCGTACCTCAAGCCGGTTCTGGTTAAACAGCAAAGTGCCGTGAATCTGGCTGAGGCCGTTGGGCACATCCCCCAGAGAGAGCTCGCCGTTGTCAAAGTCTACACGGCCCTGAAGGCCAGGGTTGGCCAGCGGTCCGTGGGCCTCCATCTGGAAGGTGGAGACACCGCTCGCCGTGAGGTCAGGATCGATGCTCTCGGCCAGCTTGAGATTGACGCTGCCAGAGGCAGCCATGTCGACCTGATGTGTGCCCTCAAGCACCAGGCTGCCGCCGATGTGCATGTCGGTGTTTTCGCCCATGACATGCACGGGGTCCAGCTGCACACGGCCGTCGGCTAGCAGCGCATGGAGCCCGCCCTCGCTCCTGAGATGGACGCCGGCGACGGTGGCCTCAGCCTCGCCGAGCCGCGCCTCGCCGCGCAACTGCCCGATACTGGCCAGGGGCCCGGCCAGGGTGACCGTACCGGCCAGGGCCGACTCGCCACTGATGGCCTCAATGTGCGCCAGTTTCAGCACGGTGCCAATGTTGAAGCGTGAAAAATCAAGCTTTGCCTGGGTGGGATAGCCGCCGTCAAAGCCGGTCTGGCCATGGGCTGTGAGGGCCGCGGCCTGGAGGTGGCTGGTGAGCTGGTAGGTGACGACGCGGTTCAGGGTGCTGGCGTCCATTTGCAGGCTGCCCAACGCCTCTCCGCCCACCTCCAGGCCGGCCAGAGAGGCACCCAGTTGCAGGCGCGGATCGTGCGGCGTACCGGAGCCGCGAACGTTGAAGGAGAGCTTACCGGCGGCCTGCCAGTTCTGACGGCGCACCCAGTCAACGCGAGCCACATCGACGGCTGCGCCGTGCGCCTCACCCTCGAATTGGCTGGAACGCAGATTGTAGCTTCCGGAGGCGGTAGCGCTGCCGGCCGGGGTGGCCACGGTAAGCACCTTGACCCGCAGCAACTGGCCGGCGAGGGTGCCCTGCACGCGCAGCTTGTTGACCGGCTCGCCGTAGACCGAGCCCGCGTCGAGCTCTGCCCAGCCAGCGCCTGTAAGCGTGGCCAGTGGCCCGTCAGCCTGAATCTGGGCGTTGAGTGCGCCGGTTACCGGAAGGTCAATACCGAGGAAGGGTTGCACGTCGGCCGGGTCAAGCCGCGCGGCATCCAGCTTGATGTGCAGCGTGGAGTTGCCGTCGAAGACCGGTTCGCGCGCCGGAGCCGCATCGAGTGAGCCAGTGAGCGTAAGGCGTGATTTGCCGCGCACCACCTGGGCATGATCCACCGCGATGCGCGACTCGGAATAGCTTGCGCTTCCCTCCACCGTGTCCAGATGCACATAGTGCGGCTGCGCGTTGGGGGCAGGCGACGCACTGAGCGGCAGCAGTTCCATCGCCAGATCGGTGGCTTTGACTGTTCCAGACAGCTTGGGGTTCAGCAGCGATCCGGCCCAGATGCCGTGGAACTCCGCTTGACCGCCCACGGCGATGGGAAGCGCCGAGGTTCCGGAACGGCCGGCGCGCTTCACGCCCATGTCGCGCAGCAGGGTGTTAAACTCGTTCAAGTTGCGCGAGCGCATGTCAACGGCCATGGACGATGGGCTGGTCATGGGGAATGCGCCCATGGCTCCATGCGCTTCCACGTCGCTTTGGGGCAGGTGCAGCTCGAATTTGCGCAGCACAACGCCGCCGTTGCGCTGCGTGTAGGTAGCGTCGATCGCACCGCTGGCAGGCACTTCGCCGGGAACGCCGTGCGCCGAGGGACTCAACCCGAGATGGCCATCCACGGAAACAGAAGCCGTATCGCCGTGGGACCACAGGGCGAGGGCCGAACCGTTTACCTGCGCATCGAAACCAATCTTCTGGAAGGGCGGCAGGCTCACCATCTGGAGGATGCTGTCGAGCGAGACGCCCTTGAACTCGGCGGTCACACGGCCGTTCATCAGAATGTCGGGGATCGGCGGCGGAGGCGGCGCAACGTTGCGGCTGGCGGTGGTTCCAGGCTTCTTCGGCGGCGTGGGAGGCTCCAGCCACGGAGCCAGATCGACGACACCCTCCATGGCGCCGCCCTGGGCCAGACGCACCACCACCTGGTCGATGAGCAGACGCCTGGCATCGGCGTGAACGCGCGCGTCCAGCCGCAGGCCGTGCGCCACGACGCCAGTGCCAACGTAAGCGCCGCCGTCAATGTGCACCGGCCCTTCGGCCTGAAAACCGCCCTGCTCGCCATGTGCGGCCAGATCGAGACGCAGCACGCCCTCCGGCGCACAGGGGTAGCCGGTGATGGGTTCTACCAGACGAATGTCCAACTCGCCCCATGCATGAGCCTGCCAGCGCGGATGGGCAAAATCGTTCAGTTGGCCGCTGACTTCGAGGGTTCGTTCCACACGGTCTCGACCGCGCGCAGTGATGCGCAGCGAACGCAGCCGCACGGCATTGCGCTCAAGCTCAAGCGAGGCGTGAAAGAGCCCGCGCACCGGCGGATACTTGCTGCGCAGGCCGCTGCGCGTCAGGTTGACGTCCGCTGCTCCGGCTTCAATGCGGTAGGTCTCGGCTGCCGCTCTGGTGGGTGGCGCATAGACAACGGCCAGGGCCACATCGTCAGCCACAAAATCCAGCGGCCGATAACGGTTTTGGTAGTCAAAGCCGGTGGCGCGGTCCTCGGTATGGAGCAGGCCATCGCGAATGGAGACCTGCCCGGCCTTGAGATCGAATAACTCCTCGATGGTCGGCTTGCCGGCGCGCTGCTTGCGCCGGGGGGTGGGCAGGTTGGTTGAGCCGTCCTGATAGACGATGTAATGCAGAATGGGCCGCGAGATCTGAAACGAGCGTACGTGGATGCGCGGGCTGAAGAGATTGAGGATGCTGAGCCGCACATCGAGCCGGTCAACCGAGGCCAGCGGCTGCTCGCCTGCGTCCTCAGTGCCGTGCAATACCAGGCCGTCGGCCTCTATCTCAAGATCGAGAACCCGCCAGTGGAAAGAGGCAATCTCCACCCGTCCACCGGTGGCCTGCTCGATGGTGGCAATGAGCCGCTTTCTCGCGAACTGCTCAAAGCCGGCCGAGCTCATCCACAGGTAAAGACCGATGAAGGCCGCGGCGACCAACAGGGCCAGCGCGGCGGCAGCCAGCGGCACGTGGCGCAGAAAAAAGCGGCGCAAGCGGCTGCGATGGCGCGGCGCGGGAGCGTCTTCAGGCAGATGGCCGTCTACAGACAGGTTTCCGGCTGGCAGCTCGGCAAGGGGCTGGCCTTCAGGATCGGCACTGTGGGGCTTGTCGTCGCTCACCGGGCCGCTCCTTTTTCGCTATCTTTGGTTCCACTGGCTTCGGGCGTGGCGTTCTGGGGGCTGGCGGCGGGTTCCAGTTCAGGGTCCAGCACCTCCACGTCGCCCTGCTTGCGCAGGTTGGCCAGCCAATCGTCGAAGAGCAGGCTTACGCGCTGCTCCAGCAGGATCTCTTCGATGCGGTCCTTCACCTGGTCGAGCGCCGGAACGGTCTCGCCGGGCGCGTACTGGGGCAGCAGCGTATGCGCGTAGTAGTCCTTGATCTCCTCGGGCTCAATGCGGATGCCCTGGCGGAAGCGCAGCTCGATGAAGGCCAGAATCTGGAGCCGGTAACGAAGATAGGCGGCGACGCGCTCCGGGGTGAGGCCCTGCGTGGCCAGCACCGTCTTCCAGCCATCGGCAGAGGCGCAGTTGCGACGCACACAAAAGGGCAGCTCGCCGCGAATCTGGGCCAGCCGCGCATCCACCTCGGCCTGGGAAGGCTCGGCGGCTTGCTCGTCTCCACGCCGGATCTGCTGCTCAATGAGAGTGCGGCTGATGAGCTGCTCAAGGGCGCGGCTGCGGGTGAGCCCGCTGCCTGCATTCTGCGCCGGATCGAGCACCGAGAGGCGAATCTCCTCGTCGATTTCGCTGGCCAGAATGGCGTGACGGTTGACCACCGCTACCACGCGGTCGAGCACCACTGGCTGGGGCTCGGCGGGTGCGGGCGCTTGCGCCGGCAGTGCGGCTGCGGCGGCCAGCAACACCGCGCAAATCGCCAATCTTGCGCTCTGCTCCGTCGTCCGCTCTGTGCCACGCCTGCTCATCAAAAGGTTTGCCCCAGGCTGAAGAAGAAGTTGAAATGGTTGCCCTGGCCCAGGTGCGGCTGCGAACCCGGCAGCGAGAGCGAGTAGTCGAAAATGACCGGATAGATGGGCGGATTCAGATTGTAGCTGAAATCGAGCCGGATGGGCCCGGCAGGGGTGTGATAGCGCATGCCAACGCCGGGCGTGTGCGAGAAGTAATTGAAGTTGCAGCTGCCCTCAGCGCCCGTCGAGGCAATTGATCCCCCTGGCTGAGCCTTCGGATCAGGCAACTGCGCCTGCGCCGCGCTGACTGCGGCGCTGCAGGCGGCTTTCTGCGGCTGGTGCGCGCGCAGGGCGCTGGCCCAGGCATCGCTGGCGTTGGTGAATACGTTGCCCATGTCGTGGAAGAGCACAAAGCTAACCGTAGTGCCCACCCAGGGCAGTGTGGGGGGAGGCAGTCGCAGTTCGGTCGAGTTGATGAGCGCGCCGGCGCCTCCGATGGGGTAGCCGGTCTCAGGATCGCGCGGTCCGGCACCGTTCTGCGGAAAGCCGCGCAGAGAGGTTGCGCCACCGGCATAGAGCCGTTCGGGCAAAGGCAGCAGCACGGTCTTCGGCGAGCGGAAGGTGCGCTCCTGGCCATAACGCGTGTTGCGCGCCAGCACGAAACGGCCCCTTGCGAAGCTGAAGTAGTTGGAGTTCTGCACATCGAGCCGGTTGAAGCCGACTTCAGCGCCGAGATCGTTGACGGAGACAAAGTTCTGCAAGCTGGTGTAGGTGCCGCGATGGGCATCGAGCGGGGAGTCACGGGTGTCGCGCACCCAGGTAAGCGAAGGGCCGGCCACGCGCACCGCGGTGGAGAGCTGCGTCAGGTAGTAGGGCGAGATCTGCAGGCTATCCTCCGCCACCTTCACGCGCCGAAAGTCGTAGGCCCAGACCAGCATATTGGCTTTGGAAAGATGCGAGCCGGGCGCGGTAAAGCTCTCTGTGATCCTCATGCCGGTTTGCAGGCGCGAGGCCACGTAGGTGGTCACGTCTTTGCTGTTGGCATAGCCGCCAGAGAAGGTAAAGCCGAAGTCGCGGTTGCCGTCCACGTGCGGCGCCTGAAAGAGCAGATCGATCTTCTGTTCAAGCAGGCCGTAGGTGCCGCGCAGCGAGGCCGACTGCTCGCGCCCGCCCAGATTGTTGCGCGTGATATCGAGAATGCCGCGCGGACTTACGCCGGTTTTGCCGTTGGGATTACAGCTTTGCCCGAGCAGAATGGCGCTGCCGCAGTTGCTTTGCGGGGTACCGGTCTGGGCCTCGAATCCGGCGCCGTAGGTAAGCGCCCAGCGTCGCGCCTCGACGGCCTGGAGGAGCACGGTCTTGCGCGTCTCGCCGCCGTCCGGGTTCTCGACCGCCGCATCGACCTCGTTGAAGAGGGCAAAGTCGTAAAAATTGCGCTGCATTTCCTGGAGCGCCGTTTCGTTGAGCGGATCGCCGGGATGGAGCGTGATGGCCCGCTCGACGGTGGAGCGCCGGGTGGCGTGCAGGCCAGTGATGAGCACCTTGCGTACAAATGTCTGCTGACCCTCGGTGACATGAAAGACGACGTCAACCTTGCTTGCGTCAGAGGGCTGCGGCAGCTCAGTAACGGCCACCGCAACCTGCTCAAAACCGCGGCTCAGGTAGAGGCTCATCAGGGCATCGCGGTCACCGGCCAGATACTGCGGAGAAAAGAGCTGGCCGGCAGTAGTGTTCATGACGGGCGTAAACTGGTCCGCGGCCAAATGCTGGTTGCCTTCAACACGGACCGAGCCAACCAGCGTCTGGCGGCCCTCGTCGATGCGGTAGGTAACCGAAAGCGGCGCGGTCTTGCCGTGCCTGACGGGGTCCGGCTCGCTGATCTCGGGCGTCACCCTGGCTTCAGCAAAGCCGTTGTTGCGGTAAACGGATTCGAGCGCGGCGACGTCGGCCGAGAGCTGCGCCTGACTGTAAGCGCCGTGGTGGTCGAGCGAGTCAGCCGCGCGCACAGAAAGCAACTGCTGCAGCGTGGGCGCGTCGAAGTACTTGTTGCCGGCCACCGAGACCCGATCTACGCGGCGCGGAGAACCCAGCTCCACGTGGTAGAGGATCATCACCTCCGCGCCATCGTTGTTCTCCTGCTGGTGGGTCACCTTGACGTCGAAGTAGCCCAGGCGCTGGAAGTAGTCGCGTAGCCTGCGGCCGCCCTCGTTGAGCAGGTCTTCGTCGACCGCGCCCTCTTCAAAGACCGGAATCACATGCTTGATGCGCCCTGGACCAATGCTTGCACCCTGGACGACAATGCGCACCACGGGGCCGCGATTGGCCGAGAAGCTATATTCGGTGCGGCGGGTGGCGGGGTCGTAGTGCTGCGAAACAAGCTTAATCTCGGCCTCGAAGCGCTCCTCGCCCTGGTAGTGGTGCAAAACTCCGGAGAGTGCGCGGTTGGCTGTATCGTGGTCAACATGCGCGCCGCTGCGCAGATGGGCATGTCGGCGAAACTCGTCGGCGCTCATTCCGGCGTCGCCAGTAACGTCCAAAGCGCCCACCCTGGCCTGCGGTCCGGAGATGACGGAAAAGTCGATGTCAACCAGTTGCTCATCGGGATGCGGGGTGAGCTTGTGGGTGAAGGTGGGCTCGTGGAAGCCGTTGTCAGCCAGCGCGGCGCGCATCAGCTGCTCGGCCTGGCCAAGTTGCGGTTCGCTGAACGCGGTGCCGGCCGTCAAGCGGCTGGCGCGGACCAGCTGGGTGTTCATGGTGGCGCCCTTGGCTCCTTCCACACCCACTGTGCCGATAAACATGCGCGGCTTGCCACGGAATAGAAGATCCACACCGTCGCCATCGGCCAACGCCTCGGCATCCACGGTGGCATAGAGCCCGGTGGAGTAGACCTCACGCAGCATGGAGCGCAGGCGGACGGCATCGAGTGGCTCACCCACCGCAGCCGACAGGCGCGGCCCCAACGGTTCCAGCCGTGCGCGCGCGACGCCCTCGAAATCAATCTTGCGAATGGTGCGGCCCATCCACGCTGCGGCCGGAGCGGTGGTTGACGCGGTAGTCTGCGCGTAGGATTGCACGGCTACCCCTGCGCCCCACCCCGCCGACACAAAACCTGCAGCCAGCAGCCAGGCGCTGAGCCGGAAGACACGGCTGCCCTGGCGCTCATGCACCCCACTGCGACTGCCGCACTGTTCTGCCGGCTCTCTGCGCACCAATCGTTCTCCCAAAAAGCGTGGGGACGGGCAATCCCCTTCAATGGAACCTTCAACGTGAACCAAGCGCTCGGGCGACGTCCGCTTCGGTCTCGGCTTCGGTCCGCTTGTCAGTCTCCTCTTCGGTCATTGACGCCGAAGCTCACCGGAAACCACCATCACCTCTTATACTAACGACGACAGCTGCTCTGCGCAGACCTGTAAGCGACGCAGAATGCCAGCTCGAGCTACGGCATGACCTCAGCCAGCCTTCCGGACGAATCCGAACCCGAGAACCACAGCGCGAAACCGGCCACGGTCGCGACTGCGAAGTCTGGCGCCAGCCCGGTTGCCGACGCGGTGCTGATCCGCGCCCAGGCTGGCGATCACCACGCCTTTGCCGAGCTCTATGCGGTTCATAAGCGGCGCATTTATTCGCTCTGCCTGCGCATGATCGGCAACAGCACCGAGGCTGAAGACCTTACCCAGGAAGCTTTTCTGCAGCTGCATCGCAAGATTGGCACCTTCCGCGGAGACTCCGCCTTCTCTACCTGGCTGCACCGGCTCACCATCAACGTGGTTCTGATGCAACTGCGGCGCAAGGGCCTACAGCTGATCTCGCTGGACGAAGCCATGGAGCCCTCGCCCGATGAAGGCCCCGGCCGCAGCTTTGGCGCGGCTGACCCGACCCTGTCAGGCGCCATTGACCGGCTCACGCTGGAGCGGGCCGTAGCCGATCTGCCTGCCGGCTACCGTCTCATTTTTATCCTTCACGACATAGAAGGATATGAGCATAATGAGATAGCCTCCATGCTCGACTGCTCGATTGGCAACAGCAAGTCTCAACTGCACAAGGCGCGCCTCCGGTTGCGCGAAGCGCTGCGCATTCCCACCAGCCAGGAGGTTCAGCCGTGAGCGACGATCCCCGTACGATGTCCTGCGCCGAGTTTCAGGCTCAGTTACCTGAGCTGATCGGCTCTGGCGCGGATCTCTCCGCGCATTCCCACCTGTCCGGCTGCGCCCTCTGCCAAGCGCTGCTGGCCGATCTTGAAACCATTGCCGAGGCCGCGCGCCAGCTTCTGGCCCCAGTCGAGCCTCCAGACAAGCTCTGGGAGCAGATCGAGTCAGCCATCCTGCATGGCAACGCTACATCCACCCGCTAGCGCCTATTCCCGATTTCTCCACCCCTTTCCGATGGCCGTGTCTGCTTCGGGCTCTCCTCAGGGCAAGATTTGGACTTGCCTCACATTGCGGCCACTTCTGCCGATATATCCTGCGAACCCCTCCGCGCCCGAGAACGGACTGAGGAGGCAGGCAAAAGACTTGATCGATCGAATCCAGCACTTGGAATCAGTCGCTTGCAGGCGTGGACCTGGACTTGCAGGCGGGACCTGCAATCAAGAACCGGTTGAAGGCAACAGGTTAGGGGAACCAGGCTAGCGACCGCTTGCGTATTGCAGCCCATCGGATTCCCACGCCGTACCGAGCTGGCCAGCGCGCCGTTTTGGGATTCTGAAACTTTTTTGATTTCTGCGTAGTCTAATGTAGGAAAGTTGACAAGAGGACACTCAATGCAAACAACAGACCCTGCCGCGTCGCTCTCTTCTTCCCCCACGACCGACGCCCCCTCGATTCGCCGCATTCCGGTTCTGCCGGTCCGCGACACGGTTCTGTTTCCGCACGCCGTTCTGCCGCTGACGGTGGGCCGTGAGAGCTCAATCCAGCTGATCGAGTCGTTGGGCGAAGAGCGGAACATCATCGTCGCCACGCAGCTAGACCCGCGCGTTGACGCTCCGTTACCCACAGACCTGCACGCGGTTGGCACGTTGGCCACGGTACACAAGGTTGTGCGCATGCCCAACCAGAGCCGCTTTGTGTTTACTGAAGGCGTGGAACGTGTGCGGCTGCTGCGGTTTACGCAGACCGAGCCTTATCTGATTGCCGAAGTAGAGACGTTGAACGACGCGGAACCCTCGGCGAACTCCAACTTGGAGGCCCTGGTCCGCAACGTGGTGGCCCAGTTCCAGCAGATTGTCTCCGAGTCGCAGACGCTCTCCGACGAACTGCGGACCATTGCGGCCAACATCGAGGACCCCAGCCGGCTGGTTGACTTCGTAGCCAGCTCACTGCCCTTCCTAACCACCGATGAAAAGCAGCAGTTGTTGCAGACTCCAGCCATCGTCGAGCGGCTTGACCTTCTGAACCGGCTCCTGGCCAAGGAGATCGAGGTTCAGCAGCTGCGCACGAAGATTCAGTCGGAGGTGCAGGACCAGGTGCAGCAGTCGCAGCGGGACTACTACCTGCGCGAGCAGTTGAAAGCCATCCAGAAGGAACTGGGCGAGCAGGATGAAGGCCAGCGCGAGGGCGAAGAGCTGCGCCAGAAGATTGAAGCCGCCGGTATGCCGGAGGATGTGAAGAAAGAGGCGCTGAAGGAGCTGGGGCGCTTGTCGCGCATGTCACCCATGGCCGCCGACTACTCGTTAACGCGCAACTACATTGAGTGGCTGGCCATCCTGCCCTGGACCAAGAGCTCGGGCTCGACCATCAACATCAATAAGGCGAAGGAGATTCTGGACGAGGATCACTACGAGCTGACCAAGGTGAAGGACCGCATCCTGGACTACCTGAGTGTGCTCGAACTGAAGCCGGACATGAAGGGGCCGATCCTGTGCTTTGTGGGGCCTCCGGGCGTGGGCAAAACCTCGCTGGGCCGCTCCATTGCAAGGGCTCTGGGCCGCAAGTTCCAGCGCATCTCCCTGGGCGGCATGCACGACGAGGCTGAGATTCGCGGCCACCGCCGGACCTACATTGGAGCCATGCCGGGCCAGATCATCCAGAGCATTCGCCGGGCGGAAACCAACGACCCGGTGATCATGCTGGACGAGATTGACAAGCTGGGGCGCGACTTCAGGGGCGATCCGGCCTCGGCGCTGCTGGAAACGCTGGACCCGGAGCAGAACAATACCTTCCGCGACAACTATCTGGACGTGCCGTTCGATCTGTCGAAGGCGCTGTTCATCTGCACAGCCAACCAGCTGGACACGGTGCCGCCGCCGCTGCTGGACAGGATGGAGCTGATTCCACTCGAAGGCTACAGCGAGGAGGAGAAGCTGCACATCGCCAACCGCTACCTGGTACCGCGCCAGATCAAGGAGAACGGAATCACGCCCGAGCAGATCGAGTTCCCGGAGGACGCCGTCCGGTACCTGACGCGCCACTACACGCGCGAAGCAGGGGTGCGCAAGCTCGAACAGGTCATCGGCACAGTCTGCCGCAAACAGGCCCGCCGCGTGGTGGAGGGCAGGACCGATAAGCTCATCGTCAATCGGGAGATGATCAAGGAGTTTCTAGGCGGCATCCAGGTGCGCGTGGAAACTGAGGTGGCCGAGCGGGTGAAGCGGCCTGGCGTGGCCATCGGGTTGGCCTGGACACCGGCTGGCGGCGATGTGCTGTTCATTGAAGCCAACAAGATGAAGGGCAAGGGAGGGTTCACCATGACCGGGCAAATCGGCCAGGTCATGCAGGAATCCATGCAGGCGGCTCTCAGCTGGGTGCGCTCCAACTACGCGCGGCTCGGCTTGCCTGAGGACTTCAACAAGGAACTCGACCTGCACATCCACGTACCGGCGGGCGCCATTCCCAAGGATGGACCCTCGGCTGGCGTGACCATGGCCACCGTGCTGGCCTCGCTGCTGACCGATACTCCCGTCCGTCCGCTTACCGCGATGACCGGCGAGATTACCCTCAGCGGCAATGTACTGCCGGTGGGCGGCATCAAGGAGAAGTTCCTGGCCGCGCGCCGCGCTGGTGTGCGGACGATCATCCTGCCGGCGGAGAACCGCCAAAACGTGGAGGAGGATCTAACGCCGGAGATGATGGAAGGCGTAGAGGTGCATTACGCTGAGTGCATCGACGACGTACTGGATGTAGCCCTGCCGCTGGTCAAGGCGCGGCCAGACATTCATCCTGCTCTGAGCGAAGCCCAGACCACGGGCAGCGTCTCTTGAAGCTGACCACCAGCAAAACTACACAGAAGGGCCGGCCAACCAGCCGGCCCTTCTATTTGCAGGTATCCCAGCTATCATTACCGCCCCTTGCAGAGTGAACCGGAGCCCGATTGGCTTCCCTCATCGGCTTCCAATCCTGTTTTGGTGCTTTGCTGCGCTGTGTGTACTGGTGAAATTCTCTCCAGTGTCGATAAACAGTACAGAGATCAGGGCAGGTGAGCCCAGGAGACGACCGCAATGGTACCAATGTTGACAACTTCCGGTGCAGCTTCCCACGTTATGGTCCCGTTGCACTTGTCCGGCAATATGACTGGGACACAGGACCAGGGGCTGCAGAGTCTGCTCAATGGGGCGGTTCACGACGCCTATGAGACGATCCTTGAGCGACTGGACCAGCAAAGCGCGCAAACGGTACTGGACGGGGAGAAGAAGCTTCGCCGCGAACTGGCCGAAATACTGGTCAACGCCATCCAGCAGCACACCGCCAGTGACAAGTACAAAGACGAAGAGGTTGGCTCCAACCGCATCTATCCACAGAACTATCGCGTTCGGCCGATCGAGGCACAGGTCACGGACTTGCGGAAGCACTTCCCTTCCCTGCAAAGCTGCCACGAGAAGCTGGCGCGGCGACCGCTTCCGGAGGGCGCCGAGGCATGGTTCGCCATCCCCCGCTGGCAGGCACTGGCCAACACCTACAACGATGCCGTTGAGATGGTGATTGCGACGCTGGCAACGAAACGCCGGCTGTCCAACCGCATCATCGGCAAACTGAACGACAAATTTCTACGAGAGTGCGAACGCACGAAGCTGGCGCAGAAGATTCTTTCCGAACAGCAGGAGGGGAACGACATCCTGGTGGTTGCCATGCAGAACGGCATGTTGCACCGCGGCTCCTCAGCTCGGCGCACACGAGTAGCGCTGGCCGGCAATGAGTACTGTCTGGGCACGTTCGCCATCGCCTGCATCCTGCTCACCCACCCGGAGCGTCTGTCCAGTGGCGAGGCCTTGATGATCGACTGTGGCGGCGACGAATACTCGGTGCGCGGGGACTACACCTTTGACCGCGTGCCCCTGTTTGATTTAGACATCGGCGGCATCGAGTTCTCCATTTTTTACGAGGATCGCGCCCGCAACCTGTGGGGTACGCCCACCGCCTTCCTGTACAAGCTGGTCTAGCGCCTAGACCTTCCTCCTCCTAAATACCGCCGGCCGCGTCTAATGGGCAGGCGGTATTCTTTTTTCAGATCATGCAAGTCAACCTTCTCCTCTTCGGTATCTTTCGCGAGTGGCTCGGCGCCGATGCCCTGTCTGTCGAGCTTGCCACGCCCGCCACGGTTGCCGACCTGCTGCGACAACTGGAGCCGCGCCTGGCCGCTGCCACCCCCGGCGCGGTGGAGTTGCTGGGCCGCAGCGCGGTTGGCATCAACGCCGAATTCGCCCCCGCCAACCGGCTTTTGAGCGACGGCGATGAGGTAGCCTTGCTGCCTCCCGTCTCTGGCGGCTCACCGGCTGCGGACGAGCCTGCCGCAGCGGTGGTAACGGCGCTGGTGCGCGAATCGATTGACGCGGCTGCGCTGGTGGCCTGCGCGAAACACGGCTCTGACGGCGCAGTGCTGGTGTTTGACGGCATCGTTCGCGACAACACCAAGGGACGCCGCACGCTGTGGCTGGACTACGAAGCCTACGAACCGATGGCCGCGCGGCAGATGGAGGAGTTGGCCCGTGAAGCCCTGACGCGCTTCTCCGTACGCCACGTAACGCTCGTCCACCGGCTGGGACGGCTGGAGATTGGCGAGACCAGCGTGCTGATCGTGGTGGCCAGCGCGCATCGCGCCGCTGCATTCGAGGCCTGCCGCTGGCTCATCGACACCCTCAAGACCCAAGTCCCCATCTGGAAGCGCGAGACGTTTGCCGATGGCGCGGTGTGGGCCGCGGGCGAACCGTTTCCACCGCACATTGCGATTGATCCGGAGGGCGGCCATGAGCGCTAACGATCCGGCCTCCAAATCGAAGCACTGTGCCCCCTCCATTTCGCAGGCTTTATCGCGAAATCGGCGGGAGACCTACACGCTATTGAAGAGCCGGATCGCTACGCCGCGTCTCCGCCTATGTCTTGCGGTGCTGCTGCTCCCCTTTCTGCTGGCCTTCGCCGCGCCGGCGCAGGAAACCATTCTGCGCGTGGACGTGCGGCTGGTGAGCGTCTTCGTCAACGTCACCGACCGCAACGGCGCTATCGTCGGCGGCCTCGACCGCGAAGATTTTTCCGTCTCCGAGGATGGCCGCCCGCAGAAGATCGCGGTCTTCGAGCGGCAGTCGGAGTTGCCACTGAACATCACGCTGGCCATTGATACCTCGGGCAGTGTTCGCAAAGACCTGGTCGAAGAGACCTCTGCCGCCAAGCGCTTTGTACGTTCGATTCTGCGCCCGCAGGACCAGATGAGCGTGCTCCAGTTCGCCACCAACGTGCGGGAGCTGACACCCTTCACCAACAAGCCGGCGCAGATTGATCACGCTCTGGGCCAACTGCGCGGCGACTTTGCCACAGCGCTCTACGACGCCATCTCGCTCGGCTCAGAACAGCTGGGCGCGCGCGACGGCCGCCGGGTGCTGGTACTCATCTCAGACGGCGACGACACGGTGCAGAGCACTACCTACGCGCAGGCGCTGGAGAAGGCGCTGCGCAACGAGGTGACGATCTACTCGATCATCGATGTGCCCATTGAGGCCTCTGCCGGCCGCGACCTGGGCGGAGAACACGCTCTGATCACGCTGGCCGAGCAGACCGGCGGCAAGTACTTCTACGTAACCGGTGGCGACCTTGACCAGGCATTCCAGAAGGTGAGCGAAGACCTGCGCACGCAGTACCTGGTAGGCTACTATCCGCACAATCAGGAACCTGGACGCAGCTTCCATCGCATCCAGGTAACGGTTCCGCGCGCCGCGGCCAGTGACTTCAACATCCGCCACAAGACCGGCTACTACTCCGAGGCTGTGGAACGCGAGCGCTGAGGTGCTGTTCCGAGGGACTGAGGGACTATTGATCCGAGCCTTGAATAGTGTGTAGGCTTCCCACCCTTTCCCGCAAGATGAATATCAAGTTAGCTCCGGTACCGCTGTCCAAGGGACGAATGGGCAAGGTTTTGTAACCGGGGACGACTTTAGTCGGGCCGATTGCAGCGAAATGAGAGACGGGCTTCAGCCCCTGCTGTCTTTTCATTCAGAAACATGCGTCTGTTCAGGGGAGAAACAGGCCGCAGGAAGAAGCGATGCGCGCTTTTATGGCAAGGAGATGGCGTGCAGGGGCTGAAGCCCTACCCTTTATTTTTGTTGCTGTTGTGGCCCGGCTGAAGCCGTGCCCTGTTGCAAAGCAAGAAGTCCAACCGGTGCGTTGAAAGCTGGCCGGAGCTAAATTGATATTCATCTTCGCGATAAAACCTGCGAATGGATGGGGCACGGCGCCCTTTCAAAACGTCAACTTATTCAAAAGCCTTTCTATTCCCTAGTCCCTCAGTCCCTATTCCCTGACTTCCGTTCCCTCTTCCACTACAATGTTCCTATGACCGCTGCCTTTCCCCCACGGCGTCGCTCCAAGTTGCCACCTCCCGGCGAGACCGGCCAGGAAGCCCTTTACCTGCGCTCACTCAGTGATCGCCAGGTTAACGTACAGGTGAAGCTGCGGGACGGAGAAACCGTGCGTGGCTGGATCGAGTACTTCGACGACGCCATGGTGCGCCTGACGCGCGAAGGCCTGCCCAATTTGTTCATCTACAAGCATCAGATCCGCACCATCACCGAGACCGCGCACAAGCGCACTCCGCGCCCCCGCGCTACACCGGGCGCACCAACTGGAATGGAGGCTGCAGGTTGACGACCGCATCGCTCGAATGGACGCCCGGAGCCGCGCAGATTGCGCGCGAAGCCGGTGCGATTCTGCGTGAGTTCTTCGCCAAAGGCGTTGAAACCGAGTACAAAGGTGAGGCGGATCTGGTCACGATAGCCGACCGTACCGCAGAAAAGTTGATCCGCGCGCGACTGCCGGAGCTGTTCCCCGGCCACGGCGTGTTTGGTGAGGAAGGCACACGCGACCGCCTCGACTCCGAGTACCGCTGGTACGTGGACCCGCTCGACGGCACCACCAACTTCGCCCACGGACACCCTCAATTCTGCGTCTCGCTGGGTCTGGAGCACCGACCCGCCGGCACGGCTGCCGACCAGGACGGCACGCTGGTCGCAGGCGTCATCTATGACCCGCTGCGCGACGAGCTTTACACCGCCGAGCGCGGCAAGGGCGCATTGCTGAACGGCAAGCCGATTCATGTAGCGCCAGCGACGCATCTGGCCCAGGCACTGCTCTCCACCGGTTTTCCGAGCCGCAAACGCCACGCCAGCCCCAACGTCCACTTCTACCACGAGTTCACGTTGCGCTCGCACGGCGTACGGCGCGCCGGCTCAGCAGCGCTCGACCTGGCGTACGTGGCCAGCGGCCGGCTGGACGCCTTTTGGGAGTTCAACCTGAACCCATGGGACACGGCAGCCGGCATTCTGCTGGTGGAAGAGGCCGGCGGCACGGTAACCGGATTCAGCGGCCACCCCTACCGCATCGACAGCCGCGAGGTCCTGGCCTCGAATGGATTGATCCACGCAGAGCTGGTGGCCCTGTTTGCGGATCTGTTCGCCGGGCGCGGACTTTCGCCCATCCCTACGCCACAGCAATTCGGTCTGGAACGTGCGAAATCAGGAATCTAGCCACCTCGCTTCCCGTATAGCAATACCGCATCCCTCTGCAGGAGTCAGACTTATCGCTCCTGTGCTAACATCAGCCACGAGAAGTTCAATTCCCCGGAGTGAAAAAGATGGCCTACGTAATCGCAGAACCCTGTATCGGCACCAAGGACACCGCCTGTGTGGACGCCTGTCCGGTCGATTGCATCCACCCCAAGAAGGACGAAGACGCCTTTGGCGTGATCGATCAGCTCTTCATCGATCCGGTCGAGTGCATTGACTGCGGCGCCTGCGTACCGGCCTGCCCCGTCTCGGCAATCTTCGCCCAGGACGACCTGCCGGAGAAGTGGGCACACTTCACCGAGAAGAACGCCACCCACTTCGGCCGCTAGATTCCGGCCAGCTTTCTTCACAACAGCTTCTTGAAAAGCGTACAAACGCGCATCCGGCTGCGGCCAGATGCGCGTTTGTGTTTGTGTGTGCGGGCCGCTCTACTGCCGCCCGCAGTGCGATGATGGAACTCGATGCCCGTGCTCTGCTCAGAAGCCGTAGTGTTGCGTACCTGGCCGGTCCACGAGGCTGACCTGGTGGTGAGCTTTTTCTCGCGCGATTACGGTCGTCTCAAGGGCATTGCCAAGTCAGCGCTCAAGAGCCGCAAACGCTTCGGTGGAGCGCTGGAGCCGATGACGGTGACCCGCGCCTGGTTTGCCGAGCGTCCACGGCAGGAACTGGTGCGGCTTGACCAGTTGGAGATTCTCAGCTCGCCCCTGGCCCGCCCTGTGGATCTGGCGCGGCTGACGGTACTCAGCTTTTTTGCCGAACTGCTGGACGAGGTGCTGCCCGAACGCGACCCTCAACCTACCGTCTTCCGCCTGCTGGCCAGCGTGCTGGACCAGACCTTTGCCGCGCCGCCGGCCGACTCCGCCGCAGAGCAGGTCCTTTGCCCGCCGTGGATGCCGCTCACCTACTTCCAACTGTGGATGACGCGGCTGATGGGCCTGTTGCCGGACATGGCCCACTGCACTACCTGCGGCGAGCCGCTGCAACCAGGCGAGGTCTTCTTCCAGAGCTACACCGATGGCCTGCTGTGCGCCACACATCGCCAGGGCAGCGCCAACGCGCTGTGCACTGACAGTTGGCAGCTTGCCCTGCGCATGTTGCGCGCGCCGGCCGCGGCCTTCGCCGCAGAGCCCTTCCCCCGCCGCCGCGCCCAGGACCTGCGCCGGTTCACGTTGCAGTCGCTCGAACGGCATCTGGAAAAAAAGCTGCGCACCGCCGAAGCGCTGGCCCGGCTGGGCGGGTAGCGGATCAAGTCAAAAATTTAATTTGTAACTATGCGGTCATCCTGAGCGAACGGGGCCCCAGGCGTTCTCTCCGGCCTGGGGGTGGTGAGTCGAAGGATCTGCGGTCGCTCTTCGGCACCTTGGATGAGCAGCGAACGCAGAACCGCAAATCCCTCAAACACATCCAACATCGTCGCTGGCCTGCACGGCTCACCTGCTCAATGCTCCAGATGCACAAAGCTGCGCGGCCGCATCAGCTGCTCCAGATAGCGCGACTTCATCTGCGTGCTGGCCATGATCTGCTTCACCGGCGGCAGCTTCAGAATCACGCCCAGCACAGCCGCCATGGCGCGATGGTTCCAGTGGGCCTGGTTGTCGAAGATGAGGTCCTGCAGATTACCGCGCTCAATGGCCATGAGCACGGCACGATGGGCGGTGGTGACCGGGGTGAGGACGCGGCTCTTGCGCGGCTTTAGCTGGATGCCGTGCGTAGGACAGACGCGCGCGCAGACACCACAGCCAAGGCAGAGGGACTCGTCGAGACGCGCCTTCTTCCGCGCCGGCTTGTGCGGATCACCGGCCGAAACCAGCCCCATCGCCTCCACCGGGCAGACCGTGACGCACTTGGCGCAGCCGTTGCAGTTGTCGAGCGTGACCTGGGGCAGGTAGTTGGTGGTGGCGATGGGGTTCAGTACTGCGAAGCGCTTGGCGGCCAGCATGGCCTCGCAACAGCAGCCGCAGCAGTTACAGATGAAGGCCACGCTCTGCTGCACATTCTCGCCGAACTGGACGAGGTTGTGCGCCTGCGCCTGGTCAAGCAGGTCCATGCCTTCCTTGGCGTCCACCCGCCGCGCAATGCCGTGCTTGATGAGCGATTGCGCGGTGCCGCTGAAGGTCATGCAGATGTCCATGGGCGCATCGCAAGCCTTGTCGAAGTGCTGCATCTTGTGGCGGCAATAGCAGGCGCCGATGCCCATGTGCGACGCGGTCTGGATCACCTCGCTGGCGCGCTCGTAGTCCATCACGGTGAGGGTGTTGTCACCCGGCAGCGCCTTCTCATTCACAAAGGCACGGCCCAGCTGCGTCTCGCCGCCGGCGAAGAGGGCTTTCACGAAGTCTTCTTCGACGTTGAGGTACTGGTAGTAGAGCTCGGCCAGCAGCTTCTGGTCGTAGGCGTTGCCGATGCGCATCATGGAGAACTCAAAAAAACCGGCCATGGGTGGCGGCAGCACAAAGATCTGCTCTCCGTTCAGCTCCATGTCGAGCAACATGCCGCGCGAGGCAAGGTTTTCAAGGATATTCTGCGACTCGGCAGCGGGCTTCTTCCACACCTTGGCGGCAGCGGCAATGTTGAACGGCTTGATGGGAAGCAGGGCGACGAGGGCGGCTTCGTCTTTGGTGAAGAGCACTTCAAGAATTTGGAAGAGCAACTCGGAAGGCGGCGCGCCTTGCGGAAAAAGATTGAGCCGGTCAGAGAGCTGGTGATAGCTGTTCTTCAGAGTTGCATGAGCCATGGGATGCCTCGAGCCGTGAGGATTGGCGAAGGAGAATTATATGCGAATGGGGAAAGAATGGACTGAGCGATTAGGGGCAGCGGCTGAGGGAATGGGGAATGGAAAGGCCGGCTCATCGGGGTTCATGCTGGCCCAGGCCAGAGAATCCATATCTGCGCACCCGCAACAATGCACCGTGCCCCATCCATTCCGCGGGTTTTGCGGAATGGGTGGGAAGCTATGACTGCCAGCCTTCGTGGTTTCCCGCCCTCGCGCCAGAAAAAAGGCGCAAGGACGGGGCACGGCAGGTTTGTGGCGGGGATGCGGCTAGGCGGTAACGATTTCGCTGAAATCGGCGATGGTGGAGAAGCCGGTGAGGATGCCGTTGATCAGGGCGAGATTGGCTCCGCGCACTGTTTCGTCGGGGTCGAGAACCATGACCTTGTCAAAGAATGCGTCTACCGTGGGGCGGAGCGTGGCGATCAACGCCAGAGCCTCAGCGTAGTTGCGCTGCTCACGGAGCGCAGCTACCTTGGGAGCCAGAGCTGCCGAGGCATCGGCGAGGGCCTGGACTTCGGGAGCGAGCTTTGCGTTTGCTGATGCGCCGATGGCGAAGCCTTTTTCCTGAGCCTGGCGCACGATGTTCTTGATGCGCTTGAAGGCTGCGGAGATAGCGGCGAAGTCGGCTGACTCGCGGGCTGCGGTGAGAGCTTGGGCGCTGGCAATGGCGTCGCGCACGTCGTCAGAACCGGCGGCTAGCACGGCGTTTACCACGTCGTAGCTAAAGCCGCGCACATCTTTCAGGTAGAAGCTGAGGCGTTCCTGCAGGAAGGCTGCGACCTGATCACGAGGTTCTGCAAGTATAGCGAAAGAGCCAAGCACAGCCGAGAGCGTGAGGGGCAACTCGGACTCAGCGAGGATCTTGATGACACCAATGGCAGCGCGGCGTAGCGCGAAGGGATCTTTCGAGCCCGTGGGTGCCATGTTGATGCCGAACATGGCCACGATGGTCTGGATGCGATCAGCGAGCGCGAGCAACTGGCCCTCAACTGTGGCGGGAATTGCATCGTCCGTCGACGCCGGGGTGTACTGCGCGTAGATGGCTTTGCCTACGGTCGCGCCAAGGCCCTGCGCTTCAGCGTAGACGCCGCCGATGATGCCCTGCAGTTCCGTGAACTCCTTGACCAGTTCGGTGGTGAGGTCGGTCTTGGCAAGCTCGGTAGCTTTGTACAGCGCAGCGTCGTCGATCTTAATGGTTTGATCGGCCTGATTCGACGTTGCCTCGTAGATCGCTTGGACCAGCTGCTTCACTACCTCAAGATTTTGCTCCGTCTTCCAGTGGTAGCTACCGAGCTGCTTCTGGAAGGTGACGTTCTTCAGGCTCTCAACGCGAGCGGCCAGAGGGGTTTTCTGGTCGAAGTCCCAGAAGAAGCGGGCGTCTTTGAAGCGGGCGCGAAGAACCTTCTGGTTGCCGTGGCGGATGGTGTGCTCGCCCTCGGCGTCTACCTGAATGTTTAGGACGGTGAGGAAGTGCGGCAGCAGCTTTCCATCTGCGCCCTCGATCGCGAAGTACTTCTGGTGGTCGCGCATCACCGTGACCAGAACCTCTTCCGGCAGCACCAGGTACTCGGGCTCGAAGTTGCCGAGAATGACGGTCGGCCACTCGGTAAGGTGAACGACGGTCTCGACCAGAGGCTCGTCTTCGCGCCAGCGCGCGCCGGGAACGGTGCGGGTGACGGCGTCAAGCGCCTTGCGAATGGTCTGGCGGCGCTCGGCCACATCGACGACGACCTTGGCTGCGCGAAGGGTTTCGGCGTAGCTCTTGGGTGCGGTGATGACGACCGGCGCTGCGCCATGCAGGATGCGATGGCCACGGCTCACGTTGCCTGCCGTGATGCCGGCGATCTCCAGCGGCACAATGGCCGAGTCAAGCAGCGCGACGACCCAGCGCACGGGGCGGACAAAGCGCTCCGGCTTGCCGGCGCGCCAGTACATGTTCTTGGCCCAGTAGAGAGAGAGGACCTCTTTGGGCAACTCGGCGGTAAGCAGCTCGGTTGCCGAGCGGCCCGCGCGCTTCACGGTGACGCCTACGTACTCGCCCTTAGCATTGGTGACCTTTTCGAGCGCGGAGACTTCGACTCCTGCCTTCTTGGCAAAGGCCTGTGCGGCACCGGTGGGCACGCCATCTTTGAAGGCGATCTTCCAGGAGGGGCCGGTGAGCTGCTCCTGAGTGTCGGCCTGACCAGCGAGCACACCCTCGACGAGGACGGCCAGGCGGCGCGGGGTCGAGTAGGTGACGACCTTGCCGCCCTCGGCAAGCAGACGCTCGCGGGTGAGCAGATCGTGAACGCGGCGGCCGAGTTCGGCCTCAGCCTGGGCAATCATGCGGGCGGGAATTTCGTCGAGCCCAATTTCAAGAAGGAAGTCAGCCATTGCGTTGTGTTTCTTTCTGCGGAGCGAGCTATGAGCTTCTGGCCATCAGCTTTCAGCTCCTGGCCTTGGTTGCGGTGGATCAATCTTCACCGGTTGAGAGCTTGCAGGGGCTAAAGCCCCGGTACCTTTTGTGCTTCATGCGGCCCGGCTGAAGCCGTGCCCTGTTACAAAACTTTGCCGCAGCTCTTGCCCTGCGCAGCAAGGCGACTGGGCGCTAAGCCACCTGCTGTCCCGCGTAGACTTTGGCCACGCCCACGGCGAGGTTGCGAATGCGAGCAATCATGCCCACGCGCTCGGTAACGCTGATAGCGCCGCGCGCATCGAGCAGGTTGAACAGATTCGAACACTTGAGCGCCAGCTCGTAGGTAGACATCAGCGGGAAGCGCTTCTTCTCAAGCACCGTCGCGTTCTCGTCGGCCAGCAGCTTGTTGCCACGCTCAAGCAGGGCCTGCGCCTCAGCCTCGTAGCTGTTGAAGTGGGCCCAGAGCTTCTCTACATCCGCTTCTTCAAAGTTGTAAACGGAGTACTGCAGCTCTTCGGTTAACCGCACGTCGCCGTAGGTGACCACGGCACCGGTCTCGGGGTCGCGCGACCAGACCACGTCGTAGACCGAGTCCACGTCCTGCATGAAGGCGGCGAGGCGCTCCAGTCCATAGGTCAGCTCGGCGCAGATGGGGTCCAGATCGAGCCCGCCGCACTGCTGGAAGTAGGTGAACTGGGTGATCTCCATGCCGTCCATCATCACCTGCCAGCCCACGCCCCAGGCGCCCACGGTGGGGCCTTCCCAGTTGTCCTCTTCAAACTTGAGGTCGTGCTTGCTGAGGTCGATGCCGATGGCTTCGAGCGACTGCAGATAAAGCTCCTGCACGTTGACCGGCGGAGGCTTCAAGATGAGCTGGAACTGGGTGTGGCGGAAGAGGCGGTTGGGGTTCTCGCCATAGCGGCCATCGGCGGGCCGGCGCGAAGGCTGCGCATAGCCCACCCGGTAAGGCTTGGGGCCGAGCACGCGGAGAAAGGTTTCAGGCGCCATGGTGCCCGCGCCCACCTCCACATCGTAAGGCTGCTGCAAGATGCAGCCGCGCGCCGCCCAAAAGCCCTGCAGGCGGAAGAGAAGATCCTGAAACGTGAGTGCACCCGGCTTGGACGCGGCGGCGATAGTTGTGGACACAGGCAATCTCTCTCTTGACGGAACTCGCCTTCAATTTTAACAGGCACCTGCGGTGCGGCCAGCCAAGTACCCTGCGGTGCGGCAGACCCGTTGTCTTACAGTGCGGTGGACAAACGGGGACAGAGGCGGGATTCGTGCAGTTCTGCTATTGCTGCAGAGGGGTTCCTTGCTATCCCACTCATTTCGTAATAAAACCTACGAAATGGATGGGGCACGGTGCTTCTATTTGAGGGACGGATCAATAGCGCCAGAAAAAAGGCGCAAGGATGGGGCACGGAGGTCTAAAGCAACAACAAGAATGCCCTGGCTAACGAGCACGGAAGCTGAGCTGAAAGGAGGTGCCGACGGCGGTTGGCGCTCCATGATCGGTGAATGGCTTGAAGGTCCACTTCTTCACGGCGTTCAAAGCCGCAGCCTGCAACTGCTGGGGGCCGGAGACGACCATTGCGCGACGCACCTTGCCCTTCTTGTCGATCTCAAAGACCACCACCACGATGGTCGTGAACGATGTGCCACGGGCAAAGGGGTTTTGGTCGGCCTTTTTGCCGGGCTTGGGCAGAACCGGATCGACGCGATGTGTGAGCAGCGATTCCGCGTTCCTGGTGGGAATCATTTGCGTCACGTTGTCCTGCTTCAACTGCTTTTCAAAGACCATCATGGCGAGTTGGTCAAACTGCGGCGATGCTTGCCCGCGCGACAACGGACGCTGCGCCGTCACGAGCACGGTCGAAAGCAGAAGCAATGCGGCGGCGAAGGATAGAGAGGGTTTCATTGCGTACCTGTGGAGTCCGGAGGTGTGCCCTATGCAGGGACGGGGAGATTTCGAGCTGACAGCATCTTCTTTTTCTGGATTCTTAGCTTTGCTGTGTTAGTGCCCTGCCTTCTCGCGCGGCACTGTACATACTTGGCGCGGGGACTTCAGGATTTGTAGCAAGTTAGTCTTCACGGATGGATAGAGAAAGTTCTGGAATATCCAGCGGTCGCCGTCATGGATGAATTCGGCAATGACGTCGGGCTTAGTGGAGCGCTGACCGTTGGTGGTGCCGTAGATACTGGCGCGGTAGCGGTTGCCCATCTGCACAATCTCTCCGGCTTCGTAGTGATCGGCTGGGTCCTGACTAGCAACAATGGGGTCAAAGTCGAGCCCCACAATCTCGGCGCAGCGGCTCTGTGCTGTGGCGTCCTCACCGAGTAGCCGTGCAAGTTCCGGGCTCAGGTCCCAGCGCATCAGCTTGAGCGTATTCTCGTCCGGCATGTCGCGGGCCACGCGCTGCCCATACCACTTGTAGAACTCGTTTACAAATTCACGCGGCGACTCGGGCGGCGGCCAATCTGCGACCACGCGCGGATGAGCGACGCTCTTTACCGTGGCCGGCTGCGCTGCGCCCTTCTTGAAAGGTTCAGTCGGGCAAAGTGTGAAATCCGCGAACAGTGCCGGTTGGCGGTCAGGGCTCTCGCAGTCAAAGTACTTGCATACCAACTCCTGCGAACGGCCATCCACAATAAAAAAGCGGTGATTCGTGCCTACGTGCCAGATTTCAAAGAAGGCGTTCCCTCGGTACTGGACTGCTCGCCCGTGAATCTGCAAACACTCCTGCGCTCGCACAAGCGGGGCGAGTGCGGCGGCGAGCAACAGAAATGGCAAAATCCTTTGCATGACTTGGACAGATGAGCTTAGCACGGGTGGATGGAGAGGTTTGTGTTACCCCACCCTTCCGCAAAAGACGCGGAAGGGTGGGGCACCCAGATTTCATCGCCAATACAGCCGCGTTTCATTGCCAAGGACAAAATTGTCGGCGCGGTTTTGGAACTGGCAGATGCCCGACATCGTAGAGCGTGGGAGACCGTTCCCTGGAAGAGATTGCCGCGAACACCGGTCAGCGTTTGCGGCGCTGGTGGGTGGAGGGAATGTTCATGTCTTCGCGGTACTTGGCCACCGTGCGCCGGGTGATCTGGATGCCATTGGTCTGCAGCATCTCAGCCAGGTGATCGTCGGTGAGCGGCTTGCGTGGGTCTTCGTCTTCAATGAACTTGCGGACCTTGCGCTTGAGTACCAGCAGCGGGGTGTCAGCGCCTTCGGGGCCGTTCGAGCCCTCGGAGAAGAACGAGCGCAGCTCCAGCACTCCCTGCGGTGTGTGCGCGTATTTGTTGGCCACCGCGCGGCTCACCGTGGAGGGGTGCACGCCAATCTCCTCGGCCACTTCCTTGATCATCATCGGCCGCAGCGACTCGATGCCGTGCTCGAGGAAATCCTGCTGGCGGCGCACGATCACTTCGCAGGTTTTGAGGATGGTGCTCTTGCGCTGTGCGATGTTGCGCATCAGCTGCATGGCAGAGCGGAAACGCTCCTTGACGTACTCCTTGACCTCGCGATCCGTGTTTTCAGCCGACAACATGCGGCGGTAACGCTGGCTCAAGCGGAGGCTGGGCAGGTCTTCCTCGTTCATGGAGACGATCCACTCGCCGCCGTTCTTGAGGAACACCACATCGGGCTCGATGAGCCGCGTCTGCTCGCGGTTGTAGAGGCGGCCTGGACGCGGATCGAGGGTGCGGATGAACTCGATTGCACCCTGCGCCTGTTCCTGTGTGACCTGCGCCGCTTTGGCCAAGTCGCGCAAGTCGCGCTTCTGCAACAGAGCCAGATGGTGGTCCACGATGACCGAGGCCAGCTTCATGCTGCTGCGCTTGGACTCAATCTCGGCCTCGACCTCAGCACGCATACTGCCGTGAGGATTTTCTTCTTCAGCGGCGGCCGCGCCGCGCTGGACATACAGGTGGCTGAACTCCGACTGTTGCGCCTTGATCTGAATCTGCAGGCATTCGTGCAGATCGTGCGCGCCCACGCCGGCCGGGTCCATGTGCTGCACCAGGTCGATGGCGCGGCGGATCAGATCGTGCGCCTGGGCCATCTGCTCGCTGTCCAGCGCGCTGGCCTGGGCTTCAGTGAGCCCGTGTTCCGTCTCCGGTTCCAGCAGAGCCCGCGCCAGCTCCTCTTCGCTGGCCGCCAGATACCCGTCCTCGTCGAGGTTGCCGATCACAAAATCGGCCGCCAGTTCCAGATCCTTGTCGAGGCTCAGAGCCCCCAACTGCCACGCCAGGTGATCGGACAAAGTCGTGGGCTGAGAGAGAAAGTTTTCAAACGAAGGCCTCTCGCTCTCCTCATACTCCGGCTGCGTACGATAGCCGGGATCGAGGTACTCCTGGAAGTACGATCCAAGATCGACCTCATCGAACGAGTCCTTGGCCTCTGCCGCAGGCTCCGCCGTTCCCGGCTCAGCCAGCACCAGCCGTTCTTCGCGCTCTGCACGCTCCTGCCGGCCGGCCACTTCGTCCAGCATCGGAACAGTTTCGTCAATCTCTTCCAGGACAGGATTCTCGACCATCTCGGCATCGATCATTTCCTTCAGTTCCAGCTTGTTCAAAGCCAGAACACTGACCATCTGCATCAGACCTGGAGTGAGGATCTGGCGTTGCGACACCTTGAGCGTCAATTTTGGTTGCAGCATCGCCATAGAGGAGGTTCATTCCCTGTTTTATTGACTTGATCCGAGTGTATCCGCATAAGAAAAAGCTTAACGAGAAAACTGTACGAATGCGAGTCACCTGTTCCAATTTGGACACGATCTGAATGCGGAATCTCTCTCTGGCATCGTTGCCTCGATCAACCCGCTCTCAACCATTGACGATGGCGGATTTGCCTGCCATCAGCAATCCGTCGGTACTGGTGGCCAGCCATCGACTAGTTGAGCGAGAATCCTTCGCCGAGATAGACGCGACGCACCTCGACATCGTTGCCTAGCTCCTGCGGCGTGCCAGCGCGAAAGATGCGGCCTTCAGCAATGATGTAGGCCCGGTCAGTGACGCTGAGGGTTTCGCGCACGTTATGGTCGGTGATGAGGATGCCGATACCGCTGGCTTTCAAGTCGAAGATGATCTTCTGCAATTCGAGCACGGCGATGGGGTCAATGCCGCTGAACGGCTCATCGAGCAGAATGAAGTTGGGCTGGATGCAGAGGGCGCGAGCAATTTCAACGCGGCGGCGCTCGCCGCCCGACAGCGCATAACCCCGCGTGGTGCGAATGTGGCCCAGGTTGAGCTGCTGGATGAGCCGCTCGGCGCGGGTACGCCGTTCGCGGTTGCCCAGGGGCTGCGCTTCGAGCACAGCAAGAATGTTTTCCTCGACCGTGAGCTTGCGAAAGACCGACGGCTCCTGGGGCAGGTAGCTGATGCCGAAGTTGCGGGCGCGCAGATACATGGGCATACGAGTAATATCAGTCTCGTCGACGCGGACCCGGCCGGTTTCAGGCTGAACAAGACCGACGATCATGTAAAAGCTGGTGGTTTTACCGGCTCCGTTTGGCCCCAGCAGGCCCACCACCTCGCCACGCGAGATCTCCAGATCGACGCCCCGGACTACTTGGCGGCCCTTGTAGCTCTTGCCGATACCTTCCGCTCTAAGTGTTTCCATCAAACCTTCGTGCCGGCTCCATTGGTTGGGGAGCGGGCTGCGCCTTATCGCGGCGCGGTCGTCTTGGTGGTTGTGGGCCGGCCGCCGCCTTCGATACTGACGCTATCATCGCGGCTGCGGAAAATCAAAGCTGCGCCGGTAACCGTGCCGCGCGCCGGATCGGTCATGCGCGGGGGCAGGGCGGTGGTTCCGGTCAGCACATACTCGTCGTTGGCTCCGGTGTAAGTAAGCTGCTCGCCCACGCCGCGGCGACCTTCTGAGGTGAGGGTCACGTGGCCGCGGGCGGTCATGCGCTCCACCTGGCCCTGTCCGGGCTGGCTGGCCGGGTGGGCGGCGTTCTTGGCTGCCGGGTCCACGAGCTTCAGGTCCACCTGGTCAGACTGCGAGGTCGCGGTGCCGGTCTCAGCCACCACCGGGCCCAGCGCGCCGCTCTGCATGAGCGCGGAACGGTCAAGGCCAGAGTAGTGGAGCTGGCCACCACGCACGCGCAGGACGGAGGGCGTGGATTTGGGCTTTTCGTTTGGTTTGTCGTTGGCCTTGTCATTGGGCTTGTCGCCAGGCCGGTTGCTCTGGCTCAGCATCACCACGCGCACCGGTTCGGCGCGATCCGTGCTCAGCGCATCCAGGTTCTGGCGGTCCTTTTCAAGCACAATGGTGGGCGCGGCTACGGAGTTGGCCTGCTGCCAGAGGCGCGCATGACCGCGGAAGGTGGCCACGCTGTCTGTGTTGCCGGCAGCCTGGTGCAGTTGGGCTTCGGCGGCAATCACATGGGCCGGTTGCTGCGGGTCGGGGGCAAGGCCACCCACCGCCGGAGCGCCAGCGGCCTGGGTCCAGGTGGCCTTGACGTTGCCGTGGGCAAAGGCGTCGCCCGAGTCCTGCGAGATGTCGATGCGCTCGGCGGTCATCTGCAGTCCGCCGTTGTCGATGCGCGGATTCAAGGTGAGGTGCAGCCACTGGCCGTCGCCCGCGTAGACGGCGCGCCCGGCAAAGGCGCGCAGCGGAGGCTGGGGCCGTGCGCCGGTTTTCTGCACTGGTTGATCGATGAGAACCACGTGGCCGTCAAGCTGCGCCGCTTGCACCTGCGTTGCGACCCCATGCGCGCCCGCTGCGCTGGCCGGGGCAAAGTGCGCCTCCAGCCGGTCACCATGGGCCGTCTGGCGGTCGCCGCTAGCGGTGGTCTGCAGCATGGATGCGTGGCCGGCGCCGGTCATCTCTGTCAGCTCGGAGTCTGGCCCGAAGACGCCGTTCACCTGGTCAGCCGCCATTTGCGCCGTGACTGGAGCAGCCGAGCCGCGTTGGCTCTGGCTGGCGACCACGACGCCGCCCACGCCGGAAAGCGCGGCCGGTTCCACCTGCCCGTGGCCGGTGGTGCGGAAGTCGATGTCCATGACCGGCGAATGCCAGGTGCGGCCGATGTGTACCGTCTCCGGGTGCAGACCCGCGGTGCGGCTCTGCTGGTCGCTGGTGAGCGCGACGCCCTGCTCGAGATGCGCATGGCGAAGGTCACCCTTGGCGGTAAAGTCAAGATCGGCGGTGGGCGCTGTACCGTGGCTGGAGCGGCCCGGCGCAGCCGAGTCCATGGTGACGCCGCCTTCCATGCGTCCGTGGCGTGGCTGGTTGTGCTGGTCGAACTCGAGCGTGCCGCGTGGCGCATCCAACTTGCTGCCTTGCGCGGTGGTCAGGTGGAAGCCGTCGCTGGCATCGAGGCGCACCGCCGAGCCGTCTTCGCGAAACTCCACCCTGGCTTGGCCGGCGGTGGCCTGGCCGGCGCGATACTCGGCCGTGGCCGCGCGTAGTTGGCAGATCATGTCAGCGCGCTCAAACTCCGCATGTGCGGCGTGAATGGCGACCGTATCGCCGCTGCGCTGGGTATGCAATTCGACGTCGTGGTCCAGATCCAGATGGCCGCCTTTGGACTCATAGGTAGCGCCCATGGCCGAGCCTGCACCCTGGGTGGTGGAGAAATCGACGTGCTTGACGGTGGTGGCAATGCCCGAGTTCCAGTTGAAGGTGAGGCCGCTGGTACGCACATGCACTTCGCCTGCCGCAGCAGCGCGCGCGGCCGCACTGACCGGAGTGTCTTTGGCGCCGAGTTGCTGGCTGGCCGCGGCCTTGGGCGCAATGGCGGGAGCCACGCCGGGGCGCATGAGCGTAATCTCAACCGGGCCGGTGGCGGTGGCGGTGCCGCTTTTCTGGTTGTACTCAAACTCGTCGCCCTCGATGCGATCAACGCGGCTGCCGTCTTCGCCGTAGAGTTCGATCTTGACGTCGTGCAACAGCGCATTGCCCTGCTTGAG
>Ga0302190_10000249_pt1 | contig 32860 bp, 18 predicted proteins | sample II_Bog_E2_3_FD_198784 | JGI IMG/M metagenome (GOLD analysis project Ga0302190, IMG submission 198784) | Peat permafrost microbial communities from Stordalen Mire near Abisko, Sweden - II_Bog_E2_3 | ecosystem: Environmental > Terrestrial > Soil > Wetlands > Peat | place: Sweden: Abisko... | reverse complement strand
ATGCCGATGTTTCTAGGTGCTCGTCGGCCTGCCGCCACGGCGCGCTTCAACCCAATTCTGACAAGGGATGGCCGCCTGATTTCTCCTGCAAAGCTAGACACAAAAGGGAGCCACGATGGCAGGCGTATGGGGCGAGGACTTTCCGGGCGTGCCTGCTCCTAAGCCACCCGCACACCAGACCACAGTGCGGGGTCTAAATCATACGTGAGCTTTGACGATGGGTTAGTAGCCTCGTATGCCGCTTGGTTGTCTCGCACGGTTGCATCTGTGATCAGCGCAACAGAGGCAAAGAATTGGTAGTCCCGTGGAAAGTAGATGTGATTGTGACCAAGAGAGCAGCGGATTGCACCGGGCCTTTTGTTCGCAGACCCAAGCCCAGACTTACTGAAGGGACAGGCATCAAACGCAATCGGCTCCGCGCAAGTCCGGCACAATACGCCCCAATATGTTGTCGCCATACTCATAATCTGTCACTCCACTCGGCTGAGTATCTCGACCGTTTGAGCTGAGGGACGCGGAGACGGGATTCACACGCATTGCTTACACAGTCAAAGCCTACGCTTCTAGAACCTGCGCCTATGTGATCTGCGGCACATCTCGGTGCAAGCGTGTGGGCATCGCGTATTCCGACGTAATACCCAGTTTCACGTTCATCAGTCGCCACGCCTGCACGTGTTTCGGCGACAGCGCCATTATCGGACCGGATTCGCGTCGTGATCCTGCGTAACTCTATGATTCTGCGCATAGAGTAACCCGGAAGCGCAGACGGTTCCCATCGTATGCGTAGAGTGTCGCCACGTGACACGTCGGATACGGTCAAGATCATCTGGCCGTACGGTCGAGACTCAGCAGCACCTCGCCCTGATCTTGCCATGGTGTTGTTGGCACGCGGACGCAGGCGTATACCCATTAAAAGATGGCCGAGGTTCAGGGATAAACGCATGTGAGAGCCCGAACATGCGGTCTTCGACGCCTTCCAGGCCGGCGCCGCGAACAATGTCGGCATAGGCCATGGGATTGGGATAGTAGCCACGAAAGATGTTGATGTGCTCGCTCACCCGCAGCATCTCGGGAGCGCGGCCAACCTGTAGCATCACGCCAGTGCGCAGCCGCGTCGCCGTCCGCCGCGGGTCCCCGCCAAAGATGCGGACGCTGCCTCCGCTGGGTGTGCTGAGCCCCATCATCAGCTTCACCGCCGTCGATTTCCCCGCACCATTGGGGCCAAGCAGGGCGACGATCTCGCCGCGGTGGAGTGTGAGCGAGAGGTCGTCGAGGGCAAGCACGCCATTGGCATAGCGCTTGGTGATGTGCGCGAGCGAGGCGACGGTATCATTTGGCGCCTCGGACGCTCCGCCGTATTCGTTAGGACCTGCTTCAGCGAACTCGAGGACTGCGTTCATGGGGGTCGCTCCTATGTCACGAATGACTGATTACAGGGGCAAGTATGGAAGGTTTCGCGCATCTGTTGCAGTGGGGTGCGTCAGGAAAGCGCTGTGACATTTGTCATAAGGGCTCCGGTTGCACAGCTTCTATCATCAGCCATATAGAATTCACACAGGCGCAGACAGAGGTTCGAGAGACATTCCTCGGGGATTTCGCCGGTCAGCTCATCTCAGCCGTACTTTGGTTGATATCGGCGGTTGCTTACACCTGGAAGTCATTTTTCCTTGGGAACTCATCCTGATCCTCAGTGGAGTTCTGATGTTTTCTCTAACCCAACTTGCTCCGAGAGGCATGGGTCATGCATACGCTGCCAAAGGGCCATCCCATGAATGCCCTTGGAACTCAAGTCGCGTTCACTTTGCCTCTAACACTGCCCCTCGTTCTGGCCATTGCCGCGCCGCGCCCAAACTGGTTTCACCCAGTTCTGATGATTACATTGGGCGCTCATTACCTGCCTTTCGTCTTGATGTACGGCATGTGGCAGTTTGGGGCACTGAGCGGTTTGTTGATAGGAACTGGGCTGGTTGTCGCCCTCTGTATCCCACGTCCCATGCGCACTGGCGCATGGCTGACAGCAGCTCTTCTCTTCACATTCGCCTTGATTGGACGGCAGGTTGCGGCTCGCGACCTCCCACGGCGGCGTGATTCCTAGATATCCTGGAAACGCGCTTCTAGATCGACTTCAACCGGTCGGGAGCGGATCGCCAGACACATGCCGACATGCGCGGACTTATTTCTGCGAGAATCCATAACCAGCAGAATACAAAACGATTGCGGCAATTGGCGCTTGGCTTTTGGGGTTGAGACGCGCGTTTCCGGTCGGAGTCGAAGAGGCCGGACAGAGCGACGCAATGCTGCCAACGGGGGCTTCAAGGCAACGAAGAAAGCACCGGCACCGCCGGCGTGCCGCCCCGTTAATCAACTGGTAACTGCCGAGTTGCCGGTCGACCGACTGGCCTTGGCCACCCGCCTGGAGCCTGTGGCCGAGTACCCGTTGCGGTTATGGGGTCCCGAAGTACGTGCTCTGGCTTCCAGCGGTCGACAATACACGGGGATTTTGCAGGTTGATAATATTGGCCCATGCGGAGTTGCCCAGGCTGTCGGTCACTGTGATAGTGAGTGTGGCGTCTGGTTTGTAGACGAAGTTGGGATCCTGTGGCGTGACGATGCATGAAAACGAGCCGTCGGCGTGGCTCGGAAAAATCTCAACGTTGCCTAGACAGGCCTGGGCTGGTACCGGGGTACTATAGTCTGCTTTCGCAGTGAGGCTACTGTTGGGGTAAAGGCCGGTGCCAGTTACGGTCGTGTTGCCGGAAGCGCTAGTGATCTTAGGGGAAGGTACACCGAAGGGCTGGACGATCCGATTGAACGATCCTTGCTGCACCTGGCCGTAGTAGCAATTGGACTCTTCGCCGGTCTGAATGCCTTTAGGATTGGGCCCATTCAACTGGGAGGAAACCGTAAGCGCAGGGTTGCACTTGACCGTGATGGTGCCCATACCTGAGGTGAAAATCGTGTTACCCGACGGTGGGCCAACCACGACGACGCTCAAGGCCCCGAGCGGCGACAGGTCCGACTCTTGAACGGGGCCTCCAGGGTGAAAGGTCTGCCGCCCAATCAGAGGCCAGTTCTGGGGCGTACCGACCGGCGCTCCGTTGCTGAAGACCTGCCCGGACACACCGGTTGCGAAGTTGTCATGACTGCTGTCGAAGGTGAGACTGAGGACGATCTGCGTGCCTGCCGGGATTGTATTGTTCTGGATTGAGAAAATCTGCGGCGAAGCCGTCGCGACTGACGCCAGGGGATCTCCCGGCGCATCCGGGACGTTCCCGCGCCAGGCCTGATTGAACAACACGAGGCTATTGTTCTGCATAATGAGGCCGAACTGCGACCATTGGGCGAACCATTGGTTGTCATTCACACCCCCGGGAGAGGGAGCGTTGCCGTTGATTTGTATCGAGAATGAGCTGGCAACCAGGTCTTCTACGATGTCGAAAGTGACAGTGAAGCTCTGGATGTTCGTGGTTTGGTTGGGCGTAAGGAGGACGTACTGGTTGTTGCTTCCGAAAGGAATGGCGGGCTGGGGCGCTAGAGTGAGCGAGGGGAAGGTCCAGGCGGAGAGAAAGGACCCCTGAACGGCAGACCAAAGCTGATGGTTGTTGGCGAACAGCCTCCTTGGATTGACCACGAGAGCGGCTCCGGCGGCGGATGAGCCGTTGGCTATTTCGATGACGTAGCCGGTCTGCGGGTTCTGGACGAAACAAGAGCCGGATCCGAACGGGTCGGGCAGGAAGTCCCAGAGCTGATTCTGATTGTCGCTGGACCGGACGTTGAAAACATCGAGAGCTGTGCCTGGGCTCTGTGAGGCACCCTTGATGTCAATGCAGTAACCGGTTCCGGGATTCTTGATGATGTAATGCGAGGAGCCCGCGGGGTCGGGAAGGACCTCCCAGGTTTGATTTCCTGCGAACGGTGTCGGAGTGCCGCCCAACGTTGGGGTGGAGACCTTTGGTGGAAAGGCATCCAGGTTGGTTGCCGCCTGGGACGAATTACGCTCGATATCGATGACATTGCCGTTCAGATTGGATTTGATCATCAGATGCGTGCTCATGATTGCGGCTCCTTGGCGAACGAGAGTCGTTCGTGGTTGACGGCTTGCCCGCCGGATGGGGTGTGGGGGGACGAACCGGTCCACCCTGGCTCGTTGGGCGCCTGATCTGCTTCTTATATTTAGCGACAATTTTAGTTTTGCCAGCCGGTCGATATCGAGTTCGGATTGGATCGTCGCCTACTCGTCAGTTATACATAGGTTAATAACGTATGAATACATATAAGGAGTTTGGCGCGTCGATTGCTCTACACATTGCTGACCAGGAGCAGGGGACCGACCTGGCCGACCAGAGTATCGCGAACTTGTGGACTCAGGCTTCGAAAGGGGAAAAGGCGATGCATGTGCATGCCAACCAACTCGATACGAATTTCCAGTTGAATGCTCTCTATGCGGCGGGGAAAGTTGAAGCAAAGCGCGAGGCCGAGCGAACGCGAAAAAAGCTGCTGAACGCCGCTTCGGCACTGGCTGGCGATACCGACGCCTTCGTTGTGCAACTGAGTCGCGATGACGCTGGTGGGGAACAGGCCAATCGGCAGGGCCACGAGAACGGAGGAAAGCAAAAGGACCGAGACGCGAATTCAGAGAGCGCCGAGGAACCGTTTTCGGGTTGGGCGTAGTTCCAGCCCGGTTCAATATGTATCCGGAAGCCGGCTGATGCAGTCGACACTGGACAATATTTGGCCCACCAACCAGGCAGATCTTGCCCTGTTTACGCTGTGCAGCCCCCCGGAGCAAGGGACAGGCTCGATCCCAGTCTTGTGACTCATTCCTTGTTCGCGATCAGGCGCACGATGCGCAGATGCCGCACCTGCATGTGGTTCTGGGTCGTTCGAATCGCGAACCACCCCCGCGTGTACGGTTGCACATCCAACATCTCGAAGATCTTCTCTCCATCGCGCCAGTACTGGACCAGCGAGCCGTCCGCGATCAGCGTCACGGTCTGCGTCTGGTTCGCCACGATGCCTTTTTCGGGATGCTGGGCCAAGGACAAATCGTTCTCCGGCAGCAGGGGTCGCTCCACCGCATCGCCGATATATCGCCGGAACCGCGTGGTCGTATTCCCGTTTCCACCCAGGCCAACGTAATACATCGCAAGCGCGTTGTAGTCGGCGAACTTGCCCGTCCTCTGGTTGGCGAAGATGTCCCTCGGCGACTTCGGATCGGTCGCCATCCAGAAGCTGTTCAGATCGCTGACCCCGTCGTTCGGCCCGCCCGCACTAATCACGGTCGCCTGATACTCGATCATCACTGGCCCTTCGAGTTCCTGCCGGAACCACACCGTCACGCCCGCCGCCACATCGATGTCCAGCACGCCATGCCTCGCGGTGACGGCGCCAGGCCTCTCCATCTCCACCCGCCACGCGCCCAATCCATGCTGGAAGTCGTCCGCGAACAGCACCTTCCCGGCGCGGAATCCATAGTCCGGAGGATCCGAAGCAACGCCTTGGCACGGCCCTGCCCGCGCTATCGTAATCGTGATCGCGGCACTGGCGATCAGGCGCCGGGTTCGCTCGAAAAACTGGCAAATCCCATAGTTCCCGACTCCCGGCACAAAGATAGCAGCATAGCAGCGCGTCGCCCGCCGTTCCATCGAACGCAGGGAAGATGCATCGCAACCAGCAGTCACTTCACAACCTCGCCCCCGGCAATGGATAATGGCCAGTCGATAGCGAACCAGTTAGCTGGCAACTTCGCAGGGAGCCCATTCGTGAACCAAACCACTCGTCGAGAATTCCTGAAAGATGCCGCGCTTGCCGGCACCGTCCTCTCCATGTCCGCGCCGCACAGCCTGTTCGCCGCCGCCCCCGCTCAGACACCAGTCCCGGCTGCCCGGGCAGCCGCACGCCCGGTTGAGCTCGCGCTGCTTCGCAAAGAGCCGTCGCCCCTGCCCACCGGCGTCAGTTGGGGAGTCCCCTGGCCTGAGGGTTCAGTCGCGCGCAACGCCACCTTCAGCCTGAGCGCGCAGTCCGGCAGCCTCCCGCTGCAAAGCTGGCCGATGGCCTTCTGGCCGGACGGGTCCGTCAAATGGGCTGGCTTCGCCACGGTTCTCCCCGCGGGATTCCATGGCGCGGTGACCGTCGCACTGGGCGCGCCGGCCTCCGCGGTCTCGAGCGCCCTCAACGTCACCCTCAACGCCACCTCGGTTGTCGTCGACACGGGCGCGATCCAGTGCTCCATCCCTCGCGCCGGCGCCAACCTCATCGAGTCGATCGCACTCAACGGCAAGGCCATCGCGGGAGCCTGCCAGCTGGTCTGCATTCTGCAGAAGGGCCCCGCCAACAATCCGGAAGACTCGCCCACGCGCGAACGATTTCTCTCCAGCGTCAAGCAGGTGACGGTGGAGCAGTCCGGCCCAGTGCGCGCCGTCGTCAAGATCGACGGCATACATCGCGGCATCACCTCCAAACGGGAGTGGCTGCCCTTCACCGTGCGCCTCTACTTCTACGGCGGCCAGACGTCCATCCGCGTGGTCCACACCATCGTCTTCGACGGCGACCAGGACAAGGACTTCGTGTGCGGCCTTGGCCTCGAGTTCGCCGTCCCCATGCGCGACGAGCCGCGCAACCGCACCGTGCGCTTCGCCGGTGCCGACGGCGGCCTTTGGTCCGAGCCGCTCCAGCCCGGTGGAGGCAGCGCCGCGCAGGAGTCCGGCCAGCCCCTCCCCGCCAACTCCATCTTCGAAAAGAACGCCATCTGGAATGACTTCAAACTCACCCAACCCACGCCCGACGGCTTCACCATCGTCAAGCGCACCGGCCCGCAGAACACCTGGGTCTATTCCAACTCCGGCGCCCGCGCCCCCGGCCTCGCATATGCCGGAGACCTCGGCGGCGGCCTCGCGGTCAGCGTCAAGAACTTCTGGCAATCGTTCCCCGCCGCGCTGGAGATTCAGGGTGCGGCCAGCCCGGCCGCGAAGCTGGTGGCCTGGCTCTGGTCGCCCGACGCGCCGGAGATGGACATGCGCTTTTACGACACCCACGGCCATGGACTCGACGCGGCCTACGAGGACGCGCAGCCGGGACTAAGCACCGCCTACGGCGTCGCCCGTACCAGCGAACTCACTCTCTTTCCTTCCTCGGCCTTCCCAGCCAGGCAGGATACGGTCGCCATGGCCGACGCCGGCAGCCAGCTCCCCTTGCTCGCCGCAACGCCGGAGTACCTCCACTCCACCGGAGTCTTCGGCTCATGGAGCCTGCCCGACCGCAGCACGCCCTTCAAGAAGTCCATCGAAGACGGCCTCGACTCCGTGCTCGCCTTCTACCAGCGTCAGGTCAGCGACCGCGCCTGGTACGGCTTCTGGCAGTATGGCGACTTTATTCATTCCTACTCCGCGCCGCGTCACGTCTGGCACTACGACTGGGGCGGCCACGCCTGGGACAACACCGAGCTGGGCGCGCCCTTGTGGCTCTGGTACAGCTACCTGCGCAGCGGCCGCGCCGACCTCTTCCGCCTGGCCGAGGCGCACGCCCGCAACACGAGCGAGACCGACACCTATCACCTCGGCCCCATGCGCGGTCTCGGCTCGCGCCACAACGTCGTCAAGTGGGGCGACGGCGCCAAGGAAGCCCGCATCAGCCAGGCCGCCCACTGGCGTCCCTTCTACTACCTCACCACCGACGAGCGCACCGGCGACATCATCCACGAGTCCGCCGAGTTCGCACCGCAATCCATAGCCAACTTCGATCCCATGCGCGAAGCCGAACCGCGCACCCCCGGCGAGCCGCCCGTCCGCCTCCGCATCGGTCCAGACTGGTTCGCCCTCGCCGGCAACTGGATGGCCATGTGGGAACGTACGGGCGACAAGCACTGGCACGACCTCATCACCGCCGGCGTCGATTCCATCCTCGCCCTGCCCTACGGCCTCGAGACCGGCAAGCCCGAGGCCAACTCCAAGGCCCTCGCCGCCACCGTCGGCTTCGATCCCGCCACCGGCAAGCTCACCGCCATTCCCAATCCCCAAACCCACGCCCTCGTCCCCGCCAACTACAACCTCGCCACCATCCAGGGCGGCGGCGAAGTCATGTTTGAGCTTGTCCCGTTGCTCGGCCGCAAGGACTTCGAAGCCGCCTGGCTCACCATGTGCCGGCTCGGCATTGCCCCGCCCGACGTCTGGGACAAGGACCGCACCACCCACACCGAGGGCGCAGACGCCCAGTTTGTGGCGCCCGGGCAAAGCGGGCCGCGCCTCGCCGCCTACGCCTACGCGAAGACCGGCAATGTCGCCTACGCAAAGAAGGCCATCTCCATGCTGCTCGCGCAGGGCGGAGGCATCGCCAACCCGCACATGGTCACCGGCTCGGACTCGCTACGCCCGGTGGAGGAGGATGCGCGCCTCCAGACCAACGAAGCCTCGCAAACCGCGCTCCAGTGCATCGAGGTCCTCGAGCTATGCAAGGACCATCTCCCCACCGAAGCGGCGGTCCGCACCGTCCGCGATTTTCGTGATCGTCCCGCGCCCTCAGTTTTAAGGTAATACGGTGATGGTGCTCAGCCGCTGCTGATTCGTTCCGGCGAACGGACGGCGCCGCGGGGATCAATTCTCGCCAGAGGTGCCCCTACTATCCTGAAAAGTCATTATCGGTAACTGGGTCCGCGCGGATGTCGGAACAGACCCCAGACGTTGTAATCGCGACGTTCCGTCGGATGTAGAATGACAGCGGCTGCGCCAGGGTCATCGAGCCGCGATGCGAAACGGGCCATCGGCTGTTGAAGCGCCTTAGGTTCAGCGGCAGCGTCTCTCCCAAATGGGGGCCCAGCTGCGGCTTACAGCACGTAGCTGATCCAGCTCCATTAGACGAATGACATGTAGCAGAATGCATGCGATCGACCGAACTCTTGCTTTGCAAACGCCTTGATCGAGCAGAGCTATAAGGTATCGCTCACGTTCTTTGAGGAGCGGCGCTTCGCGCTGCTTGAGACGAACTCTTTCTCGTACGAACAGACAGTCGATCATTTCTGCGGTCCTCTCTCGGAGATCGTGGGGTCCTTGGTTGAATTAGTTATGACGGTCTTGCTCCAAGAGTGGGGGCGGAGCAAACACGATAGGCTCAGCGACGCGACTAATGGCGTACTAGGGGGTAGTCCGATTTCTATTTGTCCATAAAGTGCGGGTCGAAATCAACTTCGCTTCGCAACTGTTTGTGCTGTCGACCGGCGACTCTGTCTATTTCGACGCTCACATTCCCCATAAAATAAGATCGCTTGGTTCGCATCCTGCCCAGGTATTAGTCATCATTAGTTCCTCGCGATAACCAGCCGGATGAGATCGTTATTCCAGGAATCACGACTGCGGTCGTCCTGCGGACGTGAGCAGCAGGCAACATTGATCCATTTTCCGCTCCCTATCTACGCAGGAGCCGGCAAACGCGGTGCCACCAGAGTGGACAGTCCATCCTTTAAATTGACTGCTTTGGAGACGATCTGCACCTGGGCTGGCTTTAACCCATCGCGGGAAGCGGTGATGGTGATTGACCCAGGGGTGAGCGTCGAGCGAATCGCGACTCGGCTAATCCCACACTCGGTGTTCAGATAGAGATTGTTCGTGGAATTGATCTTCCCGCTGTTATAGCCACCTCGCCAGATTGCCCGGCCGGTGCAGGTGAAGTCGATGCGGGCGTCGTCGGTGGGGCAGCGCTGGCCTTTTGCGTCGACGACTTCTACATCGATGAGCACTGCATCTTGCCCGTCGGCTTGTAGACCGCAGGGGCCGGCGATCAGAGTGAGTTTGATGGCCGCGGGCGCGCCAGCGGTGGTGAGTTCTTGTTCAGCCACGATCCTAGCGCCGTTCTTGCCGACGGCGCGGAGGGTGCCGGGTGCGAACTCGATTAGGGACCAGGAAAAGATCCAGCCGCTTTCCGGCTTGGAGTTCACTCCGGCGGACTTGCCGTTGACGAAGAGTTCGACGGATTCGGTGTTGGCGATGACGTAAATGGTCTTTACCGTCTTGGCGCCGGCGGCCTGGCTGGTCGGGTAACTCCAGTGGCCGAGGATGTGCAGATCGGGCTGCTCATTCAGCACAACACGATGGGCGAAGTAAATCTGCTTTGGCAGACGCACGGCGTCGACCTTGCCGCTGACGCGCGCGACCTCGCTTGAGTCCTGGCGGCCGTCGGCGTCGGAGTCCGTGAAGTAGATCGATGCGTAGCCTGACCAGCGGGAGTGGGCGGGGGCAGGGTTCGAGATGCGGTTCTGCCAATACTCAAAGTAGCGCCCAATCCAGCCCAGGGCGAAGTTCTCCGAGGTGAAGAGGTAGGCGGAGTCGGACCTCCAGGTGTCGTCCGGACCCTTCTTCGCTTTGTAGTACGGTGGCGAAAAGTCGTCCCACATCCGGCGCGCTCCTTCTTCCCGGTAGTCCTCCGTCTCGAGGAAGGGTGCGCGGTCGCGCCGCTCTGCGGAAAAACCCCGGAACTGATCGCTGGGTTGCATCAGTTGCTCCGTTCTCGGATCCTGGGCGATCATCACCGGATAGTATTCGGAGACTGGAGTGAGTGCTGCATACTCCGCATTGGTGGTGTTGCTGCGGCAGCCGACCACGCGTTGACCATAGCGGTCCCACCGCTCCTTCTGTGCGATCATCTGCTGCAGATGCTGCGGCGTAATGACCGCTGCGCCCGCCTCCCAGAACAGAATGCTCGGGTTGTTGCGGAAGTAGATCATCGAGTTACGCATGACCTCGACGCGCTGCTCCCACTGGCGCCCTTCCCGGTCGCCCTCCTTGTCCCCCGCGGGGCATATCTGCACGATACCGAAGCGGGCCATAGCGTCGGCGTCGACCTTCTTCGGCGAGACGTGCATCCAGCGGATGTAGTTGGCGTGGCTGTCGCGGATCATCTTGGCGGTGAGATCGTGGAGCCAGTCAGGATAGGCCTCGCCTAGGCCAGCCCACTCGTTGGTGCAGCGCTGGGCAAAGCCTTTGAGGTAGAAGAATTTTTCGTTGATGTAGACGCCGCCGGTGCCAACGCCACCCTTGAACTCGGCTTTGCGAAAGCCGGTCTCGGTGCGGGTGACGTCGACCACTTTGCCGCCGACTCTGAGGAGGGTGTAGACGTCGTAGAGGTGCGGGTCGCCGGGGCTCCAGAAGCGTGCGCCCTGGAGCGGGCCGGTGGCGCGATGGATGGCCTTTACGCAGTCGGCCATTTCGCTGGGAGCGCCGTCGAACTGCGCACGCACGACGCCTGCGTGGTCGACGACGACGGCGGTTAGGGCGACGGTTGCCCGACTGCCGGAGCTGTTGCGTACCTCGGATTCGACGGTAATGTCGGCGGTTTTCTTGGCGATGTCGAAGTCGGCAGCATGGATGTAGGTGCCCTGGCTTTCGAGGCCGTCGTAGAGCGACAGCGTCTGGTGGATTTTGCCGGTGATGTGCAGCCAGACGGGGCGGTCGATGCCGCCATGGTCGGGGTTGAAGTCGTTGGCGTTCCATTCAAAGGGGGTGTTAGTAGCGCGCTCGGTGTAGGCGATCCGGTTGTCGACTTTGACGGCGAGGATGTTCTCTTCGCCGCCGAGCTTTACGACGTTCGTGATGTCGATGCCATAGGCGTTGACTCCGTTTTCGGAGAGGCCGATTTCCTTGCCGTTGAGGAAGATGTCGCCGGCCTGGCGGAAGCCTTCGAACTCGAGGAAGAGATTGTGGCCGGCCAGATCGGCGGGCAGCTTGAAGTGCTTGCGGTACCAGGCGAGGCCTTTGTAGGTGCCGCGATCGCCTCCGCTGTGCGAGATGATAGTGCGGAAGGAGTCGATATCGTTGAAGCTGTGTGGGGTGGAGATGGCCGCCCACTTCGAATCGTCAAATGCGATGGTCTCCGCATCTTTCACATCATCACGGAAGAACCTCCAATCGAGATTGAAGTTGATCGTGGAACGTGGGGACCCAGGGGGAATATACGGGGCCGTCGGACCCTCAGGGATCCCGACCGCGAACGACGGATAAGACCTGCCTAAGACAACCGGCAACCCCATGGCGATGAGGCTGGCATTTCCGACAAACCTGCGTCGTGAAAGCTGCTTTGACGACATTCGGACTCCCTATCGATTTCTCCTGGTGCGGAGGCAATTCCGCCATGGTACACGGACGGGGAAGCAACAAGAAAGTTGGAATCGAGGGGCGCGGTCGCGCTCTATTCGATCTCGATGCAGGGAGAGAAGCCGATCAAAACTACAGTTCGCAGCGCCCCCACGGAGGCTCTCCCTGCGGCGTATGTAGTAGTGGCCCGATTGCAGTATTCCGCCTCTTCCACTGATAGGAGCCGTCCGCCGGTACTAGGCAGCGGCGGCGCTGTAAGGGACCGCGCCACGTTGCGGCGGTTGTCAGGGTCTCGGCGCGGGCGTTGAAGGTTGAAAAGCCTTTGAAATCGGAGAGTGCCTTGGCAAAATACGGAACCAGCCCCCTGCGCATGAGCGCCAACTCCCGAGCGTCCGATTCCCGCTCCAGGCGGATGACGGGCTGGAAGGTTGTCGGGGCGATATTGAAGTCGGACACGACGGCAAAGTTCTCAGAATCCCAAATGTGGAATCCTTCGGCAATCGCCTGCTTGTCTCCGACGCGATCGTAGCGGCCACACGTAAGACAAATAGGCTAACATCGGCCCGTAGCTCACGGTCACCATAGCGCCTCCTCCCCCTCTTGGGTATCTAAGCGTTGGGTGTGACACCAGGTACGGGCCTGCCCGCGGGATCACTCAACGGTCCCAAAATCGCGGATGCAATATTCTGCGGCAGTCCGGAACGGGAAACACGCAATGGCCTGATCTCGTGAATTGACATCCTCTTCCGACGTCGAGGTCCAGACACTGCGCAACACTGTTCCAAGAGGCCCCAACGGCGGCACCGCTCTGGCGGAAAGTGATCCGGCGGCACAGGTGATCGTTGGCTCATCGACGACCTGGAGCGCGCTTGCAGCCTCCCCGAAGTTGCGAGCAGGCCTGGGTGACGCTGTCCGGCGAGGCGTCTCCGTGTGAAACATTTCAGCCTTGGAGAGGAAGGCCGCACGTCAATTTCCGGGGCATGGCTCTAAATCAGAACGAATCCGCTCTGGCCGGAAGTGCTTTAGGTGGGCGGAGCATAAGGTTTCACCTGAGGCAGAAGGCCCAACTGCTGCATCATGCTGAGATCGTCGCGGACTGCGTAGTGGTCGACAATGAGACCGTCCTTGAACCTGCACCAGTGAATATGCTCGACCTTGAAGCTCTTGCCGGTAGGAGGCACGCCGACCAACAGACCACCGTTGATATGCCGTTTGCCGACGCCCTTATGCGTACCCGTCACGGTCACGCGAGTAATCACAACATCGCCAACTGCGGCCAGCTCTTCTATCTCCATGCGCCAGTCGGGAAAGGTGGTGTAGATGTCTGTGAGTATCGCCAGGGTGCCCTTGCGCCCCACGGGTCGACCGAAGTTATCTGCGTCTTCAGCACCGAACTGCGCAGCGGCAGAATAGTCCCCGCTGTTCATCAAAGCGTTTTGGCGGCGAATAATCGCGGCGTTCTTGGCGGCGAGATCGGTTTGCTCGATTTCATCGTGTTCCTGATCGCTCCCGGATTCGGCCAGTGAGGATGCGGCAAGCGCCATACCCGGAACAAGAGCCAATGCAGCGAGCACCTGACGACGATTCGTATGCATGTTTTCTCTCCTTTTCCCACTTGCCCGTGAAAGCAAGAGCAGTCTCCGGCCTGGTTGAGCCATCGCCGGGAGTCCTGATCTTCCTCGCTTCACCTTGCATGCAAGATGCCCCAAACTTCCCGAAAAGGAAAGTAAACTCATTGCAAATTCTGCTGTAAATGCGTAACGACGTGAAAACAAGGGTCGCAAAGGGGTGCTGTAAACTGATTTTTATCGAGATCGGAACGGATCCTAACGATCCTCATGCACATCCCGCCATCCACTTTGGGAGTGACCCATGAAGAAGACGCCAGCCGGCGCGGTCTATGAATTCGGACCCTTCACGGTGGATACCGGTTCCGGTGAGCTGCTGAAACACGGCAGCCGCGTCAGCTTGCAAGAGCAGCCGTTTTCCCTGCTCGTGATCCTGGTCGAGCGTGCCGGCAAAGTTGTTACCAAGGCTGAGATCCAGGAACGCATCTGGGACCGCCAGACCTTTGTCGAATTCGACGCCGGCCTCCGGGTTGCCGTGGGAAAATTGCGAGCGGCTCTGGGAGATACGGCTGCCGACCCACGCTATATCGAGACCATCCCGAAGCAAGGCTACAGATTTTTCGGCCCGGTGATGCAGCCACCGGTTCCAGCCGATGGCAGCTCCAACGGCCTGGACAATGGTCTGGTCCCAGCGCCCGGGCAAGACGAAGCCCAGCACTCCTCTTCGGGTCACCCGCTTTTACGAACGCGGGTGATTGCCGGCACCGTGGTTTTGCTGGCAGGCTTGGCGATTGCTGCTTTTCTACCGCGCAACAGGCAAACACCCGCAGGGAAAGATACGGTGGTTCTGGCCGACTTTTCCAACTCCACGGGAGATCCGGTCTTCGATGAGACGTTGCGACAAGGCATGGCAATCGAGCTTGAGCAATCGCCTTACCTGGGTCTGCTTTCGGAGGAGCGGATTCGACAGACGCTCCGATTGATGGAGAGACCGTCCGATACCCGGCTCAGCCCGGAGATAGCAAAGGAGGTCTGCGAACGAACGGGAACAGCAGCCGTCCTCGATGGCTCAATCGCCAAGATGGGCAGTCAATTTGTCCTGGGATTTCGTGCGACCGATTGCCGCACGGGAACGCTTCTCGATCAACAACAGGTGCAAGTGGATCGAAAAGAAGACGTGCTGCACGCGCTCACGAAAGTGGCAAGCGATTTCAGAAGGCGCGCAGGTGAATCGATTGCCGAATTGACAGCCCATGACAAGCCTTTGGAAGAGGCAACCACGCCATCGCTCGATGCGCTGCGAGCGTATACCGATGGCGTGAAGACTCTCCAGGTGAACGGCTCCTATGACGCGATTCCATTCTTTCAACATGCGGTCGAGATCGATCCGAACTTTGCTGCTGCGTATGTTTTCCTCGGTCGAGTTCAGGGAGATATAGGCGAACTGGACCTCTCGGCCGAGAACATCGCAAAGGCCTATCAACTGCGCGATCGCGCCAGCGATGCGGAGAAGTTCTTCATCACCGCTCAGTACGAAATCGTGGTGACCGGAAATATGGAAAAGGCAAACCAAACTTGCGAAGAGTGGACTCGGATCTATCCGCGGGAAAAAGGCCCCCATGGATTTCGAGGAGGGATGATCTATCCAAGCTTGGGAAAGTTTCAAGAGGGTGTCGATGAATCCAAAAGGCTTCTTGAGTTCGACCCGGACTTTCCAATCGGCTACTCCATGCTCGCCGGAAACTATGTTTTCCTGAACCAACTCGAAGAAGCGAAGAAGACGTTGGACAAGGCGTCGGAGCGTGGCGTGGACAGTCCAGTATTTAGAATCCAGCGATACGACTTGGCATTCCTCGAAGGCGATAGAGCAGAGATGGCGTGGCAACTGGCTCTCGGTCGAAAACAGACGGGAGCGGAAGATTGGATCACGGACCGTCAGGCCTTCGCCTTCGCATATGCAGGACGTCTCACAGACGCACGGGGCATGTTGCAAGAGGCTACGCAACTGGCGCAGACGAAGAACCATCAAGAAAGGGCGGCTCAGTTCCAGGTGGAGGCAGCCCTCTGGGAAGCATTGTTCGGAGAGCCCGATCCAGCGCGGAAACGTGCTGTAGCTGCCCTCGCCCTGTCAAGAAGCCGCGAAGTGACCTACGGCGGTGCGCTCGTATTTGCACTTGCCGGTGACAACGTCCGCGCCGAAGCAATGACGGATGATTTGCAGAAGCGATTTCCGGAAGACACTGCTGTGCAGTTCAGCTATGTGCCAACGCTTCGCGCCCGGCTAGCGCTGAACCGAGGGATGGCTGCCAAGGCCGTGGAGGATCTGCAGTCAGCCATTCCGTATGAGCTAAGCGCGCCTCCCAGCAGCTTTATCGGATTTGGTGCGCTCTATCCTGTCTACATGCGCGGAGATGCATATCTGGCCGCGCACCAAGGGGCACGGGCAGCCGCTGAGTTCCAGAAGATTCTCGATCACCGCCAGATTTCGGTCAGCGACCCCGTGGGAGCGTTGACGCTGCTGCAGCTTGGACGGTCCTTCGCCGCGGCCGGAGAGAAGGAAAAGGCCCGCGCGACCTACTCAGGCTTCCTTGATCTGTGGAAAGATGCGGACGCAGAGATTCCTGTTCTAAGGATCGCCAGGATCGAGTTCTCGAAACTTCAATAGCTCTTAATGTCCCAAAGGCTTCTTCTTCGATTTCGCACCTTAGAGATTAGCCACAGGTTGTTTCGGCTTCATCCAGAAGGTTGAATTTTTGAGACGAATCTTCGCTTAACCTGAGGAACAAAACGCCCGAAATACGCCGCTGTCGCATGGAATGATTCTCGGATTACGCAAAATCGCGTGTGCGCGTTTTGACGAGATCCGATCTTGAAACGTGCATGGCCTAATATCGCCAATCGAAGCTCAGATGGGGGGTGCGCGAGGATGTGCCAGCAGCTTTAGCGCACAAGTAATCCAATCGTTGCAAGGCAGTACGAGTGGTTCGTCGAAAGGGTCAGAATTACCGCGAACTTGCTGTAGTATTCACACATCAAGTTTCCAAATTGAGCTTTTTCGGAGACCGCATGAATGCTCCATCTCAAAATCAGGATGGCATGGGCAGCCTTCTGTATTCCAATGGCTCTGCCCGATTCCGTGTCTGGGCGCCGTTAGCGTCCGGTGTCGACGTCGTCCTGTGGGATGCAGCAGGGGCTCCCACTACCTATGCGCTGGCCAACGAGAATGGCACGCCGAACTGGTCCGCGGACGGCATTGCGGCCCCCGCAAGCACACGCTATCAATATGTCACTAAGACGAGTGGTTACAGTTGAACCTTGGGTTGGTCAGACCATAGGGATATCGTGATCGTGCAACACGTGCCCGAGTTGTTCTAGCGATTCGTCGGGCCTTCGCCCGCTTCCCTGCAGACCTCGGTCCCCGTTGTCTCCAGCCAAACATGGACTAAGAATTGATTGCGTTCCACCCATTGGACACGCTCAAGAATGAGGAATGAACTGTTCTCCCGGGCTTTTCCCTACTCAGGGACGCCACGGACCCCCGAGCCATGCTAGTCCAGCGAGGCATAGAAAATATACACCGATCGCATTTTGGTGAGGCACAGACCGTTAGCCGCCTAACACACCCATCAAACCGTTACCTCCCAGCCTTTCTCGTACGTGCGTCCCCAAAGCTTCATCGCCTCCGGATCGCCGACGACGTGCCCAGTCTTGTTGTCCAGCTTCAGCTCGCGGTTCACGCGCCACGCGACATTGGACAGTTGCAACATGGTCACGCTCACGTTCGCTACCTCAATCGGCGAATGTAGCTTCTCGCCAGTCCGAATCCCCGCAATGAAGTTGGCGAAGTGTGCGTCCGTCATCGAGTCCCGCCCAACCAGATCGCCCGTTGAAGCGGCATTGCCCTCGCTGAATTCGCTGGTCTTCTTCCCGTCCGGGTCGTAGATCTCATAGCTCGTCCGGTCCAGCACCACGCTTCCCTTCGTCCCCTGGATCAGAGATCCGCGTCCGCGGTTGTAGTACTTCATACCGTTGCAGCACTTGCCTTCCCAACTGATCATCTTGTCCGGATACTCAAAGCTCGTCACCATCGTGTCGTAGAACTGCCAGTCATCCTGGAAGTGGTATCGCCCCGCCGAAGCAGTCACGCGGTCCGGATATTCCGCCTGCAGCGCCCAGCGACAAACATCCACTTCATGTGTCCCATTGTTCAGGCTCTCGCCAGTTCCATAGCGAAACAGCCAATGCCAGTTGTACGGATGGATATTGTCCTTGTACTCACTCCTCGGCGCCGGCCCCTGCCACAACTCCCAATTCAGCCACTCCGGCACAGGAACTACTTTGCCTGTCCCCATTGACTTGCGAGTGTTCTCGTACCATGCCTTCGCAAAGTAAGGCCGTCCGATTAACCCATCGTGAATCTGCTGGATCAGCTTGATCGACATCGGCGCTGAACGCTGCTGATCGCCAACCTGCACCAGCTTGCGGTACTTCTTCTGCGCCGCGACCAGCAACTCACCTTCGCGCGGATTGTGGCTCGACGGCTTCTCCACATACACATGCTTGCCCGCCTTCAATCCCAGAACCGCCATCGGCGCATGCCAGTGGTCCGGAGTCGCAATGCAGATTGCATCCACATCCTTCGACTCCAGCGCCTTGCGGAAATCGCCTTCAGCGATGGGCGCATAGCCCAGCGTCTTGCTTGCACCAGCGGAGAACGTCGCCAGCGCCTTCGTATCGACGTCGCAGCAGTAGGCCATCCGCGCAGTCGCCTTGTTTGCGTTCAGTGCTGAGAGATGCGCCCCACCACGCCCGCTCAGTCCAATCGCGGCGAAGTTCACGCGCTCATTCGCGCCTAGAATCTGCGCATAGCTCTTTGCCGTCGAAGCCACCGCTGCTCCCGCAATCCCCACCGCAACACCATCCAAAAACCTCCGGCGTGTGATCATTTGACCTCTTACTTTCACTCTTGTTTTGTTTAGCTGGTTGGAGTATGCATAGCAGCGCAGAACGGCAGCGCCTATACCTTCGCGCCGATCTTCTGCGTGAGATAGTCCCTGCTGATTACGGCGCACTCTTTCGGCGTCCTCGCGGCATCGGGAACGCGGTCGAGTTCGACTACCGCCCATCCCTTGTAGCGCACCTTGTGGAGCGCCTTGAATACCGCTGGAAGATCCACCCGTCCTCGGCCGAGTTCCACAAACTCGAACGGATATCTGACATTCGCCGTTCCCAGGGGCAGATCGACCACGTCCTTGAGATGAAGGAAAAGCAGCCTGTCGCGGTATCTCTCAATCGCCTTTACTGGATCGCCGCCACCCGCAACGTAATGTGCAGTATCCAATTCGAGCTTGACGTACTTCGGGTCCGAGGCTTCGAGAACAAGATCAAGGTGTTCCGGGCGCTCGCTAATGGTAGTGAGATGGTTGTGATAGCCAATTGGAATGCCTAGATCGGCGGTGCGCTTGCCAATCGCGGTAAGCCGCTGGCCTAGTCGTCTGCACTCATCCGGTGTGACTGTGCGCGGATACACGGTGTTCTGATCTATCAGCTGTAGGTAAAGCGCGCCTGCGTCGCGCGCGAACTTTGCACAAGTCACTTGCCTGGCGACGTCAACGTCCTCAGGCGTATCGAGCGAGGGAGCGGTACTGGAGAGCGCGACGAAAGTCAGCTTGTGCTGCGCCAGCAGGTCCTTCAACTCGTCAGGCTTGAACTCGGCAATAGCATTAGCGCGGAGTTGAATGCCGGGATAGCCGACAGCGGCAATATCCTCGATAGCTTGGCGATCGTTCGCGTTCCATGTGATAGCGGCATAACCGTACTGTATGCGCTCTGTCGTGGGAGTTGCGTACCCTGGAATCGCGCAGGACGCCGATACCGCAGCCAGTGTTGCAAGAAATTCGCGGCGAGTTTGCTTGAAGTGCATATGGTCTCCGTTTCATGTTGTGCAGTGCATGTGGCTGCTCTATTTCTAATAATTCACAAAGTGCTCTAGAAACTCTCTTCCTCGGTTGTCTGCTCGAAACAGTTGTCGGTCGGGAGCTGAATTCACCAAGAATCTCCTACAATCCAGTCATGCTTTAGTGGCAAGGCGAAACGGAAGATTGTGGAAGGGACGTATCGGCGGAAGGATTGCTCCGCTCAGTAGCTTGGGCATAGCGATACGGGTCGCCGCGGCGGCGGGTCCGGCAACAAAGATACCGCGATTCACTTGCATGGTAGGAGCGCCCCGAAAGAGAGTGCAATTCTGTTAGTTGCTAACTACTGTGTCTAGGACACACGTTAAATGCTCTCAGCAATATCGCTTTTGCAAAACAGCTTGCAGATGTGGAGGTTCACTGCGGCGGACTGTGGAGCAGCAACCTTGCAACTCAATAAACCTAGCACCAAAGCCGCAGCCATAGTTGTCAGAATCGGCAATTATTTATTTGCTCCAGTCCTACTTTGGTAGGTTTACAGGTACTCCGGCAGACGCCTAGCATCGCCCTCGATATAAACATTGTGATTTTGTGTAGGTCCACAGCGCGCGATGCGCCGCGCCGCAGATTTCTTTGGTTACTGTCTCGACAAGGTCCGAGCGCGGAACTGTATTCGGAGGTTTCACTTGATATCACGCATGTCGTCAACAATTGTTAGCTCGTCGAAGAAAGTCACAGTAGCCGTAACCGTAATCGTGTGTCTTTTCCTGCTTGCCGGGGCATCGGCACACGGGCAGGATGTGAGAGCTAGTCTGGGCGGTAAAGTTACCGACTCGAAAAGCGCGGCCGTTGTGAATGCAACAGTGGCCGTTACTGCGGTTGAGACGGGAGTGGTTGAGACAACGGTTACGAACGGCGCAGGCGACTGGATTGTAACGACACTCTTGCCCGGCCACTACAGCTTTGATGTGAAGGCGCCCGGGTTCAAGATCGAGGAGCGCACTGCCATCGAGTTGCAAGTAGGGGACAAGAAGTATGTCGATACTCAGATGCAGGTTGGCGCTGTAAGTGAGTCGGTGACCGTCGTGGCGACGACACCGTTGATTGACCTAAGTTCGGCGGTCTCGGGCGCGGTGCTCACGCAGACGGAGCTTGAGCAGATTCCGACCCAGTCGAACGCAGTGACGATGGATGTGGCGGAGTTGCCTGGCACTACGGTAAGCGGCGGCGTTGGCGGAGGTGTGTTCCTGTGGTCGAACAGTGGCCTATCCGGTACGGTCGTGAATGCGGCGGGCAGCGGCAATGGAGCCATCAACTATTCGATCGATGGTGGAACTGCAAACTTTAATTCCGGCAGTCTGGCATTTGAACCACCGACGGACGCGGTGGGCGAGCTCCGCGTGATCCCCAACGGCTACGATGCATCGCTCGGCAGAGGATCTGCGGCGACGGAGATCATCTCGTTGAAATCGGGCGTCGAAAAGTTTCATGGCGACCTGTACGAGGATAACCAGGGCAGTTATCTCAACGCAAACTCTTATATTAACGATGCAAACAAAGCGGCGATTGCTCCGATTCATGTAAACGAATATGGCGGTTCAGTCGGCGGCCCTGTCTGGCTTCCCAAGCTCTACGACGGTCGCAGGAAGAAGACTTTCTTCTTCTTTACTTATGCCGGAATTCGCAATATTCAGGCTTCGGACACGGGCGAGGCGACGGTCCCGACTGCGCTGGAGAGGTCGGGCGATTTCAGTCAGTCCTACAACGTCGTGTCGGGCGTTAAGTATCCAATCCAGCTCTTCAATCCTTATGGTGCGTATTCGACGACCACGGGCAGGCCCGCGTATGGGACGTCCCCAGTTCTCCCTGGTCCAATCGATCCCATTGCCTTGAACTACTTTGCTCATATACCGCTTCCGTCTCTCACCCCTGAGTCCGGCGTTTCAACCAACGCCGATAACAACATTCTGAAGCTGGGGGAGCAGAACGACAAGTTCCGCGGTTATACGCTGCGTTTGGACCAAACGTGGAACAATCGCAACCACTCCTTTGTGAGTATGTACTACAATTCCTTCGGCGAGATCAGCGACACCGATTTTGGCACCTCCGCGCAATACCTTCCTCTTCAAGCGCAGGGCCAGTTCCGCCAGAACCGCGGCATCACCTTCGACCATGTCATTACGCTGAAAGATACTTTGGTTCTCGACCTGAGCTACCACCTCTTGAACTATGTCTCCACGCTCTTCGATCTGGCCGGCGGGGTCAATCCCACCAGTTACGGATTCCCTTCAAGCTTTGCAGGTCAGATGCAGGACCCTTCGATTCCGGAGGTGACCGGCATTACGAATAACGTTGCTCTCGCTCTTGGAGCGAGTCAGTCCGGACAGTTTGCTCCAACCGACATCAATCAGGACATCAACGCACGTCTCTCGCAGGTCTACAAGAACCACAATTTCCGCTATGGTGCGGAGTACCTGATCCAGCAGGAGTCTAACCATACGTTAGGCGATTCGGGTGGAGATTTTGCGTTCGGCGCAAACTATACATCACAGTTCGGCGCCGAGAAATCATCTTCCAATGGGAGTGGCTCAGGCGACGCCATCGCCGACTTTGAACTGGGGCTTCCCGGCAGTTCCAGCAGCATTCCAACTAACACCAGCCAATTCCTCTCGGCTCGCTACACCGCCTTATACTTCCAGGATGACTGGAGATATACGCCAAAGCTGACCTTGAGCTTAGGCATGCGCTGGGATTATGAGCGCCCAACCACCGAGAGATTCAACCGCTTCTTTAGCCGATACAATGCCACCGCCCCGCAAACAGCGGTAACCGCTGCGTCGGAGCCTGGCTATGCAAATATCTATGGCCTCAGCGGGACGGCGAATCTAGGCGCCGGCTTGCTTCAGCAGTGGGGGCCGTCGCCTGGCGCATTCCAGGTGATCGGTGGACCGGAGTACGCAGGCGTCAATGGGACGCCACGCGGTGAGACCAATCCGCGCTACAAGTATTTTCAGCCGCGCATCGGCTTTGCATACCAAATCATGAACAATACCGTGCTGCGCGGCGGAGTGGGACGCTTTGTTCAGGCCGACTTCAATCCGAACTCAAACCAGACCGGCTTCTCTTCCACCACCCCCTACTGCCCGTCGACCTGCACCAACTACGATACGGTGGGTGAGACCTGGGACAATCCGTTTCCGCAAGGGCTGGTTGTGCCTACCGGCAACTCGCTCGGACTACAGACGAACGTAGGATCGCCTACGGGTGGTACCCCTACCTATTTGGCTCCGAATATCGGCCGTGTTTATGTGGACACAGCCACTCTTGCTGTGCAGCGGCAGATCAAGGGCTACCTGTTTGAGGTAGGCGGCGTTTTCAACCGAACCAATGGTCTCGGCATGGCATCAGGGAATAACAGAGACATCAACGTGCCGAGCGCGGGGGCCTGGTTTGCAGCGAACACGCCAATCTTCGCGGCAAATGGTTTGCCCGATGCTACGCTACCTGGCAACACGGCGGAGACCAATCCATTCAAAGGCGTCCAATACGTCAACCCTACAGAGATCGGCGCTGGAACGGAGACCGCATACCAATTGCTTCGCCCCAACCCCTCCGCTGGAGACATTTATCTGAACAACGGCATTGGCAGGGACTTCTACTATGCGCTGAACACGAAGGTAGAGAAGCGGTTCAGCAACGGCTTCAGCCTCCTGCAATCGTTCGACTATTCGAAGAGGATCTCAGAGGACGACCTGTACGCGAACCAGGCCGTTGCCGTGAAGATCGAGAAGCGGCTGGATGCCGCTGATAACCGGTTCCACTACACTTTGACGCCAATCTATGAACTTCCTTTCGGAAAAGGAAAGCGCTTCCTGGGCAGTTCCAACTGGGCAGAGGATGAACTGGTCGGCGGTTGGGAGTTCTCCGGGATCTATAACTTCCTGTCGGGAGTACCGATCGTTTTCCCAACCAACAGCGCATTCTTCGAGGGCCAGGATCCTTCGCTCGGCAATAAAAAGACAAGAGGCGGACCTGGGGTTATGGGGCATTGGTTCGATACGACCAAGTTTGCGATCTTTCCCGGAAGCAGCGTGACGAACGCAACGCTTGCCAACACCACGATATATCCCGCGTGGACCAAAGTTACAGGCATGCCTGGCTCACAGTATGTACCCCCTGGCACTACAGGTATCCAGAACGGCGTGTACCAGGACTTTGCCGCATGGAACACATACAATCCGACGACCTTCGGCGATGTCCGGCAACCGTACACGACTAATTTCACTCTTGGCATACGCAAGAGCTTTGCTCTGGCGGAGGGCGTCCGCTTCCAGATGCGGATGGATTTGTTCAACGCACTCAACCACCCTACGTTCGCCTCTGCCAATACCACGGTCGGCAACACCTACTTCGGGTCGCTCGGCACAGCCTTGAATTTGACCCAGTCCAACTCGCCCCGGCAGGTGCAGCTTTCTGGAAGGCTGTACTTCTAGCGGGCAGTGCTGTCGAGTTGTACCCACAGGCAGGTCACTCCCATCTGGAGTGGCCTGTCTTATTAGCTAAGGCGTGAGTTCGCAGCGTCAACTAGCAGTGCAGCTTACTGCTCTGCGTACAGTAAATAAACGTCGTGGCCCATAGCCCCACTTTCTCGTATACTCGCTCACTGGACGGTTCCTTCGATGACTTCCGACTGTACTTTCCGAGCCAGGTCAGGGAATACGCCAAATCGTGGAAACCGACGACCATCGCTTCGCGCTCAATTCTCGCTTTGGGCTGTCATTCTGGCTATGTTGTCTTCGACTCTTTCCATGTCGGGCCACGCACAGACGACGCAGGGCCATTCGGCACACTTCACAAGAACCATCTGGCGCTCACAGAACGGCCTTCCAGAGAATGTCGTTCAAGCTCTCGTGCAGGATCGCGATGGGTATCTCTGGGTGGGCACCACGGGTGGCCTCACTCGCTTTGACGGCGCACAGTTCAGTCCGCTTGTTGATGGAGGAAAGCGGACGCTCTCCGTCAGCAGCATCTATTGCTTATTGCTTTCAAAGGACGGAACCCTGTGGGTCGGCACAGAGGGCGACGGCTTATTGCATATCTCGGACTCTGGCATAACCAGGACGTATGCATCCGCTGATGGTCTGACAGATCCGTTCATTCGTAGCATTTATCAAGATTCAAGCGGCCGATTATGGGTGGGAACCGACAGTGGACTGTTCCGCAAAGCAGAAGAGCGTTTGGTCCGCGAAGACTTTCCCGGCGTAGCCGGAACGTTTGATGTTCAAAGTATCGTTGAGGACAACCAGCACCATATTCTGGCAGGTGGTTCCCGCCTGATTGCTCTCGACGGGGGCCAAAGCAGAGAGATCCCTTTGCCCGGCGTTTATAGTCAAAATCGAATAGATAGCATCTTGGCGGCAACTGATGGGACACTTTGGATTGGGACTGCCAGCGGTCTTTTGCATCGCGTTCACGGAAGATTCCAGCGTGTCCCGGGCATTGCCTCCACCGTGCGTGTCTTGCGCCAGACAAGTGACGGGACCATATGGATAGGCACCATTGGTAAAGGCTTGTGGGCCTATCGCGATGGGGCCTTGACGCGAGTCGGGGGCCAAGGCCTGCTCCCAATCGATACCGTGCTGAGCATCTTCGAGGACACCGACCGTCGCATCTGGATAGGAACGCATAACGGGTTAGTACGCCTAGAGAAGACCCAGATTAGCCTCATTCCGCTTCCGGGCTTTGGCAATGACAATAACTATGGCACTATCTCCGGCGCGCCGAACGGGGAAATCTGGATGGTCGCCCAGGAACCCTTCCTCGTTTCACATGCGACTGCAGCCCCCCTGCGGCTGCCCGGCCTGGCAGGCATCCCCATACGCAGTATTTGTAGTGCAGGCGACGGCTCCATCTGGGTGGGTACAAAGGGGCGCGGTGTCTATCATCTGGCAGGAACCAGCATGGTTCACGCTTCCAGCAGGCCGCAGCACTACTTAGTTGGCAACTTCATCCGCGGCTTTCTCGAGGGCAGCCGTGGCGAACTGTGGATAGCCACCGACACTGGGCTATATCGCATCACCGCCAAAGGGGTAGACCACTATGGTACCGCAGAGGGGTTGGCCCATTTCAGCATAAGGAGTCTCTTCGAGGATCGAAGCCACGACATATGGATAGGCACTGATCAAGGATTGAGCAGGTGGCATGCCGGGGCCTTCGTACACGACCCTGCGACGGATGCTCTTCGTGAGGAAAAGGTCTGGTCTATCCTTCAGGACCGGCGCGGAACCATGTGGTTTGGCACCAGGGATCGCGGTCTCTTCCGGTATCGGGATCACACCATTGATCATTACTCTACCGCGCAGGGATTGGTAAGTAATATTGTTTACCAGCTGCTACAGGACCGGACAGGCCGTTTCTGGATATCGAGCGCGGACACAATCTCGTCAGTACCCGAACAGGATATGGATGGCGCCGCCCCATGCCGCGATTGCACCCTCAGCGTCACACTTTATCGCATGCCTTATGAGGCTTATGGAACTCAGCTCTCAGGAGGCCGGTATCCATCGGGCTACCTGGCCCCTGACGATACAGTATGGTTCCCCAGCAATCGCGGTGCCGTCCATGTCATTGCGAGTTCCGTGGACCTTCAGGGGACCCCTATCGTCAAAATTACAGGCGTAACACGGGATGGCGAGAACATCCAGCTGAACAGCAATTTACAGTTTCCTGCCAGAAGCACAAGGGTCACATTTTCGTTTGCTCCGCTCTTTCTTGGGGCACAGAACGGAACCCGGTTGTCCTATAAGCTGGAAGGCTTCGATAGCGACTGGGTCTCTGCAAGTTCTGGTCATACCGCTACCTATACTAACGTTCCCGTAGGAACCTATCGCTTCCGCGTTAAGGCCTTTGATGTTAGTCATCCCGAACTCACAACCCAGGCGACTCTTGATTTTAGGCAAAAGCCCTTCCTCTATCAGACCTGGTGGTTCCGTCTCGTTTGCATCTTGGCTGTGCTGGGATGCAGCATACTGGCCTATTCCGAGCACCTCAGAAGAGTGAGAATGCGCTTTGCCGTTGTTATGGAAGAAAGAGGCAGGCTGGCCAGGGAAATGCACGATACCGTTATTCAGGGCTGCACAGGCATATCTTTCCTTCTCGAAGCAATTGCAACCCAAGGAGAAGGCGCGTCCGAGAGCGGCAGTCTGCTGGATGTGGCCAGAGCGCAGGTACGGGCGACCATCAACGAGGCCCGTCAGGCCGTCTGGAACCTTCGCCGCAAGGAAGAAGACGAGATAGACCTCTCCCACTCGCTGGAAGCGCTCGCAGAGCAGGCTACACGCGCTCTTGGAATACCTGTTATGTGCGAGCCGGGCGAGCCGATAAAGGGTATCCCAGTATCGACCGGTCATGAGTTGCTGATGGTCGCTCGCGAGGCAATCTCCAATGCCGGGTCGCATGCCCATCCTGACTGGATCCGAATCTCCGCGTCGTTTGATGGCAGGGGCCTCACGCTGAGTGTCATTGACAATGGTAGTGGCTTCCTCCGGACGGTTCTATCCGACGCCAGCGACGAACATTACGGTTTGCTGGGCATGCATGAGCGTATGCACCGTATCGGTGGAACTCTCACGATCCATAGCGTATCGGGCAATGGGACCGAGGTAATGATGAAACTGCGGCATGCCACCGCCAAAGCCAATGTTTATCGCCAAAACTCAAGAAGGACATCGAAATGAAGAAGGATGAGGCAGGCGTACGTGTTCTTGTGGTTGACGATCACCCCATCGCGCGAACCGGCATCACCGCCATATTGCAGGCACAACCAGGCATGCAGGTCTGTGCGCAGGCTGGCGGAGTGAACGACGCTGTGAGGTTGTTTGAGGAGCACGATCCCGATCTCACTCTAATGGATCTGCGCCTGCCGGATGGCCACGGCGTAGAGGCTATCCGGCGAATTCGCCAGAAAAGACCTTCAGCGAAGATTATCGTTCTGACGACCTACGAAGGAGACGAGGATATCCACCAAGCGCTACAGGCAGGAGCGATGGGATACCTGATCAAAGGCATGTCCCATGATGTCCTTGTAAGGGCCATACGAAGTGTGCACCAGGGGAATAGATTTCTTCCCCCACCTGTCACGCGGGCTCTCTCGTCGCGTTCCCTGGGCCCAGAGCTAAGTTTGCGAGAACGCGAGGTGCTGAACCTGGTGGTCGCGGGCAAGAGCAATCGAGAGATCGGAGAAAAGCTCGACATCAAGGAAACCACTGTGAAGTCGCATATTACCGCTATCCTGATGAACCTTGGGGTCACCGACCGAACCAAGGCGGTAGTTGAAGCGCTGAAGCGCGGACTAGAGCATCTATAGACGCGCTGGCGTGATCGAGACAAGCAAGCGTGCGTCTCGCCCGCGTATAGCGAATGCCAGTTTTGACGGGAGGTTAATGCTAGTCTTGCATGCACCCGGCGGCCATGTTCAATTGGGAGAGACGAGCGAGCCTAGCCTAGCGCCATCAACTGCGTGGTTTGCAGAATTCCGAATTCTGGCCAGGAGTACGAGTTCAGCACGCGCTCCTTCGATGACTCGGGAATGTCGCAGTTCCGCCAACCAGAGCCGTAGATTCGTTGCGAATCTCTTCAGGGCCAAGCTGATCGGGCGGACGATGGAAGTACTGGCTGAAGTGCTCAACACCGTGCAGGTAGGTGCGGACGGTTGTATCGGCGAAGTTGCGGCGACGCAACTCCTCAAGCATGAGCTGACGTAAATGGGTCACAGAGATACCCTCCTCTGCGACACAACCTACCCCAACGCCACCACCGCCCGCTCAGCCACACGCGAAAGCGTCCGCCGCAAAGCGGCTTCGTTCAAGTCGGCTGCTCTTCGCTGATGGACTGTCGCCGCGTCAGCCTGCTGGCAACACAGTATGTGGAGCGCATGCGGCTCACGGCAGGCTCGCAGGCCGTGCGTCTCAGCTATCTGCCGCTGGCCGCCATCACCGGCATCCGTGTGCGCTACGGCCGTCCGCGCCGCGGAGAAGCGGCTGACCCCATGCTGGCGCAGGTCGCATGGGCCTTCAGCATCCCCGGCAGTTGGAGCGCGCTCGACCCCTCCAGTGTCGACATCAATATTGCGACCGGAGAGGTTACATTTCCCATGAACCTGCTCGGCCTCAACTATAACGAGGTCGAAGTCACCTACACGGCCGGTCTTGCCGTGGTGCCACCGGCGCTGAAAGTTGCGTGCGCGCAGATCGTCAAGAACGCGCAGGCCACGCCGGCCATGAACGTGAAGACCAGCAAGATGGACACGCTGGAGATGCAGTACTTCGCGGGCTCGCTCATCGACGCCAACGTGCAACGAATGCTGTCGCCCTACGTGGCGCAGAGACTGGGATAAGCCATGAGTGACCAAATCGCCGCCGCCCGCGCGGGCGACGTGCTACTGCGCACCATGGGTGGACGCTGCATGATGCTGCGCATGCCCGCGCCCGCCGTGCCCGCGGACGTGACCGAGCAGCTGGGGCTGGCCACGCCGCTCTTCCAGGATCTGCCGCTCACGCCAGTGGTCTATCGCAAGGCGCGCGCCTCCATCGCCGCGGATGGCGCGGCCAAATGGGAGCTGCTCGTCTCCGCCCTCGCGGTGGAGAAGCTGGTTGGCTCGCTCGGATCCTCCTCGGCCAGCGTGCTCTTCGCCGGCGCGCTTGGAGTGCTCTCCGACGACACGCTGCTGGAGATCGAATCCGTCACGCAGCAGCAAGTGTTCGCGCAGGCCTACGTGTATCGCCTGGTGGTGCGCGCGCCGCTGGCACAGAGTACGTAACCATCCTGGGCACAAACATTATTCTTCACGGCGTCATTCTGACTCGCAGAGTCAGAATCTCCGTCGTTCTTTCAAAGCGCATGGGACGCAATCCCCGCGCTGGCAACTGGAGACTGAATCTCTATGCAAAACGCAAAAGATACGTTTTACACCACGCTGCAAGGGCGGTTGGCCGCGCTGAATCCCGCGCGCACCATGGTGCTGCGTGGCGTGGTGCGCCCATCCACGCTGGTGGACGAGAACGAGCTGCCCACCGCATCGGTCGCGCCGGACGCGTTTCATCTGGAATGGACGGGCCTGCGCGTGGACTCCTCCGCAGCTCTTCCGCTGGTAGCGCTGGAGTGCTCCATCCGCTACGCGACCGACGGCAGCGCAGGCGCAGCCGGCATGGACCGCGGCCGTTCCCTGGCCGCAATGGACGCCGAACTGGCCGCAGCGCTGGGTGCAGAGCCGCACTCCGCGCCCAAGCAGAGCTACGCCGGTGCAACTGTAACCACAACAGGCACAAATATATTCTGGGCGGACCCGGTCTTCGGCCCGGCCACGCAGGATGGCGAGCGGTTACAGCGGACGGTCACTGTTTCCGTCTTCGCCAACCAGGAAGCGGGTGAGCTGTGAGCGCCGCAACGGGAATTGCGGCCGTGGCCCCGGTGGCACGGCGCGTGCGTGCCTACTTCGCTCCGGTCAACCGGGCAACCTGTGCTCCAACCTTGTTCGACCCCGCGCAGAGCGGACGCTTTCCGCTGCATGCGCCGCCCGCGCCGTGGATTGACCTGGGCTGGGTTGGCAAATTTGTGCGCAAATGCGGCACAAAAGTCAGCCCGCTGCTGGCCGGATCTCCGGCCATGGCCGTGGTCCAGGCTCGCAGCGAGGTGGACGCGACCGTGTCGCTGGAGTTCGACGCATGGGGCAAGTTGCAACTAGCGCTGGCCTCCGGCTCGCAGCAGACGAACCTGCTGCTGCCTGCCACGAGCGCTGCCGCCAACGGGAGCGGCGGCGTGGCGGAAGCGCCGGTCCCCTTGCTAACCGGCACGGGACCGGCCTCCACCGCCACCGGCCTGAACGTGGGCGCGGCCGCGGCGGCACAGTTCAGCGTGGGCAGCCTGGTTGCGGTGGACGCGGACTACACCGGGCAGCTCGGCTACATCGGCAGCGGCGTACGTGCAGTCCGCCGCCGCGGTCAACGGCGATCTGAACTACATCCGCCGCGTCACGCTCAATGTATCTGTTGTGGTTGCAATTGCGGATGGCGTGCTGCAACTGGGCACTCCGCTGCTGGCGGGAGCACCCACGCCCGGGATGCAGGTGAGCCCGCTGCTCGGCTTCTGCGACCGCGAGGGCGCCAGCTTTTTTCAGGAGTGGTCCGCGTTGTTTGTGCTCGAGGGCGAACAGGGCGACCGCGTGCTGGTCCACTATCCACGCCTGCAGGCGATGCAGGGATCGGCGGAGGCGCTGGACTCCCTGAGCGTGCCACTGGAGCGAATACGGCTGGCAGGCGCATTCCGCGCCCTGCCGGTCAAGGACACCAACGACGGCGAGACCGTCGTCTGCTTCCGGAGCTATCTGCCGGCGGCGTTGCGAGAGATCTAGAGATCGAAAGTTCTAAGGAGAGTTGCGATGCATTGGAAATCCGGAAGTTGGATTCTGGTTGGAGTTCTGCTGGCGGCGCTGACGACCGGCGCCTCTGCGCAGATTGTAACCACTATGGTGGCAGATACGATTTACCACGCGGATGGCACAGCCGCCACGGGCACCGTGCTGATCAGTTGGCCCGCTTTTACCACTGCCACGGGCGAGTCCGTGCCCAGCGGCAGCACCGCGGCCACCATCGGCGGCGGCGGCGCGCTCAGCGTGAACCTGGCGCCCAATGCGGGCTCCACGCCCATGGGCAGCTACTACACGGTGGTCTACCACCTGGACGACGGCAGCGTGAGCCGGCAGTACTGGGTGGTGCCGGTCAGTGCGGCGACGGTGAAGGTGAGCTCCATCGAGAGCACGGTGCTGCCCACCTCCGTGGCTATGCAAACCGTGAGCAAGAGCTACGTGGACACGGCGATTGCCGCAGCCGTCACCGGCCATCCGCTGGACTCCACGCCGTATGTGCTGAAGGCGGGCGACACCATGACTGGCCCGCTGCTGCTGCCCGGCGATCCGACAGCAGCAATGCAGGCCGCGGACAAAAACTATGTGGACGAGTCGGTGGCGGGCGTTGCCGGGGGGATTGGGCAGAAGGTCTCCACGCTGCCTGCGGCCTCGCAGACGGTGGCGCAGCCGGTGGGAACGCAGCTCGACGTGAATAATCTGAGCGGCGTGGAGTATGCCAGCCAATATGTAACCGGAAGAGGGAACAATGGTATTGCCAACGCAACCACGGGCCCGGACTGCGCGAATGGATGCACCGTCCAGGCCGAGCCGGACTATACCCCGGAGAGTTACGCGACCCAGGTGTTGAACCCGCAGACGCACATCCAGGACGCGCGCGGCGGCCGCCAGGTGGACAGCTATAAGGATCCGCTGGACGTGGTGAGCGGCGGACTCTCCACCGCGCAGGCGATTGACGATGTGGCCACGCAGAGCGAGGCCAGCATTGCCGCGGCCACGCACAACTCCGTTCCGGGCGCGATTGGCCTGGCGATTTCGCAGGAAGGCCTGGCGGGCGGCTCCAACATTTTCCCCGAGCACATCCAGAGCCAGCCACCCTACTTCAAGATGGGCTACAGCGCGCTGATGGTGACTGGCTCCTACAACACGCAGGGGCAGCATGGGCTGGTGCCGGAAACGATCGACTGCTTTGGTGTGGGCGATTGCCTGATCGGCTCGCACTTTATCTATGCGTCGGGCGGGGTGCGCGACAATGCGGACGAGGGCGCGCATCCCTTCGATCTGCAGACGCACGAGGACTCGCGTGTATTTGTCGGCACCTGCGCCAGCGGATGTACCGCCGGCTCCACCAGCCTGATGCTGACAGCGACCGCCAATCCCGGCACGCAGGGCGACGGCCGCTTCCTGATCGATACCAATCCGGCGAACACCATTACCAGCGGCACCATTGTGGGCGGCAGCGCAAGCAGCGCGCATGCAACCGCGCAGTTCAGCGGCACCAACTTTCCCGTCGGCACATTTCTCAGCACCGGCCAGGTGATTCCTACGCAGGCGGCCAATATGGCGCCGGGCACGGTGACCTTTGCGATTGCGACCAGCGGCATGCCCGCGGGCTATGCGTCCAACACGGCTGCGCTGCCCACCACCAGCGGACTGGCGTGCGTGGTGGACCAGACCAACGGCTACCAGGCGGTGAACTTTGAGATGGCGCCCTACACCGTTGTGGACGCGACCCATCTGCAGATGACGCTGAACAAGCCGCACCAGACGCTGGCCACCATTGCCGTGGGCGGGTTGTGCGGCTACGGCCTGGAGCAGACGGTGGATACGACCAACGGCGTCCGCCAGGTGTTTCCTGTCATCGGCGCGTACTCTGCGACC
>Ga0302190_10000236_pt1 | contig 33676 bp, 62 predicted proteins | sample II_Bog_E2_3_FD_198784 | JGI IMG/M metagenome (GOLD analysis project Ga0302190, IMG submission 198784) | Peat permafrost microbial communities from Stordalen Mire near Abisko, Sweden - II_Bog_E2_3 | ecosystem: Environmental > Terrestrial > Soil > Wetlands > Peat | place: Sweden: Abisko... | reverse complement strand
GCCAGCTATCTAACTTAACCCCCCCAATTCCGGCTAAAACCGGGATCGCCAGCTTATCCTTCAGGGCGCAAACAAGATGGAGGCCGACTGCGAAAGCTGAGGCACTACGCGACACCTGCCATAACGGCCTTCGGGACGATGCGAAAAGTGGTGTGACAGTCGGGAGAGACCGGGACTACCCCAAAATCCCAATACGAGGAAGCAATGAGCCTAGACGTATATTTGACCGTGGCTGAGCCCAGTCCGGCGCAACCGTATGAAGCGATATTCGTCAGACGGGGTGGGGCAAATGTCGAAATCACACGGGCAGAATGGGATGCGTTGAACCCTGGCGTTGAGCCGGTTGTGGCTATCGTTAATGCGGACGACTCCGACCGCACGGAGGTCTATTCCGGCAACATCACGCACAACCTTAACACGATGGCCGGAGAGGCTGGTATCTACAAGCCGCTTTGGCGCCCGGATGAAATCGGTATTACGAAGGCCGAGCAACTCATCGAACCGCTTACTACGGGGCTGGCTTTGCTTCGTGCTGAGCCTAGCCGGTTCAGGAAGCTCAACCCGTCAAACGGCTGGGGCGACTATGAAGGACTGGTCTACTTTGTAGATCGCTACTTGGCCGCTTGCCTGGAGCATCCTGCCGCCAATGTTGCGGTATCGCGCTAAGCCCACAAACCCCGAAAGGCAAAACAATGCTTCGAGACACGCGAGATGCCATCAGTGAGACGTCGCCGTTCGTGCTTACCGGCCTGTTCTGGCTGGCGATTGCACTGCCGGCAGTTTCAGCAATCGGCTACGGCGTCTATTATTTTACCGCGCCCGCCACAGTAGCGATTGAAAATCGCACATTCCATCAGTCGCAACCGTATCAAGACGGCATGGCGCGCGACCTCGATAACTGGCGCATGCAGTATGCGTCGGCCACCCCAGAGGGCAAGGAAATCATCCGCGCAACCATTCAGCATCGGTTCGCCGGCTTCGATGCTTCGGTGCTGCCTTCTGACGATCAAGCCTTTCTCGCGGAGATGAAGTAACATGAACATTTACGCCATTGCGTCCACGATCAGCCTTCTCGGCTTGCTGTCCGGCCCAAACTCGGGTTGCACGCCTGACGCCGACGACAAGCAGTCGGCCGCGCAACAGGTCATGCTGCAACAAGCCACGGATGCCGTTGGCATGCCGGCCATCAATAACTTTGCGGAGCGCCGGCTGCTCAAGCAGATACTGGAATTGCGCGACCAAAATGTGACCACCACAACCTACATTGTGGACCTTAACGGCCGCACCCATAAACTGTGCGATAGCGTCGGCTATGGGCTGCCCTATGCCACCCAATACACGAACCCGGAAAACCCTAGCGACAACAACCATGGGCTGCCCCAGGCCGATCCCAACGGGCTCTTTTCGCCAGCCAGCGCGGAGGGGACGTGGGTTAGCTGCCTCAACCCCGCGACGAAAACAGTGCAGGCGCTCTACATCGAACCGCCTGTCATTGTGAGCCCGTTTCCGCTGGTGAGCCAGTGAACCCCGATACGGAGTAACAACGATGACGAAGTGCATTTTCGCCTACACGCCAATCCAAGAGGATGCGGACCTAGTGCCCTACGCCAACGTGTCGCTAGACGGTTCCGGCGATGCCGTGCTGACCGTGCGACAGAACGGGTGGCTGACCCAGATCAGGCTGCCTTCCGAACAGTGCGCGAAATTGGCGACGGCCCTGGCAGCCGAGTTCAGCCCTGAAGCGCCCGCGATCCCTTAACCCCAGCCTTGAGGCGGAATGATGAACGATCTAGAAAAGACCTTCGGACTTGACAAATTGCCGCCTCCGGTTGACCGCGACGCGCGCACGCTTACTGACGGCGGCCCTGTGGTTGACGATCACCGCGAGCTAAAGCCGAACGGCCAACAGAAGGGCTACGTGGTTCTCAGCCAGGCAGAGCGCGCCAAAGGCTTCGTGCGGCCAGTGCGGCACTCCTACATTCACGAAAAATGCGGCACGCTTACCCGCATGGGCCAGGCGCTGGCTGAGACTTATGCCCGTGATCCTGAGTTCTACAGCGGCACGTTCTGCTGCCGGTGCCAGGGGCATTTTCCGGTCGGCCCCGAGGGTGAGTTCACATGGGACGGCACGAACGAGAAGGTCGGTTCCTGATGCGCACGAAGGTTGTCGCCGCGACGCCCGATATGGCCGCTTGCCGCATGGCTATGGTGGCGGCCATGCAGCCGTATGCCGACAAACTGGGTGGTGAAGGTATGCTGGCCGTGGCGTCGGCCCTGGTAGGGCAGCTCGTGGCTATGCAGGATCAGCGTGTCATGACGCCGGCAATGGCCATGGCGATCGTTGCCAAGAACATCGAAAGCGCCAACCAAGAAGTGCTTACCAATCTGGCCGGCGCTTCGGCTGGCAGTGCCTAGCCCACAAACCCCACGGAGCGTAACGACGCCCTTTTACCTTGGTGGCGAGAAAGTTTCCGAAGAAACCTTTTCCGTCAAAGCGCCCGCCGCAACCTACGTGTGGGTGGAGAACTGCCCGAACATCAAGCCCGCGTCGCGCGCGGCCTAAAACCCCGATAACTAGGAGTAACGAAATTGGCCGATATTAGCACAGGGCGAAATGCTAACCGCACAGCATGGGAGTTCAGTTACACAGCAAGCGCAGTGCTGGCTGGCGCCGCTAAAAAGAAGGCGTTTCATCAGTCCCGCTTGAAGTGGTGGACCGAAAAGAAAGAGGCGGTCAAAGAGACGATCAAAGCCGAGGGAATGGACTTCGAGGAAAGCCTGTCGGATGTCGTCTCCAACTCATACCGCCAGACCGGCGTTAACATTCGCACAGACCTTCTCAAAGACCTGAACGAGTGCAATAGCCGCATCAATGTTCACCGGGACAAGATCAGCGGATACGATGCCTGGATAGAAGTTCTTGGCTCACAGGGCGATGCGGCGCTGGCGCTGACCCAGGATGATTGGCTCTACTTTTTCAGTGTCCCGGCCTAAGCCCCTTAACCCCACGGAGACACGGCTATGTCGCCATTCCTACACAGGCTGCACCAAAGCGACGGAGATGTGCGTTATCGTTTCTGGGGCGCGCATTTAATCGCGCGGCGATTGTCGCGCGGGTGCGACTCTGCCGGGCACAAACTGCGGCCGTGCCAAGTTGGCCGCATCCTGTTCTGATCTTACAAACCCCGGAGACGCAACAAATGACCAACGTCCTGCTCTGGCTACCGCGCAAGATATTTGCCGGCATCTACAAGATCGTCACCAAACGCGAATACGGGAATTAAGCTATGGATGACCTGTCGTTCAGCGACATGGCCGAGGCTGCGGATGACCGGCGCGACCGCGAGTGGTGGCGTAAGGATGCCTGCCAGTGTCGCGGTGATATGCCGGGCCGTTGCCCTGGGCCGGCGAACTGTCCGATGTGCCAGGATGACGACGAGGACGACGAGACCTAAAACCCCGACCTGCAACAGCGCCCGCTGGCCCGAAGCGCGTGCAGCGTCGTCTCTGACACGTCCACGTACGCGGCAGCCAGCTCGGCCCCCATCGCAGCAGGCCAGTCAGGAAGACGCCGCCCACTCACCCCATCGTCCTCGCCATTTTCGGCATGATCCCCGCCAGCGCCTCGCGCTCCGCATCGGTGACCGCGTGCGGCTCGTCGGGGCGGGTGTCGCGCTGGCAGGCGTAGACCGCGCGGTCCACGGTGTACGCGTGCAGGATCAGCGCGAGCGCATCGCTCATGCTGTCCGTGCTGCCGACCGGCGTCATGTCGGCCCAGGCGCAGGACTGGCCTCGGGTGGCGCGGACCTCGTAGCGGGCGGTCATGCGGCCTCGCGTTCGGCTTGATCATCGCCGCCCACGTGCTGCACGCCGCTTTCAAGCGCTGGTTTGTCGGCTGCGGCATCTCCAAACGGATCGTCCAAATTGTCGGCTTGATCCTTCGCTTCCTGCCGCCGCCGCTCGGCGTCGTCATCAGCCGCGTTTGCGATTGACTGATAATTTTCCAGCGACGGTTTGAGAAACGCACGGTCAGGTGCCGTGAGGGTTTTCCAATATTCGCGAAACGCCTCCGCGCCCTTTTCAGCTTCGGCGGTCGCCGCGAGTTGCAGCGAACGTTGAGTCGGCGAAAGCGTGTCCTGGCCGCCAATCCACGCGATCAGCTTGCTGCCCATTTCATCATCCATGACCTCATGCGCCTGGAATATCGGCCGCAGCGCGCCGGGGCATTTGCCGCCATACTGCTTGTCGATCGTAAAGCGGCCATCGCCCAGCATCAGCGCCATGATGGTCATGTCGAACCGCAAGGTTTTTTCCTGAATTGGCACGATGGGGCCGGGCACATAGGTTTTTTTGCCGTTTACCACTTCCTCGACGAGCGGCTGCTTGCCGCGCGAGCAGAGGATCAGGTGCAAACCGCAGCCCAACCATTGGCTTGTCAGCTTGCCCAGGCGACGCTTCGGCTTTGCCCATTTGGCCAAGTCGTTCCGCTCGGTCGCGTTCTCCACCATATCCAGAACGCCGCCCTCGGCAAACCATGCGTGCGACACGCTATCGACACAGAGCGTGGTGACGCCGGCCGCAACGAAATCGCGCAGCGCCTCCATATAGCGTTCTGGCGTGAACGGGGCCGTCAAAGCGCCATACATATAGCCGCCCGGAATGGCATCCACATAGGCGCGGCCTCGCTCGCCGCCTTCCGTATCAAGAAAGCCGCGCTTGGCTGGGTCCGGTTCAATGCCGGCCATCAACTTGAGCGCACTGTAGGTCTTGCCCGTTTCCGACATTCCAAACAACGAAATGAGTAGCTTCATTCCCTTTCGGGTAACGGGGGCGATTTGCACGATGGGCATAGTTTACACTCCTTCAAGGTTGCGCATAAATGCCCAATTCGGCAGGCGGCGGCGAAATGCCGTGTCGCGGTCTCGGGTTTGCGGGTCGCGGTATCCATACCACTCACCGCTTGCAAGGCACTTGGAAAAAATCTCGGCAGCCTTTTCGTTTTCCTCACGCCCGATGTTGATTGACTCTTCGTCCAACTCCACCACGGCAGGCAGATACGGCGCTTTCGTTTCCTGGTTCACAAACCAGTAATGGTCGGGCCGCGCGCCGGTAATTTCCTCAGCGCCTTCAAGATACCACGCGGCACGGCGATGATAGCCCATATTAAACGCGTGGCGGCCAAATTCTTCTGGGTCTGCGTTGGCGGTGGCTTTGTAATCATTTAGATGCCGCCAGCCGTCTTTGATAAAGTCCGGCCGGGCACGGCACCAAAAGCCGTAGCGGGGGTGTCGCCAGAACATCGACTGCTCGAACGTGCCGCCATCGAACGCGGTGCGGATAAAGCTGTTTGCCTGGAACGCGGCGCGCGCCGCTAGCACAGTCTCCATGTCCTTCGCCAGTATCGGCGTTTGGCCAAGCCTGCGCGCGGCTGCCGCTTGATCCTTAGCGTCCTGTGTTGCCCATGTGTCGCTTGGCTTGCCGTCCTTCGTATAAGCACGCACCACGCAAACCTTTTCCTCGAACAGATGCGGCTCAAGAAAAATGATGTGCGCCACGGAGCCAATAGAGAATTTCTCCTGCTTCTCGGGTTCTTCCCAGTTTGGGTTTAGGCGCTTGCTGTTCAGCATGCACTTGGCTGGCGCTTTCAGAAGTTCGTTTATCATGCCCGCGGATAGGCTCGGCGTGTCGCATGGGTCGCTATGGTAGAGGTCGCTCGGCAGGTCGTAGACGCCGGGCTCCGATATGACGGATGGGATGAGAAGATGCGTATTCATCAGTATTCGATCCTAACTGCTGGGATTTCGCCACGCGCAATCGCTGTAACGATCGCAATGGCATTTTCCTCGGTGATCCTGGCGGCAACCACCAGCGCGTTCGCAGCCGCCCGGTTGATCTTGCCGCGATGCGCTTTGTCAGCGGCGCGGCGATCAGCCTCGGCCTTCTCGGCTGCGGCTACCTGTGCAGCGCGGAGCTTCTCGGCCTCCACTGCGGCGGCTTTGTCGCGCTCGGCACGCTGGGCGCCCTCCTGCGCCTCTTTAGCCGCGCGTTCTTCTGCGGCGATGCGATCGGCTTCCGCCTTAGCCTCTGCCTCAATTCGCCGCTGTTCAGCCGCCGCAGCCTCGCGCTGGGCACGCTCGGCCGCATCCTTGGCGTCCTGCTCCCGCTTGGCCGCAGCCTGGCGCTCGCGTTCAACCGCAGCGGCTTTGTCAGACGCCTCCTGGGCCGCCCGCGCTTCCGCTTCCTCACGGGCACGCTGGGCGGCCTCTGCTGCAATCCTAGCCTCGCGCTGGGCCTGCAAACGGGCGCCCTCCACGCGCTGGCGTTCGGCTTCTGCGGCGCGTTCCTCGGCCTGGCGCTTTGCCTCGGCCTCAGCGGCAACAGCGTCAGCATAGGCTGCCTTCAGCGCGTTGCGGGTGTTTGTCTCGGCCTTCCGGGCGCGCGGCTCGAACTCTTTCCAATCCCGGTGCATCAGGTCGCTTTGCGCAAACGCATCAATGAGGCCGGCGATATCCTCGGCGGTCGCGTCGGCGGGGATATTCGCCAACGCCTCGATCTGGGCGAGCGCGCGCTCGTGGCCGTCGCAACGGTCTTTTTCGATCTGCTCGTAGACCGTCAGCGGCGCACGCACCTGATCCTTCAGCGCGTCCAGCTTTTCTTCAATGACGTGTTTTTCAGCGACGATGGCCTTGTGCGTCTTGCGGGCTTCCTCGCTCACGCCATCAGCCAGTTTCAGCAGCGCGGACTTCGTGCGCGCAACTTCAGCGGCGGCGGAACGGATTTCATCGCGGCCTTTCGGCGTGCTGGCGTCCAGCTTGAGCGAGCGCAGCCTGTCTTGCAGTTTGCCGAGTAGATCGTCTTTATCCGCCGCCAATACCGTGGGTAGCGCAGACTTCGGCAGCACTGCCAATTCGGTTCGTTCCAGTGTCTCGCTCATTATTTCCATCTCCTATAAGAAATCGGCCAAGCCCAAGCCCGCTGCCGTTGGTCGAAAATTAGGCCTTCGTCGGGCTCATCGGTCACTGCTCAAACTCCCAACACCCCAGCAAAATCAGCCAAAACACGCAGACAAGCGCGACCGCGCCCACCGCCTGCTTTGCCCACCGCCGCCACGGCCGCGGCGCTGGCAGCGGCGTCAGGCGCGTGTGCCAGTGGGGGCCGTTGTGATAGGTGACGCGGGTCATGCTGCCTCCACCACAACGCCGGCCCCATCCTTTCTGACGACAAAAATATTGATGCCTGCGCCACTATCCGAAACGGTAATCATGTCGCCAAGCGCAAACATACCGCTGCCATCAGAAAAAAAACTGGGCAGCAACGCTTCGGATGGCAAGCCTCGATAATGCCAGTGCGTAAATTGATTGGCATAAGCCAGAACCGAAAGGTTTTTCAACGTCATCTTCGGTGCTTCCACTACGTCGCTCATGGGGTTTCTCTTGGTTTGGGGTTTATGGGTTCAATCTTCTGAGGCCAAGCCTTAAACTTGCCGGATGCAATGCCCGCTGCAATGGCAGCACCACGATCCGGGCCGAACGCGCGCTGGCATTCCAGGCACTCGGGCGATCTGCAATCGAATAGGGGCATGATCTATTCCGCCGCCAGTTCATAATTGATCGCCGCCAGACCGCGCTGCCACCGAACCGTTGCCGCCGCCAGCGCATTCCGCCGATCCTTGTTTTCAGCAGCGCGGGCGCCTCGCAGCATCGGCAAAATGTCGCGAATCTCGTTACGGTCGCCGCGTTGGCGGGCGAGGGTAAAATCGGCCTCCAATTCCCAGATTTCGTCCATGCAGCCACTCGCGCGATACGCGGCGGCGGCGTTGCGCTGGCGGGCGGCGTAGGCTTCGTGCGCCATCAAACCGCACTCCGCCCGGTCGCAGCAGCCCGCCAGCTACGGTCCTGGTCGCGCCGGCCAGCCTCGTACGCAGCGCGGCGGTTCAGGGTCGCGCCCAGCGCCAGAAGCCCGGCGCCTAGCGACATGATAAAGATCGGGGCGGCCATCAAACCGCACTCCCGATCTTGCCGAACAGGGTGGTCAGCGTGGTGCCGAAGTGCTGAAACACTACGATCAGCACCAAGCCCAGAACGCCGGCGATGATGCCGTATTCCAGGGCGGTAACGGCGCGGCGGTCGGTCGTCAGGCGGATTATTGCTTTCATGGTGGCTCCCGTTCAGTCCGCAGCCAGGGGCGGCGGCGTGGGGGCAAATTAGGCCTAGCTGAAAATGCAGTCAACTTATTTTTTCGGTTGACGCGAAAAAAAGTTGGGGGCATTGTGCCGGCATGGAAGCACCGAACCTCAAGCCATTGTTCCGGGAACGCCGCATCCGCGCTGGCGATGTGGCCACCCTTACGGGCCGCAGCAATGCCGCAGTTAGCGATTGGGTCAACGGCGTTCGATTTATCCCCGCTGAGCAAGCGGTCAAGGTGGCAGCTTTTACCGGCATACCTCGCCATATCCTGCGCCCGGACCTTTGGGACGAGGGTATCGGCGGCGCGCCCGCTGGAGCCGACTAGTGGCGATCGCCCCCCTACTGGAGCGCTGCGAACCGCGCCCGGTCGAACTGGCCGCGGTCCGTGCCGACCGGGTCTGTCTCAGCGACAAGCTGATCGAGAACGGCCGCGAGATGCTGATCCTTGTCGCGACCGTCACCGGCGATCTGGTGACGCTGGCGGTGATGGACGGCAATCACGTCGCAAGGCGGACATTCACCCGCGCGGCGATGCTGGATGTGTCGCGGCCGTGCTGATCGCCCCCGACATCGCCGAGAAAATGCGCTCCGAGTGCCGCAGCGACGCGGGCAAGCAGCGCGCCATTTCGGCGCTCATATGGGGCATCATCATTGCGATGTGCCTCCATGATAAGTGGCGCGACATTGCCGCGCTGTTTGGGCGGGGGTAAAAAATGCTGCCCTAGTTGACCGACAGGCGCGCCAACGCCTGCCGGTTTTAGAGATTGCCCACCGATGCCAACCGAGGAGCGAGAGTTAGATGCAGCCAGCGTCAGCAACAAACAAATCGCTTTCACGTGATGGCGGTAAACAAAGCGAGATTTCCGACATAGCAGAGATCGCCCGCGAGGGTGATAGCGGCGCCGGCGCTGGGTCCGGCCATGAGTCCTCCCGAAACTTAGGCGGCGCGTTGCAGAGCGCGCCGCTTCTTTTGACGGTTGAGGAACTTCGCGACCGGCTCGCCATCGCGGTTGCCAATGCTGGTGGCGTGCGCGCGCTTGCCCGCATGACCACACTCTACGCTGGTCATATTTCCGATATGCTGAGCGGGCGGAAAAATCCCGGTCGTTACGTGGCGAACGTCCTGGGGTTCGATTGCGTCGAACGGCGCGGTGGGATGCGTCCCGGCGCGTTCGGGAGGGCAAAATGATTTGGATCGCCCTCGGCATGGTCTGTTTCTGCGTCATTGTCGGCGTGATCGTCGTGCGCGTTGTGTTGATGGTGCCGTGACCACCGCCATGGCCATCGCCGGGACCGTGCTGCTCGTGCTCGCCGTGGGGCTCGTGATCCTGCTCGGGATGCTTTGGATGTTGGGAGGGTTGGATTGACCTTTACACCATCAAACGAAATCCGCGCTTGTGAGCGCGCATCGGCCGCGGGGCCGCTCCCCGCAACGAACGACTGAGGCAAATACCATGTCGGAAAGCACAACCATCAATTTGGACGTGGGCCAGTCGGCCACGATCAATTATGTCTACACCATTCCGCCGGGCGGCCCGACCCCGCCGCCGGTCGCCACCGCCAGTACCGATCCATCCTATGCCGTCGCGGTTGGCGAGCCGACGCAGGGCAACACCACGCAACCCTGGATTTCGGTTGTCACCGTGACCGGCGTGGCCGTGAACAACACCGCGCCCGGTGCAACCGGCGCCGCGCTGGTCATGACCGAGGATGGCAACACAAGCGCGTCGGCCTACGTGCTCGTCGGTCCAGATCCGACGGATACCGGCGCGTTCGATTTCACCAGCATCAGCTACGGCCCGGTTCCGTAAGCAAAAACATCCATGGCCCCGGCATTGCGCTGGGGCCGCAACTATGAGGAATAGATAATGACCACCGAACACAAGGCGCGCGAAGTGAAGCGTTTCGCTTATGATTACGGCGCCGGTTCCATATCGCGGGACGGAAAAACCTACACGCTGGCTGATCTTCCCACGGACGCGCGTCTCGCTGCCGGTCTGGCCGGCCTGGCGGTATTTCTCGGCCGCGCTGATGATCCCGATGCGTTCTACGCCGCGGTGAAATCCGGCGCAAAAAAGCTGGTGCGCGAGGCTAAGGTGGAAGCGCTCGATCCATGGCGCGAGGCGGCGGCCACCGTGCATGCGGAGACCTCTCTCAAGGCAACAGGCTTCCGCGCTGCGCCAGGCAAGAAACTGCGCGACACCGCCGAATTTCTGTCCGCCCTCGAAACAGCACGCAAAATCGCGAAGGGCTGGACGAAGGATCAGTTGGCGCAAGCGAAATCGTCTCCTGACGTGGTTAAGGAGCACGCCGCTTTGACCGGGGTTTCCGCCGATCTAGCCGGGTTGTTTGCGCCGCTTAATCCGGTTGTGGACGAGGCGTTGGACGAGGCGGCCTAGCATGATCCCCACTCGCCAGGCATGGAGGCCGACGCCGCAGGACGTGGCGGGTGGGGTGACGTGCGTCGATGTGCCGGACGTGCCGCAGCGGAAGCCGCGGAAAACGCGTAGTAAGGCTGAGCAAGTTGATAACCCCTACGAATCCACCATCCAGCGTCGCACCATCAAATTGCTCAAAGCGCTTCTGCACCCGGATGCGATCGTGCAAGCCGTGGTGTCTGAGCACCGGAACGGCGACGAAAAACTAAAAGCGAAACTGAACGGGCAAGAGCCTGGCTGGCCGGATATCGGCATCCATTTTCGTGGCCGCGAGTGGGTAATTGAAATGAAAGACGCGAACGGGCGAAAGAATGCGGATCAGCTCGCGATGCATAAACGCATCAAGCGCGCCGGCACGCCATTGCTGGAAATCTGCCGGTCGCCGGAAGAAGCTGTGGCGTGGCTGGAAACGCAGGACGCTCCGTTTCGTGGGAGAATTGCAGCATGAACCGCGACGACAACGGCAAGCCCGTGAAGGCCCCAAAGCGCAAGTTCGGCAACAAGAGCCGCGCGCAAAAGGCCATGCTGGATAAGGCGAAAGCCAAACAGCGCGAGGCTGCGTTGAACCGATGCCGGGCGGCGGGGGTGGTAGTATGAGCTACCGCGAGGAAACCATCGGCGCTTGCACGCTCTACCTGGGCGATTGCAGGGAGATATTGCCTACGCTCGGGCGCCTGGATGCCGTGGTTACTGATCCGCCCTATGGGATATCATATAAAAAAGGGTCTGGTGGCTTAGGCCGTCATTTGATCCGTAACATCGAAGCCATACGTGGTGATGATGAGCCTTGTGATCCAAAGCCTTGGCTTGGTTTCCCCGAAGTTATCTTGTGGGGAGCAAATCATTTCGCTCGCAGACTTCCAGAGTCCGGCCGCTGGCTTGCATGGAACAAACTTGGCGATAAGGAGCCGTGGGATTCGTTTTCGGACGTTGAGTTTGCTTGGTGCAGCAATAAAGGCAACGACCGTATATTCTCCCATCTTTGGAAGGGGCTTTGCCAAAAAGGTGCGGGTGTTAAGCGCGAACACCCCACGCAAAAGCCGGTTGAGTTGCTGGAATGGTGCCTGACCTTTGTGTCTGGCCATAGCGTCCTCGACCCCTTCATGGGCAGCGGCACAACGCTAATAGCGTGCGCCAAGCTAGGCCGTCGCGGAATCGGCATCGAGATAGAGCCAAAGTATTTCGACATAGCCTGCCGCCGCGTTGAGCAAGCCTACCTGCAAGCCGACCTTTTCATCCAGCAACCGGGGACGGCAGCATGAACGATCCGCGCATAGAGGCCGTCGCGCGCGAAATCGGCTACGCGTGGGAAAAGCAGCCCGAGCAGATGCGCGAGCACTGGCGGCTCATGGCGCGGAATTACCTCCTGGCCGCAGACGCCGTTGATCCGTTGCGGCGGTTCGCATGAGCCGGGGAGCAAAATGGACCGAGGAAGACATTGACCGCGCCTTCACGCTTCAAGCGCGCGGGCTGTCGTATCGGCAGATCGCGGAAACACTTGGGCGGTCCTTTATGGCCGTGAAGGATAAAATGCAGGAGGTCCGGTGCTCTGGTGACGCCGGATATTCCGAGGCCGCGATTCGCGCATCGTCGGAGCGGTTTGCGCCGGACATCGCTAGGAGCGTGGTGGCGTGATGGAACTTTCCCATCCATGGCCTCCGATGACAGAATCGCAGCGCGTTCGCGTGTGCGATGCGCTGTCGAAACCGACATATTGTGGCGGCTCGCAAATGACGCTGACAAAGCGCAAGGTCGGCGGTCATTGGGTCGTGTGCCTGCAATGCCTGACGTGCGGGTCGCAGCACTCTGGCGGCGCTCTGCCGCGTGATCAGCACCATAATTGGGAGCAGTATCCCGAATGGGACCCTGCTCTGCCGGAACGCTATCGCGACGATGCTCAATCCGGCCTTGATGAGCGCCGCCGCGTGGTGCAAGCTGAGTTTCAACGTAAGCGCGCCGCGCAAAGCGCCGACTATGGAGAATGGCTTCGCGCATCGCCGCAGTGGAAACAACTCCGTAATCGCGTAATTCAGCATCACCACGGGCTCTGCCAAGCGTGCCTGCTGTCCCCAGCAACTCAGGTCCACCATAAGACCTACGACTTTGGCCGTCTTCCGCCAGCATTTGAGCTCCAACCCGTGTGCGACCCTTGCCACGATCGGCTGCATGCCGGTTGGCCCGACGCGGACCGCAAATGAGCATGTCGCTTTCCACGCCGCACTCATTGCCCTTACCGGCGCAAATTGCTGCCGTTGCTTCGCTGCGTTCCCGGCTTTGGGAAAGCGGTTTCCGGCCAGTCGCGGTCTACAACATCAAAAGCGGCGAGGAAAATTCCGGCAAGGCGCCCAAGGGGCTGGCGTGGCAGGAGCGCGCTCGGCAAACACCACCTGACGGCGCCGAAAGTGCGCCTGAGCCGGACGCGCTCAATACCGGAATTCTGTGCGACGGTCTTCGCGGCATCGATCTTGACATTGATGACGTGGATATCGTCGGCCAGATCAAGGCAGCGGTATTGGCGCGCTGGGGCGAGGCGCCAATTCGCTTCCGCACCAACTCGCCGCGCATCCTGATCGTCTATCGCGCGTCCGAAGGCGAGCCGCCAAAGCGTAAGATCGCGGGACCACGCCACAAACTGGAAGTGCTAGGCCACGGGCAACAGTTCGTGGCTTTCGGCCGCCACTGGTCCGGCGCTGATCTGCAATGGATTGGCGATGCGCCAGGCGAAACCACGATTGATCAAATTCCAGCCGTCACAGAGGATGATGTAACGAAGCTGCTGGCCTTCGCCGCGCCACTGATCGGCGCCAAGCCCGAGAACTATCGGACCGGTGTGGGTGCCGTATCGGTGCAGGGATTGCAAGCAGCGGACGCGCTCCAGGTGGTGGCGGCCATGTGCGCCATTCCCAACGATGGCCCGACCGATTGGGAGCACTGGAACCGTGTTGGCATGGCGCTATTCGCCGCTACCGCCGGCTCTATGGCTGGGCAGGGCATGTGGCACGCATGGAGCCAGCAGCACGCCTCCTACGATGCCACAGCCGCGCAAGAGCGATGGGACCACTATCACCAAAGCCCTCCGAGCAAGATCGGTGCTGGCACCCTATTTCACATGGCCCGGCAGCGCACGTCTGAACCGGAGGAGCCTCCGCTCGACGATGTTCCGCATCCAGATAGCCACGACGACTACGGCGTAATCGAGCCGGAACTTCCGGTTGAAAACCGCAAAACCCTCTACCTGATCACTCAGGCGTGGACTGAGCAAGAAATCCCACAGCGCCCATGGGTCGCTCCCGGATTCCTGCTGCGCAATGCTGTCACGATCTTGGGTGGCCCTCCGAGTGCCGGAAAATCGTCACTCACCGTGGCGTGGACCGCCGCGCACGCGACCGGCCGTGAGTTCGGACGCTTCCGACCCTACAAGCCAGGCCCGCTAAAAACCCTGTTTTACAACGTCGAGGATGACGCGGACGAGCAGCGCAGACGCTACAGCGCTATGGCACGCCAGTTCGACACCACACCTTCCGATCTGCTCAAGAATTTAATTCTATGTGGCCCCAATGATGTCGGGACGCTGCTTCACCTGAACCGCGACGGCAATGTGCTGCTGAACACGTCAGCTATGGATGAGCTTGATCAGATTATCGGTGATCTAAAGCCAGACTCCGCTTGGCTAGACCCGTTCGTGGAACTGCACGGAGCGGAGGAAAACGACAACACAGCCATTAGGCTTGTTCTCGCCGCGTTCCGTAGCTTCGCGCGGCGTCATAGCCTGGCGCTCGGCATCCTGGCCCACACCCGCAAAGGCGCGGCAACTCCAGGCGACCCGGACTCAATCCGCGGTGCGTCGTCCATCATCGGCGCCGGCCGCGTGGCGCTAACCGTTAACATCATGTCCGTGGAGGAATGTGTAAAACTAGGTGTTCCGGAAGATAGCCGGCGAGATTATTTCCGAGTTGACGACGCAAAAAAGAATTACTCACGTATTCAGGACGCGGAATGGTTTGAACGCATCGAGTATCAGCTTGACAACCACGACCGCGTTGCTGTCCCGCTCCCATGGTTTCCGCCAACCGTGGCGCTGGATCAGGCCGCTATGTCTCAAATCGAAGCGTTGGTGGCACGCGGATCTCCGGTTGGTCCTTGGAGCCCGCGGCTCAGCGCCGATCCGCGCTCCATCGCGCAGGGATTCGCCTCCCTCGGCATCGAGGGCAAAGCAGCTCAGACGCAAGCACTGCAACAGATCAAGGCGTCTGGATTAGTCGAAATCGCTCAATACCGGAAAGCCAGAAAGACGCGTGCCGACAGTCCCAACGCCCTCCGCACAAGCAACGGTGAACCCCGTTCTGTGGAGTGGTGGGACACTGAAGGAGCCCAGAATGGTGAATAGCTTCCGGTGCAGGTTCCGGTGCTACTTCCGGTGGCACCGGAAGTTTTCGGAAAGCCCCCTAAAGGGGTTTCCGGTGCGGTGCCGGAAATCCCCTTTGGGGGACACGCTTTCCGGTGCGTTTTCCGGTGCAGGTTCCGGTGGGGAAAATCAGAGGATGAAAACAGCGATGCGAGGTTCGACAATCCCAAACGATGCTGAGCGTCACATCCCTGGGGTGAAAGGCCCGCGGCCGTGCGCCCACAACCAGGTCACCCCATGACCCCCAAGCCGCAACCCATGTCCTGGCCCGACTGGCTGGCCTCCGTGCGGGCCAAGGCTGCGTCGGTGGCAGCCGACTACGCCCAAGCCGCAACGGTGCTCCAGCAGGCTCCTACGGGCTCCAGGCTCATCCAGCAGCCGGGGCTCGTGTCCGAGGCGGATGCGGCGAAAGCGGCAGAAGTGCCATGACCAAACGAGCAAAATACCTGACGTCCGGGGCCATCGGCAGCGGCATCTTCATCGCGATCGGCCCGATAGGCTGGGTTTTGGGGCTGAACCTGGTTGCCTACGCGCTCTGTTCGGCAGCGCTCGTGCTGGAACTGGTGGAGGGGCTATGAGCGACAAGACGGATGGCGTTGAGAAGAAGGCCGTTGAACGCAGGGGTGGTGCGTCTGGCGCAGGGTTCATGCCGGGCAAGTCTGGCAACCCAGGCGGAAGGCCAAAGGGTGTTGCCGAAGTCGTTGAAATGGCTCGCAAACATACTGCTGTTGCCATGCAGGCGCTGGTCGATATCGCAACGGACGATACAAAGCCGCCTGCCGCACGGGCTACGGCTGCCGTGGCGTTGCTCGAACGCGGGTGGGGCAAGCCGGTGCAGCCCACAATGGAGCAGGACGAAAACGGGAAAGCTGTAGGGCGCGGCCTCGTGGTGTTCACGGTGAACATGCCGAAGGTGGTGGAGTGACTAGCGCGCTCGGGTGCGCCAGTCCGGCACTGGGTTGGCGTCGTGCGCGTTGGCTAGCCGAGTCAGCCACACTGCAATCGGGGCAGGGATATTCATTGCCCCAGTTCCCCACCTTCGCACCATGCGCTCATCGCATAGAAGCGCGGAGGCAAGCCCCCGCTGTGTCCAGCGGAGGCTATCAAGGCAGGCGCGAAACTGGTCAGGAGTCATGGTTAGCCTTTCACGATCATAAAGCGGGTTGCGGTTTCGTAAGCGCGGCTGGTCCACTGATAATCTCCGGTGAACGATGCGCCATCGCTGTAGATGGCCACACCCAGGCCGGTGTCGCCGAAGCGATCGGCGATTTTAGCCAGCACGCGGTTAGCGAATGCTTCCGACATGCGGCGCTGCACGAAAACAAAATCGGCGCCGAAGTGGACCAGTTTAGCGTCGGGGCTGGGCATCCATTCGCGATGTGCCGGGATGTAGCCGCCGCTACCTTCGGTGCCTGGGTTGCTGGCAACTGTGGCTGTGCCGTCCGGCAGGAGCCAGCTCGTATGACCGATACGCATGTCGATAGAGCCATCAAAGTGGCCACCGCGAAATTGGTCGGCAACTGGCTTGACCAGCGCGAGGGCGGGACCGTCCGTGTATTCCACGTAGATGGCCGAACCACGCGAGCAGCGAACGCTAAATTTGGTGGTGGGGAAAGAGCGCTTCAACGCGGCGCGGATCAGTTTCGCGGTTTCGGCGCTGGTGAGATAGGTGGCTTGCATCTGGGTAATCCCTCGTTGCGGCGGGGAACAGCCCCTCGCCGTAGCAGTGTTATGCCGCACATCGCGGACAAAGGCAAGCGGAAAAATAGGGGGTTGAGTAAAAAAATTGGAGGGTTGTTAGCCCCCCACAGTTTCTGCAATCAGTGTGTATGTGGTCCGGTAGAAACGGCATGCCGTTTCGCCATCTCGGTAGCCTGTGCCCAGGCGCAGAACCTCGCTGGTGTATTCGTCGTTAATCAGGTCTTTGCAGCCCCGCAATTTAGCGACCATACGAAACGGCAGATTGCCCTCAAAGGCGTAATACCGCGCCTCGTAGTTGCCCGGCTCAATCCCAGATTCGGCACCGCGTTCGACGGAAACCGACAGAACATCAGTAGTTTTGAGTTCGGCTTTGCTACGGAGCCATGCGAGCTCGTTTGCCATATCCTAGCCCTCCGCGTCGTCATCAATGATGGTGCCGCCCACGGACTCCACGAACTCTACGGCCTCCGCGTGGCTGGGGAAGTAGCGAAACGGGGTTTTGTAGGTAGCGTAGCGCGACACGGGGCCGATGTCGGCAAAGCGAGCTGCGCCGAACGGGGCTTCGTAGCCGGCATCGTAAGAAATCACGTAAGCGTTCATGGGGCCAATCCCTCAACGTGCCGGGGCCAATCCCCTCGGCGTGGCGTCACTATGTCCGCACAACGCGGCGTAGTCAACAGCTATTTTGCGGCTAAGCTAAGTTTTTTTGGAGCTGCGATGTGGCCATAACGCTGAATCAGGTGCGCATGATATCGGATGCCATGCTGCACGCACTTCGGGGGCATTCTAAAGCGATGGCCCCTGATATAATTTCTCACCGCGCTGCCAAGTATGATCGCATCTTTAATGGTTCAAAAAAGAATCGGCTTTCATGCGCCACGTTGACAACCTTAGCGCCAGCATCGCCGCTCACCCGCGTGATGCCGAAGTGAAACGCGTCCCAGCCCTCGGTGCCGTTGTGTTTTGCCATTGGTTGGTTTGGCGGTTTGTAGAGCAGCCGTCGGTCGCGCTCAGCCGCCGGGTAGGTGCCGATCTGGCGTGGCAACGGCGCGCCGTAATGCATCACGTTAGCGAAGAGGTTTTCCCATGCGCAATGTAGCCCATCCCCACACGGTCATATCCTTCGGGCATAAAGGCCAGCCGCAAACGCTCGTGCGTCCCGGCCATCTGCCTGCCAGGTCGAGCAATGGCGCGTCTGTGGAGGGTGTGTTGCAATCCAAGGGTGTCACCGGCGCGGTGACGGTGCGGCACCACGACGGGGCGATGTTTGGGAAAGCCGGGAAGTTGGTGGGTGTGTTTACTCATGAGGTGAAGTGATGGATTTGGACGCCGGCCTTTCCGCTGCAGCCCCACCCGACCCCTACACGATAATTGCCGCGGCGTTGCGCCAGCGCGTCGTCCTGACGTTTGCCCATCTCGGGCCGCACTGGCGACGGTGCGGGGAGCATCGGCCGCTGGGCGCCGAGCAGCGGTGGGCTGCGTGACCACATCCTTTGCGCCAACACAGGAGAACGCCGTGACAGACCTTGACCCCACATCCCGACTGCGCCGCAACGACGCGGCAAAGGCCTTAACTGACGCGGGGTATCCCATCGCGCCGTCCACGCTGGCGACGTTGGCCAGCCGAGGAAACGGGCCGCCGTATTCGATGTTTCATCGGGTCGTCATGTATGAATGGGGAGCGCTGCTGACGTGGGCGAAAGGGTATCGTCGGCAGACGCGGGAGCGGCTGCGGGATACGGTCGTGGCGTGATGGCTTACATGCATGTTTTGGCTGGGCGCTGAGGGCGAGCCTGTGCGGAGAGAGTTCAACTACCAGCCGCTGATGCCGCATCTTGAAACTGTTGTATCGTCCTGGGAGGAATCTGGCCGGATAGAGTTGCTGCGAATTGGCCTTATTGGCTTTCCCGCCGGGATATACAGAAGCGCACTCGAACCATGACGCGGGACAAAACGACTGCCAATCTGGTCGAAATCCGCTTCGGATCGCACCTCTATGGCACAAGCACGCCGGCATCTGACATTGATTACAAGGCCGTGTTCATCCCGCCAGCGCGCAACATTCTTTTGCAGAACGTCAAGCACACGGTCAGCAATAAGCGGCCCAAAGTTGATGGCGAAAAGAACTACGCTGGCGAAATAGACGAAGAAGCCTACGCGCTCCACCGCTACCTACAACTGCTTTCCGAGGGCCAGACTGTCGCACTGGATATGCTGTTCGCGCCGCGCGTGTCCATGCGCGCCGAACCTGCGCCGCTATGGCATGAAATCGTGAACAATCGGACAAGGCTCGTCAGTAAGAAGTCTGCTAGCTTCGTCGGCTACTGTCGCACCCAAGCAAACAAATACGGCATCCGGGGGTCGCGCGTTCATGCGGTGCGCAATATCGTGGAATGGTTCGACGGAGCGATTGCCCAGCACGGTCACTTGGCAAAACTGGAAGCGGCTGCGCCGTCACTGGCGGCGTTCATTGCCGATCAGGCGCTTGAGCATACGTCCATTATCCACATTGAGCATCCGAGCCGCCCCGACCCCATTCCGCATCTTGAGTGCTGCAACCGCAAGGCGCCCTATTTTACGTCGCTGAAAGACACGCGAGCCATCTACGCCCGATTGTTGGACGAATATGGGCACCGCGCCCTGGCCGCAGAACGCAATGAGGGCGTGGATTGGAAGGCGCTGTCACATGCTGTGCGCGTTGCAACCGAGGCACTGGAGTTACTAGCGACAGGCTGGATCACATTTCCCCTGCCGAACGCCGCGCACATACTGGCTATTAAGCAAGGGGCTCTGCCCTACGCCGAGGTGGGCGCTGAAATCGAAGCGTTGCTTGAGCAGGTTGAGGCGGCGCAAGCCGTGTCGCCGCTGCCTGATGAGCCTGACCACGCATTCATCGGCGACCTGATCGCGGATGCCTACGGAAACGCGGTGGCTGCTACCTTGGCCGCTGCAAGCAACCATTCGCAAACCTCTACAAACATTCCCAAATAATCACAAACACTAGTTCGCATTCGTATCATTTTTCGCTTGCGGCACTTCGCGCCGTGTGTCTAGCGTCCGCGAAATCTGACGCGCGGAGTTGCACATATGGCGAGCGAATCCAGTTCTCACGGCCCGGGCGGCGAGATCAAAGCCGAGGGGCTGCGTCAGCACCAGACCAACGCGCGCGGCGAAGGGCCGATTAAGGCCGAGAACTTCGGTGTCAACGATTACCCTGGCGTCACGTGCATTCCGGGCGATCGCGCTATGATGGGTAAAACCCTATCTGACAGCGAGCGCGGCTGCGGCAAGACCGTGCCGATGGGTGGTGGGTTCATGGACGCGTCGCGCAACCCGGATCACGGCCCGCACGGCGTGCGTAAGTGAGCGAGACGACAGCCGAGGTTGCGGCCGAGGTCGCTAAGGTTGAGAGCGACCTTGCGGCGCTGAAGGGCGAGGCGGCAGCGCCAACTGCCGCTTCCCCGGCTATTATCCATGGCGTTGCCATCACGGCCGGCGGCGGCGTCCACACGCTGAGCTACACGCTCGACGGCGTTTCGGCCACGGCGGTGCTAGATATCGGCAACCCGGTCCTGACGGGCTTCCACGCGGCGCTGTCCGAATGGTGGAAAAACATTGAAGGTGCTGCTTTCGATTACCAGCAAAAGCTGAAGTTGGGCGCGCGTGGCTAAGTTGACGGGTAAAGAGCGCAGCGCTCTGCCCGCAAAAGATTTTGCGCTGCCTAGTGGGCGCTATCCGATTGAGGATAAGGCGCATGCGCGTAACGCGCTGGCCCGCGTGGCACAGCATGGCGATGCGGCCGAAAAGACAACGGTTTCACGCAAGGTGGCCAGAGCGTTTCCGTCGATCAAGCAGGCGGCGTTTCATCCGGGGCGTGGGTGATGGCAAGCCAGTCACCACCAAAGCCAGCGCAGGAAGACGACTGCGGCCCCACGGTCGGCGTCAATAAATTCGGCGATACTTATGCGGTGCCGGACACTCGTCCCCAGTGCGCGTACCAAGCGACGAGCGCTGCGCAGCCTACTGCTTATCCAGCCACTACGCCCGCTCAGCCAACGAAGGCGCCACGTTGATGGCGCGCACCCCAGTTCCCCGTGGCGGCCCTCAAGACTGCTGCTTCCAAGAGAGCGAGCAGGCGCACGCCGATCCGAAGTCGGAATTTGCCTACCTGAAACCAGTCACGCGACCAGTCATATCCCGTAGCAAGGCTGATGCAGCCGCTTCCGGCATGCGTCCCACAGCCGAGATATATAGGGCCAGTGACAGCAAAATGACGTAGGGGGGCCAATGCCGTCCTACGACTACGCGACCGTCCCCACCATCAATGCATTTGCGCAATCGAACGCGTTTATCCGCGGCCTCATGGGTCCGTTTGGCGGTGGTAAGTCGTCGGGCTGCGTCATGGAGATTGCGCGGCGCGGTATTGAGCAGACGCCTGGGCCGGATGGTGTAAGGCGGTCGCGGTTTGCGGTCGTTCGAAACAGCTATCGCCAGCTCGAAGACTCCACTATCAAAACGTTTCTCCAGTGGTTCCCGCCGTACACCTATGGCGATTGGAAGCCATCTGCGCACAGCTACACGATCAGGGCTCTGACCGCCGCACCGGGCGAGCCTGGCGCCGAGATTGAGGTGTTGTTTCGCGCGCTGGATCGACCGGACCAGATCGGCAACCTTCTTTCAACCGAATACACTGGCGCGTGGTTTAACGAGGGCCGCGACATTCCCTGGGCGGTTTGGGAAGCCATGATGGGCCGCGTTGGCCGCTATCCGGCGGTGCGCGACGGGGGATGCAAGTGGTTCGGCATATTCGGCGACACCAATCCGCCGGATACGGACAGCGAGTGGTACAAGTTTTTTGAGGAAAAAGACCATACCGAGGATATTGAGGCGCTGAACGCCGCGATTGACCGGCTTGGGCTGAAGATTCCGCACTACACCACCGGCACGTATTACAAATGCTTCAAGCAGCCCTCTGGGCTGGGTCCGAACGCGGAGAACATCGCCAATTTGCCACCGCTGTATTACGAAAAGCAGCGGGTGGGTAAGACCGACGACTGGGTAAAGGTCTATCTACATGGCGAATACGGCTTCACCGTCGATGGTAAGCCGGTGTTTCCTGAGTATTCCGATACGATGCATTGTCCAGAAGACCCGCGGCTGCACCCCAAGACGATAGACGGCGCCGTGATGCTACGTTCGTACGATTTCGGACTTACGCCGGCGTGCGTGTTCTCGCAGTTGACGCCAAATGGCCGATGGAACGTGGTGGACGAGATCGTGGCCACGGACATGGGTTTTGATGAGTTCTCCGACACAGTGTTGGAGCACTCGGCGCGCCACTATCGCGGGCTGGCATTTGAGGACGTGGGTGATCCCGCCGGCCAGCAGCGCGCGCAAACTGACACCAAGACGTGCTTTCAGATCGCGCATGCCAAGGGCATCAACATGATGGCCGCGCCGCAGACTGAGCAGCTTCGGCTGGAGTCGATGCGCAAACCGCTACGGACCCTGCGTGATGGCCGGCCGCAATTTACGCTGCATCCGCGGTGCGTTCGGCTGCGCAAGGCGCTGTTGGGTGGGTATCATTTCCGCCGCATGCAAGTTTCTGGCGAGCGGTTTGATGTGCATCCCAACAAGAATGCCCACAGCCACGTGGCGGATGCCTGCACCTATGGCGCGGCGTGGCTGTTCGGGTCCGAACTTCGATCGCGCGCCGTGGACGACACGGATTATCGGCCTTCGCTTTTGTCTGACCGCACGCGGTCTAGCGTCACGGGATATTAGATGAACCAGTCCCTACCTTCTCTCGGCAAGCGCAACTTTTTACCAAAGTCAAAAAAGGCGCCAGGAGAGTGCCTGGATTGCAGGTGGTCCACGCATGAACAGACCGATCTCGTGTGCAGGCGCCATCCGCCGCAGGTTTCGATCATTGTTTCTATGAATGGAATAACAGGCAAGCAGCAGCCGGTGTCCATGGCCGCATTTCCTATCGTGAAGCCGGATATGTGGTGCGGCGAGTTTGCGGGGAATGCCGCGCCGATTGAGGCTTTTGATGGGGGCGCGGTTGGTGTGTTGAGCCTAAACGGCTTGCAGGCCGCGGGTGGTTCTGAATGACAGTTATCGTGTACCGCGACGGCGTTATGGCTGCGGACCGCTCCATCTGGCTTGGCGGGGGTGTTGTCGCTGGCGAGATGCGAAAGATCACACGGATGGCGAATGGCGCACTACTTGCCTGTGCAGGGTCGCAATCAACCAGCACGATGTTTGCAAACTGGCTGCAAAAGTCGGGCGATCGTCCGGCGGTTGTGAACGAGAATGGATTTCGCGCTCTCCAAGTTCACCCTGATGGTGCCGTTACGCTATGGGATGAGCTGTTGCAGCCAACGACATATGAGGCGCCGTTTTACGTGTGCGGCGTACAGTCCGCCTTCACGCTGGGCGCGCTCTACGCCAGCGCGTCGGCTGAAGAAGCTGTGCGCCTGACACTGAGGTACACGGATATGGGCAGCAGTCAGGGGGCGGTTGATGTTGAGCATCTTACTACTCCCGAATGGGCTTTAGATCGGTCATGAACAACGTCCTAGACCTTCCCCCAGAAGGCGCCGCTCTCCCGGGTCCGAACGCGCCCCGACCCAACCAGGAAGCAAACGAGCAATTGCGACGCTGGATCACCGCAACAAACATTGCGGACGAGCTGAGCGACGACGAGCGCGGCCGGATCGCGCAACTGGTCATCCGCGAATACCGGATTGACGAAGAAAGCCGCGCCGAATGGATGGAACTCTACGATAAGTGGATGAAATTCGCGCTACAAATCACGGAACCGAAAACATTCCCGTGGCCTGATAGTTCCAACATCATTTGGCCGCTGATGACCACGGCCTCGATCCAATTTGCGGCGCGCGCCTATCCGGCGATCATTCGAGACCGTGATGTGGTCAAGGGCTCCATCGAAGGGCCTGACGATGGTGTGCCCGAACTGGATGGCAACGGCCAGCCTCAGACGCAGCAAGGCCCGAACGGACCGCAGCCTGTGTGGCGCATTCCGCCTGGTTTGAAAAAGCAGCGCGCGGACAAGATCGGCCAGCACATGAGTTGGCAACTTCTGGAGGAGCAGGAGGAATGGGAGCCGCAGACGGACAGGATGCTCATCATCCTGCCGATCGTCGGGCTCATGTTCCGCAAAAGCTATTTCGACCCCGCCATGCAGCGCAATGTGAGCGAGACCGTAACCGCCAAGCAGCTATGCGTAAATTACAACGCCAAGTCCTTCGAAACCGCGCCGCGGCTTTCTGAACTCCTGGAGCTCTACCCCTGGCAGGTTGAGGAGCAGGTGCGCGCCGGCATCTACCTGGACGAAGACTACGGCACCGATCAGGGCGCGGGCACCGATGACGACGCGCCGATCACATTTATTGAGCAGCATCGCCGCTACGACCTGGACGGCGACGGCTATCCCGAGCCTTATATCGTTACGGTAGCGCGGGACAGCGGTCGGTTGGCACGCATCAAGGCTGCGTATGACGAGGACGGCGTGCTGTTCTCGCCCGTCGATCATCGTGTCAGCAAGATTGAACCGATCAGCTATTACACCAAATACGGCTTTATTCCGAACCCCGAGTCAGAGGTCTACGACATTGGTTTCGGAAACCTGCTGTATCCGATCAACTGCGCCATCAACACCGCGCTCAATCAGTTGGTGGATGCCGGCACGCTGGCCAACACTGGCGGCGGCTTTATCGGCGCCGGGCTAAGTATCAATACCGGCGCGGTTCGATTTCAGTTGGGCGAATACAAGCCGGTCAACACGCAGGGCACGAACATTCGGGATAACGTGTTTCCGATCCCGTTCCCTGGCCCAAACCAAGTGCTTTTTGAACTTTTGCAGTTCTTGGTGGATGGTGGCGAGAAGATTGCGGCAGTCAAGGATGTGATGGTCGGCGATTTGCCGGGCGATAACACGTCCGGCGTGGCAACACTGGCCATGATCGAGCAGGGGTTGAAGGTTTTTAGCGCGATCTACAAGCGCATTCACCGCTCGTTGAAGCAAGAATTTCGCAAGCTATTTCGGCTGAACCGCATCTACCTACCGCAACAGGCCGGCTATCAGCGCGGAAGCGAGTGGCACGACATTAGCCAGGCCGATTATCAGGCTGGCGCGGGCGTCGAGCCGATTAGCGATCCGCAGATGATTACGGATATGCAAAAGTTGGGGCGCGCTCAGTTCCTAATGCAGTTCCGCGGCGACCCGTGGATTGACCAGCGCTCTATCCGCGAAGAAATCCTGGACGCGGCACTATTCCCGAACGTGGACAAGTTGCTGCTATCGCAACAGCCGCCTGATCCGGCGCTTGGGGCCAAGGTTGCGGAACTGCATATCAAGCAGTCCGAACTTGATCTTCGCAGCATGGAGGCGAAGGTTCGCGCGGTCCATGAGGAGGCCGATCTGGCTATTCGCCGCGGCAAGGATAAGGCCAGCGAGGTGCTGATATTTGCGCAGGCCATCAACCAGCTTGCCCAGGCATCGAAAGCCGATCACGAGGTCAATCAGGCTTGGTATTCGCTGCAAATCGACACCCTCAAGGCAAAGGTGGACGCTTTCAATGCCGGAACAGACGACGGAAGCCCCGCAATCAACCCAGCCGATATTGTCGGAATTGGGAACGCTGCGCCAGCTAACGGACCAGGAGTTCAACCTATGGCGCCACCATCCAGTGTCCAAGGTGGTCCTGCGCTTCCTGTTGGACCGGGCGGCGGCGCTGGAGGGGGCGGTGCTTAATCAGTGGCGCAATACCGGCGTGATTAGCGATGTAGCCAATTGGGAGACGCGCGGGCGCGTGGCTGAGGCGCGCGATGTGTCTGGGCTGACGCTGGATAGCGTGCGTGCGTTTTATAAGGAGGTGTTGGGGCCGTGACCACCATGCGCGGCGGCTGGTATTGCGACGCGGAGGCGGTTGTTCCGCTGGACGATCTGCGCCCGCACGTCAACAGCGTCGATTGCTGGTGCGGTCCACTCTTTCAGGGGGAAGTGCTGGTGCACAACAGCGCGGATCGGCGCGAAGATTACGAGGACGGCGTGAGGAAGGTGTCTTAATGCTAGTTCTGAATGCGCTACCCCGCGATGCGGCTCCGGAAGACGCGACGCATTTTGAGGTTGTTGTTATCTCGACCGGCGAAGTGTTGCTGGGTGGGACGCTTCCAGTTGCGCCCGAGCAAATCCGCGAGGCGTGCAGCGCGTTCTATCGGCGTACTCCAGACGAGTCCATTTTGCCCATTAATAAGCCGGTGGCTTCATGAGCAGGGAGGGAACTCTGGCCGTCGGGGGCTCCGTAAGCCCTTGGTGGCAGCGAGCGCTTACCTGGGACGAGTTTGTCACCGCATGCGGGCAACTTTGGGGCGCCGACTGGGTTGATGCGTTTTGCACCAATGCCGGCGTTACCCGACGCACCGTTGCGCGGTGGAAGCAACAAGGCTTTGTCAGAAGGGGGCCTGTTATTGCCATGCTTGACGCGTTCCTAAAGTGTAAGCGCGCTGGCCTGAAATATGGCGACACAATACCGCTGGGGGCACTATGACCCTAGAAGAAGCCGTTGCTGCCTTCGAAAAAGACTTCCATGTCGTTGACGCCTTTGGGTTTCCGAACAACCCCAACGTGCCGGCGAGCGTGGATGCATCGAAAGCCCCAACGGGCGAGCCCTATGTCAGCCTCGTGAGCGGCGGCATCAAAGAACAAGGCGCGCATTTCCCAGCGTTTTTCAAGGACGAGTCGCTGGCGGTAGAGGCGTGGCTCTCGGCTGCATGGCGCTATGCCGATGAGCGTGGTGGTAAAACGCTCTATTGGCGCTCGCGGCCAAGGTGCAGCGCGCAGGACTACATTGCGGTCAATCAGATGGGAGCGATGAACGACCCCGAGTGGCGCGGTCAATTGCACACCACGCTCTGCGTCGTTTTCTCGCGCATGCTGGTGTCGAAAGGCGATGAGGGGGCGCCCGAAAAGCCCAAGGTCAAGCGCAAATGAGCCGCATTTTGGATGCCGCTACGCGTGTTTTCGAATCGGAGTTTGCCAAGGTTATGCGCGCTGATGCGTCTGCAAACGCTTGGCACGTCAATGTGGTCTGCCAAGAGGTTTCCGAGGAAGCGGCGATCGCCTGCTGGCTGCAATCAGCCAGGGAGCGGGCTTTTTTCAAGGGCGGCATCCTGGAGTGGCACGCGATGCCCGCGCTCAACGTGAGCGTGCGGCGTAAATGTATGCTGTGCGGCCGGAAGATTACGACCGTGAAAGTCACGTCATCCTTTATAGTCAGGGACAGCCAAGCATGAGCACCCGCGTTCTAAAAACGAGGCACGCGCAGTATGAAATGGCATCGTGGGCCGGCGAAAACCAGAGTGGTATCGAGCCGATCTGTGATCGCGTGCTGGTGCTACCGGATCGGGCGATCGACAAAACGCGCGGCGGCATCATCATGACAAACGAAGTGGTGGAAAGTGGCTCCATGTCCGCCACTACTGGCGTTATCGTGGCGACTGGCCCGGCGGCGTTCTCCTACGATTCAACCGGGTTCAACCGCTGGCCCGATGATGCGCCAAAGCCCGCGCCTGGTCATCGCATTTGTTTCCGTAAGTTTGCCGGCGAGGAATACATGGGGCGCGACGGCATGGCCTATCGCGTCATGGATTACCGCGAGATCGGCGGCACCATGGGTATGGCCGATAACGGTGACGACGAAATCCAGGCCGTGCCTGGCATCACAATGAGCAGCGCTGCGGCGTAGGAGGCAAAATGTCACAAGCACTAGAGCAAGACACGGACACCGACGTTGAAGCGCGCGCGCGGTCGATGGGGTGGAAGCCGAAGGAAGAATACCGCGGCCCGACCGGCGCGTGGCGCGACGCAGCAACGTTCGTTTCTAAGGGGGAAAATGATCTTCCCATCCTGCGCGAGCGGCTTCGCAAGCAGGAGCAAGACTTGGCGGCCATCCGCAAGGGTCAGGACGACGCTACGAACGTGGTGCTGGATTTGACGGAGCGGCTGCGAACGGCCGATGAGCGAGCATACAAAAAGGCCCGCGAGCGCGTTTTGGCTGAGCGCGAGCAAGCCGTGGAAGCCGGCGACAAGGCGGCGTTTGCTGCTGCCGAGCGTGAGTTGGCCGAAATTGACGAGACGAAACCCAAACCCGTCACGAAGCCCGCGCCGGCTGCCCCCGCCATTGCGCCTGAAGTGCTGGATTGGGTCAAGGACAACCAGTGGTTTGAAACCGATGGCGACATGGCCGAGGCAGCTAGGCGCATCCACGGCAAGCTGCTCAAGTCGCAACCGCATTGGTCCGTGGCGGAAAATCTGGCTGAGGTGACGAAGCGCATACGGGCGGCGTTTCCCGATAATTTCCCCGGGGATCGCGCCCCAGACCCCGACGCGGCGACAACCGATGATGCGCCGCCGCCAAATCCCCGCCGGGCTCAGCCGGCGTCCGTGGCGGCCAGCACACCAACGGCCGCGCGCCCTAACCCCAAGAGTATCGACGCGCTATTCGCCGCACTGCCGCCCGACGAAAAAGCGGCATTTGAGCGGTATCGCAAGCAGATCGACAGCAAGCCAAACGCCAAGCCGCTTACGAAAGAAGAATGGCTGCGTAACTCAGGAGTAATCGACTAATGAACGATATTCGCACTCAGCAGACGCAGCAGCGCCAGGTCGCGCCGGCCGACACGCGTCAAATGACGGAAGTGCAACGCACCGCGGCGGGCGTTCTGGCTGATGGAACTCAGCGCGTCCGCTCGTTCGGAGCCCCCGTCCTGCGGATGCAGACCGCAAAGATAGACGGTTACGAGCAGCGCTGGGTCAACGACCACCCCGGCCGCATCGAGCAACTCAAGGCTCAAGGCTGGGAGCACGTCACTAAAGGGGGTCAAAAGGTTGAGCAGGTCGTCGGCACCGCCCCGACTGGCGGCCCCCTCATTGCATACTTGCTAAAGATCAAAGAGGAGTGGTATAAGGAAGACTTCGCAGCCTTTGAGTCAGCCGAGGCGGCGAAAATGCAAGAGATTAGAGCCGGCAAGCTGCACGTCTCGCCCGAAACTGGGCACTACGTCCCGCAGCAAGGCATCAAAATCGACCGCAGATAGCGCCACGAGCGCATAGTCATTCGACGGCGGGGCCATTGGCTCCGCGCTGAGCCAGGCACGCTCACACCCCAGTCATCTCGTTCGTCGCGTCCATGGTGGGCGCGTCGTGTCCTGTTTGATGAGGTGGCGCCACCATGGCAAACCCGAATGCACCCTACGGGCTTCGTCCGTTGGCTTATCAGAGCGGCGCGGCATACAATGGCGCCGTTAAAGTCTACTACGTTTCCCCGTCCTACGGCACCGCTATTTACGTCGGCGATCCGGTCACAACCGTCACGGCAACGGCCGATGCGGCTGGCATTCCGGCCGTCACCCTCGCGACAGCCGGCGCCGGTAACTACCTTCTTGGCCCCATGGTTGGCATCGCCAACAACGCCGGCCAGTTGGTAACGACGCTGCTCCAATCGAGCCCCGCCTATCTGCCGGCCAGCACTGGCGGCTACATTTACGTGGCCGACGATCCATTCCTGCTCTACGGAATCCAGGAAAACTCGAACCCGTCCGCCCTGGCCGTCACCGCGTCTTCGCGCAACGTCGCGCTGAACGCCGGTTCCGGCGGCTCCACGATCACCGCGCTGTCTTCCTGGCAGATCGACTCCAACACACTTGGCACGTCCGCCAGCCAGCTTCGGTTGATTCAGCCGTTGCAGGTTCAGGGCAACACGCCCGGCACGACGTACACTCAGTGGTTGGTGAAGGTTCTTCAGGCCCAGCTCAACAACACGACCGGCACGTAAGCCGCGGTCATCGAAGGAGTATAAATCATGGCCGTAATTACCACAGGCTCCCACCCAAAAGCGCTTTGGCCCGGCATTAAAGCCTTCTGGGGCCGCTCGTATGACGAGCACGAGGAGGAGTTCGTTGACCTGTTCGATATTGAGACATCGGACAAGGCGTATGAGGAAGAAGTCGAAATTACCGGCTTTGGTCTCGCGCCGGTCAAGCCGCAGGGTCAGCAGATCGTGTACGATACCGAAGTGCAGGGGCCGGTAACGCGCTTCACGCACATTGCGTATGCGTTGGGCTATATCGTGACGTTCGAAGAACTGCGCGACGACCTGTATGAAGCGGTTTCCAAGCGCCGCGCTCAGCAGCTCGCTTTCTCGATGCGGCAAACCAAGGAAAACGTGCTGGCGTCCATTTACAACAATGGTTTCAGTTCGTCCTATCCGATTGGCGACGGCCAGGCGGTGTTTTCTGCCGCACACCCGACGCTTGCCGGCTCGCAGTCCAATCTTCTCACCACGGCAGCCGATCTTTCGGAACTCGCGGTCGAAGACCTCTGTGTGCAGATCATGCAGACCGTCAACAACCGTGGCCTGAAAATCAGCGTGCTGCCGCAGTCTTTGCATGTGCCGCCACAGTTGTTCTTCGAAGCGAACCGCATCTACAAGTCGGTGCTTCAGAACGATACCGCCAACAATGCGATCAACGTGCTGCGTGCGGTTGGCGTGTTCCCGAAGGGGATCAAGGTTAACCACTACTTTAGCTCGGCAACGGCTTGGTTTATCCGCACGAACGTGCCGCGCGGCGCGCAATACTTTGAGCGCGACAAGATATCCTTTGACCAGGACAACGACTTCGACACGAAGAACGCGAAAGCGGCATGCTATGAGCGCTACAGCGCGAACGTGGCCGATTGGCGCGGGCTGTTTGGAACGCCGGGCGTGTAGCGCTTGGGGTAACAGTTAGGGAAAGGGCGCTGGGGAAACTTGGCGCCTTTTTTTGTGTGGCAGCCGGATGTACTAAAACGCCGAACTGCACGCCTAATCCGTTGCGTTTGTGAATGTTTGCGTATTAGACTCCGCGCCAGGCAAGCGGAGCGGCGATCATGATACGCATCAAGCAACCCTGGGTAGTCTTTGCGTTGGCTGCGGCGGGTCTTCTGGCCGTCACCGCGGCAACGGCGCTTTCCGGCTTGACGCTCCAGGGTGGCACGCAGCTTCGCGTATGGGGCGCGCTCTGGTCTTCTGGGTGGGCTGCGGTTCACGGTGTCAATCCATACGCGTCATACGCCCTGACGCCGGCGGCGATCGTGCCGGGTCAGGCGGACGTGAACCTATCGCCGCCTGCGATGCTGCCGTTTTTTGCTGCGTTGTCGTATCTGCCCGCGCTCGCTGTGGCGCCGTGGTGGATCATGGGGCAGGCCGCACTGATGGCGGCTGGTGTCGCTGCTGTGGTTCTCTATGCGCCGGTTCCGGTTCAATCCTGGCGCGTGACGTGGGCGCTGCTTGTGCCGCATGTCAGTGCGGGTATTTGGCTGGGCCAGGACTATGCCATGCTGTTCGCTTTGTGTGCTGGTGCTTGGGCGCTCATGCGGACCGGCCGCGATATTGCGGCAGGAGTTGCCATTGGCGCGCTGGTGGCCTGCAAGCCAAATCTATGCCTGTGGCCGGCATATCTGCTGGTGGCCGGCGTGTGGCGTCCGGCGCTTGTAGCTGGCGCGTGCGCGGCGGTGGCGTCGCTATTGCCGGCGGCGATCTGGGGTGCACCGGTTTATCACCAGTGGCTTGCCGGGTAGTGTCTCAGTTTGAAAATCTCTAAATCTGAGACACCCTAGCGTCCCGTCCCGGCCCAGCTTATGCTATGCTTAGCGGTAAGCAAAGCGGTGGTGCCATGCATAGGGTGTATTTCGACACAAACGAGGGGCCGGGGGGTGTCGAGAGATACGGCCTCTGGTTGACCAAATCTGTTGAGGACCTAGCTCACATCCCGGGCGGACCTCGCGATGGAATGCTGGTGGTGATTTATATGGGTGGCGAAGTCGAGGCGGAGGCCACGTTAGAGTGGGATGCGGACTGGAATGGTTGGACTGCCCGCCCCGTTGCGGGAACGTGGAAGTCGGAGGCCACCAATGCCCAAGGGACCTAGAGGCGAATCCCGCGCCGCCGACGTGATCGGGCGGGCGGTCCAGATCATGCGGCTGGCGACCGGAGAGGAAACCGAGGAGCTTGCTCCCATCAGCCCAGGCGCGGCCCTGGGCAAGCTGGGCGGGCAGGCGCGGGCGCGCAACATGACGCCCGAGCAGCGCGCCGAGCAGGCTAAGAAGGCGGCGGCTAAGCGGTGGGGTCGGTAGCCTCAAAGTCTAATTCTGGCTGGTCGCCAAAACGTTCATTGAACCGCTTTTCGTATGCTGCGCGCTCTTTTGCTGATTCGGCCATCTCAAGCAATCTGCCGAGATGAATTCGCAAAGCGCGCGTACCAATGTCATTCAAGAACTGGAATAGTCTTTTCCGACGATCCCCGCCCTGCGCTTTGTTTGCGCGCAAAAGCTCTAGTATCTTTCCGTGGCTTTTTGCTAGCGGGTAGTAAACGTGGTTCAATGTCAGGTGCTTAAAGAACCACGGCCTGCCCAGCTCGGGAGCGTCCAAGTCGTATAGTCGATACCATTGCACATAGAGTTCATTGGGGAACTCTGGCTCGTACTTCTTTGCCTCCTCAAGAACATACAACTTGAACGCGCTGATTACTTCGTCTGCGGAGGGGCTGTAGCCAGCCAGTGCATAGACAAGGCCCTTGATGCCGTTCTTGGCCGATGCCGTTAAGATAATTCGAGCCTGATCAGCGACGCGAGGGCGGCGCATCTTACCCGCTGAATTGGCGGCAATAATTGCATTGCAAAGATCAATCAAAAGGGCCGCATCAAACCCATAAACAACGCTCGGTGGCGGACTTCCAGCCCCGCCGGTGCCCCATTGAAATTTAATAGGATTTTCGAGTTTTTGACGGATTTCAGCCCCGACGGCATCCATCATTGCTTTGGTCGCTAGGAAGCGCTGCAAAGCAGTGCCGCTGCCCCTTTCCAGCCCAAGCGCCTCCCCCATTCCGCGCTGACTGATAACGGCTGTTTTTTGCTCGTCATCCAATACGTAGCAATCAACGTCCAATCCAAATTCTCTTTGAAAGTTGCCACGGTGGATTGCCTTAACGCCCCACCGCGCAGCCGCGCCTTTGCGAGCACGTTCTTTAAGCTGTTCTTTCGTCATCTGTTGAGCCGTGGCGAGGCCGCCTTTTGCGCGCCCCTTAAATAGGTCATCCATGTAAGCATTCCACAACTTGTCCATGCTTGCTTACATCAAGATTACGCCTTATGCAAGCATAATCGCAATCTCGGATGCTTACTAATCATGCTTGACACTAAGCATAAAAGTTCATTACAAAGGGGCATGAACAAGCTCCCCACCGCCAAGCGTGTCCAAATCCTCAACATGCTGGTGGAGGGCTCCTCCATGCGCTCCATCAGCCGCGTGGCGGACGTGAGCATCAACACGGTGGCGAAGCTCCTGGCCGAGGCTGGGGAAGCCTGCATTGACTTCCACGACCAGAACGTGCGCGGCGTGAAGTCCAAGCGCGTGCAATGCGATGAAATCTGGTCGTTCTGCTATGCGAAAAAGAAGAACGTGGAAGCCGCAAAGGCTGCTCCCGAAGGCGCTGGCGATTTATGGACGTGGACCGCCCTGGATGCCGATACGAAGCTGATCGTTTCCTTCCTGGTCGGCAGCCGCGATGCGGAGTGCGCCCACGCTTTCATGCAGGACGCCGCGAGCCGCTTGGCAAACAAGGTCCAGCTAACGACCGACAACCTCAAGACCTACCTGGACGCCATTGAGGGCGCGTTCGGCGGCGATATTGACTATGGCATCTTGGTCAAAATCTACGGCGACACGGTTGCAGGCGCTGGCCGCTATAGCCCCGCTGAATGCACAGGCTGCCGGAAAGAGCGCGGCATGGGCAACCCCGATCCGCGCCATATCTCCACCAGCTACGTTGAGCGCCAGAACCTGACCATGCGGATGCAGATGCGTCGGTTCACATGCCTGACC
>Ga0302190_10000226_pt1 | contig 34705 bp, 27 predicted proteins | sample II_Bog_E2_3_FD_198784 | JGI IMG/M metagenome (GOLD analysis project Ga0302190, IMG submission 198784) | Peat permafrost microbial communities from Stordalen Mire near Abisko, Sweden - II_Bog_E2_3 | ecosystem: Environmental > Terrestrial > Soil > Wetlands > Peat | place: Sweden: Abisko... | reverse complement strand
GTTGTAGGATCAAAAATCTATCCGGCTTTAGCCGCCGAGGAACTGCAAAGGTCTGAAATCGATTCCCTCGGGGGCTAAAGCCCTGTTCTACTTCGGCCTTTAATGTACGGGCTAAAGCCCGTACCCTTCGACCAAGGCTGAGTTTTTAGACAGATTCTCAGGAATCGGTTTCAATTTGGAAGATCGGATTGGTCTTCCATTTGAGTTGAGAGCGGTTGACCGCCATCTCGGAAGTTTGGACCGCAGGCTGGCTCATCGTGATCCGGCTCACTAGAAACTTCCCCATCGGTAACGACACTGCCAGAAGTAGAACATAACAGCCTGTCTACAAGGCCAGGAAGAGCGATCCGCTCCCGGTAACTCCCGGCGGTTGCAGGCTGCTGACCTCTTATCCATTTCCGTCCGGATTTCCGTGTAAGGTTAAGAGCAAGGGAGAGCCATGGGCAGGCAATTGCGAATCGAATATGAGGTTGCGCCGGACGCGGCAGCGTTGGCCAAGCGCGCGGCAGAGTTGCTGGTGGAGAAGGCTGTCGAAGCAGTTGCCGCCCGCCGGGTGGCCCGCATCGCCATCAGCGGCGGCAGCACCCCCAAAGCCGCATTTGAGCTGCTGGCCGATCCCAATCGGCCCTGGTTTGCGCGTATGCCCTGGAGCCGCCTTGACCTGTTCTGGGTGGACGAGCGCTGCGTTCCCCCCACCGACGCCGAGAGCAACTACCGCATGACCCGCGAGGCGCTGCTTGACCACGTGCCGATGAGTGAGACGCAGATTCATCGCATGGAGGGCGAGCTGCAGCCTGAAGTGGCCGCCGCCCGCTACGAGTCCGAGTTGCGCAACACCTTCCGGCTGGAGGGCGCGGAGACGCCGGTCTTCGACGTGGTGGCCCTCGGCATGGGCCCGGACGGCCACACCGCCTCCATCTTTCCCGGCACTGAAGCGATTTACGATATGACCAATCTGGTGGCCGCCAACCACGTGCCGCAGAAGGACGCCTGGCGCATCACGCTCACCTGGCCGGTCATCAATCAGGCACGCTCGGTGTTTTTCCTCATCGGGGGCGCTGACAAGGCCCACGTACTCAGCGAAGTGGTGCTGGGCAAGCGCGATCCAGACCGCCTGCCCAGCCAGTTGATTAGGCCCGCAAGCGGTATACTGGGCTTGCTCCTCGACAGGGGAGCAGCCGCAGAGCTGCCTGCAACAGACAAGGACGGCCGCGGAGTGATTGAGAGGGAAGGATGATTCTGGCAGGCGATGTTGGCGGCACCAAAGTCCATCTGGCGCTGTACGACTTTATCGACGGCAACCTGAAGCATTTGCGGGACAAAGTCTATCCGGCCAAGGAGTACGCGGGGCTGGAGGAGATCGTCGCCGAGTTCATTGTGGCGGAGAAGATTACGGCTGCCTGCTTTGGCGTGCCGGGTCCGGTGCGCGACGGGCGGCTGCGGCTCACCAATCTGCCCTGGACGCTGGACAGCCGCGAGCTGGGCACGAGCCTCAAAATCGATTACGTCTTCCTTATCAACGACCTGCAGGCCAACGGCTATGGCATTGCCGAACTCGGTCCTGACCAGCTTTACACGCTCAGCGAGGGCGACGCGCGCCAAATCGGCAATCGCGCCCTGATCTCGGCAGGCACCGGCCTCGGCGAGGCCCTCATGGTCTGGGATGGGCGCGACTACGTGCCGTACCCCTCCGAAGGCGGCCACGCCGACTATGCTCCGCGCAACGAGGACGAGATCGACCTTCTGCGCTTCCTGCGCCAGAAGTACAACGGCCGCATCAGTTTTGAGCGCGTGGTCAGCGGACAGGGCATTACCAACTGCTACGAGTTTCTGCGCGAGGTGCGCGGACTCGAAGAGCCGGCCTGGCTGGCCGAGCGCATGACCCAGGAAGACCCCAACGCGGTCATTACGGATTGCGCGCTGAAGGCCAAGAGCGAGATCTGCGAAAAGGCTCTGGACATGTTCGTCTCCGCCTATGGCGCGGAGGCTGGCAATCTGGCGCTGAAGGTGCTCTCCGTGGGCGGCTTCTACGTGGGCGGCGGCATCGCGCCCCGCATCCTGGAAAAGCTGAAGGACGGCACGTTTATAAAGGCCTTTACCGACAAGGGCCGCCTGAGCCAGCTGCTGGTCAACATGCCGGTGCGCGTGATTCTCGAAAGCCGCACGGCGCTGATCGGCGCCGCCGCCTACGCTGAAGCCCGAGCCGCCGAAATGAGCGGCATGTCGCCCCGCGCAGCCTCGCAGAAGTTCTAGCGCAGAGCTTTCGCAAGCCAAAGCAGAAGGGCCAGCCATCGCGGCTGGCCCTTTCTGCGTCTGCGGTATGGCGATTGCGAGCATCCGGCCAATGCGGTAAAGCCGATGGCTGTCGCACGCCTTCATAAAACTGTGCCAAACCACCTGTATCCTGAAGATGAGCCCGAATGAGCTTTGCACCCTCGATCAGCGGCAGACGCCTGCACCATCGGCTACAGACGCAGGCCGGCTCAAACCGCGGCTTTTCATAGGCTGCCAAAGTACTCCAGCGGCAAAACAAGATCACAGGCGTGCAACTGGGGCTCAAACCTGAACGTCTTGTAAATAGATGAAATCCGGAGAGTAGCTGCATGTTGACCCGATTGTTGTGGCGTTGGTTTTCGAGGACCGTGGTGGCGGTGGCGATAGTCTTTGTAGCCGTCTACGGCGGCGATTGCGCGGTGTACAAACTACGCGGATCGCCGGTGGGCAAGGTCACCGTGAACCGCTACGTCTCCATCCCGCTCAAAGGCCAGCGCACCGAGTACGACTACCAGGGAACGCTCGACGCGCCCTGCGCTGTGGCGCTGTTTCCACAGGCCGGCATGAGCCCCTGCTGGCAGCTCAAAAAGAATCCCAACCAGGGGATGAATCTATAAGTGGTTGCCGCGTACAGGCGGTCTTGAACGGGGCGTCAGAGGCAGCTCATCGAAGCGTCACATGCTTAGGTGACGTAAATCACTACCAGATAGTGAAACTACGGCTAGCATCGGAAAATCGCTGACAGATTCGCCGAAAATGCTCCGTGCCCCATCCATTCGGCGCTTTTCTGCCGAATGGGTGGGAAACCACGAACCCGCACCAGCCGTAATGCCTTCCCGCCCTCGCGCCACGAGAAAGGCGCAAGAGCTCTGCGAGGAGACCATGTACAACCGCACCCAAAATGACAACGGAAGCTACAACACCCGCTGCCTTGACTGCTTCATGACCGTCGCCTCCTGCATTGAAACCGAGCAGGAGCTGGCCCATATGGAGCACCACCACATCTGCCCGGAGAGGGCGCTGGCCGAACTGCTCGAAAAGGAAAAGGCCATTGTGGCGCAGAAGCCGCAGCAATCGGTCTGATAATCCAGGCCGCTCCTGCGGCCTGCGTCGCTAGCGCGGTTCCCCTTCAACAAAGACAAGAATATTTCCGTCGGGATCGGTGATCGAAAGGCTCTTTTTGTCCTTTTTCACCTTGATCGCGGCTGCCTTCAGCTGCTTTTCAGCGGCCTTCAGGCTGGCCACGCGCAGCAGCAGGCGGGGCTTCGAGCCGGTCGGCGTCAGCTGTATCCATGGATGCGCCTCGGCGGTCACGCGCACGTGCAATCCGCCTGCGGCCTCCGTAGCGACCATCCCCATGCCTTCATAAAATTTGCGCGAAACCGACCTATCCGGTACGGCAAACTCCACGCCCTCAATCTCCGGCGCAATGCGGTTCGGCAGCAGATGCAGGCCGCGGTCCAGCGTGTGCCGCGAGCCGGGCATGTACTGCGTGAACTCGGTGGTGCGGCCATCGGGATCGTTGAAGGCGGTAATCAGGTTCCCGGCTCCGGCCTTGTGCACCGGCGAAGGCGCAAGCCCGCGTGCGGTGATGGCCGCAACGTAGGCGGCAATGTCGTCGTTCTCGTAGCAGACGTGCATCCAGCCCAGCGGCTGCGAGGCCTCGGTCTGCGGATAGAACTCGAAGAACTGGCGGTCGTTGATCTTGACGAAGATCTCTGTGACCTTGCCGTCCTTTGCAGTGAAGCCGAACGACTGCCGGTAGCCCAGCTTGAGCAGAAATGCCTGCTCGGTATCGAGACTGCTGACGCGGTAAGCCACATGCGCAATGCCGGTTACCGCGGGCGTTTGCGCGGAGCCTGCCAGGGAAACAGCGCCCGCAACTGCGAGCGCAAGCGAGGAGAGCCAACGGGTCTTCATCGGGATGGCCATGCTTTCTCAAGCCGCCGGGGCTTGATGGAACCGTAGCACTTCGAGCGAAGTCGAAGTGCTACGTGTTTGATGCGAGCAGGTTCGGTGCGGCTGGCTACTTGGCGTAGTCTTCGCGGAACGGGGTGAAGATGTCGAGCACTTCGCTGGCTTCAATGGCCGAGGCCTCGTGCTCGATGCTGCCGTCGACGACGATGCTGTCGCCGGGACCCATCTCCCAGCTTTTGCCCTCTGCCTTGAACAGGATGCGGCCCGTGACCACGTACACCATCTGGTCGTGCGGATGGCTATGGCGAGCGCCCACCCATCCGGCCACAAAGTTGTGGCGCACAATCATCAGCTTGGAGTTGAAGGCCAGTACCTGGCGGATCATGCCCGGCTCGGGCGTCGAGGTGGGTGTGGCGTTGGTGGCCACGTAGACAACCGGTGTTTCATTCATGCGAAATTCCCCTTTGAGCTTGCGCTCTCGATTTTATTGATCCGGCCCTCAAATAGTGTCACGCTTTCCCACCCATTCCGCACAAAACGCGGAATGGATGGGGCACCCAATATCAGTATTTATGGGCCGGATCAATAGTGCACCGCGCTAGCGATTCAGCCAGCCGCCATCCACCACCAGAATATGGCCATTCACGTAATCGCTGGCGGCCGAGCACAGAAACACGGCAGCCCCGCCCAGGTCTTCCGGATCACCCCACCGGCCGGCTGGAATGCGGTCCAGAATCTGACGCGCGCGCTCCGGATTGTTCTGCAGAGCTTCGGTGTTGTCGGTGGCAAAGTAGCCGGGTGCAATGGCGTTCACGTTCACGTGCATTGGCGCCCATTCGTTGGCGAAGGCCTTGGTCAATTGGCCCACTCCACCCTTGGCCGCCGCGTAGGCCGGCACGTTGATGCCGCCCTGGAAGGTGAGCAGCGAGGCGATGTTGACGATCTTGCCCGAGCCCTGGGCCAGCATGTGGCGGCCGGCAAACTGCGTCAGCCGGAAGACGCTCGTAAGGTTCACGTTAATTACTGCCCCCCAGTCCTCGGCCGAGTATTCGGCGGCAGGGGCGCGGCGGATGATGCCCGCGTTGTTGATGAGGATGTCGATCGAGCCCAGGCCGCTGACGGTTTCATCCACCAGCCGCTGACAGGTGGCGGCGACCCCCACGTCCCCTACCAGAGCGATGTGGCGCACGCCCATCTCGTCGATCAGTTGTTGTGTAGCCTCGGGCACGCTGCTTGAGCCATGCAGCGCAATGTTGGCGCCCGCCTCGGCCAGCGCCACGGCAATGCCGGCTCCAATGCCGCGCGAAGAGCCAGTGATGAGCGCATTCTTGCCCGTCAGATTGAATTTATCGAGTCTCAGGGGAAGTGTCCTTTCCGGGTTGAAGCCAATCTGGATGGTGCGTGACAGGAGCAGAAATGGCTCAGGACGGGCGCGGCACAGCAGAAGCAGACAGCCACGCGCACGGCAACCAACAGCTTCAAGGATACAGAGCCGCCAGAGTGCCGCGCAACCGCGCCGGACGCGGGCGTGAGACGGGTGGGAATGTAAACGTTGGGCTGGACAAATGGGGCGAGGCGGGGGTGTGGATGTGTGACTTTTCAAAGGCCGGGAAACGCTGTTTGTGCCATGCCAGCTACTGAAACTGGCAAGAGTGGAACTTCCGGCAGGGAGCATCCGCTGTGCTTTGATCCTGCTGCCAGAATGGCGGTCTGAGAGAGACCGCTACGGAATAATTTTCTGCGGAGCAAGAGATCCTTCCTCCTCTTTTTGCGCTTATACGGCCTTCTTGTCGTTTTCGGGAAACAACCTGCTGGGCGCGAAGAGGATTTCGATGGAAGGCAGGCGCGCGCGTTGTGTTCTGTGCGTAAACTGTCGATGGATTTGCAAAAGCAAAAGGAGTCCAGGGATGCGCAGGAATATCCAACTATCATTGGCGCTGGCCATGGCTGTATCTTTGGCTGGAGTCCTCAGTCACGCTCAGTCCTCGGGAGAAGCAACCTACAAGGCCAAGTGCTCGATGTGTCACGGCGACAAGGGGGCGGCCGATACACCCGTCGCCAAGGCCTTCAAGATGCGGCCATTGTCCGATCCGGCAGTCAGGGACCAGAGCGAAGCCAAGATGGTAGATGCGGTCGTTGCCGGAAATGGCAGGATGCCTCCGTTCAAAGACAAACTCACCTATGCCGAGATCAAGGCTGCGGTGGATTACTTCCGCAACCTCAAGTAGGAAGGCGTTGCGCAGGGCGCGATTCCGGCCAGGCGGTCAATCATTGTTCGTTCAGACGGCGCTGGCATTGTGCGTTCAAACGGTGCTGGACCCGCAACAATGCTTGCATCCATCCAGATTCAAACCGCTGCACCTCTTCCCCGAGGCCAGCTCTCTTTGAAAACACACGCAGCACCCGGCAAACGGAGCTGTCATCGCTGAGCGAACCGGGCCCCAGACGTTCTCCGGGGTCCCCAAAGAGCGATTTTGGCTCTTTGGGGCAGAGCCTGGGGTGGTGAGTCGAAGGATCTGCGGTTACTGTTCGGGAAACTTCCGACTCAACCAACTTGTGATGCGTCTCAGAAGTTCGAGACATACGCAGTAAAAAGCAACCGCAGACCTTTCGACTCCGTTTGGCCAAAAGACCGGCCAAACTACGCTCAAGATGACAGCGGCATTTCTTATGCGAACCTGGGGGAAAGGCCACTAGACTGCTTCAGGATTGAACCCTCGCTCCACAGCCGTAATCGCCGCACGCAGGAACCCCAGCAGAATGTCTTACCAATGCGCCGGGGCAAGGTTTTCAATGGCTTCGAGCTTCAGCCCGGCGGCCTCAATCTGTTGGCGTAGCGCAATCAGTTCGGTCGCCGTCCACAGCCGGCCTGGATCGCCCGCATAACCCCACGCGCCGACCTTGCCGCCCGTCGGCTGGTTTTGCGCGGGGTTGGCCTCGCCCTGGCGAAAGTAATCCACCAAATGCGCAATCACATGCGTGCAGCCAGCCTGCACCGCAAAGGCGTAATGCTCCTCGTCGAGCATGTGGCGATAAAGGCCCAGACCGAGCTTCAACGATTCACCTCAGAGCCAGTTTAATCACTGAGGCCGCATGTAGAATCGAATGAAAAAAGTTGCAGCCGCGCGAAGTTAGGTGCAGTCTTCGGTATCGCCTGGGTTGAGCATGGCCGATACCCGATTGCGGCCATGCTGCTTGGCTGCATACATGGCGGCATCGGCACGGCGCATCATGGACTCCCATGCATCGAGCGAGGCGGCTAGCTGGGTAACGCCGGCGCTGATGGTCATTTTGACGGAACCGTATTCAAGCGGAATCTCGAGCGCTTCAACTTCTTTACGAATGCGCTCAGCAGTGCCGATGCCGGCATCGGCAGAGGTGTTCGGCAGAAGGATAGCAAACTCCTCGCCACCCATCCGTGCAAAATAGTCGGAGGTCCGGAGCATGGAGTGAATTCTCTTAGTCATTGCCTGGAGAGCGCGATCACCGGCGGCGTGGCCATACGTGTCGTTGATGTGTTTGAAGTCGTCGATATCGATCGCAATCATGCAAAGCGGGTAACCATGTCGAGCGCTGCGGGCAGCTTCTCGAAGGGCCGTCCCTTCCATGGCCCGGCGATTGAGAATTCCCGTCAAAGAATCGGTGCGCGCCTGCTCGGCCATCTCACGGCCCAACTCGGTGACCAAGAAACCGAAATAGCTCAAGTTCATGAAGGTTGCTAGAAAGGCCATGACTGCGAGCGAGTAGAGCCACCGCGGGTCGGAATGAGCGTTGACGGTTTCCCAGGGACGAGTGTAGCGAAGGTTAGTGAGAACGGCGCGATAGGCCGCTACGCCCATATCAGCCAGCAGAATTGCAGCGGCGACGCGCGAAAGCACCTTGAATGGTCCCTTGCCGTCGCGCAGCAGCATATACGCCGAGATACCGCAGATTGCAACAAAGGGAATGTTGATGACATTGCCGGTGTATGAAATTTTAGAAATACAGAGAACTGTATAGGACGACAGAATGACAGCGAGGGTAACCCATAGCCCACTATTCCGCATCGGCGTGCGGTTTACAAACCAGTGCAGCCCCAAGTACTGCATAAAGAAAGAAAGGAGATAGAGTTCATTCGCTATCATGCCGGCAAGCATCGCCGGAACTATGCCCTCGAGCCCTTGAAGGATGAGCTTGGCGAGTCCGGCGACCAGCGCGGCGGCAAACCAGCGCAGACCTACGATCTTGCTTCGATGAACGACAAGCTGGCCAAGGCAGATGGTGAATGCCGAGACAGAGGCGATATTTGTAAAGAAGAATGTCCCGTAATGCATGGTTCAATAACCTTCAGACTGCGGGTAAGACTCAGCAAAGCAGTGAAAGCGCACTCGAACAAGGCTTGAATCTTAAACCGAAAGCAACACAAAGTGTCCGCGAGGAATACGCTACGGATGCAATACGCGACCGCATTGAACCGGACACAAACCGAATACACGCATCTCTAGGTTCATATCGTCATAAAACAGATGTGTATTACCAGATTGGTGCGTATCTGTACACAGAAAAAGCCAATATGAAACCAACAACTTCCGAGAACTATAGATGGACGCGCAAGCGGAGACAAGAATAGAGTGCACTCGAGCATGTAAATCCTGTGATGCGCGCACTGTTGACAGGTTGTCTGAATGGCATATCATTGGGTGTTTCTCGGAATCGTGGAGGGAGTTTCATGGCGTCCAACACATCGCGTCGCGACTTTTTATCGGCCGGGCTCATGATGCCCGTAGTGGGTGCAAGCTCCGGCATGGGGTTGTTCCAGCCCTCCGGTTTGCTGGCTGGCTCGCCCGCCAGCGCATCGCCCAGCTTGCAGTTCCGCGTGCTGGGGCGCACCGGCTTGAAGGTAACCACGGTCGGCTTCGGCTGCATGATCACCTCCGACGGCAGCGTGATTGAGCGCGCCGTGGATGCCGGCGTCACTTACTTTGACACCGCGCGCAGCTACCAGAGTGGCAACAACGAGCGCATGGTCGGCGCGGCGCTTGGCGCAAAGCGCAAGCAGGTGGTGCTCTCCACCAAAACCCATGCGCCCGACGCAGCCACCATGGTCCAGCACATCGACAAGAGCCTCAAGGAACTCAACACCGACTACGTCGACATCTGGTATCTTCATGCGCGCTCCAAGCCCGAAGAGATTACCAACGAGATGATCGCAGCGCAGATCAAGGCCAAGGAGCAGGGCAAGGTGCGCTTTATCGGCGTCAGCACCCACAGCGGCCAGCAGCAGTTGGTCCCCTGGATGGTCGACAAAAAGGTCTTTGACGTAGTGCTGGCAGCTTACAACTTCTCAATGGATGCGACCATGGAGCAGGCCGTTGCCACCGCTGCCAAGGCCAACATGGGCGTGGTAGCCATGAAGGTGATGGCAGGCGGATCGCACCGCGCCAAGGCCGATACCGCGCTCGGGCAGAAGCTTACGCAGCCGGGCGCCATGCTGGCTGCGCTCAAGTGGGTCATCAAGAACCCCAACGTCACCACCACGATTCCCTCCATCACTGACATGGATCAGCTCGACGAGAATCTCTCCGCTATGGGCAATGGCCTTTCGAAGACCGAAGAGAAGATTCTTGCCGCGCACCTTGAGCAGATTCGCCCGCTCTACTGCAGCATGTGCGGCGAGTGTGACGGCCAGTGCCGGAAGGGCCTTCCTGTACACGACGTGCTCCGCATCCTCACCTACGCCGACGGTTACGGCCAGTTTGCCCTGGCCCGCGAGCGCTATCTTGAACTTGCTGCCGAGCATCGCGCCGTGCGCTGCGGCAACTGCGACGATTGCACGGTGGACTGCCCCAAGGGCGTTCGCGTTCGCGAGCGCGTGGAGCGTGCGCAGGAGCTGCTGGCATGAGGATTTTCGCAGGTGCGCTGGCCGCGCTGCTCACCGCCAGCGCGGCCGGCGCGCAGCAATATCTAAACTGCAACTTCGCGCCAGGCTGGCAGCCGCAGGGCGAAAAGCACGCTTACACGCCGGAGAATCTCTTCGAGTACAAGGACGGCGGTGCGGAAGGCTATCTGCAATTCGGCTTCGTGAAAATGCAGGGCATTACCTGCGCGAAGGATGGAAGCACGCTCGACATCGATGTCTCTGAGATGGCCGATGCCGACTCCACCTACGGCATGTTGATGGCCAACGTCGATCAGAGCCTTCCCCTCGAAAAGCTCGGCATGGGCGGCCAGGTGCAGAAGCAAAGCGCCACCACTGCCAAGGGAAAATACTACGTGGAGTTGGTGGAGACAGCCGCAAAGGCCGATGCCGACGACGCCGCATTTCTACGCTCGCTGGCAGTGAAGATCCTTGCCGGACTCGCAGGCAGCGAGACGCCGCCTGCCACGCTCGGCTGGTTCGTGCCGGAAGATATTGTGCAGGTGCGCATGGTGCCGGAAAGCGTGCTCGGCCTCAAGCTCATCAAGCGTGGCTATGCGGCAAAGTACAAGCAGGGCCAGGCCTTCATCGCCGAGCAAGCCACGCTGGAAGAGGCTGCGGCGGTGGTGAAAGCCTTGCGGGAAAAGTACGAAGGTGCGCCAGCGCAGGTGGGCGACGAAGGCTTCTCCGCAAAGGTGAAGTACCTCGACGGCATCTGCATCTTCCGCAAAGGCCGCGTGGTTGCGGGCACAGCCAATCTGCCCGACGCCGATGCCGCGCTCGCCCAAGCCAGAAAGCTGGCCGCGCGCATTCCGTAGCCGATGTCTTTGAAACAGGAAGATCGTTTTGATCGGCACGACTAAAGTCGTGCCCTTTCAAAACGATCCAAATGCAATTCCCCTGGAACCTCTACGAACGTGCTTGACAGTCAGCGCGCACCGACCCGGATAATCGTACCCATGCGAATCTCAAGATGGATTGCTGTATTCATGCTGGTGGCGGCAGCCTCTGGCCTTTGCGCACAACGCGCGATCGAGTTGCCTGAAGCAAAGCCTGTGGTCGGCACGGTTGCCGGCAGCTTCCAGTTCGTCTCTGACGGCCCTGCCGGAGCCGGATGGTCGCGGCCTGACGAGATTGCCCGCACCTACTTCCACGAGGATCTGCCCGCCCTGTTCGAGCGCACCCTCACGCTCAACGGCGATATTGCACCGCATACCACGCTGCGCTGGCTCTTCACCGGCCCGCGCGCCGGGGTCACCGTCGAGCTCAGCGCCACCAAGGTCCGGGTTTCGGAACGCTATTACGACTCCTTCGGCCTCTACGAAGGCCAGGGCAACTATCCCGAAAAAAAGATCTACGACCAGGAGCGCCAATTCACCGGCCAGGCCAGGACGCTCACCGTCATCGCCGATCAGCACCTGGCCGTGCGTGTGCTCGTCAACGGCATGGACGTGCTGGAAGCGCCCATGCTCTTCGACCTCACGCGCCATCAGTTGATCTACGCCGCTCCGCGTGCCGAGCATATCGTGCTCGCCGGCCAGCTCATCAAGCCCGCACCAAAGCCCGTGACTGTGAGCATCGCACCCGCCGAGAAGCACCAGACCATGCTCGGCTTTGGCGGCAGCCCCAGCCTGCCTGCGTATGCCGAGCTGAGCGAGCAAGGCAAGCGAGTCTACTGGCAGATGCTCAAGCGCTACAACCTGCTGCTCTCACGCGAGTACCCCATGGGCACCGAGCTCAAGCAGGACTTGAGCAACATGGAAGACATGCGCGACGCCACACCGCACTACTACGGCGACAACTTTCCCAACAGCGAAGTATCGAGCTTTGAGTACAACCGCCACGTGGCGGCCATGAGCGGCGATGTCATCTACGAGCTGTGGGCGCTGCCCAAGTGGGCCACGCAGCCCTACAACGGTCCTAAATCGATCGACGCATGGAACAAGTCCATCAAGCAGGAAGCCATTGCCGAGCAGTACGCGCGCATCGTGGTTGAGTTCTGCAAAAAGCAGAAGGCGAGCACCGGAGTTGCTCCGTTGATTGTGGGCGTCGGCAACGAAGTGGAGCAACCCCCCGCAATGTATGCGGAGATGACGCGCGTGTTGCGCAGTGAGCTTGACAAGGCTGGCTTCACCACCACGCGCATCCACATGGCCGACGCGCCGTATATGAGCATGGGCATCGAGCGTGCGAGGGCTCTCGCCACCGACGCGGGTGCGTGGAAGGCCGTCGACTACACAGCGGCGCACGAGTACGACTTTCAGGAGTTCGCTGCCAATCCCGACATGTACGATGCGCGTCTCAAGGCCATGCGCGAGGCCTCGAAGGACAAGGAGTTTCTCGCCACCGAAATTTGCTTGAACGATGCGCACCTGCAGGAAGCGTCGTATCGCGTGGCCTTTGCGGCTGCACAGCTCTACCACAAGAATCTGTCGGAACTCGACGCAGTGGGCATCCTGTATTGCTGGCTCATTCTCGACGTGGAGCAGCCCACCTTTGGCGGCTCACGCTCGCTGCTGGTTCCCGATCGCACCAAAGGATGGATGCCCGTGCCGTCGAGCTTTGAGCTGCGTGTGCTCGGCGCTTACAGCCGCCACATCGTGAAGGGCATGAAGCGCATCGGCGCAACCGCGGAAGATGGCGACCTGTTGACCACCGCCTTTGCAGATCAGAAGAACCAAACCTTGGTGATGGTCAATCGAGGCACGGCTGCGCGCAGCGTGAAGGTTGCAGGTGTAACCCAACCGTGGGCGGAGATGGAGCGGACCGGCAACGAGCAGGAGAACGCCGTGAGCGCGGCCCCAGCCGAGATCGTCGTCGAGCCCGGCGAAATCGTGGTGCTCTCCACGATTCATGCCGAGCCCGCGCAATAGCAGACTGCCGGCAACGGACACGAGCAACGAACGAGGCTGGCCTTGCGCCGGCTTCGTTTGTCCTACACGGAAGACAACCACTGGTTTGAGAATTGAGGAATTGCAGAATGAAACGCCGGAAGTTTCTCTTGAGTGCGGGAGCAGCGGCCGTCGCCGCCTATATGGGACAAAAGCTGACGCTGGCCGAAGATGTATCCACTGCCGCGCCCGCTGCCGCCAAAGCCGCACTGGCTGCAACCCTGAGTGTCGATTGGACAAGCCGCGGCTCTACACTCCCCAGCGATTACACGGGCCTGAGTTACGAGTCGAGGCAGTTGGCAAACCCACGATTCTTTTCGGCAGAGAACAAAGCTCTGATTGCGCTCTTCCGCGAGCTCGGCACGGAGGGGGTGCTGCGCATTGGCGGCAGCACCAGCGAGTACACGTTCTTCACTACGGAAGAGCCAAAGAGCGAGCCACCATTTGAAATCGCCGGCCCAGGCCTGCCCGCCAACGATTACACCGAGACGCCGATCTCGCTGCGCGCGCTCGAAAATCTGCGTGCCTTTCTCGATGCCACCGGTTGGCGCTGTCTCTACGGCCTCAACACCGGGCGCGGCACGGTGGAACACGCGGCGGAAGAGGCCTTCTACGTACACAAGACGCTGGGGCCGAGGCTGATTGCACTGCAACTCGGCAACGAGCCCGACGCGTGGCGCAATCGCTATCGCGGTGCTGCGTGGAGCTACGAGGACTACTGGAAAGAGTGGCTGTTGACGCGCGCAGCCGTGCTCAAGCGCGTGCCCGATGCAAAGTTCGCCGGGCCTGACATCTCCAACAAGCTGCCCTACGTCACTGGCTTCGCAGCCGATGCGAAGAAGAGCGCTCCCGAGGTTGTGCTGCTCACCTCTCATTACTACACCATGGGTCCGGCCGGAAAGCCAGGCATGACCATCGACCGCATGTTGGCCAACGACCTCAAGCTCGAAGCGGACATGAAGACGATCATGAGCGCTGCACAGGCGGCGGAATTGCCCTACCGCATGTGCGAGGGCAACTCGTGTTGGAACGGCGGTCAGGAGGGCGTGAGCGATACGCTGGCCAGCGCTCTGTGGGGTGCGGATGTGATGCTGCACTTTGCCGCGCTGGGTTGCATGGGCATGAACCTGCATGGCGGCGGCTTCGGACATTACACGCCCATCGCAGGCTCGCCCAACAAGGGCTTCACGCGCAGGCCGGTCTTCTACGGCATGGTGCTGGCGCGCGAATTCTTCGGGGCCACGCTGGTCGAATCCATATTCACCTGCGCCAACGATCGTGTGCATGCCTATGCAGCAACCAAGGGTAGCTCGAAGTTGGTGCTGCTAGTGAACAAGACCGATCAACCTGTGACCGTAAAGATGCCGTTCAAACACGCACATGAGGTGCTCACGCTGACCGGCCCTGCGATGGACGCAACAGACGGCGTCGCAATCGCAAAGAGCGGCAACGTGCCCGCGGGCGTTCTCGAACTCGGGCCTCATGCGGCCGTAGTCGTAAAGGCGTAGTTACAAAAGCATTCAGAGTAACAAAGGAGGCAGGGGATGAACCCTGCCTCTTTTGTTGCTCAAATGATTTTTTGTATGTACCACTATTTTCCTGATTACTTCTTCTCTGTAGCGGCCCTGACAGCTTCGGCCTGAATCGCCGCCCGCTCCTCTGCCGTAGGCTGCGTGTTCTGGTAAGCAACCGCGCCGGCCGAAGGCTCAATGCCCGCGTCTTTCATCACCTGCCTGGCTTCGTCGGGCCAGTTGCCATCTTTCACCAGATGGTCGTCGAGGATCAGGTCGTTCTGGTAGTTGGTCCACAGGCCGCCAATCTTCGTGCCGTCGTGCCAGTTGGCGATAGCCGTGTTGTCCGGCGAAATCCGCATCGGCATCGCTGAGTGAACCGTGTTCACATTGAGCCACTCGCACTCTGGACCCTCCACCACGTTGCGGCGCACAACGATGTACCGCGAGCCTTCGTCGAGATAGAGGCCGATGAGTTTGTTGTTATCGAAGATGTAGTTCTCAGTGATGAGCGTACCGGGGCTTGCGGAGAGGTTGTAGATCGCGCCGCCGTCGTGGAACAGTTTCTTCGCACCATGGACGCGGTTGCTGGCCACCACCACATCGCGATGCGTCGTGGGCGTGTCATAGACCAAGTTCTCTTTCCAATCGTAGCCATGCATGTGCACACGATAGTTCGGGTTGCCGCCCACGTCGTGCATGCCCCATCCATAGCCAATATCGATCGCATCGTACGGCACATCGAAGATGTCGTTGTGCAAGATCACCGCGCCCGTAACATACGTGCTCAGGATTGCGGTATTGTCGCGGTAGTCTTTACTGACGGATTGAATGCGGTTGTTGGTTATGAGGATCTGGCGATTGATCTGGCGCGGGTCGTGGGGATGGTGCGCATCGCGGCGCACGCCACCGGCCAGGATTGCGCCGCCTGCATCGTCGGTAAACACGCAGCGCGTCACGCTGATATCGCCTGCGCCCAGGCCAACGCCGGTAAGGTTGGCGGTCGAATCGTTGCCGATGCCCAGCGCGTATTGGCCAAGGTGCGCAAAGATGTCGCCTTCAAATGCGATGCGTGCTGAGGCTGCGACCTGTACGGCGGCAGGCATCTGGCTCCACTCGTTGCGGCGCGTCTCAAAGGCTGGGCAACCGAAAGCGCACGTCTTGATGGGATCGGCGGGATACGCCGCAGCATGACCGGCAAGGTACGAACCGCTCTGCTGGCTCGCGTAGCCCTCGTTCGACGCAGGCCCGAGCCACGTGCTGTGCGAGAAGCGGATGCCGCGAAAGGTGAGGTCTTCCACCGGCGCGTCCAGCGAGTTGCCAATGGCGACAAGCACGGTGAGGCGCGGCAACTCCACCTGCATCGCGGCAACGCTTGCGCCGGTTGGCGGAATCAGATAGAGCTTGCCTGCCTCCGGGTCAAGAAACCAGTCACCGGGCTTCGAGACAAACTCCAGCGCGTTTACCAACCGGATGTGCGCGAGCTCTGGATGGTACGGGCTATTGAGCGTGTCGTAGCCCCAGATGTTGTTGTTCCACGCGGGCTGCTGCATCACCATTGCGCGGCCGGCGATCTTCTCTACAGGCGAGATGCGGTCGGTGAAGAAGCCCGTGGCTTCCACCTCGATGCGGTTCTGCGCGGCGATCTTCGCGAGGTAGTCGTACTTCGCATCCTTCCACTGAATGCCGCTGGCCGTGAAGGTGAGGTCGGCGCGCGCAATCTCCATCGAGCCGCGCTGCACCAGTTTGTCGTTCACCCACAACTGGCGCGCGTCGAGTCCCTTCGGACTTTCAGCTACGTAGAGATTTCGTCTCGCATCGAAAAGCTTGAAGCGGGTGATGGGAATCGCGCCGGAGATCACGGGAGCGTCTTCGGGTTTGAGGTCTTTCGCGCCAGCCCAGGTCACGCGATGGCCGTTGCGGCCGCCATCGACGGCGGTGAAGATGAGCGGCGCGGCAATGCGATAGACGCCAGAGGCCAGTTCGACAACCACGTCGTTTTCGTTGTTGATCTGGCGCACGGCAACCTGCGCGCGCTCCAGTGTGCGGAAAGGTTTCTCGCGTGTGCCAGGGTTTGCGTCGTCGCCCGTCGGAGAGACGGCCACGATCACCGCGTCTGCGTCACGGTCTTTTGAGTGCTGCGCGAATATGGCGGGAGCAAGAGAGAACGCAAGAGCAACAACAGCCGCAGCAGCAACGGTGCCAACTGCTCGGCGGAAAGAATTGTGGAAGTACATATGAACCTCGGAATTGATGATTTCTTTGTTGTCTTGCGCTGACGATCTCAGGACAACGGATTCGACCTAGTACCGTGACCGTAGAATTTTGTACTTTGAGGTTCGTACTTTCCCACCCATTCGCCAGAAAAAAGGCGAATGGATGGGGCACGGAAGCAGACGATTCGGCAGAAACCGTCAAAAATGCGCCTCGATCTCTGTTGCGCCGTTGATGGATGTGAGCGTGATGCTGTCCGCGCCAAAGTCCTTCAACGGCTTTCCATTCACTGTGACTGCGGTGAGCTTTTTCCCACCCGGCAGGGGAAAGCGCACAATTGCGTTGTGCACCGCGACGGTCGGTTCGAGGTGCACGCGCATAATGCCTGCGGCGGCGTAGTCGAGCCGGAGCGAGAGCTTGCCGCCGAGCGTGGTGGGCGCAGACGCGATGCCGATACGCTCGCCCGGTGCGATCCAGTTAGCAGGCACGCCACCCAGGACGTGCAGCGTGTCGCCATCCTCGTAGAAGAGAAAATCGCGCACCAGCAGGATCAGGTTCGCCGGGCCCCACGCTTCCGGCTGGTCGCCAGTGCCATTGCCGTTCTCCACTTCCTTGGAAACGCCGGAAGCGCAGGCCACAGGCAGCGTTTTGTCCACCTTGATCTCTTCCTTGAAGGTGTCCGTCACATAGGTGTGGTTGAGCGTGGCGAGCAGCAGGCTGTTGGCCTTCTCAATCTCTCCACGGCGCAGATAGATTTCCGCCACGTTCATTGACTCCGATGGCCACACGCCTCCTGCGCCCATCCATGCCATGTGCGTCGGCAAACCATGGATCTCGTCCTTCCTCATCCGCGCCAGCAGGTTCGTCACCCAAAGGTCGTCGTGCTTGAGAAGGTTGGTCGGATAGACGGCAATCAGGCTCTGCGAGACGCCCGCGCCAGGATCGGTGGGCATGGCCGGCAGATACGGCTTGAAGTCGGTCTCAAGCTCAATCGAGCGGCGCATGGAATCGAAGTAGTCCTTCTTGTAGACATCGTACCTGGCCGCGAACTCCTTCTCGTCTTCCGCGTGGCCGAGAATATGCGCGGCCTGCCCGGCGACCTTGATCGCATAGAGTCCCCAGGTGTTGTGCGGATAGGGATGCCCCTCGGGCAAGCCGCTGTCGCCGTAGCTCCACGGCAGCAGGCCGTACCAGTAGGGTTTTTCGCCGGGCTTGAGTGCGGGCGAAGTTTCAGTGGTGCACTTCCACGGAATCTGGCGCTGAATGCCTTGCGCGGCCGTGGGCGCATCGGTTGGAAGCATCGTCTCCTGCCGGTGCAGATCGATCCAGCGTGCGGCTGCGGCCAGGTGCGGATACGAGCTTGCAAGCCACTGCCGGTCCCGCGTAAGCAGGTAGTAGTCCCACACTGTGCCGGCGTTGCCGCCGATGTTGTCCCACGCGGGCCAGCCGCTGGTCACCGGCCCATCCCACTCCCCATCGCTCTTCTGCAGGCTGAAGGTGTGCTGCGCGGTGTCTTTTGCAATGTCGAGATAGCCCGCGAACTCAATCGAGCGTGCCTGAAAGTACTCGCCGCGTCCCCAGAACTCGCGGTAGAACGCAGGTCCGTCCAGCGTCCACAGCTCGCCGTTTTCGTCGCGTTCGGTCAGCATCAGAATGTACGCCACCGATGCCTGATAGAAGTCGGCCAACTCCCTCTCGCGCGCGGGCAGTTCCAGTTGCGCGCCCTGGCTCCAGAGCGTCTCCCAATCCTTGCGCGCGGTTGCGAACAGCGCCGCAGGATCGAGCGATGCAAGCTCGTCTGCACGCGAGGCCGGGAAGTCGTACGGCAGCTCGATCCAGAAGCTGATAGAGCCATGCGCGGGAACGGTGCGCCGCTCGACCAGTGTGAGTCCGTCCGCTTCGGCAGGGCGCAGCTCCGCACCTGCACGTGGCTCAATCGACGCCAGCAGAACACCATCGCCCGTAGCTAGTTGCGCGCCGGTTGCATGAGCGGGCAAATTCCGCTGCCTTCCGTCGAGGCGCAGCTCCAGCGTCCGCGGTACTGCAGCAGCATTGGTCGCCGTCATGCGCAGAATGTCGAATCCCTGCTGGTTGTGTTCGATCGAGAATGCAGTCTCTTCCACGCTGAGGTCGGCGGCCTTCCAGTCCGTGATGACAAAGGGAAAACGTTCGTCAACAAGCCGCTGCCCACTGGCAACCAGCACTTTGGCAGCGCTGCCGCCGAGCTCGCTCATGCGGATGCCGAGCGCGCCATCCAGTTGCTCGCTGAAGCCGAAGGTGACCGCGCGGCCCTTCTGCTTCAGGCTCCACTGCGACCACAACAGCTGGCCGTCTTTGCTTATGATCGTCTTGTGGCTGCCCATGGGCAGGCCGATCATGCTGCGCGCATCGGTGTTGGCATACTGATGGGTAATGTGCAGTGTGTCCTGGGCATTGGTGGCAGCGGCCAGTGGAAGAACAAGTGCGGCCAGCGCAACGGTGCGTCGAACAACAGCGGAGAGAAGCGTCAAGGCGGTTCCTTTCCCGAGGTGAATCCACATGCCGCTCGGCGGAGACGCGGCGCGAACCCACGAAAAATAGCCAGAGATATTGTCTACCAACCGTGCGGCGATGACGAGCATGTAGATGCGATGGCAAGTGCGAAGCCAGGCGCAGCTCTCTGATTCAGCGCAGTAACGCGGGGATAGAACGCCAGCCGCGGCGCGTTTTGGAGAACGAACCGCTAACATTCAGGCTTGGTCTGGGCCCCCTGTCAGGCGCAGTAAGTCGCTGCCGACGCAGGAAGCACGCGGGGGCGGCGAAGGTGCAGTGGTTCACCCCATGTTCCGCGTTCTGGAATGTGCAAGACAGTCCCTTTCCCTCAGCGCAATTACATCTTCAACATCGGCGCACAGGCTTGTTTGCGTACGATTCAACCTTGCCCACGGCTCCCACGCCCGTTACACTTCATCTCGCCATGTCGAACAGAAACCTGACCATTTCGATTGCCCTCCTACTGTTTTCGGTAAACGTGTTCTCGGCCCAGCAGCCGGGTGCTGGAAGCGCGCCGCAGCACGACGGGCCAGCCGGCAATTCCGCTGGCTTCGTAAGGCTAGCGCCCCAGAACTATCGCGCGTATGTGCAACAGTTTGCACAGGACGAGCAGGAAGCCACCGGCAAAGCTCCCGCCGATGAGTGGCCGTGGATTGCGGCGCAGGTTCCATTGTTTGAAAGCTCCGATAAACAGTTCGAGGAGATGTATTACTTCCGCTGGTACGCGTGGGAAAAGCACCTGGTCAAGACCGATCGCGGATTCCTCATTACGGAATGGATGCCCAAGCCCGAGGTGCAGGACGGCTCCTTTGGCGCGCTGCCCGATGCCGCGCCGCTGCATCTGAACGAGGCGCGCTGGCTGCGCGACCCTGCCATCGCCGAGGACTATGCGCGCTTCTGGGTTTCGCCCGCCGGCCGGCCGCGACTCTACAGCTTTGCGCTGGCTGAGAGCGTGCGCGCTGTGGAGCTGGCGACCGGCGACGAGAAACTCGGTGTGGAGATGCTGCCCGGACTGGTCGAGAACTACAAGGCGTGGGAGGAGTCAAACCTTGACCGCTCGACAGGCTTGTACTGGCAGATCGATACGCGCGACGCCATGGAGAAGTCGATTGGCGGCGATGGCTACCGGCCGCCGCTCAATAGCTATCAAGCTGCGGATGCGCGTGCGATTTCCGCCTTTGCCTGGGCTGCTCATCAACCAGGACTCTCAGGCCAGTTTGCCAGCAAGGCCGCAGTGCTCACAGAAAGAATGGAAGACACACTCTGGAACAGCAAAGATCAGTTCTATGAGGCCGTGTCGCCGAACGTGGACTCCGGCGTTCGCAAGCAGAAGAAGTTTAGAGATCCGGGAACGCAGCTCCAATTTGCCGGCGTGCGCGAGCTCATCGGCTACATCCCGTGGTTCTATACAACGCCTCCGCCCGCTCATGCCATCGCATGGAAGCAGCTCTTTGACGCGCAAGGATTCGCCGGCAAGTACGGACCCACAACCGCTGAGCGGCGCAGTCCGCGCTTCCGCTTCGAGTCCGACGACCAGTGCACATGGAATGGACCGTCCTGGCCGTTTGCCACGACACAAACGCTGGACGCGCTCGCGAATTTGTTGAATGGGCCCGCGCAGTCTTTCATCGGCAAGCAGCAGTACTATCAACTGTTCTCAAACTACGTTGCCTCCCAGCACATTGCTCTGCCCTCGGGCCGCAAGATCGACTGGATCGACGAGGATCTCGATGCCGACACCGATGAGTGGATTGCCAAGGACATGCTGCGCGCAAAAAACAAGCAGGTGGGCCGAGGCAACTACTACAACCACTCGGGCTTTGCCGATCCACTGATTACCGGACTCCTCGGCCTGCGCCCCCGCAGCGACAACAAAGTTGAGCTGCACCCGCTGCTGCCGTCCGGAACTTGGAGTTACTTCGCGCTCGATGGCTTGCCCTATCATGGCCACTTGCTCGCAATTGTCTACGACCGCACCGGCGAGAAATATCATCGCGGGCGTGGGCTGATGTTGTATGTGGATGGTAAGAAACTTGCCAGCCGCACGGACCTTGGCCCGCTTGAAACAACGCTGCCTCGCTAGGCTGAGCACAGCACCACAACACGATGAAATACAAGAGGAACTAATGATCTTGAACACTGCAAAACTGGTTGCCGCACTTGCTATCGCCGCGCTCGCTGGACCGCTTACAGCGCAAACTCCAGGCGCGATTGAGCTGAAGACAATCGCCGCCGGCAGCTTCACCATGGGCGCGGATGCGCAAGCACTGACGGCTGTTGAAGTCAGCGGTATGGGCGTGAATTCAGATCGTCCCGCGCATGGCGACTTCGACGAAGTTCCCGCACATCGCGTTACGCTCTCGCACGGCTTCAAGATCGCTACGCATCTGGTCAGCGTTGCAGAATATCGCGAGTTTGATCCCGGCTACACGCCGTCGGTGGCGCATACCGACTATGCGTCGGGCGTGAGCTACGAGCAGGCGGTCAGGTTCTGCGCGTGGCTCTCAAAGAAGGAAGGCAAACCCTATCGCCTGCCCACTGAAGCCGAGTGGGAGTACGCAGCACGCGCCGGGCATCAAACGCCTTACTCCAGCGGCGACCAGCTACCCGTGCGTGGCGTGGCCAACCCGTGGGGTGTGGTGATCGGCGCTGGAACGCCCGAGTGGACCGCCGACTGGTACGGCCCGTACACGGCCAATGCCGTCACCGATCCCACCGGGCCTGCCAGTGGATACTTCCGCGTGGTGCGTGGCGGCGGACTCGACTCAAAAGATCAGAAGTCCAACAAGGGCGCGGCCACCGGCGTGGTCTATCCCGCCATGGCGCCTTACTTTGCGCGCTCGGCGAATCGCGCCAGCATGGCGCCGAGCTACTCGGTGAAGAACGGCAACATCGGCTTCCGCGTGGTGCAGGCGGCGATGCCCAAACCGAATCCAACCGCTGTAACGCCACTGCTGTTTGCCACCGGCGTCAAGTCGACGGCCATCGCGCTCAAGCAAGGGCCCGACGCCGCAAAGCCCTTCTACCACGTGCATGAAATCTTCCCGCAATTGGGCGGCAGGTCCATGCCCGAGGTGGGTTGGAAGATCGGCCTCGCGCCCGGCCTCGGCATCAACTATCACAACTCCGCCGTGCAGGTGCTGAACAACGGCGACGTGGTGGCGGCCTACTACAACACGCCCAACAAGGAAGACGATCCGGACCAGACAGTACTTATCATGCGCCGCAGTGCAGGAGCAGAAGACTGGGACATGCCCGAGCCCTTCCCCTACTTTGCCGATGCTGCCAACGCTGCTCCTGTCTTCTGGAACGACCGCGGCAAGCTGTGGCTCTTCTGGGGCTTCCCCCGGCTCATCGGCGGGCCGCCCTTTGCTTACACGCAGTCCACTGATAATGGCGTCACGTGGGGGGCGATTCAATTTCCGCACTTCCCCAAACCCATCGGCCGCTACGTGGCGCAGCCCATCAACTCCATCGTGCGCGCCAAGGACGGCACCATCTACATTCCTACTGACTCCACCGGCAAAGACGACGACGGCAATGGCTCCGTTTCCGCCGTATGGGCCACCAAAGACGAAGGCAATACCTGGTACGACACCGGGGGCCGTACCGCCGGTCGCCACACCACTCTGGTGATTGCAAAGAATGGTGACTTGCTCGGCTTCGGCGGCAAGAACTCCAACATCGAAGGACGCATGCCGCTGGCCACCAGCACTGATGGCGGCAAGTCATGGGTCAAGTCGAAGACGCCCTTCGATCCGCTTGAAAGCGGCGAGCGCCCCAGCGTGATTCGCCTCGCCTCCAGCCGCCTGTTCTTCGTTGCCGACTGCAATCCAAAGAACCAGAAGCACATTCACAAAGACGGCTCCTATGTGGCGCTTTCGGATGACGACGGCAAGACGTGGAAGCAACGCAAGCTGCCGGACAATATCGTCACCGTGGGCTACACCACCGCTACGCAAGGCCCCGACGGCATCATCCACATAGTTACATCGAAGAACACGCCTGACTACGAGATCGAGCTGAACGAGGCGTGGATACTCTCCGATGCCGGCGTCTCCGCCACGCCAGAGAGCATCTTCGATGTCGTCAAGCATCGCGAACTTTGGCTGAACGGCAAGCCCAAGGCCACCTGGTCCACAGGCCGCGCCAGCGACGGACGCGTGTTGCTTGAAGGCCCCGAGACGCTCTACAACAATGCCGGCCGCAAGCAGTGGACGATTAACTTCCACCTCGGCAGCAAAACGGGGACTGAAGTTTTCTATCGCGCCGATGGATCGAAGCAGTGGGAAAAGATCTACGCCGCCGATGGAGGCTGGACGTGGAAGCTCTACGATGCAGCCGGCAAAACCACGGCCGAGTCCACATGGAAGAACAAGACGCTGCTTGAGGCCAGCATCGGTGGCGCAAAGCAGTAGGTGGTAAGTGCTAAGTTTCCAGGTGCTGAGTGACTAGGTTTTTCAGAACTTCATGGCATAAGTTGCGAAGAGCAACCGCAGATCCTTCGGCTCACCACCCCCAGACTGAAGAAAACGTCTGGGGCCCCGTTCGCTCAGGATGACAGCCGGCATTTTGCTATGAACTTCAGAGATAGGACACTAGTGGTGTCCGCCGGAAATAACATCCCCTATCTTCGGGCGTTTATGAGTTGGTTGACCAAGCAAGTGTTCCCTCGGGGGCTAAAGCCCGGTTGATTTTACAGTTTTTACGTACGGGCTAAAGCCCGTACCCTTCAAATTGGTTAAATGACCATCTGTGTGGCGGACACCACTAGGTTTCTGACAGCTTGAAGTTGTACAAATACTTGGCGCCCCAGATCCCGATACTGGGACCAGGGAAAGCATGAACTCAATGTACAGATTTTTGTTGTCAGTGACCTAGGTTTCTTCCCGCCCGATCGCAAATCACTGGTCGAGTGCCCCATCTTTTTCCGCGATTTTTGCGGAAAAGGGTAGGTAGAAGATGTCACTGCTTTCTTGTCGGATCAACAACAGGGCGCACGGAATACGAGGCAGAATGAGAACGACGAAATATTGCACACTGGCATTGGCCGCTCTGTTGCTGGCGATGAGCGTTGCCGCCTCAGCAGAGGACAGGGGCGCATGGTTGTTTGCCTATTTTCACGAGCCGGCCAACCAGGGCATCTACCTTGCCCTCAGCCGCGACGGCCTTCACTACACGCCGCTCAACGACGGCCAGCCTTGGGTTAAGCCCGTCGTACCAGGCGAACTGATGCGCGACGTTTTCCTCACGCGCGGCCCCGACAAACACTTCCACATGGTGTGGACCTGGAGTTGGCGCGTGAACTCGCTCGGCTACGCGTCCTCGCCCGACCTGCTCCACTGGAGCGATCAGAAGAAGGTCGCCATCATGCAAGCGTTCCCTGACACCAACAACGTCTGGGCGCCAGAGATCTACTACGACAAGGCAAAGAAGCAGTGGCTCATCGTCTGGTCTTCCGCGTCGAAGAGCGAAAAGGACCGCCATCGCATCTGGTCGTCGTTCACTGCTGACTTCAACACCTTCTCCAAGCCCGAGGTCTTCTTCGATCCCGGCTATACCACCATCGACGCCACCATCTTCCACGCCAAGGGCGAGCCCTACCGGCTGATCTTCAAGCAGCAGACGAAAGATCCGCTCACCTATCTGGAGCGGGTCGCTACCGGACCCACGCTCGAAGGCCCCTGGACCGGCATCACCGAGCCCATCAACGAGCCCTGGTCAGAAGGTCCATCAGCCATCAAGCTCGGCGATCGTTACGTGGTCTTCTACGATCACTATCGCGGCGACCACATCCGTTATGAGGCCGTGGCTACACGTGACTGGCAGCACTGGGACGACATCACGGCCGAGACCGGCTTGCCCCTCGGCTGCAAGCATGGCAGTTTCCTGCACATCTCCAACAAGGAAGCCAAGCGGTTGCTCAAGCGCCATGATCAACCAGCCGGAACAGCCCTGACGCCCACCGGGAAAGAGTGATCCGAAAATGTCGATGCCGAAAAAGTGGATCTTAGAGTTGTTCCAACGGTTGGAATTCCTGGCAGGCCATCAACAAATGGCCTGCCATTTTTATGCAAAAGGTGGTTTCTTTAAACCTTCTCGAACAACACCGCCTGGTACGGCTTGCCGGGCAGCTCGATCTTGCTCTTGCCGGTAAATGTCCCTTCCAGCGGCGTCTTCGTCATGGCAAAGACATCGATCACCGAGCCCTTGAAGCCGATCTTCTCCGGCAACGGAAACTCGTATTCGCCCACGCAGTGGTAATCGAAGTACCAGAGATAAAGCTGGTTCAGGTTGAAGGCGTTGGCGTAGTAGGGGTCCACTGCGCCGCTCAGCCCCGTGGTGCCGGTGGCCTCCAGCAGCTTGCGGAGATACGTGATGCGCGCCGCGCTTGAGCCGCGCAGCTTGCCGGCATCTGACCAGACGGGAATGCCTTCGCTCTCCTTGAAAGTTTCTCCGTGCGTGGCGTAGGCACCGTTGATGATCGCGCGCCAGAAGCGGTGCGTCATCTCCTCGGCCGATAGGTTGCCCCAGCGGCTCGATATGTTGCCCTCATACATGATCTCGTCGTAAATAATGGGCTTGTTCCAGGCGCGGAAGCGGTCGGTCGACTTCTCGAAGTCGTACTCCTGCAGGCTGGCGTGCGTGCACCACGGCTTGGAGTGGTCGTAGATCACTTTACTGTGATGGATAGAGCGAAGCCGGCTGTAAGGATCGGCCTCTTGCACAATGCGGAAGAAGCGGTCCCAGTCCTTCATCGATTTTGACTTCACCAGGTCGAACTCATTGGCAATCGACCACCACACATTCCTATATGCGGAAAACCGCGCAATAGCGTAGCGAAGATAGCGATCATCCGCATCCTCGCCCATGGCTGAAAATCCGTGCGCGTCGTAGGGATGGAAGAGGATGATGTCGGCCTCGATGCCGGCATCCATCAGGTCGCGTACGCGCTGCTCGAAGTGCGCGAAGAATGCGGGGTTAGGCCGCGTCAAATCGAAGCGCTCATTCACCGGCGTCTTCCACGCGTTCTCCGCATCGGGCTCTACCACCGCACCAATGGTCTCAAACGGCATGGCCACCGGCTTGCGCTTTCCCAGCGATTTCGGCAGCAGGCAGATGCGTACTTTGTTGAAGCCGGCCTTCTTCATCTCCTCGAGCGTCATGATGTCGATAGGGCTGCCCACAAACCCATATGAGTAGCAGGTGGTGCCGAAGGGAAAGTACGGCGTGCCGCTGGCGTACTGAAAGTGAAAGGTGTGTGCCACGCCCACCGGGCCGCGATTGCCGGCCTGCGGCGCTACGCACTCAAATGCACCGCGGTTGCCCGCCAACTCCTTTGCGCTGCTCGTTGTTTCCCAGCTCCACTTGCCCACCGCATCGGGAGAGAAGCGGACTTTGTAAACGCCTGCTCCATCGTAAAAGCCGATAACTTCCACCGTGCGATGCTCAAGAGTGAAACGCGCTCCAAAGCTCACCTCGGTGAATGGATTGCCCGCTGAAGGTCCGGTCAGTGCCAGTTCAAACACGCCCCACTGGTCCACCGGCGTTGCTGTTGCGTGCGCTTCCGACAATGCCGGCTCAGCGGATGCGCGTGCCGCGGCCAACCCAGTGGCCAGCGCGCCCGCGCCCATCTTCATCAAGTCTCTGCGATCCATAATTTCCCCAGTGTGCAGCAGTTTCTGCCGCGGCCCCCAACCTGCATCTGCCAAGGCAGTCAACATGGAAATAGCGCCTGTTCCTTGTGTGGCCTGCCAAGCCATTACAGCTAAGCAGACATGCTCGCGCGGTGCCCGGCTCTCAGCTTCTAAGCACAGTATCCAACCAGAAAGCATATTTATGCAAGTGCAATAATTTAGGTGGAACAGAAACTCATCACACCCTAAAATTCCACGAAGATTCGGTCCTGGTATGCGTGCCGCTCTGCAACCGTGGCGACACCATACGCTCTGATTGAACCGAGCGGCACAAGGCTGAAAAAGAGGAGAACGACAATGCTCAAGGGAATCTCTCCGGTCATGAGTCCGGAACTGTTGAAGGTGTTGGCTGAGATGGGCCACGGCGACGAACTGGTCATGGCCGACTCAAACTATCCCGGCGCAAGCAATGCCAAGCGGCTGTTGCGCGCCGATGGGCTTTCCGTCTCGCAGATGCTCGATGGAATTGCGCCGCTGTTCCCCTTCGAGACCTATTTCGAGCCGCTCGTCATGATGGAAGTGGTCAAGGGCGACACCCTCGATCCGGCCGTCGAAGCTGACTTCATGCAAGTAATCCACAAGAGCGACCCCACCGTGCCCAACCCCATCCGCATTGAGAAGTTCGCCTTCTACGAGCGCTCACGCAAGGCCTACGCCGTGCTGATGACTGGCGAGACACGCCTCTACGGTTGCCTCATCCTCAAGAAGGGCGTCATCAAGTAGCCGTGCCTTTGCTTGATGCTCTTTCTGCTGCGCTGCGCATCGTGCCTCATTCTTAGTCGCAAAGATCGTCGAGAAGGATGAGGCACGGTGCTTCAGTTGTCACTTGGCTTGGCTAGTCGGCACCGTTGAGCAGAGCCTCGGCAGCGCGTAGATCGGTGATGAGCACGTTGATCCACCCGCCGCGCAGCGCAGCCAGAATCGCGCGCACCTTGCGCCGTCCGCCAGCCACGCCCACCACGCGGCTCACGCTCTTCAGCGATGCGGCCTCAATGCCGATCACGCGCTGCATCAGCGCTGACTTGATCGACTCGCCCTCTTCGTTGAAGAAGCGGAAACAGATGTCACCCACCGCGCCCTGCCTGCTCAACTCCGCGCGCTCCTCGGGAGAGAAAACATTGCCGCTCGATGCCAGCAGCCGCGATGGCTCCATCGACCCGATGCCCACCAGCGCCAGATCCAGATGCTCGAACAGTTCTGAGGCTTCGCGCACGGAAGGGTCGCGCGAAAGCACACGCCGCGCCTCGGCCGAACCCACCACACCCGGAGCCTGCAGCAGCACGGGGCTTGCGCCGATGGAGGAAGCCAGCCGTTGCGCCAGATACATGGCGTGATGCTCCACGCCGGCCACGCCCACGCCACCCAGAATCTGCACTACCTTGCCGCCACGGCAGTAGTCGCCGGGCTGCAACGCATCCACCATCGCAAACAGCGAGCGGCTCCACGACGAAAGCCCAATGGTGTTGCCCGGCTTCACCGTGGTCTCCACAAAGTAGGCAGTGGCCGCGCCCAGGTCGCGCACCATCGGCTCTTCTTCCGCCGGACACTCCACCACCATGGCGTCTTTCAAGCCAAACTTCGCAACCAACTGGTCCTCGACGTCTGCAAAAATTCCAGGCGGCGTGGTCACGCTGAAGCGCACCAGGTTGGCCTCGCGGGCACGCTTGAGCAGCCGCGATACCGTCGATTGATGAATCTGCAGACGCTCGGTGATTCCCTGCTGACGGATGCCCTGCATGTAGTACATCCGCGCAACTTTAGCCATGAGGCGCAGTTCGTCCAGCCTTGACATAGCTCTAATTGTTCCACAGAGGAAGGTTGATTAGCAAAAATATCTAGGCCTGCATGACTATGCCGAATGGTAGAACCCCTGTAAAAACAGAACGCACAATCTGCGTAGTAAAGCACTGCGGACTCATTCGCACGCAACAGCAACTTTATAGACGATCTTGAAACGTAAGACTACGGCATCCCGCTGTTTTCCTGCAATTCGCGCAGTGAAGAGCAGGATGCCGCAGCCTTCTCGCCTCTTCTGGCGCTCTACGCTTCCGGAAGCACGGGCAATCCAGACGGCCGGTTGTGGTGGTACGTCTTCCAGCCCATGTAGCGGCCCAGTGCCTCGGCAACCGCGGTGGCTGTATGGCTGCGGCTCATCGCCGTGTGGTGCTCAAAGCCGTTCTGGCAGATCACGTGGAGCAGCCCTTGCAGATTCGGCACATTCACCACCGCGCGCATGCCAAAGGTGTTTAGCGGATCGGCCGTGAACTCGCCCTCGCCCACATAGGCGCAGATGCGAGCCGCAGTATCGTCGGTGCTCACGCGGCCAAAGGTCAGCGGGCCAGCGGCGGTGCGGCCTTCCATTGCGCCGTAGGTGTTCTCCTCGCCAAGCGTGGTGCCCAGGATCGGCGCGGTTGCAATACGAACTTCGGACGCAAAGTCCTTGGCCCAGTTGCCACAATGGAACAAGACGCACTTGTCCGGATCGTCGCCGTAATTGTTGTTCCAGTCAACCAGCGCGCTGGGTGTGCCGCTGGCAAGCTGCAGGGCGTACATGCCCACTACGCCGGCGATGTCCACCTCGCACGCTGAAGGAAGCATCTGCTGGCTCATCATCGACATGATCGTGCAGACGTTAACTCCATAATTTTGTTGCAGCGAATTCCAGCACTGTAGGGCAGTAGCTGTGATCGAAAGGGATTGCATCCAGTCGTCGACGACCAGCGCGAATTTGGCCATCTTGACAAGTGCTTCAACCGGTACGGCGGAAGCGTCGGCATAGGTACGGATGCGGTCGATGCGCTCACGGACGCGCGCGTCGTCGTTGGCGATGCGGCCGGCGTTGCCGAGAACCTCGGAGAGGTCGATGGTGTTGACAGTAATACCGGAGGCCTCGAAGAGCTTCTCGCTGAAGCGGGTGGTGTTGAACGCATTGGGACGCGCGCCGACGGCGCCGATGCGCGCCCCGCGCAGGCCGCGGACCACCTTGCAGGTGGAGACGAAGGAGATGAGATCCTCGCGGAAGCGAGGATTCGCAATCGCGACCGTGTGGTCGCGGGTAAGCGAGTACTTGATGCCATACTGGCGGAGGTTGTTGGCCATTGAGATCTTGCCGCAGAAGGCGTCGCGGCGGCGATCGAGGCCGAACTGGTCCAGATCGTCCGGACAAGCCTGTATGAGTACCGGTACCGTCACCTTGCCCAGGCGCAGCGAGTCAGCGGCTGCCCTCTCGTCGCCGAAGTTCGGCAGGCAGATGAGCACTCCGTCGAGGCGGTCAGCATTCTTGCGGAACAACTCGCCGCACTTCTGTGCATCGGCCCAGGTTTCCACTGCGCCCAGCTTGCTCTCTTCAGTCGAGAGCCACACCGGCTCAATCGAGAGTTCGGCAAACAGTTTGGTGAGTTCGCGCCGTGCTTCGGTAATCAGCACGTCAGGAAAGAAGTCGCGGTTGCCAAGAATTACGCCCAGCGTAGCAAGAATCGTCATGGTGATTCACCTGATCAAGGAAGTGTAGGTCGATCGTTACCGTGCAAGCCGGGCTCACAAAGGAGCGGGACTCAGAGAATACGAGCCGCACCGTGCGCGGCTGAAACGAAGACTAGAGCCGCGAGTAAGTGATCAACACCAGACCCGCGAGATAGCAAAGGAACATAGTGCCCAGCAGTTTGTTGGTGCCGCGTGGCGCTGCGGCAAATTCCTTCCACACCAATACTCCCCACAGAATGGCTACCACTGGCGCGGCGTTCGACAGCGCGTAAGAAACAGCAGGTCCGGCCGCGCCCACCGCGATAAAGCTGGTCGAGAGACCGAGGCTCCAGATCGCACCGCCCAGAACGCCCGTCAGATGAGTCCCCAGGCTGCCCTTGAAGTAATCGCCAAAGGCTACTGGCGCGCCTTCCACCGGCTTGCACATGAAGAACGGGTTGAAGATGAAGGTGGTGACGAATGCGCCAATCGTAAAGAACAGTGCCGCCGTCAGCGGCATCAGCTTGCCGGAGCCGCCTGACACAAATACCGGATCAATAGACTTGACGGTGAGCGAGTAGAAGAAGGCGATCAGCAGGCCGGCAGCGACCGAGAGCACAATGCCCTTGGCGCAGGGCTTCTTCACCGCCGTGCTCAGCTGGCCGAATGCCTTCATGCTCAGGAAGATTGCCACCACAATAATGGCGACACCGGCGAACAGAATGGTCGAGTTACCAGGGTTTGTGCCACCGCCGATGACCACCAGCAAAAAGCTGAACACAATGCCCAGCACCCACGCGATGCCGCCGCCCACCGGAAACCCAACCGCCATGCCGGCCACAGCGATAGCCGCTACCAGCAGCAGATTGCCAGCGTTCCACACCGCTCCGCCCAGCAGGGCCCATCCAATGCTGGCCGCGTCGGCCTGCGCCAGATCAGCCAGGAATGGCCGTCCTGTTGCACCGAGCGTCCCCAGCGTAAATGCGGCTATGACCGAGGTGAGCACCAAGCCCACCACAAAGTCCCAGTAGAAAAGTTCAAACCGCCAACTGCGCGCGGCCAGCTTTTGCGTGTTAGCCCACGAACCCCAGCAGATCATGGTGAGGATGCAGAGCAGAACCGCAATCGGATAACTGTGAATCGTGACCATCTCGAACTCCCTTGCGCGGCCTCGGGCTCACGCAAACAGCACTTCACAAAACACACAAACCAAACTGTCGATGCAAGCGCCCTCGGCCGTGCTCAGGCCTGTGCATCGTGGCGCAGACGTGCACGGCGAACCGCCAGAGCCCAACCACTGCGTAGGCTCTCGCGCCGAGCCGCATCCATCGCCGGTGTGAAGACTTGCACATCGTTGGGCAGTGAGGCAAGCTCATCGAACGAGGCCCACCAACCCAGCTCCAGACCGCCCAGCAGCGCAGCGCCGCGCGCCGAGAGATCCTCCTGCGAAGAGCGATACACAGGCCGCCCCAGCACATCCGATTGCATCTGCATCAGCGCGCTGTTACGCGTGGCGCCACCGTCGGCGAGCAACGCTGGCAACTGAACCGCGGCAGCCTCTTCCATCGCACCCAGCACATCGGCCACCTGGTAAGCGATGGCGTCTGTCGCTGCGTGCGCCAGATGCGCTGCGGTGTGTGAGCGCTCTAGCCCTGCCACCAGCCCGCGCGCCTGCGAATCCCAATGCGGCGCGCCCAGCCCGACCATCGCCGGCACCAGGTACACTCCGCCCGCATCGGCAACCGTCGTGGCCAGCGCTGCCGCGTCTTCAATCGGCTTCGTCAGCCCGAGAAACTCGCCCACCCACTGCAGCGATGCGCCGCTCATGGCGATGTTGCCTTCAAGCGCGAAGCGAACCTCAGCACCACGCGACCACGCAATGGTGCGCGCAATCTGTTTGCTCTTTTCAACCAGCGCGGGCGTCAACATCATCAGCGAAGAGCCCGTGCCGTAAGTCGCCTTCACCGTGCCCGGCTCGTAGCGGCCATGGCCTACCAGTGCTGCGTGCGAGTCGCCTATCATCGCAACAATCGGTACACCCGCCAACTCAGGAATCGCGGTGCATGCACCAAAGCTGCTCGACGAAGCGCTCAGCTTCGGCATGGCCACGCGTGGAATGCCGAACAGCGCCAGCAGAGAGTCGTCCCAGTCGAGCGTAGCCAAGCTGAGCAGCGCCGTGCGCGAGGCGTTGGTGTGGTCGGTCGAGTGCGCGTGGCCGCCCGTCAGGTTGTACAGCAGCCACGCATCCACGGTGCCCAGCAGCGCGCGGCCAGCTTCGGCTTCATTGCGCAGCGCCGGATTTTCTTCCAGCACAAAGGCCCACTTGCTCGCGCTCACCAGCGGATCGAGCGGCAGGCCCGTGATCGCCTGAATGCGCGTAGCTTCGCCAGCCAACCGATCACACACAGGAGCCGAGCGGCGGCACTGCCAGGTGATGGCGCTCGAAAGCGGCTCACCCGCGGCGGACGCGCCAGCAGAGGCTTTTCGCCATGCAATCGAAGTTTCGCGCTGGTTGGAGATGGCGATGCCCGCAATGCTTTTTCCTATAGACGCAGCGTGGCGCGCGCACTCTGTGGCTACCTTCACCACCGACTGCCACAGCGCCAGCGGGTCCTGCTCAACGTAGCCCGGCTTCGGCTGCAGAATCTCCAACGGCGCCGATGCCTTGAAGGCAATGGCGCCGCGGTGGTCAACGAGTAGGGCTTTCGTGTTGGTTGTGCCCTGATCGATAGCAAGAATCAACGAGGCGTGCATTTATCCCCCGAACTTCATCAGCTCCAGGGCGGCGGCTTCCATGCCGGCCGCATTCAGGCCGAAGTGATCCAGCAAAAACTCAATGGAACCGGTAGGCGCAAAAACGTCCGGCAGTCCCAGGATGCGCATGGGCGTGGGATGGTTCAAGGCCAGCAGTTCGGCGATGGCGCCACCCAGGCCGCCAGCGGCCAACCCTTCCTCGGCAGTCACAATACCACGCGTGGTGCGTGCTGCGTCCAGAATGGCTTCACTGTCGAGCGGCTTCAACGTGCTGATGTTCAGCACCCGCGCCTGAATTCCCTGCGAGGCAAGCTTCTCCGCTGCTTCCAACGCCCGGCAAACCAGCACGCCGTTGGTGGCGATGGTCACGTCGTTACCGGCGCGCATCAGCACAGCTTTGCCAAAGTTGAACTTGTAGTTTTCGTCGAATAGGCGCGGCACCGGCATCCGCGCAATGCGCAGGTACATCGGTCCCACGTGCTCAAGCGAATACAGTATGGCCGCGGCAGTCTCCACCGGATCGGCGGGAACCACTACAGACATATTCGGCAGAATGCGCGTCCATGCCTGGTCTTCGATAGAGTGGTGAGTCGGCCCCAACTGTCCGTATGCCATGCCCGGCGACATGCCGCAGAGCCGCACATTCGACTTCGAATACGCCAGATCCACCTTCACCTGTTCCATCGCGCGGCCGGTCAAAAAGCACGCCGCGCCGCATACATAAGGCACCATGCCGCCGTTGGCCAGGCCGCAACCCACGCCCACCATATTCTGCTCGGCAATGCCCACATTCACAAAGCGCTCCGGAAACCGCGCCTTGAAGTTCTTCAGCTTGGCTGACGACAGCGAGTCGTTAATGACCGCGCACACACGCGAGTCGCGCGCGGCCATATCTTCCAACGTCTGCGAATAGGCATCGCGGCAGTCATAAAGCTTGGGCTGCGCCACAGTCTCTTGCGCTGCGCCCGAGGGGGAGTTACTCACCAGTTCACCTCCACGCCCAGTTCTTTCGCGGCTATTTCAAGCTGCTCGCGGGTGGGCACACCATGATGCCAGGCCGGTTTATTCTCCGCAAAGGAAACGCCCTTGCCCTTAGTGGTGTGGGCAATGATGCACGTTGGCTTGCCAGACTCGACCTGCAATTCCGCAAAGCGGGCCAACAGCGCCGCATGGTCGTGGCCGTCGAGCTCGTGCACCGCAAAGCCAAACGAGCGCCAGCGCTCGGCCAAGGGCTCCATGCGCTGCGTAACTTCCGTAAAATCGCCCTGTTGAATACGGTTGCGATCGACGATCACCACCAGGTTGTCCAGCCCGTAGTGCTGGGCGGTCATCGCCGCCTCCCAGTTCGAGCCTTCCTGCAACTCGCCGTCGCCGGTCAGCACAAAGGCGCGCCATGCTTCGCCGCGCATCCGTGCGGCCAGTGCCGCTCCCACCGCAATTGGCAACCCATGGCCCAGCGGGCCGGTGTTAGCCTCCACGCCGGGCAGCTTGTTGCGGTCCGGGTGCCCATTCAGCATCGACAACGGCTCCATGTGCGTACGCAACTGCTCCATGGGG
>Ga0302190_10000224_pt1 | contig 34823 bp, 34 predicted proteins | sample II_Bog_E2_3_FD_198784 | JGI IMG/M metagenome (GOLD analysis project Ga0302190, IMG submission 198784) | Peat permafrost microbial communities from Stordalen Mire near Abisko, Sweden - II_Bog_E2_3 | ecosystem: Environmental > Terrestrial > Soil > Wetlands > Peat | place: Sweden: Abisko... | reverse complement strand
ACCGTCTTCCGGGCCGAACGTGCCGACATCACCACCCTGCACGTGGATGCCATCGTGAATGCTGCCAACGCCACGCTGCTGGGTGGCGGGGGGGTGGACGGGGCCATCCACCGGGCGGCGGGCCCGGTACTGGTCCTGGAATGCCAGCTGCTGGGAGGCTGCAAGGCCGGCGATGCCCGGATCACCAAAGGCTACCGCCTGCCCGCCCGATTCGTCATCCATGCCGTCGGCCCGATCTGGCGCGATGGCACCTGCAACGAGGCGGAAGTGCTCGCTTCCTGCTACCGGCGCAGCCTGGAGGTGGCGGCCAAGTTCCACATCCGCTCCATCGCCTTCCCCAGCATCAGCACCGGGATCTACGGCTTTCCCATCGGGAAGGCCTGCCCCATCGCCGTGGCGACCACCCGGTCGGTCATCGCCCAGGGCAGCCTCATCGAGGAAGTCATCTTCTGCTGCTATTCCGCGGAGGATCTCCGGGTCTACGAAAGCGAACTGGGCCGTTTTCCGGACTGACGGGCCCATCCGGCCCGATGGCACACCCCGGCCAGCCTGCGCCGTCACTTCACCCCGGGAACGTCGCCAGCAGCGCCCGGGTTTCCGCGACGACCCGGGCCGTGAACTCAGGATCGCGCACCAGGATCGAACCGAGCATCGGCTGGCCGGCCTCGTCATATGTACTGGCCGGTCTGGTCCGATCCGTCCAGCAGGACCCGGGTGATGACCCGGGCGGCCCGCTTCGGGGTGCTCAAGTAGCGGCTTGGCCATGGGTCCTCCAGTTAATTGGTTGTCCAGTCAGTCATTCAATGGGGCAAAAAAATCACCGCAGCATGCGCCACAGCGCGAAGAACCCCACCTGGCAGTGGGCCTCGGCCCGGTTCGGGTCCTGGACCATGAAGTCCATCGTCGCCTCCGCCAGCGCGGTCATGATCGCGGCGACCAGCGCGAACGGCGCTTCGGCCATGGGACCGTTCGCGCGGCACCGTTCCATCAGGGCGGCGAGGCCGGCCATGATCTGATGCCCCGCGGCGCGGCTGGCCGGCGTGATCTGATCCGAAACGCCCAGCAGCGCCAGGGCGCGTCGCTGGTCCGGGTTGCGGACGGCCCAGCGCATCCAGTTCGACCAGACGTGCAGGAACTGCTCGCGCAAGTCGGCCGCTTCCGGAAAGTCCCGCATGGCCGCGGCCGCCATCGCCCCCTTCAGCTCGAGGTACAGCGCATTGAACAGGTCGGCCTTGGTTTCGAAGTAGGTGAAGAACGACCCATTGGCAACACCGGCCGCCCTGGCGATGCCTGCCGTCGGCGCACCCAGCCCCTCCGCCACGAAGACCCGGGCGGCGGCCTCCAGGATCGCGCTTCGCTTTTCGCTGCTTCTCGGCCTCGACATGCCCTCAGGCTAGACACAAGCGTCTAGACAGTCAACTAAATCCCCGGACCGCCCACCGACAGAGCCGAGCTCAATCAATTCTTGATTTGATCGCCGCACCCCTGTGGTAAAGTTTCCAGTCTTTGGATGCGTCAAACCCATCGGAACCTCGTGTTGTGAAATGCGCTGGAGGTCGCGCGGGGGATCCCTGCGGGCGATAGCCAACCCTTCGGCACGGCCCCTTCTTCGGAGGACCTCTATGAGCAATGGTACAATCCGGACCCTTTGCACGCTGGTGGCCGCGACCGCGGCGTTCGCGGCCCCGTTCCGGGTCGGGCTCGTGACCGATATCGGAGGCATCGACGACAAGTCGTTCAACCAGGGGACCTGGGAAGGGATCAAGGCCTACGCCAAGGAGAACAGCCTCAAGGTCGGCGAAGGCGTCAAGTACCTGCAGTCCACCGCCGAAGCCGACTACGTGCCCAACCTGAGCACCTTCTCCGACGAGAAGCTCGACCTGATCGTGGCCCCCGGCTTCCTGTTCACCAACGCCATGCTCGAAGTCGCCACCCAGTATCCCCACCAGCACTACCTCATCATCGATTCCGTGGTCAAGACCAAGGACGGCAAGCTGGTGCCCAACGTCGCCAACGCGGTCTTCGCGGAGCACGAGGGTTCGTTCCTGGTGGGCGTCGCAGCCGGCCTGAAATGCAAGGCCGAGCACAAGGACAAGGTCGGCTTCGTGGGCGGGATGCAGTTCCCGCTGATCCAGAAGTTCGAGGCCGGGTTCGAGCAGGGCGTGAAGGCGGTGCTGCCCCAGGCCACGGTGCTGGTGGACTACGCCGGCAGCTTCGCCGATCCCGGCAAGGGCCAGGCCCTGGCGGCCAAGCAGTACGGCGCGGGCGCCTATGTGGTGTTCCAGGCCGCGGGCAACACCGGCAACGGCATCATCAAGGAAGCCAAGGAACGCACCCAGAAGGGGGACGTGCGCTGGGCCATCGGCGTGGACAAGGACCAGTTCAACGACGGCGTGTACGCGCCCGGCAAGTCGGCGGTGCTCACCAGCATGATGAAGCGGGTGGACGTGGCGGCCGAGAAGGTGGCGAGCCTGAGCCGGGACGGCAAGTTCCCCGGCGGCCAGGTCTACACCTTCGCCCTGAACAACCACGGGGTCGGCATCCCCGCCGTCAACCCCAACCTCACCCCCGACATCCTGAAGACGGTCGCCGCCTATGAAGCCAGGATCGCCAAGGGCGGGCTCAAGGTTTCCGAAATCCCTTCCAAGTAGTCTGGCGTGGCCTACATCATCGAGATGCTGGAGATCACCAAGACGTTCCCGGGGATTCGCGCCAACGACCGGGTGACCCTCCAGGTGGAGAAGGGGGCGATCCATGCCCTGCTGGGGGAGAACGGCGCGGGCAAATCCACCCTGATGAGCATCCTGTTCGGCCTTTACCAGGCCGACAGCGGGACCATCAAGGTCCGGGGCCAGGCGGTCCGGATCACCAATCCGAACATCGCCAACAGCCTGGGCATCGGCATGGTGCACCAGCACTTCAAGCTGGTGCACCCCTTCACCGTCACCGAGAACATCATGCTCGGGCTGGAACCGCGCCGGGGGCTGGTCATCGACCGCAAGAAAGCGGCCAAACGGGTGGCAGAGCTTTCCGAACGCTACGGACTCCAGGTGGATCCCGAGGCCAGGATCGAGGACATCTCGGTGGGGATGCAGCAGCGGGTGGAGATCCTCAAGATGCTCTACCGGGACGCCGAAATCCTGATCTTCGACGAGCCCACGGCGGTGCTCACGCCCCAGGAGATCCGCGAGCTGATGGGGATCCTGCACCGGCTGGTGCAGGAGGGCAAGACGGTCCTGCTCATCACCCACAAACTGAAGGAGATCAAGGAGGTCGCGGACCGCTGCACGGTGCTGCGCCGGGGCCGGCTCATGGGCACGGTGGCGGTCGCTGAGACCTCCGAAGCGCGCATGGCGGAAATGATGGTGGGCCGGGAGGTGAACTTCCACGTGGCCAAGGCCCCGGCCCGGCCGGGGGCCGTGGCGCTCCAGGTGGAACAGCTCCACGTGCGCAACGCCAAGGGCTGCCTGGGCCTCAAGAACCTGTCGCTGGAGGTGCGCGCGGGGGAGATCCTCGGCATCTGCGGCATCGACGGCAACGGGCAGTCCGAGCTGATCGGCGCGATCACCGGGATGATGCCCATCGAAAGCGGGCGGATCCTGTTCAAGGGCAAGGATATCCAGGGCTGCGACGTCAAGCAGCGCACCGACCTGGGGCTCGGCCACATCCCCGAGGACCGGCAGAAGCATGGCCTCATCCTGGATTTCCGTCTGGACGAGAACTTCGTGATCCACCGCTACGGGCGCCCGCCCTTCTGCCGGGCCGGCGTGCTGCAGTTCGCCGCCATCCGGGCCAACGCCGAACGCCTGATCCAGGAATTCGATGTGCGCTGCGGCCAGGGCGGCGCCACCCCGGTCCGCGCCATGTCCGGCGGCAACCAGCAGAAGGCCATCGTCGCCCGGGAGATCGACGCCTCCCCGGACGTGCTCATCGTGGCCCAGCCCACCCGGGGCCTGGACGTGGGCGCCATCGAATACATCCACAAGCGCCTCATCGCCGAGCGGGACCGCGGCCGGGCCATCCTCATGGTCTCGCTGGAGCTGGACGAGATCCTCGACGTGTCGGACCGCATCGCGGTGCTTTGCGGCGGCGAGCTGGTGCGGGTCGTGGACGCCCATGAAACCGACGAGAACGAGCTGGGCCTGCTCATGGCGGGCTCGGGCCGGAGGGTGTCCTAGGTGTCCAGGCGCAGCGCTTCCCTCCTCCTGCCGCTGGTGGCGATCCTGTTCGGCTTCATCCTGGGCGCGGGCATCCTGCTGGTCACCGGCAAGGCCGTCCTGCCCATGTTCCAGGCCATGCTCCAGGGCGTGACCGGCATCAACCTCCAGGCCGGATCCTTCAACTCCCGCTACATCGGCGAATTCGTCGTGCAGACCCTGCCGATCCTGCTCACCGGGCTTTCGGTGGGGTTCGCCTTCCGCACCGGGCTGTTCAACATCGGCGCCGAGGGGCAGCTCATGGCCGGTTCCATCGCCTCGGTGGCGGTGGCGCTGCTGGTGAAGGCGCCCCCGGGGGTGCACGTCCTCCTGGTGCTGCTGGCGGCCATGGCGGCCGGCGGGCTGTGGGGCGCGGTGCCGGGCTACCTGAAGGCGCGCTTCAACGTGCACGAGGTGGTGGTGACCATCATGATGAACTACATCGCCCTGCACCTGAACAACTGGGCCATCGTCGACCTGTTCAAGAGCCAGGACCACGTCCGGACCGCGGTGTGCCCCGCCTCGGCCATGCTCAAATCCGCCTACCTCAGCTCGCTGACCCACGGCTCCCGGCTCAACTGGGGCTTCGTGCCGGTGCTGCTGGCGCTGGTCGCCTACTGGTTCATCATCGAAAAGACCGCCTTCGGCTTCAGCCTGCGCGCGGTGGGATTCAACCAGGACGGGGCCGAGTACGCTGGCATGAAGGTCCGGCGCAACATCGTCTCCTCCATGGTCATCTCCGGCATGTTCGCGGGGCTGGCCGGCGCCATCATCACGGTGGGGATCTTCAGCTTCGGCCGGGCGCTGCCGGCGGCGGAGGGCTACGGCTTCGACGGCATCGCGGTGGCGCTGGTCGGTGCCAACGCCGCCATCGGCATCTTCCTGTCCGGGCTGCTGTTCGGCATGCTCAAGGCGGCCCAGCTGCTGATGCAGAGCCAGGGCATCCCCAAGGAGATCGCGAGCATCATCCAGGCTTCGATCGTGCTGTTCATCGCCATGAAGTACGGCATCGACCTGGTGCTGCGCAGGCTCGGGCCGGGCCGGAGCGGGGAGAACGAACCATGACCATTCTGCTGACGATGATCCCCATGGCCCTGATCTACGCCACGCCGATCCTGGTCGCGGCCCTGGGCGGTCTGTACAGCGAGCGGTCCGGCATCGTCAACATCGCCCTGGAGGGGATCATGATGGTCGGCGCCTTCGCGGCCGCGTCGGTCACCGTGGTGCTGGAGCCCAATCCCTGGGCCGGCTACTACGGGATCCTGGCCGGGATCGCGGCGGGCGTCCTCTTTTCGCTCCTGCACGCCTTCGCCTGCATCCACCTCAAGGCGGACCAGGTGGTGTCGGGCACCGCGCTCAACATCCTCGCCGGCGGCCTCACCATCTACCTCTGCAACATCTTCTTCGACCAGCAGCGCACCAACGCCTTCAGCAGCGGGATCACCAAGGTCAGCGTGCCCGGCCTGGCGGCCATTCCGGTGCTCGGCCCCAGCCTGTTCCGGGACGTCTATCCGACCACGCTGGCGGCGCTCGCCCTGGTGCTCCTCACCTGGTTCGTCATCGCCAGGACCCCGTTCGGCCTGCGCCTGCGCGCCTGCGGCGAGCACCCCCAGGCGGCGGCCTCCATGGGCGTGGACGTGGTCCGGATGCGCTACGTGGGCGTCCTGATCTCCGGGGCCCTGGCGGGCCTGGCCGGGGCCACCATGGTCCTCACCCAGGACATCCAGTATTCCCTGACCTCGATCCACGGGACCGGCTTCATCGCCCTGGCCTGCCTGATCTTCGGGAAATGGAACCCGTTCGGGGTGCTCGGCGCCGGCCTGGTGTTCGGCCTGTCCGAGGCCACCTCGATCTATGCCAAGGACATCAGCTTCCTCCATGCGGTGCCGCTCGACTTCTTCTACATGCTGCCCTACGTGCTCACCGTGATCGCCCTGGTCGGCTTCAGCGGCAAGTCGGTGGGCCCCCGGGCGGCGGGCGAGATCTACGATCCGGGGAAGCGCTGATTCCCTAGCGGAACAGCCTGGGATCGAGGGTGAAGGGACTCCGCCCCACCACGAGGACCCCGGCCGCGTCCGGGTGGGCCGGGTTGATGAGGACGTTCACCTCGGATGGCACGATCACGGATGGCACCAGGAGCACCCCGGACGGGGCGGTCCTGATCCAGTCAGCCCCACTCGCCTGCAGGACGGGCAGGGCGGCGTCAGTCCGCCATCCGGCCGGGAGATCCGCGGGAAGCCATTGGGGGATCGAGAGGCTTTCCGGGATTTCCACCTCGATGGCGATCAGATCGTCCGGGATCGCAGCCGGATCCAGATGGACCAGCAGTTCCAGAGCGGCCAGGGCCAGGGTCGCGGAGCCGTAGACCATGGGCAGGCCCTTGGGATTCCAGCGGCCTCCGGCTCGTCTGGCCCCTTCGCCGTCCAGCGGTGAGGCCGCGTGACGGGCCTTGACCAGCCGATGGATGCGCATCAGCTGTAGACGCCGTACTCGATCCGGGTCAGCACATCTTCGGCGGCCTGGGTGCCGATGTCGGTGTCCAGCAGGGAAAGCGGGGGCGCTCCCCCAAGCGCCCGGTTGGGCGACTCCAGCCAGAGGGTGGCCTTTTCCCGGGTGCCAAGCACGTCCTCGGCCTTGGCTCGCAACCGGACCAGGCGCATGACCCGCTCGCTTTCCTGGGGGTCGAGACGCCCCCCCTTGCGACGGGTCAGGGTCCGGAGCGGGATATGCAGAACCCCGGCCGCCATCTGATCCGTATACCCGAGGTCGGTCAGGACCCCCTGGAAGAAGGTCCAGGGCAACCCCTCCCGGACCATGCCGACCAGCTCCATCGGGGCGGCTTCCAGGTACCGGACTTCCAAGGCCGGGCGCCGCCTGGGGGGTTTTGGCAGCCTGCCGCCATCGACCATGAGCACCTCCAGCATCTGACTCAGTATCGTGCGCCATTTGGCCTTCTGCAAGACCTGGAGGCAGGCTGCGCGCTCGCGCAGCCGAGTGTGTCCTGTGCGCCGCGCCCCTCTCTGACCCTGAGATCGCAAGCTTCCAGGCGGGCCCGGGCTCCTGCCTGGAAGCTTGCTGGTCTGTTCTACCAGGCCCCCCTCAGGACACCACGGCGCCCCCATCCACCAGGATCTCTTCGCCGGTCATGTAGGAGCTGTCGCTGGAAGCCAGGAAGAGGGCGACCCCGGCCACCTCCGCGTCGGTGCCCATGCGCTTCATGGCCAGCTGCTGGGAGACGCTTGCCTGGAAGGCGCTCAGGGCCTCCGCGGTCAGGCCCAGCTTGGTGTGGATGGGCGTCTCGATGGGGCCGGGCGCCAAGCTGTTCACCCGGATGCCCAGGGGCGCCAGTTCCACCGCCAGGGCCCGGGCCAGCCCGGCCAGGCCGGCCTTGGAGGCCGAATAGACGCTGGCGCCGGGGAAGCCCTTCCGGTCCACGACGCTGGTGGTGTACACCACGGACGCCCCCTTGCCCAGCAGAGGCAGCGCCTTCTGGGTGAGGAAGAAGGGGCCCTTGAGGTTAACGTCCAGGATCCGGTCCCAGTGGGCTTCGCTGGCTTCCCCCAGGGCCCGGAACTCGCCGATCCCGGCGTTGATGAAGAGGACGTCCAGGCGCCCGGCTTCGGCCTTGAGCTGGCCGACCAGGCGGTCCAGATCCGCGAGGCTGGCGCTGTCCGCCTCGAGCACGGTGACCTCGGGCGGAAGCTGGCTCCTGGCCTGGGCCAGGGTTTCGGGATTGCGTCCGGTCACGTAGACCCGGGCGCCTTCCTGGTGGAACAGGCGGGCGGAAGCCAGGCCGATGCCGGTGGTGCCGCCAGTGATGAGTGCGATCTTGCCGTCGAGCTTGCCCATGTGGGGACTCCGTTAGTGGAACGATCGTTCCATATGACGTGAAAAAAAATCATCCGAGGACCGATAGGGTCACCCGGACGATGCCCTCCAGGTCCTCCCGGCCGGCGCCGGCACGGGCTGTGACCTGGAGACCATGGAAGCAGTTCTGGAGATAGTGGGCCAGGGCGGCCGGGTCGTGGGCCGGGCCCAGTTCGCCCTCGGCCTGGGCCCGGCGCAGGCGCCTTTCAAAGAGGCCGAAGACCTGTTTGAGGTTGGCGCTGACGCAGGCCCGGGTCGCGGGGTCGTCGGCGGCCCGCTCCATGGCCGCATGGGCCATGAGACAGGGCTGGCCGTCCGGTGAAAGCAGACGGTCCAGCGCCAGGCTGAAGATGGCGCCCAGGGCCCTGCGCAGCGGCAGCGGCCCTTCCAGCAGCTCGGCCATGGGCCGGACGGCAGCCTGGCGGTAGTGCTCCAGGCTGGCCAGATAGAGGGCCTGCTTGTCGCCGAACGTGTCGTAGAGGCTCTGCCGGTTGATGCCCAGCTGGTCCACCAGATCCTGGATGGAGGTGGCCTCGAAGCCCTTGGCCTGGAACAGCTCCATGGCCCGCTCCAGGGTCATCTCCTCGTCGAATGCCTTGCAGCGTGCCATGGCTAGAGTCTAGGGTTTTGGAACGATCAGTCAAGTAGGAATGTCCGGATCCTGAAAGGCCTCCTCGACGCCGCCGCCAGCCTCGGCAGGTTCCCGGAGCGGGGCCCCCACCCGAAGGAGCTGCTGGAGCTGGGGATCCGGGAGTTCCGCCAGGTGATCGTCCAGCCGCATCGCCTCATCTATCGGATCGCAGGGGACCAGGTCTTCCTGCTCCTGGTGGCCGATGGCCGACGCGATTTCCAGGGGCTTCTGGAACGACGGATCCTGAGGGACTGACGATCCCAGGATCGCACGAGGGGCCTATGGACCCGTGGCGGGAACGACCGGCGCGCCGACGATCTGCTCGAGGCGCTGCAGCAGCCAGCAGTACCCCACCCGTTCCTGCTCCAGGCGCAGGTTGCTGCGGATGCGATTGTGGCGCAGGGCATCGAAAAGATCCCGTTCCTCCCCTTCCAGCCGCGGCAGGTGGTGCACCACCTGGTCGAGCTCCTCATCCCAGAAGGCTTCATGGGCGAGCAGGGTTTCACGATCCATGAGACAGGACTCCACATGGCCGAAATGGAAGCGCAGCCGGTCCAGGATGGCAAAACCGTGGGTGTCGATGTCACCCCAGTAGTGGAGGGCGCAGTGCTTCAGCCAAACGGCCTTGGCCAAAGACTCCCAGCCATAGCCCGCGCCGAAAATCACGATGCCGCCCGGCACCTCGGGAAAGGCCAGGAAGTTGGTCTCGTTCTCGGTGATGAAGACATGCCGGGGATCGAGGTCCAGTTGCGCGAAACTGTCCGGATCCAGGGCGAGGTCGGGCCGGCGCGGTCCGGGAAGCAGGTGGATCCGATCGTCCAGCAGGCGGAATCGGATGTGGGTGGGCTTGGCCAGGAAACCGTAACGGGCGGAGAACTGGGCCGTGCCCCGGCATTCGGCCCGTACCGACTCGGGAGCCAGACCGAGATCGAACAGCTCGGCGAGGACGCCGCGATGGGCCTCGATGAACTTGCTGTGGACCCCCGGCACATCCACCTGGCGAAGGTACACGCCCGGACGGGGACTGCGCCGCAGCCACGCCACCACGCCCACCAGCAGCGGCCAGTCCCGCTCCAGTGCAAGGGCAGACAAGGGTCTCTTGGCCAGCCACGGCAGCAGTTCGGGCATGTCCCTCCGGGTGGCTGCCACCAGCGTGCCGAACCGCTCGGCGTCCCGGCGCCGGTTCAGCAGCTGCCACGCGTCCTCCAGCGAAGCCATCCAGGCCTGGTCCGGGAGCCGCTGCCGGCCATGCACCCGGTGCTGGACCTCGCGCCATTCCAGGCGGATTCCGGAGATCGATTCCAGCTGAGCGGCCCAGGCGCGGACGTCCTGGAACCGGTGGGTGAGTTCCGCACTGGTCGGTCCTTTCAGCGTGAGCCGCAGGGGGAACGGAGCGTCCCCGGTAACCAGCGGCCGCAGCAGTTCGCCGCGCGCCCAGAGCCTTGCCAGTTGCCCTTTCAGGTCCTCGGGCGTGGTCCAGCTCATGGGGGCCCCCCCGCCGCCATCAGCAAGGCCGTCCGCGCATCGTGCAGGCCCTTCTGCTCGCGGTATTCCTCGATGGTCAGGTTGCGCAGCCGCGAGGAGCGCCCGTCCTCGTTGTGGACGAAGCCCACGCTGGACACGAACGGCTCGATGACCTGGATCTTCTGCAGCGGCGTGACGATCAGGAACTGCAGGTTGAGCTGGCGGAACAGGGCGAGGCCGAAGCGCGCGGATTCGTCCGAACCGCGGCCGAAAGCCTCGTCGATGGCCACGAAATGGAACGAGCGGGAGCGCTCCGCGCCCCACTCCAGACCGAACTGATAGGCCAGGCTGGCGGCCAGGATGGTGTAGGCCAGTTTCTCCTTCTGGCCACCGGACTTCCCCCCCGAATCGGAATAGTGGTCATGCTCGGAGCCGTCCGCGTGCCAGCGCTCGCTGGCGGCGAACGTGAACCAGTTGCGCACATCGGTCACCTTGTCGGTCCAGCGCTGATCCAGCTCCGAGGTGCCTTCCCGGCCCCGGAACCGGTCGATGATGGCCTTCACCTGCATGAACTTGGCTTCCGAATAGGGGCCATCCTCCGGACCGCCCAGCACACCTTCGGTGCAGGCCCTGAGCTCCGCCTGGAAGTCCCGGACCTCCGGGTCCGGGCTGGCCTGGGACTCGAGCACGATGTAGCGCCCGGGGCTGTAGTCGATCTGGGCCAGGGACTGGTTGATCCGGCCGATCCGCTCCCGGATGGTTTCCCGCTCCCGGGACAATTGCCCGTTGAAGTTAGCTATTTCGTTGATGGTGTTGATGTTCAACAGTTCCTTGAAGCGCGCCACGAAGCGCGGCAGGTCGTCCTGGTCCAGCTGGTCCAGCAGACGCTGGTACTCGTGGGCGGCCTCCAGGCTGGCGTCGATCTCCGCCGTATCCTGCTTGAATTCCTCGTTGAAGGCCACCATCGCCTTGAGGATCTTCTCGGCGAGGCGCTCCAGCTTCTTCTGTTCCGCGTCGATCCGGCCCTGCAGCCAGGTCCGGAGCTCCTGTTCCCGATGGTCGCAGGACTCCACGGACAGGACATGCTGGCCCAGGGCCTCGGCGCACCATTCTTCCAGCCGGGGAGCCAAGGCGGGGTCCCCGGACGCGGCTTCGAGCGTGGCCAGGGTTTCCGCTTTCTGGCTGCTGCTGTCGCTCAGCCGCTGTTCCAGCCTGGAGCGCTTGTCCCGGGCTTCCGCCAGCTCCCGCTCGCCCTGGTCCTGCGCCTGGACCGCCTCCTTCAACCTTGCCTCGAGCTGGCGCAGCACATCCGAGGCCTCCGCCAGGCAGCGGCGCTCGTCCACCCTGGCCTCGACCTCCCGGGCCACGCTGCCCCAGTCCAGCTCCTGGAAATCGACGAATTCGTCCAGCCGAGCCAGGATCCGCAGCCGGTCCGCCAGCTGGGTCTGTTCGGCCTTGAGCCGCTGGTAGTCCTCGCCCACCTGGCACATGCGCTGGTTCAAGTGCTTGAGCTTGGTTTCCAGGGCCGCGATCTTGGCCGTGTTGCTCCAGCCGAGCACGTAGCGGCTGCGGTCGTCGATCCGGTGCCGGTCATCCTTTTCGTGGCGGCCGGTGGGATCCTTGATCTGCCCGGTCCAGCAGTTCGGTCAGCTCCTCCTGCCTGCGGCTGGACATGAGGAACTCCCAGAAGGCCTGGAAGCTCTTGCCCTGGTCCGAACGGCCGATGGCGTCCCGTTCGCCCATGATCTCCTCCAGCAGCGCCCCCTTGGAACCGTCCCACAGGGCGATGCGTTCCCGCACCGTGCGGTCCAGCTTGCGGAAGTTCTGTTCCACTTCCCGGAAATCGGCCAGCAGCTCCCGCGCCGTCTGCACGAACTGCTGGAACCGGTCCTTGACCGCGGTGTCGTCCAGGACGGGCACGTCACCGGCTTCCACCCGGGCGATCTCCAGGTCCAGGGCGTCGCGGCGCTTGTGCAGCTCGGCCGCGCGCAGGGCGGGGTCGGCTTCGCTGCCTTCGGTGATCTGCCGGAGCAGCTCGAACAACGTGAGCAGGCGGGATTCGGTGCCCACGAAGCTGCGCTCGGCCAGCTGGCCCAGCCAGCCGATGGCCTTCTCGGCGGAGGCGGTGAGGTCGAACTGCGGTTCATCGGATCCGGGCCGGTAGTACTTGCGCAGCCAGCCCCTGTCGGCTCCGGCCCAGTCGTTCAGGTAGTCCATGGCCTGCCGGGGAAAGGCGTCCTCGCCCAAGGTCTGACGCAGGGCGAACAGGTCATCCTCCAGCGCCTCGGCCAGATCCAGGGCGCCCATGGCCCGGGCGTTGGGAGCGATGAACACCCGATGCAGGAAACTGGCCACCAGCGGGGCGTGATCGGAGCGCAGCATCCGCCAGGCCGGATGGCGGCTGCGCAGGGCGTCGAGGGTGGCGTAATCGAAGGTCATGGACGGGGAGGGGTCGCAAAAGACAGCTGGAACCATGATGGCCGTTAAGCGGGGCGGGTTCACCGAAAATCCCCGGCGTCCTTCCTTGCCGAACCGAAGGTCCGCCTCCAGCGTCGCCAACCGCTGATCCTCAGCCCAGAGGGTTCAGGAGAACCAATTGCCTCAAGATCGTCGCCATGGTCTTCTGCGGCACTTTGGCTTGGATGGCGAATTCATCGAATGCCTTGACCGCAGCCAGGACGTTCCCCAGAAGGATGTCCGGCCTCCGGACGCCAAACCGGTCCGCCACGGTTTGGAGGTCTTCCCGGGTGATGCCGTCGAATTTCCGGTTCACACTCATCTGGTGCTGGCTCACCCACGGGCTGCCGGACTTGTAGGCGAAGGCCACATCATAGGCGGGCGCGAGGGTCCATACCCCGCCTTGCTTCAGGATGAAGCTGAGGTTCTTGGTGTGGTCATCGCAGTTCCGGGCCATGACGTTGAACGCCATGCGCAGGAACATCTGGTCGACGCCATCGGGACCCATTCCGAGCCTATGGATGCAGGCAAAGGCCTGCTCATAGGCATGGACTCGCGCCTGCTTGAAGGCCAGGTGTTCCATGGCGCAAAGCGTCTGGATATGGTGTTTTAAGTTACCATCACGGTCAAAGCGCCGGGTCATGAAGTGGGCCCGGCCGTTCTCCTCCAGAAGCCGGCAGTCGGACATTTCGAGCCCTGCGGCCCGGGCCATCAAGTGGTAGGCATATTCAATGCGGCCGTAGCCCTTGCTGGAGCCGAGAGCCTCGTCCTCGATCCCGTCCAGCTTGAGGAGCCAGTGCTCGAATCCAGGCCCGACCTCGAATTGGCCGCTGCGGATCTCCCGGGTTCTCGGATTCCAGGCGATGACCGCCTTGGCCCGCGCACCGCCAGCTGAAGTCCCCACGCGGATCAGATCAGCGAGAGCCGACTTGGCCTGCTGGTCGGTCGAGAGTTCCCCCTGCACAGCCTGCCGGGCAGCTTCCACCAGGGCCTGCATGCCCAGAGTCTCATTCTTGTCCCTGCGGCTTCCCAGCACCGGCTGGAATTCCAGTGCGCCCATGCCACGCTTTCCCATGTAGGCCAAACGATCCAGGGTCGAGACCGACTCCAGAGCCATGCCCCGCTGGGTCATGTAGGCGTTGATCAGGGCGTTGCCGAAATGGTCCGGCATGGCATCCGCAAGCATCCCTGGCAGCCGGTGGAAGGTCTCCTCGTCCAGGTTCGTGAAAAGGAAGGCCTGCGGGTCTCGGACGGGCATCATTCGCGGCGCGAGTTCGATGCCCTTCTGGGCCCATGTCGGGTCGTACTGGAAGGCGTAGAAGTTGCGCTGCGGGTCCAGGACGACGGCCCCAACCAGGCTGCCCCAGGCCCGGACCTTGATCAATTCAATGCTCATTCCTTGGGCCTCTTCTTGACGACCCGCTGGGGTAGCCTTCCGGCTTTCATCATGGCGATGGGGCTGATGGTCGGCGTGGGCGCCAGCCCATCGAGCCCGGCGAGGGAATCCAGGGCCTTGAGGACGCGCAGCAAAGTCTCGACCGTGGAACCTTTCCCCTGCTCAAGCACGATCAGGGTTCTTGGGGAGATCCCGGCCCTAGCCGCAAGTTCTTTTTGGTCCAGCATTTTACGAATTCGGAGATGGCGCAGCCTGGAGCCAAGCTCGGCGGCCAACTCCTGAGGGGTCATGAATTCGAATGCCATAAAGCGATGATCTCTTACTATTGATGGCGGGTTTACCACCCAAGGTGAACAAACCTTCACATAGACAAGAGTGGTTCAGCAGAAGCGAATGTCAAGCAATTTGCAAAATTCTTCACATTGTAGCCAATCTTGGCTTCAATGTGAAGAATTCGTCACCCGGAAAGCCTGATATGTCCGTGGGGGCTGCCACGCATGCGTGCGATCCCCACACCCCCACTTCATGCCCGGGCGGAGCCCGGACAGGAAGTCTAGTGGTCCTCTCCCAGATAGGCCTTGCGCACGCCGTCATCCGCCAGGAGCTTCTTGCCTTCGCCCGCCAGGGTGATACGGCCGGTCTCCAGCACGTAGCCGTAGTGGGCCGCTTCCAGGGCGGCCTTGGCATTCTGCTCCACCAGGAGGATCGTGGTCCCCTCGGCATTGATCTCCTTGATGATGTTGAAGATCATCTTCACCACGATGGGGGCGAGGCCCAGGGACGGTTCGTCCATCATGAGGAGCTTGGGCCGGGTCATCATGGCGCGACCGACCGCGAGCATCTGCTGCTCGCCGCCCGAGAGGGTGCCTGCCTTCTGCTTCACCCGATCCTTGAGCCGGGGAAAGAGCGAGAAGATGCGCTGGCGATCGGATTCGACGGCCGCCTTGTCGTTGCGCGCATAGGCGCCCAGGGACAGGTTCTCGTCCACCGTCAGGTTGGCGAAGACCCGCCGGCCTTCCGGCACCAGCACGATGCCCGATTTGACGATGTCCTTGGTTTCCATGCCGCCCAGAGGCTCGCCGTTCCAGGTGATGCTGCCTGCGCTCGCCTTCACCAGCCCGACGATGGACTTCAGGGTCGTGCTCTTGCCCGCGCCATTCGCCCCGATCAGGGTCACGATCTTGCCCTCGGGCACCTCCAGGGAGACCCCCTGAAGGGCGTGAATGCCGCCGTAATGGACGGAGAGATCATCGATCTTGAGCATCAGTCCACCCCCAGGTACGCTTCGATGACTTTCGGGTCACGGCGGATCTCTTCGGGATTGCCGTGCGCGATGGTCACCCCGTAGTCGAGCACATACATGCGCGAGCACACCCCCATGACGACCTGCATGTGGTGCTCGATGAGCAGGATGGACAGGTCGAAGCGTTCGCGGATCTGGTGGATGAAGCCCATGAGATCGATCGACTCCTGGGGGTTCATGCCGGCGGCGGGCTCGTCGAGGAGGAGCAGGCTGGGCCGGGACGCCAGGGCGCGGGCGATCTCGAGCCGGCGCTGCTTGCCGTAGGGCAGGCTCGTGGCCTGTTCGTTGGCCAGTTCCGCCAGTCCCGTGTCCGCCAGGAGTTCCATGGCGAAGTCGCGGGCCTCCTTCGCGTTTCTCCGGTAGCCCGGCGTGCCCAGCACGGAGTTGATCCAGTTGGCTTTCTCTCGAACCGTGCTGCCGACCAGGACATTCTCGAGCACGCTCATCGTGGAGAACAGCCGGATGTTCTGGAAGGTCCTGGCGATGCCGGCCTCCGTGATGGCGTGCGACGGCTTGCCGGTGATGTCCTTGCCCTGGAAGACGATGCTGCCTTCGGTAGGTTCGTAGACGCCGGTGATCATATTGAAGGCCGTGGTCTTGCCTGCGCCGTTCGGTCCGATCAGGCCCACGATCTCGCTGTTGTCGATCTCCAGGTTCAGTCCGGAAACGGCCAGCAGTCCGCCGAAGCGCATGCTGACATCGCTGGTGACGAGCTTCATGCCAGGCCTCCCTTCTTGCGGCGCGGCAGCAGCCCCGCCTTGGCCAGGCGTTCCCAGCTCAGTTCCCGGTCACCCATGAGCCCACGCTGCCGGAAGATCACGACGATCATGAGCAGGGCGGAAAACACGACCATCCGAAGTCCCGGCAGGCCGTCCGTCTTCAGGAAGAAGAAATGGAGCGGTTCGTCCAGGAAGCGCATGGCCTCCATGAGCACCGTGACCCCGATGGAGGCGATGACGGAACCCGTAATCGAGCCATTGCCGCCCAGGACGACGATCAGCAGAATGTTGAAAGTCAGCATGAAGCTGAACATCTTGGGGTCGATCGTGGTGATCATATGGCCCAGCATGGCGCCGCCCACGCCCGCCATGAAGCTGGAGATCGTGAAGGATGCGACCTTGACCCGGAAGACGTTCACGCCCATTGCTTCCGCCGCGATCTCGTCGTCGCGCACCGCCTTGAGCTGGCGGCCATAGCTCGACCGGACCAGGCGGGACATGAAGAAGATGGTGAGGAGCGCCACCCCCCAGACGGCCCAGGTAGTGGAATACTTCGGGATGTCCTTCAGTCCCTGGGCGCCGTTGGTCCACCCCTGGAGGTTGGTGATGACCACGCGGATGATCTCGGCGAAGCCGAGGGTGGCGATCGCCAGGTAATCGTCCTTCAGCCTGAGCACCGGCAGGCCGATGATCAGACCGGCAATGGCCGCGCAGACGCCGCCGGCGATCAGCGCGACGCCGAAGGGCACGGTCAGGTTCTGCAGCCAGGGGCTCAGGGGTTCCAGGAAAAAGTTCATTTCCTTGACATCGGGGCTCATGGTCAGGATGGCGCTCACGTAGGCGCCCACCGCCATGAACCCGGCGCAGCCCAGGGAGAACAGGCCCGTGAAGCCGTTGACCAGGTTGAGCGAAAGGGCCAGGACGATATAGATGGCCGAAAGGTTGAGGATGCGCATGGCGTAGTTGCCCAGGGTGTGATCCGCCGTCCCGAGGAGCAGGACGAATACCGCCAGGGCGATCAGGGTGAGCGTCGTGTCGCGTGTCTTCATGGCATCACACCTTGACTGTCAGTCGCTTGCCCAGGAGCCCTGCGGGCTTGAGCAGAAGGACCAGGATGAGGAGGACGAAGGAGAAGGCGTCCCGGTACCCCGTGAGCTGAGGCAGAAAAGCCGCGACCATGATCTCGATGAAGCCCAGCAGGAACCCCCCCAGCACGGCGCCGCCGATATCGCCGATGCCGCCGATGACCGCCGCGATGAAGCACTTGAGGCCGGGCATGATGCCCATCAGGGGATTGAGCTGCGGGTACTTCGCCGCCCACATGATGCCACCCAGGCCGGCCAGGGCGGAGCCAATGCCGAAGGTGATCGAAATGACCCAGTTGACGTCGATCGCCATCAGGCGGGCGGCTTCCACATCGGTGGACACGGCGCGCATGGCCATCCCGGTCTTGGTCTTGTGCACCACGAAGAGCAGCACCACGAGCATGATGGCCGTGATCACCGGGATGACCAGGCTGACGGAGAGCACCGATACCGAGCCGAAGCTGACGACCGTGTCGAGCAGGTGGATGGACGGGAAGCTCTTCGGCCGGCCGGAGAACAGGACCACGCACAGGTTCTCGATGAGGAAGGAGGCGCCGATGGCGCTGATCATGAGCGAGATGCGCGGCGAATCCCGCAAGGGGCGGTAGGCCACCCGCTCCAGGGCCATCCCGAACAGCGCGGACAAGGCGATGGCGACCAGGAGGGCCACCCACCATGGCATGAACGCCGAGCCGATCAGGTAGAAGGCGAAATAGCCCCCGAGCATGAAGATATCGCCGTGGGCGAAGTTGATGAGGCGCAGGATTCCGTAGACCATCGTGTAGCCGATGGCGATGAGGGAATACAAGCTTCCGAGACTTGCAGCGTTGGCCAGTTGCTGCAGAAAGGTGGCGAGATCCATAGGGTGGTCCTTCGCAGGAAGAATGAAAAACGCTTGAAGTTCACGTCTCCGCAGCAATCAAGGCGATCGGTCCAGGCAGTGCATGGGGGCCGCCACGGCTGCACCGGCGCGGCAGACGTGGTGTCCAGGCTTGGCCTGGACACCACGTGGGGGAGCCTGAGGGAAGGCCAGGCAGGCTTGCCATCAGAGCGAGCAAAGCTGGCGAACCATCAGCCTCAGGGATTGACCGTGGTCTTGAATACGAACTTGCCGCCCTTCACTTCCTTGATGACCGCGCTCTTGACCGGGTCATTGCTGCCGGCGGCGAACGTGACGTAGCCGGAGGCGCCGGGGAACTTCTTGGTCGCGGCGATGGCGTCGCGGATCTTGCCCGGCTCGATGGTGCCGGCGCGCTTGATGGCATCCAGGGCGAGCAGGTAGCCGTCGAAGCCCAGGACCGCAGTGCCGGAGGGCTGCTTGCCGTACTTCTTCTGGTACGCGCCCACGAAGGTCTTGGAGTTGGGGGTCAGGGCCGCGTCATTGTCGAAGAAGGTGGACAGGACCGAGCCCTCGACGGCGGCCTTGCCGACGTTGATGAACTCCGCGATCTCCCAGGTGTCGCCGCCCAGGAAGGGGGTCTTGATGCCGAGTTCGCGGGCCTGCTTGATGATCAGGGCGCTTTCCGTGTAGTTGCCGGGCGCGAAAATGACATCGGCCTTGAGGCTCTTGATCTGGGTGAGCTGCGCGGAGAAGTCCTGGTCGCCGGTGTTGTAGTTGAGGGTGGCGACGATGGCGGCCTTGTCGCCGGTGAGCTTCACGAAGGAATCGCTGAAGAACTTGGCCAGGCCCACGGAGTAGTCGTTGGACACTTCGCGGATGAGGACCGCCTTCTTGGCCCCGAGATTCTTGTGCGCGTAGGTGGCCATGACCGTTCCCTGGAACGGATCGATGAAGCAGACGCGGAAGTAGAAGGGGTTGCCCTTGGTGACCAGGGGATTCGTGCAGGACAGGCCGATGGCCGGAATCTTGGCCGCCATGAAGATGGGACCGGCGGCCATGGACAGCCCGGAGCCCCAGGAACCCAGGATGACATTCACCTTGTCGCGGTCGACCAGGGACTGGCCGGCGTTGGCCGCTTCGACCTTGTCCGACTTGTTGTCGGCGATCGCGAGCACCACCTTGTAGGTCTTGCCGCCGGCCTTGACCGTCGGGTACAGGCCCTGGGCCAGGCGGATGCCGTCCAGCTCTTCGGCACCACCGGCCGCGTTCGCGCCCGTGAGGGGTTCGAAGACGCCGACCTTGACGACGTCCTCGGCAAAGGCGGTGCAGGCGCAAAGGCCGAGCGCGGCCGCAGTCAAAACAGGCAAATGACGTCTCTTCATCGATACCTCCAGTTGAGTTGCACTTCATGGGAAGTGTCTGGGTTACGTATTGCAAGACGATTCAGCCGGCCACCACCATCCGGCCGTCAGTCGGGCCCGCCCGCGGCAGGCGAGCGCCCGTGTCGGCTCCTCGACGCTGGCCAAATCCGTCCGGCCCGAAACCTTCGGTGTCTTTAGCACACCAAACGGTGCGGTCGAGTCCTGGAACCGACCCGGCACTTCGAGTCCTGTCTCCATCGGGATCAGGGTCCACAATCCAATCAAAGAGCATCCCTGCAGGGTATCAAAAATAACCGGGCAGGCCCACCGGCTTCTTCAGCATGTGAGCAACAGCACTTCACGGAGAGGCAGACGGGGATGGCCGCGGCGAATTAGATGCCATGAACCTGATGTTGCCGCCAATCGGCGGGATAACTTTTCGTTCTGGCGGGTAAATTACCTGGTTTTGCCTCGGTCGCCTGATCCCATGGGCAACGCATGACCCATTTGTGAATCGACGCCTGGCGTATTTTCCGGGAAACCCGAGCAGGGCCGCTGGACAGTATTCCTGCAGGATGGCCGCGGAACCAGGATCGCTTCCCGGAGGCTTTCATGCGAGCACATGGGCACCACCTTGGGGATCTCAGGGGCCCGATGTTGGCGCAAGCCCTCGATCTGTGAAGTACCCTTTCGCGGGATCGTGATCGAGCCTCGGATCCCTATCCGTTCCGATGTATTCATCGAGAAAATCCAGGAAAATCTGGACCTTTGGCGCAAGGAACGCGGAGTTGTGGAAAAGTGCGCATAGAGTAATCGGTTCAGTGCTCCACGAAGGCAGAATGGGCACCAGGCAGTTGCGAACGTCTGCGCGTTTGGCTAACCAAAGCGGCAGAATGGCGATGCCGAACCCGCTGATCGCCAACTTCAGATCAACAACTGGGTCACTTGAAATAACTCGGAAAATAATGGGAGGAGTCACCATTTCTTGGCCCCTGCTCAACTTCCAGACTCCGGAACCGACGCAGTTGTATGCAACCAGGTCTTCCGGAGTCGCTGGGAGACCTGACACTTGGATATAGCTGGGGCTGGCAAAAAGCCCGCGAACAGAGCCCGGATATGTTCGCATGCGGCGGAGAGAATCCTTTGGCGCCCGCAATTTGAAGAACACGTCCACGTCTTCTCGGGGCTCCTGATCCCAACTCGACGAGTAGGGTTCAATTTCAATGCGCAAATCTTGGTAACGATCAATAAATTCTTTCAGAATAGGTGCGAAGATATCGCGCGCCATGGTTACCGGGCAAGCCACTTTGATGAGCCCACTTGGTCGCGAACGACCACCTTCAAGCAAATCGCTACCATCTTTAAGGATCTGCAACGCGCGCATACATGATGGAAGGTATTCTCTTCCCGGGTCAGTCAAGACAAGACCTCTTGGGCTTCTCTGCACCAGGAGGATGCCAAGGTGGCGTTCCAGTCGAGTCAATGCCCGTGCCACCGTAGAAGTAGGAACCCGTAACACCTTTGCTGCGGCCGTCATCGAACTCGCCTGCGCGACCGTAACAAACTTTCGGACATCGTTGAGATCGAGGTCATCCATCGGTGCCTTCATTCCTCAGCCTGCCCAGGGTAGCGATGGGACCAGTCTGCGCGCGGTTTCATGACATTGTGCGATACCCGGACCCGTCGGTCCTGGCGGAGCCTACCACAGAATTGCCGGGATGCAATTCCGTATTGCGCCAAAGGGCATGGCAAACACGAATTGTCGACTTATACATATGATGCTGCAGGAGGCAGCTTGGAATATTTCGGCCAATAGCCCAATAGATGGATACGAAAGAGAGCAAGGAGGAAATTGATGTCACCTGCCCTACCAATAATCCCGCCGGACAACCCCAAACGCGGTCTCACGCTGGTGGAGCCCGACCAGCTCCCTCACATCGGTCTGGTCGGCGATACCTACACCATCACCGTGACCGGCGAAGATACCAATGGTCGCTTCTGCGTGATTGATATGCACATCCCGCCAGGAGGCGGACCGCCACCCCATCGGCACGATTTCGAGGAGACCTTCATTCTACTTGAAGGAGAGATGGAAGTGACCTTCCGGGGTCGGAAGTCGACAGTGCGCACTGGCGACACAGTGAACATTCCTGCCAATGCCCCGCATCAGTTTCATAATGTCTCCGCCAGGCCGGTACGAGCACTCTGTATTTGCTCTCCTGCTGGACAGGAAAAGTTCTTTATGGAGGTCGGGGTAATCGTCGCCACACGTACGACGCCCCCACCCAGGCTTGGCGAAATAGAACAGGCCGTCTTTATGGAGAAAGTGAAGGCGCTTGCACCCAAGTACCGAACGGAACTGCTCAGAGAGGCCTAGCTCCCAAGAAAGAGGGAAATCATGACAAGTTCAACCTCAACCATCCTAGCTGTCGGCGCTGCAGGCAAGTTCGCAGGTCTCGTGGTCCCGGCGCTAGCAGAGCGAGGTGTAAAGGTTCGCGGGCTGGTTCGGGACGCAAGACAAGGCGAAGCCGTGCGCATACGTGGCGCGGCAGAGATCGCGGTAGGCGACCTGCGTGACGGAGCAAGTCTTGACGCGGCCTTGAAGGACGTTGATGCCGTTTTCTATATTCCGCCAGCATTTTTGCCCGACGAGGCTGAGATTGGTAAAGGCATGGTCGATGCGGCCAAACGGGCCGGTGTGCGCAGGTTTGTCTTCTCGTCCGTCATCCATCCCATTCTAAGTACACTCGGGAACCATGCTGGAAAAGCGCCGGTCGAAGAAGCTCTCCTCACCTCAGGCATGGAGTACACCTTCCTGCATCCAACCGTTTTTTTCCAAAACTTCACTGAAGCCTGGCCCAGAATCGTAGAAACCGGAACCCTGGCCGAACCCTGGTCTGTGGATACCCGGTTCTCCCGCGTTGATTATCGTGACGTCGCCGAAGCCGCAGCCATTGCGCTGACAGAAGACCGCCTTCTCTACGGCACCTTCGAACTATGCGCTGAGGGACGGCTCAACCGCAGGGAGGTTGCTGCGGTCATCGGCGAGGTGCTGGGCCGAGCGATTAAGGCGGAAAGAATGGATCCAAAGGTGGCCTCCGCGGGTGCTGGACCTGGCGCTCCTGCGTTGGAGAAGATGTTTGATTGGTACGACAAGCACGGCCTTATGGGAAGCGATCTCACCTTGCGCGCCATCCTCGGTCGAGAGCCGCGAACCCTGCGCGCCTTCTTCGAAGCGCTGAACGCCTGAGGCGCGGGCGAGCATTGACCCTCGGCGTCGAGACCGCCCTTGGCTAGAAACCGACTCGCGACCTCATTCCAGCATCGCGAGGCAGCGTGCGAGCGCGAGGTCGACCCCAAGCGCATGAGCCGCTTCGATGACGAGTCCGTTGTCTTTTCGGCCGATAGCAGTGCCCGCTGGTCGGGTCGCATTCGGCTCATCAGCCAGACGCCGCACATAGCCGGCCAGGACCCGCGGCATCATCTCGTCCATCAGCGCTGCCTTCGCGTCCTTCGCGCCGATGCCGCCGGCGCGAAGGAAGCTGAAAACCTCAGCCAGTAGTTCGCCCATCGTCAGGATCATGTGATTCCCGATCAACTTGACCAACAGCGCCTGCTCCGGCTCCGGGCCGATCCAGCGCGTTTCGCCGGACGAGGAGAGGATCGCATCCACAGCGCGGAACGTCTCCTCGGGGCCCGAGCACATGATCGCGAGTTCGCCCCTGGCGGCCGCCTCGGGCCTACCGAACACGGGAGCCGCGAGGAACCTCTGGCCGCGCGCCGAATGTGCTTCGTAAAGCTCACGCGCGAGGCGCGGCGAGATCGTCTCCATCGCGACGTGGACGGCCCCGGGTGCCATGGCCTCGACCAGGCCGGCGGATCCGAACGCTATGTCGCGCAAAGCCTCGTCATCGAACACGACCGAGATCACCACCTCAGCCTCTCCCAATTCGGTGAGCGCCCCCGCCACGCGGCCACCGCGCCTGGCAAACTCCTCCAGGCTTCCAAGCCGCCGCGCCCAGCCGATCATCGATCGCCCCGAAGCGAGCACGTGTCCCGCCACTGCGCCTCCAATCCTGCCCAGCCCGACTATACCCACCAGCCTATCGTGCGTCGTCATGGAACCACACCCTCCGCCGTCGGTCGACCGGGCTGCATACTGATCACGATCTTGCCGAAGTGGGCTCCGCTGCGCAGGCGCTCGAGCGCCTGCGGCGCCTGGTCGAACGCGATGGTACGGTCGACAATGGGGTGAAGCGCGTGCTTCGCCAAGAAGCCATTCATGGCGGAGAAGTGCTCCGTCGAACCGACCGTGACCCCCACGATGCTGGCGTTCGCCCACATCAGGCGCCGCAAGTTCGGCCTGGGCTCGAAACCCGAGAGCACGCCGACCTGGATGATCGTCCCATCTGCGGCCACGGAACGCACCGAGCGGTCGAAGGTATCAGGGCCGCCGAGTTCCAGGATATGGCTCGCGCCGCGGCCTGCCGTTGCGTCCATCACGGCGGCGTCCCAGTCCGGCCGCTCGCGATAGTTGATGAGCACCGACGCGCCCATGGCCTTCGCTCTCGCCAGCTTTTCGTCCGAGGAGGAGAGCACGATCACCTCGGCCTCCAGCGCCACGGCGAACTGCAGCCCGAACAGCGCCACACCGCCCGTGCCCTGGACCAGGAGCGTGTCACCGGCCTTGAGGCCAGCGCGCGCGACCAGGCCGTTCCAGGCGGTCACGGCCGCGCAGGGCAGGCAAGCCGCCTCCGTGAAGGAGAGGTGCTCCGGGATGTCGACCACGGCCGCCTCCGGCAGCACGACGTATTCCGCCAGCACGCCATCCGTCGCGGCCCCACCTAGGCTGGAGGTCGCGTATGCCGTGCGGAAGGGGCCGGCGATCCAGTCGCGGAAGAAGGACATCGCCACCCGTGAGCCGACCGCCCAGCGCCGCGCTCCCGGTCCGGCCGCCTCGACCACGCCCGCCCCATCCGAGAGGGGGATGCGGTCCTGCATTTCACCACGACCCGCCGCTGCAAGCATCAGCAGGTCGCGGTAGTTGACGCTCGCCGCGGCCAGGCGGATGCGGACCTCGCCTGGACCCGGCTCGGGCATGTTCGCCTCGCCGAGGGTGATGGCGCTCGCGCCCGCAGCGTTCGTGAAATGGTAGGCCTTCATGTCACGGCTCCCGTCTACCTGCAGCATAGGCAATGGGCGCGGGTCGGTAAGGCGTCCACGCATCCTATGACCACCAACACCAGGGATGCGGGTGGCGACGCGGCCAGCGGCGCAGCGTACGCCTCGGGCTCGCCCCAGGCCGCCGAGTACCGTGCGAACCTTTCGGTCTGGATGGGTCGGGACCTAGTCCGAACTGTCACCTTTCGCCTGCACGGCGTAGCTCACGCCATGCTCCGGAGGCGCTTCTTTCAGCGGCATGAACACGACCAGGCGCTGACTCTGGTTCTCCGAAAGGGTGAGCACGCTATAGGTATATTCGATCGCTTGGCCATCTTTCGACCAGAAGGTCTTTACGCCGTCGCCAGTCGAATGGACGAACGGGCTGGCCCACCATAGCCGGAACTCCGGGCTGGCCGCCCGCAACTCGCTCACCAAGTCAGCGAAGGAGCGCTCGTTCCTGTGGCGCCAGAAATCCATCCTGAACTTCTCCAGACTCACCCGGGCGTCCGCCTCCCAATCGACGTGCAGCGCCCGCAGGGTGGGCGAGGTAAACAGGAAGCGGATCATATTCGGCTGGCGATCCTGTGCGCTCGCGAGGTCGGAGAAGAGGTCTGCGGCAGCGGTGTTCCAGGCGAGCACATCCCATCGCCGATTAGCGATGTAGGCCGCATCCGCCATCCTGCCGAGCAATGTTGCTGAAGACTGCGAGACCCTGCCGCCATCGAAGCCGACGTTCGGCGGTGGGCGGTTGTGGGCGAGCGCGAAAAGGTGCTCTCGTTCGGCTGGCGAAAGGGCCAGCGCGGTATGCAACCGCTCCAAGACCTCGCTCGACACATTGACGTCGCGTCCCTGCTCAAGCCAGGTGTACCAGGCGACCCCCACGCCGGCGAGTTGTGCCACTTCTTCCCGCCGCAGGCCGGACACCCGCCGCTGACCAACGGATGAAATGCCGACAGAGCCTGGCTTGGTTCGGGATCGCATGGCCCGAAGGAACGCACCCAAGGCGGCGCTGGCCAGGCTGGGTGGGTGAATGCGCGCACTCTTGGTCGTCGTGCTCATCGCTCTTCAGGCATTCTTTCGCTCACGGGGCGGTCAGGCTCAGTGGAATGCAGTTTCGCTGCATCTATGGATTGGGTCAAGGGCGATCAGGTGGAGGATGGGGGTGGAGTGACCAGCATCTGCTTTGAAGACACTCCGGACGCCGAAGGTGAAGCGGGATCCCAGCAAAATGTTCGCAGACCCCTGATATGACCGCGGGAGGACCGCCCGGTCGCTGCGCTCCCTCTGCGTCCCCCCACACCCCCACTTCATGGCCGGGCAAAGCCCGGACATGAAGTCTATGACCGGCGCGTCAGCGAAACACCGCAAACGACTCATGGATATCGCGAGCCAACGCTGCGGGTTGTTCCAGGGCGGCGAAGTGGCCACCTATTGGCATTTCTGTCCATCTGACCACCTCGAATGCGCGTTCAACCCACTCACGCGGTGGGCTGACGATTTCCTTCGGAAACCTCGCGAAACAGAGGGGAGGGGTGATTTTTTCGCCCGAGTCGAACCGAAGGGGCTGAGCTACGTTCTCCTTGTATATGCGAAGTGTCGAAGCAGTATTGCCAGAAAACCAATAAACGGAAATATTGGTCAACAGCTCATCGATATCGAATCGTTTCAAAAGGTCATCGGCACCGTCGCTCCACGCAAAGAACTTTTCCAGTATCCATGCTGCCAAGCCGCAGGGGGAATCGACCAGGGAGTATGCAAGTGTCTGCGGCTTCGTACTTTGAATGTGACTATAGCCTCCTTCGCTTGCCAGCCACTGGCTTCGTCGAAGCAACCACTCGGATTCATCTTTAGAAAGCGGCCGATCACAGTCACTCAGTGAAGGCTGGTAACTTCCCGGTATGAAATTTAGATGCAGCGCCCGCACAGCATCCGGATACGAACGCGCGAGCCAGGAACTAACGCCAGCGCCAATGTCCCCGCCCTGGGCGAAGTATCTCGGGTAGCCCAACTCTGCCATCAACTTGTGCCAAATCGAGGCGACGACTTTGCTATTGGTTCCTGGAGTGCTTGGTGCCTGCGAAAACCCGAAGCCGGGCAAGGACGGTACGATGACGTCGAATGACCGGAAACCAGGTAGGCCGTGACTCTCGGGGTCCGTCAGCATTGGAATGATCTTGTACATCTCGACGAACGAACCTGGCCAACCGTGCGTCAGGATGAGTGGATCCGAATCAGCGTCAGCCCCTTTGGCATGCACGTAATGAACGATTCGGCCGTCCAACTCGATCTGAAACTGAGGCAACTGATTGAGGTTGCGCTCTGCTTTTCTCCAGTCGAAACGATCACGCCAATGTTCCACGATGGCCTTTACAAGCGTCAGCGGTGTTCCATTTTCCCAGGAGCCCTCTCCAATCTCGTCTGGCCACCTGGTCGATGAAAGGCGAAGTTTGAGATCGGACCATGCGGCGTCGGGGACCTCGATCGTAAAAGAGACCCTTGTCATGAATTCACCTGAGCTCTCCCTTCGTGAGGGGTACCCTCAAGGCACCTGACAGGGATCACAGCATAAAAAGGCAATTTAGGCACGCTAATAGTTGGAGGTACCCCAAGTCTGTCGTTTACGACAGACTTGGGTGTGCCGTGAAGGAAAAGTTGTCCGGGGCAGGAACCATAAGCTGTCCGTTCGAGGGCGGAATCAGCCTCAATTGCGGGGGAAATCCAACCAGTCTGGAGCCCTAACGGAACCATATCTTGTCCGGTCGTGCAATTCAGGAACCATAAGTTGACCGGCCGTGCATTGTCTTCACAACATCTTTCATTGCATCAAATCGGACTCGACATGCTCACCCTCAACGCTCAAGCATCTGGCCCGGAACTTCCGAAAGTTAAGAGGGGCAATCCAGCGATTTCCCGCCAAGGCGGCGCTCACCCCTCCACGAACGCTATCGGTCTCATGACTTCCTCGGGGATCCGCTGATCCTCATCCCAGAGGGCTTCAATATACTCGCAGAGGTCCGGTTCCAGCCCACCCAGCAGTTCGCAGACCGGAACCGGGCAGGACAGGTTCTCCTGATCGGCAGGCCAGCCGAGGGGATATCCCATACCCCCGGCACGCCGAATCATAGCCCGGTAGATGGTCTGTGCCGGTTCGACCCGGAGGCCGACCGTGGCAGCCACAACCTGGGCTCGCCGGAGAATGCTCATCCCAGTCTTGTCCAGGTCTCCCACGTAGAGGATCTCAGTGATCCCGGGCAGCAGCAGCTTGACCGACCGGATCGAGTCCGCCACCTCGTTGCCCTTGCCGTAGGCCACTGCGCCGAAGGTGCCGGGCCGCGGGGACAAGCCCTCCAGGGCGGCATAGAAGGGCTCCAGGTTCTCAATGATCAGCAAGCGATGACCTGGGCCGATGCGGACCGAGCAGAGTGGCAGCGGGTATTCGACGACGTTCAGGATCTTGGAGTCCAGCCCACCGATCACGTCCGTCCGCAGCAGCTTTTTAAGCATTTTCTCATCCCCGGTCAGTCGCAGGGATCGGGAGCGGATGCCACAGGGTGCCAGTGGCCCCTCCTGGCGCAGGAGGTCATCCAGGTTGGTCAGGAGCCGGATCTGCTCCGGAGACAGCCTCTTGCGGCCTTCCACAGCCGGGAGCAACTTGTCGTGCCAGACACGGTTCTGCCAGGTCCGGTCGGGCTCGGCGGTCTCCCGGCCGTCCAGGCGGATCCACCGGGGGACATGGGGCAGGAGAGTGCGGTCCCAGTGGGCGTCGCCGACCGGAAGGGCCACCTCTCCACCCACGACCAGGAAGTCCAGCACCTCCATCAGCACCTCGCGGGGATTCATCCGGTCGGTCAGTTCTCCCCGCTCCCGGGCTTCCCGGAGCGGCGTCCAGACTTCTCCATTCCTGACCGTGAGCCGCCCGGTCTTTCGCCAACAGCTAACGAACCGCTGACTAAGCCCCCGCACCCTCGCGTTATCCAGGGAATCATCCATTGCGAAGGTCCTCCATGCGCCCGGCGTGGACCACTTCGACCCGTTCGTAGTCCCCGTTCGCGCCAGTCATCGGCCGCTTGCGGAGTGCCACAAAGTGGTCATAGTCGCTGATCGAGGGCGCATCCTGTACGCCACAGGTGAAGATCAACTGGATTTTGTGGTTGGAGGCCACGGCGCGAACCTGCTCCATGAACACGTTCTTGGTGAGCGCCCCGAACGGGTTGTCCATGAACAGGACACCCCCACCGCTCTCCGCGCCCCGCCCGCCGCGCAGCTTGGTCAGGGCCGCATAGAGCATGAGCACCTGCGCCAACCTCTCGCCGCCACTGTTATTCTGAATCGCCCGCAGGTCCTCCATTCCGTCCGCATGGCTGGTTGTCCGGTTCGGATCCGGGTGCCGCATCCGGACCGACTTGACCATGGCCACCCGCTGAACGACCATCTGCGCGAGCCGCAGGCCGTCGGTGGTGTTGGCGATCTTCAGGTATTCCTGAAGCACCTCGGCCAGAACGTCCTTGCGCTGGGCCTCCTCGACCGCGTGGGAGACGATCCTGAGGTAGGGCTTGCCTTTCAGGGCCTGGACTCCAAAGCCGTCCTCGGGGAACTTGGCGATGGCCCCGAGACGGTTCAGCCACTCCAGCCCCATCCGCGCCATGGAGTCGAGGGAGTTCAGGATGACCGCCTTCCCCTCTCGATTGCGCAGGATCTCCGCCTCAAGGGATTCCAGGTGTCTCTGCACCTCCACGGTGATGTGACTGAGGTTCTCGTCCAGTTCCGGGATCACCCCAGCTTCAAGCAGCCCAGCCTTGAAGAGTTGCAGCACGATTTCCTGTGGCGGACGACCTGCCGCCTTCCGGAGCGGGGCCACATCGGCATTTTCAACCGTTCCTACTATGAGGAAGTCCTCGTCGTCCGGGTGCACCCCGATCTCCTCCAGGGGGAAGGTTTCCCCAGTTCCCATGGGGGCAAAAAAACCTTCTGGGACGATCGGTTCAAATCCATCCGGGACCTGGAGGCGCACCTCCACCGCAATGGCACCGTGGTCATCAAGATTTTCCTCCACCTGTCCAAGGATGAGCAACACACCCGGCTGCTGGAGCGCATCGACAAGCCCGAGAAGAACTGGAAGTTCAGCCAGGACGATCTCAAGGAACGGGAACGGTGGGGGGCCTACCGGAAGGCCTACGAGGCCCTTCTGGGCGCCACCAGCACCAAGGATGCGCCTTGGTACATCGTGCCCGCCGACAGCAAGAAGAACGCCCGCCTTATCGTGTCGCAGATCATCCTGGACCGCCTCGACCAGCTCAAGCTGGCCTATCCCGTATCCACCGAGGCGCGCCAGGAGGAACTGGCCGCCATCGGGAAAGAGTTGTGAAGGCGGGCTATTCCTCCATGCGGAATGCATCCGGCAGGAATGGATCCAGGTTCACCAGATACGATGCCGCCCGCGCTTCCCCGAACGGCACCACCAGGCCCTTTTCCGCGAGTTCCGCAAGGTCACGTTTGGAGGTGGCCCGGCTGATCCCAGTGATCGCCCGATAGCGCCTGTTGCTGATGCTCATTTCCGGGCTCATGGGGGAAAGGACGCTGTGGAGTACCTTCCACTGACGCTCGGGCACCCGGAGTTTCTCCACCTCGGCCCAGAAGTAGCCGCGAGCCAGCACGCGGCCAATCTCCCGGAACCCTTCCCGGGCGGCCGTCTCCACCTGGGATAGGAACCATTCCAGCCAGTCGTCGACATCCAAGGAACCCCGCTGCGCATGCTCGAGCGCGTCATAGTAGGCAGCCTTGTTCTTCATGATCTGAACGGAAAGGCTGTAGAAACGCCGAGGCAGACGCTCGTCCTGGGAAAGAGCCAGGTCGGTTATGGTCCGGGCGAGGCGCCCGTTGCCGTCGAGCATCGGGTGTACGGTGATGAACCAGAGGTGCGCCAATCCGGCCCTCAGGAGGCCGTTCAAGGTGTGCCGCGGCGGCGGTTGGTTGAACCAGTCCAGGAAGGCGTCCAGTTCGTGCTCAAGGACATCCCGGCCAGGTGCCTCGTAGTGGATGGTATCGGGTTCCCCTGGCCGATGGCTCGGCGTCGCCACGACCATTGGCAAGTCGCCACGGAATTCACCCGATGGGAGGGTGGTCCCCCCATCCGGCACCCCTTTCGGGAATAGGGCGCGATGCCACCCGAAAATGCGCTCAACCGTCAGAGGGTCCTTCCACCTCTCTACCGCTTCCGCCAGAACACCGACGACGGGATCGACCCGCTTGAGATCGCCAGTGGTGACTTTGGCAAGATTCGTCTCGACCCCCAGGCGGAGCAACATCGAAGCCCGGACGGCTTCCACGTCCAGGGTCACCCCCTCGATGGCGCTGTTGTTCACAACCTCGCGGGCCATGGCATCGGAGGCAGCTTCGGTGACCTTCTCGCCCAGGGCTTTCACCACCCCCAGCAGTTCTGATTGAGCTCGCCTGGCACCGTCCAACCTGGCGGCTAAACGTTCAGCATCCCAAGAGAAGTTGGGCCATTCTGGGCGTTCCCAAATAAACGTGTGTTCTTGGGTGGCTCGAACCACAAAAGACCTCTGAGCCAATTCTAGGTTTGAATTGGCTCATTGCATTATTATTTTTAAGGGGTTTGATGATCCGTTTTCGTGCCGGAATCGGCTCACCCCCTCTGAATGAGGGTAAGAGGCCCACCGAAAGAGGATGGGGGGGTCTCCGCCTCGGCAGCATCCCCCAAGGAAACGTCCGGGAGCCTCTGTCCAGGTTGGACGAAGGCGCGCGGCACCTGAAATGTCGCCACCTTTGTCTCAGCAGACTACGCCATCGCCGCTGGCCCGCAACCGAGAGCCGTTTCCGCTCTCGGCTGGGGGGGGCGTCACATGTCCCGGTACCGCTTTGCAGCCGCGAGATCGCGGCGCAACTCCTCCGCCGTGCGGCGCGGGCCATAGCCGGGGGTGTCGCGCTGGATGCGCCAGCCCTCCTTGATCGGGCCCGCGTCAACGGTGTCGAAGCCGAACTGGTCGAGCAGGTGGGTCACGGTCGCCTTGGCCTCGGCGTCATCGCCGGCGATGACGAGCGCGCGGCGGTTTTGGCTGCCCGCCGGCTGGCCGTGAGTGGTCAGCTCGGCCGCGTAGATGTGGTTGAAGGCCTTGACGACCTTGGATCCCGGCAGGTGCGCCTGCAGCAGTTCCGCGGTGGTGGTCGACTCGGCGTCGAGCTCCGGAATATGGCCGTCGCGCTGGGGGTAGTAGTTGTTGGTGTCGATCACGATCTTGCCGACAAGCGGCTCGACCGGCACCTGGCGGTAGTTCTTCAAGGGCACCGAGACGACGACGAGTTCCCCGTCGCGGGCGGCCTCGCCCGCTGTGGCTGCCCTCGCTCGGGGCCCGAGCTCCTTCACCAGTTCAGCGAGCGTCTCCGGGCTGCGCGAGTTGCTGATCACCACGTCGTAGCCGCTCCCAACGGCGAGCCGTGCGACTTGGCTGCCGATGTTCCCTGCGCCGATCAATCCGATTGTAGTCATGGCGAGATCCTCCATGGGCCCGACAACGCCCCCCGTTGCGGTTGCCTCGTAGCGCTCCGCATGTGCACGAAGCATGATCGGCGAGATCAGGATCCGGCAGCAAGTAGATGTTTGGATAAATTCGATTCTTTACCAATCATAGTTGAAATGATTGCCAGTGGTGGCCTTCTGGCATCTTGGTTTTGTCGAGAAATCAGGATGAACGGAGGTGGATTTCACTAAATGATCGAACTAGCGGAGCTTCACCGACACCCGGAACGCACGCCGGTGGAAGGGCAACCGAAGGCGGCATGGACTTCCAGGCCGAGATCGGCACCTGGCTTGCCGCCCATCTGCTGGGGCGAATGCCGGTCGGCGGGCGCTTCGGCCTCGCCAACACCGCCTTGCCGGTCTCGATCCAGCTCGAGACCGGCGATGGTCTCGACGATATCCGCTTGGATCTGGACGACGCCAGCCGCATCGACCTGCAGAGCAAGACCAGCGCCGGACTTGCCACCAGTCCCAAGAGCCCGCTCGGCAAAACCATCGGCCAGCTCGTGCGCGTCATGATCGACGCCCGGGCCGCCGGCGTCGCGGTCGATCCGGCGAAATTGCGTGCCGTCCTGGCGGTTGCCGCCAATGCGCTGCGCACGCTCGATGCGCTGGAGCGCGGGTGCCGCGCGTTCGACCTTGGCGGCAGCTGGGCAACCACCAAGGCCAGTCGGTCCTCGGCTGAGCGCGAGGCGCTCGACCTGTTCGAGACCCATGTGCGGACCGCCTGGGCGACGCATTCAGCCACGCCGCCGACCGACGACGAACTGACGATGATGGCGCGGTTGTTCCGCATCATGCGATTCTCGATGAACGAGGGCGAGGACAATTGGCGCGAGCTTCGCCGGATAGGCCACAATGACGTTGGCGCTGCCGACGATACCGCCGATCTCGAGCGCCTCTCGGCCGCGACCGAGGCCGAGCTTACACGCCTCGCCGGACACACGCGCCTGCCGATCGCCGGCGGCGTCCCGATCACGCGGGCCAGCGACGGGCCGCTTGGCGCCGCAGTCGATACAGGCTCGCTAATCGTCACCGGTGAGCCGGGCGCCGGCAAGACCGGTGCGCTGGTCGCGCTGGCACAGGCGCGCCGCGCGGCGGGGGAACGTTTCCTTGGCTGATCGGTGCACCGTTTCCTGCGAAGCAAATGCTGTCGCCCCGTGTCGCGAAGCAATAGCTGTCGTTTGCGACATCGATTTGCTCGGTGACACAAACGGCCCCCCAACCGGGGGGCCGTGCCTTGGTGGAGGTGGCGGGAATTGAACCCGCGTCCAAGAAGCGTGACATGGAGGTTCGTTACAGGCTTGGTCCGAATCGCGTGACCTCTGCAGGGGATCGGACAACCCTGATCGAGGACGTGTCCCCTGGTCTCGGCTGCCGTCAGGGGACGTCGCGGCAACCTATCCTGTCCCACCGTCCGGCAGACCGAAGTCACCCTTTCAGTGGTTTAACGAGCCCGCTACCAGGAGCTGACGGGGACTCGCTCGCTCACTGCTTACGCAGCGAAGGCGAGGGCCGTGCGGGTGCGGTCGAAACCGCTCACGTTGTTGGCTTTTTTGTTTTTATCGGCTTGATGAGGGGGCCAGCCGATAAACCCCCGCCTGCGCCTCACATACCTACAGCAACCTGTCGAAACCAGTCACCCCCGGTGTGCGGGACCGATCCCCCCTCGCCCCGCGGGGCCCGGAACGGATCGTCAGGGTCAGTATGGGATGCCCGCCGGAAGGCCACAAGTGGCTAAGATGGGGTCAGGAGTTGCCATTGTTGAGCCACGCGGGAAACGTCTTCGTCCTCTCGGCGCCGTCCGGAACCGGCAAGTCGACGCTCGCCCGGCGGTTGGTCCAGGAAGTCCCGGACCTGAACTTCTCCGTGTCGTTCACCACCCGCAAGCCCCGGCCCGGGGAGGTGCACGGCCAGGACTACTTCTTCGTGGACGACGCCACCTTCGACGCCATGGTGGCCCAGGAGGGGTTCGTGGAATGGGTGCAGGTCTATGAGCGGCGCTACGGCACCGGCAAGGCCTGGATCCTGGAGCAGCTGGCCTCGGGCCGGGACATCCTGCTGGACATCGAGACCCAGGGCGCCGGCCAGGTGCATGCGGCGATCCCGGACGCGGTGATGGTGTTCCTGCTGCCCCCCTCCTCCGCGGAACTGTCGGCCCGGCTCCGGGGCCGGGGCGACGAGTGCGAGGAGCAGGTGCGCATCCGGCTGAATTATGCCAAGCACGAACTGTCCCAGTTCCCCGGTTATGACTATCTTGTAGTCAACGACACGGTGGACCTGGCCTACCGCAGGCTGGAGTCCATCATCCTCGCCACCCGCTGCCGCCGGGAACGCATGGGGGCCGCGGCGCAAGGGATCCTGGACAGCTTCTGAGCTTCAACCTGCAGATCAAACTATCGATGGGGCGCACAATGGGGCGATGGCTGAAACGATACTGGATCGGGCTGGTGATCCTCGCCACCGCCGGAGTCTACGCGCCACTGGCAGGACGGACGGGAGAGGACCGGGCGCGGCAGAAGAGCCTGGACACGCTCACCGAGATCATGGGTCTGGTGCAGAAGCAGGCGGTGGACCCGCCCACGCCCCGGGCCATGACCCACGCCACCATCTCCGGCATGCTGCACACCCTGGACCCGCACTCCTACTACATGGATGAGGCCGAGTTCCGCTCCATGCGCGACGAGCAGCGGGGCTCCTTCTTCGGCATCGGCTCCATCATCGCCCAGCAGCCGGACGGGATCGTCATCGTCAGCACGGTGCGCGGCGGCCCCTCGGAGAAGCTGGGCCTGCGCGCCGGCGA
>Ga0302190_10000217_pt1 | contig 35275 bp, 39 predicted proteins | sample II_Bog_E2_3_FD_198784 | JGI IMG/M metagenome (GOLD analysis project Ga0302190, IMG submission 198784) | Peat permafrost microbial communities from Stordalen Mire near Abisko, Sweden - II_Bog_E2_3 | ecosystem: Environmental > Terrestrial > Soil > Wetlands > Peat | place: Sweden: Abisko... | reverse complement strand
ATTGAATCCAAGCAGAGCGAACTGCTCCTCACCAACAATGATTACTCTGATGCCATCAAGCGCCGTGACGAGATTGAAGCCCTGATTATCGACGGAGCAGAGCTATCTAGTCTCAAGAAGATTGCTGGCCAGCGCTCAGCCTTAGCCACTCTTCAGACGGCCATCGACGCGCTTTCCGGCGAGATTCAGGACATGAAGGACGCTCAGGATATTTACGAGGGACTTCGGGATGATTGCCTATGCCCAACCTGCAAGCAAGTCATCAAGCCAGAGTTCATCGCTGCCAAGATATCCGAGCACAAAGGGCACGAACTGGAACTGACTGAGAGCCGCGCGCAACTCATCCAACAACAGAAAGCCCTGGGCGACATTGGGAAAGCTGAGGCTACTCTCTCCCAGCAAGAGATTGTCAGCAGCCGCAAGCTGGAGAGCGTCCGCCAGATAACGGCTATGGTCGAGAAGATTAGGACTCTCGAAGCCGCTATCAAGGAACTAGAAACCACTCTCGCAACGGCCAAGGCTTCCGAGTCCGAGCCAGTCGATACGACTGGAATTGATGCGGTCAATACCGAGATAAGCGAGTGGGAAGCGCGGTTGGCTCCGGCAGTGCAGTACGAGTCAACCATCAAGCAGATCGAGACCAGTTCGCAGCGTTGGCAGGACCAAAAGAACGACGTCGATGAACTGGAAACACTCTGCGAACACTTTGGTCCCAAGGGCATAAAGGCCACTCTTTTGCAGAAGCACATCGGCGGGTTCAATGAGTCTGTGAATCGAGTCCTGAACTGGTGGGGATACTCGGCAACGCTATCCTTTGAGCCCTACAGCTTCGACGTGGTGACGCCTGAGACTACACCGAAGACGCTGCCGGTCAAGGAACTGAGCGGGTCTGAGTTGTTCCGATTCCTGGTGGCTCTTCAGTGTGCAATTGCGGTCTACTCGAAGATCAAGATGGTCCTGATTGACAGGGCCGACATTCTGATCGACGCGCACCGCGGCAAGCTCTTCGCCGGGGTCAAGCATCTACTCGATACTGGGCTGCTGGAGAAGGCGTTCATCTTTGTTGCTGACAAGCGGCGTGAGGCTCCGAAGCAAGAAGGAGTCGGGTTCTACCTGGTGGAGAAAGGAAAGGTTGAGAGACTGTCATGAAAGCTTTGAGTGTACGCGCTCCGTGGTGGTGGGCCATCCTCCACGGTAAGCCGGTAGAGAATCGGGACTGGCCAACCAACTTTCGCGGTCGATTCTATCTTCATGCAAGCAAGTTTTGGAAGATGGGTGAAATCCTTGACGATCTTGAAGATATTCGGGATATGGAGACGGCAGATCGTATATCCCTTCCATATCTTCACTTTCCAGAAATCGAGGCTTTACGGGATTCTGGCGGATGTCTCGTTGGGACCGCAGAGATTGTCGCTTGCGTGACTAAGCATCCGAGCGCGTTCTTTGTCGGAAAGTTCGGATTCGTTCTTGCCAATCCGATCATCTTCAGGACCCCAATACCTTTCAAGGGTGCGCTCGGTTTCTTCAATGTTCCTGATGATTTTTTGGTGAACAGATGATCGACCTCAAGCAGTACCAAAAGCGTGTAGCGCAACTCTACAACGATGAGCGTAAGTGGTGGCGCAAGGAACTCGAAAAGCAAGCCACCAAGGCGGGATTCGTTCTTGACGTTGCCCTGGACGAAATCCTGCCCTACACGCAAGCGCAGTTCGGGAAGTGGCTCTGGACACAGATTCAACTCGGGGTGATCCTTTGCCCCTATTGTGGCGCGCCGATTGACATACTGAGCATGGAACTGGACCACAAGACACCAAAGCGTAGGCATGGGGGTCCTGAACTGGCCAACAAGCACTGCATCTGCAAAAAGTGCAACGGCAGCAAAGGCGACTTTACCCACGAGGAGTATGTGGAGATCGTCAAGTTCATGCAAGGCCCTGGTGCCCCGTTCCGGCATCGATTGGAAGGCGTGATGAGGAACGGAGGCATCGGGAATATGATGAGAAACTTCCCGCGCAAGGATACGAACGGCGTCAAGAAACCTGCGAAGCAAGAGGATTTGTACTTCGCCGAACTCCCAGAATTCTAACCAACCGAAAGAGGTGATTCATGGCAGCAAAAGCGCAACCAACGATTCTCAAGCAGTTCTTTGAGGGGCACCGCCGCAAGGCGTTCCTCGTCCAGTGGATTCAACACTGCAACCGGGCTGGCGTCTCAACGATCAAACTCGACATGCGGCTTCCGTTGCTCAACCAATCGCTCATCGGGATGAACGATGAGATCGGAGAACCGTTCAGCCTCATGGCGAAGGATGGTTCCAAGACGGAGCGATCGGCGATTAATGTCGAGATCGAAGGCATGACGCTGGACATCTTCTCCACCGACACGAGCAAGGACCACTGGGTATCGACAACCGGCGCCAAGCTCATGAAGCTGTATCTGGCAACGGTGGGAGAAGGCGAGAAGAAGGAAGTCAACCTGCATTTGGCGATCTATGTCCCGTTCACCAAAGAGATGATGGAATGGGCAGCGATCCACTTGCACAAGGACTTCTACATCGAAACAGTCTACTCGAACTCGGAATCGAAACTGGCCTTTGCAACCGCCGATGAGACGGAACTGGTGGACGACGACACGGAAGACTCTGAGAGTCCTGATGAGGGCGAGGATGAGCCGGAGCTTGACCCGGACGCCGAGCAGGACATTCCATTCGAGACGGAGCCGGTCGCGGGTTCAGGACCCCGAGAACTGAAAGCTTACCGCCTGAATCACAACACGGATTGAAGGGAAAGACATGTCGAACGCAGTTCGGTTATACAAGCCCGATGGCACCAGCGCTGGAGTTTTCATGTGCTCTGTTTGTCGCACGGTACACGCGACGGAGGATCAGGCCAACTGGTGCCACGGTGAGCGTCTATGCGCTTGCGGGAAGAAGATTCAGCAGGGGTATTTCCAGCGCAAGTGCGAGGAGTGCCAGTGGAAGGAATGGCGCGAAAAAGAAGCGGTGAAGGAGGCCGAACGCTTCGAGAAAGCAACTAAGATCAAGGCTTCCGATTACGCCGGTGAGCACGTCTTCTGCGGCGATCGGTATTACGATTCCGTCGAGGATGCTGTTGACCAGTTTCTTGAAGGCCAGGAACCGGAATACGTGTGGGCGTGTCAAGATTCGCATCTACCAAATGTTGACCTTGAGGATGTGACCTGCAACCTTTTGGACAACATGTGGGACGATGCCGACACTTCTGACCTGAACGGAATCGAAGAGCTCGAAGCGGCGCTGAAAGCCTTCAATGAAGCCAACGAATCAGTCCAGATGTGGGAGGTGGACTACTCGACGGCTATCTTGGTTCAGGACTAAAACGAACCAAGATCGTCACTCTTGACAGACTTCAGTCTGATTTTTCTTGACTCCCGAACTGGCGCGAATTACCTTTAATAAGTCCCGCGCGCCAGCAACGGACCTCACCCAGAGGGTTGCTCCTCTGGTCAGGGGGCGGTAGTCCTTCACTGCCGCCCCCGACCCCTTGAAGGAGGGAACAGGATGCCATTTCCGCAAGATTTTGACTCCCTAAAAGCAGCAGGATACCGCTTTGATAACCATGCGCGGTGCCGTGGATGCAATGCTGAGGTCGAGTGGTGGTTCACGCCAAAGGGAAAGAAGATGCCTTTCAATCTCATGGAAAAAGGTTCGAGTCTCGCTGTTGCTCACTTCGTTACGTGTCCTGACCGCGACGAATTCAGGAGGGGCTAGTGACAGACTCCGAGCAAGAGAGAGCGTGCTACCTCGCTTACCCTCGCCATGTTGCCCCCGCCGCTGCTATCAAAGCCATTCGCAAGGCAGTTGACCGGCTGCGCAGAGGGTGCGACGAGTATGTCGCCATGGACTCCGAGACGGCTAGGCGGTTCCTCTGGAAGAAAGCAACCGAGTACGCCAGGTCGCCAGCGGGACAAAAGCCGCCAGGACACGAAGACTACCGCCCTCACCCCGCAACCTGGTTCAACCAAGAACGCTATTTTGATGATCCTGCCGAGTGGCAGAAACCGAACGGAGCAAGCAATGGAAAGCAGACTGGTAAGAAAGCAGACCGGACAGTTGATGCAGTCAGAGCCGCTGTCTCCCAAGCAGCAGATCATAGTGGCGCTCGGGACGCTCGCGTTGATGAGGGGAGGCGAGTACAGCCAACCGACACTGACAGCCTTTTCGGAAGGACTATTGACGGAACCATTTGAGGATGTGATTGCAACCATCCAAAAGATTGCAGAGAGCCCGCGGCGTGACCGGGAAACGGCGTGTCCTGACTTCGGTACGCTTCTGGTGGCCATCCGGTCCATTCGGCACCCACAAAGGCATCTGAGGGGCATTGTGGCGAAACTGGCGCGCATCTTTGGCGTGACAGCCGATGAGGAGTTGCTCTCGCTCTACGAGGAGCGGGTAGGACATCGGACAGATCAGGACATGGACACGGCTTATCGAGTCCTGAGCCAGGATGAAACGCTGAAGAAAATGCCCACGCCGGCGCAGTTCTTGGCCGCGTGCGGGGTTCCGAAGATCTACCGGGATGGGACGAGGCCAGAGTGACGAGTCCTGCTGCGTATTACAACGAGTTTGATCCCCAGAAGGCTGCATGGTTGCGTGAACTCATCAAGGCCGGTTTGATTGCGCCGGGCGACGTGGACGAAAGGAGCATCAAAGATGTCAGACCAGCCGACGTTATGGGATATACCCAGTGCCATTTCTTTGCAGGAATCGGCGTCTGGAGCTACGCGCTCAGACTCGCGGGATGGCCTGACGACCGCGCAGTCTGGACCGGAAGTTGTCCCTGCCCTTCCTTCTCAGTTGCGGGCAAAGGAGAGGGGTTTGACGACCCTCGTCATCTCTGGCCGGTATGGTTCAATCTCATCCGCGAGTGCGGCCCTGGAACAGTCTTTGGTGAACAGGCTGATGGAGCGATTGGACACGGCTGGCTCGACCTTGTTTCAACAGACATGGAAGCGGAGGAGTACGCCTTTGCGGCGGCGGTACTGGGTGCTTGTGGCGTCGGAGCGCCGCACAGAAGATACCGTCTATTCTTCTGTGCCGACTCCCAATCTAGGCGATTGGAACAACTCAAGATTGCCGCCGGAGAAATGCCAAGCCTACTCGCAGAAGCGTATAGAGCGGGTGAATGCTTGCAGCCAACTGGTAGATGTGGCTCAAGCGTTGTCGCTGGCAAGTGTTCCGACCCCGACGCAGACCGATGCTTTAAGGAAACCGGGGAGGGATTACACGACGCACAACATCACACTCAATCATGCGGAGATTCTCTCGTCTGTCCCGAGTCCTTGCACCCCCAACGGTGGCCGGTCCTGCTCGACGGAAAGGATGGACGCAACGGGACGGATGCAGGACGGAACGAAACATACGGCATCGCTGGAGCATGTAGTGAAGTTCTCGAACTTGGCGTCGAGATCGACGCCAAGTTCGAGGGATTGGAAGGACAGTTCGGGAATGTCCGAGACTGGCGTGGACCCGGATGGGTCGATCCGATCACGGCTCGATCAATTGCCGAGACAGGCGCAACTCGCGGTTATTGGGGAGATTGCGACTGGTGGATTGGCAGGGACGGAAAGTGCCGGCCAATTGGACCCGGAGTACAGCCGCTGGCTCATGGGGTTGCCGCCCGAGTGGTCAAGTTGCGCGGTTACGGCGATGCAATCGTATCGGAAACAGCCAAAGCCTTCATCGAAGCGTACCTCGACACCGAAAGGCAGTAAGTGAAAGCGGACCTCCAGATAGACGGGCTACCGGCCAACATCGACGCAGAGAAGACCATCCTCGGGGCGATCCTGCTTGACAATGCTGCCCACGCCGAATGCGCAGAGAAGCTGACGGCAGACGATTTCTCGCTCGACTCGCACCAGCGCATCTTCCTGCGCATGACTGAGTTGATAAACGAGCAGCGCGCCGTGGACATTGTCACCCTATCCAATGAGCTGGCCCGCTACAAAGAGATTGAGGCGATTGGCGGAGTGGCCTACTTGGCGAGTTTGACTGAGGGTTTGCCGCGCCGGCCGGTCATCGAAGAGTACATCCGCATCGTCAAAGACAAGAGCCTGTTGCGGAGACTGATGGTCTTTTCCTCTCAGGCAATGTCACGGGCACAAGATCAGGAGATGCCAGCGCTTGAACTTGCTGGCCGGATGATAAAGCAGATCGAGAAGATTGCCGAACCTCAACAGGACTCGAACAAAGCTCCGATTCAGAGTCACATCGTCGAACTCATGGATAGGGTAGTGCGGGAGTACCAAGAGAAGACGCCGCGGGGCATCCCGACTGGCAACGCATGGCTTGACGCAAAGATGGGAGGCGGATACCGGAAGGGGCGCTACACCATCGTTGCAGCGCGGCCAAAGGTGGGCAAGACAGGTATGGGAGTCCTGTCAACGGCGTACAACTGCATCAACGGCACAGCCCGCGTCGTCTGGTTCTCGCTGGAGATGGACCACGAAGAGGTCGAGTTGAACCTGGTCCCTCACGTTGTATATCTTCCGAACATTGTCGTGGTCAAGCCAGAACTCAGGACTCCAGAACAGCAAGCGCTCGTGATGCAAGGGCTTTACGCCATCGGCGAATGGCCGCTTACGATCTATGACGGTGACATGGACTGTGACCATATATGCTGGGCCATCGACCGGGAGGCACGCAAGGATGGCGACGTGCTGTTTGTCCTGGACCACTTCGGACTGATAGCCGGCGGCGATCGGGACATCCGAAAGCGCTACGTCGAGAACTCGGAGCGGTTGCGCAAGAAGATCAAGCAGCACAAGAACGCAGCACTGCTCAACCTCTTCCAACTTGGGGAAGTGCCGAGAGAGTTTGCTGACAAGCGGCCGCAGCCGGGCGACATCAGCGAGAGCAAGAAGCCGCTTCAGGACTGCTTTGCGATGGTCCTCTTGCATCGGTATCAGGACAAAGAAACGCTGAAGATGACGCGAAAGGCAAACATCAATTTAGCACTCATCCGTGGCGGCGGTTCACCTGGAAATGTAGACGGAGAGTTTAATCCGCGCAAACTTTGCTTTGAGGCTGAAGCGGAAATTGACTATGAAGGAAACGATTACTATGCGTGAGCGTCCTGATGTTGATTTGAACCTCATCCAGCGGCAGTTGACCGCCATAACCAGCTATCTGAAAGAGAACGTATGGAAAACCAACCCAAGCGCACCTATCCCTACGGACGGACTCGACAGCACACTGTCTGCCAACCATTCACCCAACTTGGACTCGCCGAACGAGTCGCCAACCTCACAGAATCAATGACCGGAGACGACTGCGAAGTTGTTTCGCGCGGGCCAAGTTGGCATCTGGTTATGCGCAGGACTCCAGAAGGAAAGATGGTGAGAGCATGATCCCCCGAAGGACTCCACTGAAGCGCTACACGCCAGTACGCAAGAAGCGGCCAGGAGTGCGGAAGGGGCAACCGACCAATGCAGAGAAGGAAACCGAGCGTGACAGGGTTTATGAACGATGCGGCGGCCAGTGCGAGTTACGAGACGAAGAGGGAAAGCCTCTACATCCAAAGCACATCTTCGGGGTCCTGCCAAGCAATGGAAGCATCTTTGAACGCTGGCACCTTGTCCACCTCCACGGGAAACGCCGATTCGGTTGGACGGAAGCGGTCGGCAACACGCTCCTCGGAGGCTGCTATTGGTGCCATATCGCAGCCAGTCACCAGCAAGGAAAGAAGATAAAGGAGGTTCGATGATCTACTTAGCAAGTCCGTACAGCCATCCGGACAGGACCGTGGAAGCTCTACGCTTTGGCGAGGTGTGCCGCATTGCTGGAGTCCTGATGGCGCGAGGGTTGGTTGTCTTCAGCCCCATTGCCCACACTCATCCCATAGCCGAGCGCTGCGAACTTCCGAGAGGTTGGGACTACTGGCAGCACTTCGACGAGGAGTTCATCTGCGTCTCAGAGAAGGTTGTCGTCGCCATGATGCCGGGATGGGAGCAGTCTAAAGGGGTTCAAGCTGAGATCGTCATCGCGAAAGACAAGGGCATTCCGGTCGAATATCTGGACCCAAATAAACTTTGATAATCGACAACCGTTTGCTTTATAATCACCACACACCGAAAGGAAAGATCATGAACTATGAAGAGTTTTTGAAGGCGAAAGTTCTCACGATTCCCGACACCGGATTTACCGTAGAGGATGACGAGATCAATGCAATTCTCAAGCCCCACCAGCGAGCTATCGTCAAGTGGGCTGTCAAGCGCGGCCGGGCAGCCATCTTCGCAGCTTTCGGCCTTGGTAAGACTGTTTGCCAGTTGGAGATTCTGCGCTTGGTGTGCGCAAAGGTCGGCGGTCGAGGCCTCATCGTCTGCCCGCTCGGGGTACGCTTCGAGTTTATGAAGGACGCTGCCATGCTCGGCATCGGGGCGAAGTTCGTTCGCTCACTTGAAGAATGCGGAGCAACAGGCATCTATATCACCAACTATGAGACCGTGCGAGACGGGAAGTTGGACCCGCGTCAATTCAGCGCCGTATCTCTGGACGAGGCCGCAGTTCTTCGGGGATTCGGCGGAACTGCCACCTTCAGAAAACTGATGGGGTTGTTTGAGAGCAGCGGCATCTATCGCTTTGTGGCGACGGCGACTCCTTCCCCAAACGACTACATCGAGTTGCTCGCCTATGCCGCATTCCTCGACGTGATGGACATTTCCGCCGCGAAGACCCGCTGGTTCAAGCGAGACAGTGAGCACGCCGATGAACTTACGTTGGTTGCCAGCCGTGAGCATGAATTCTGGCTGTGGTGTGCGTCCTGGGCAGTATTCCTCCAGACTCCCTCTGATCTTGGGTTTGACGATGCTGGCTACGCTCTCCCCCCAATGACGGTGCGCTGGCACGAGATTCCCTCCGATCATTCTGACGCCGGCCAGGAGCCGAACGGACAAGGACGGCTCTTAAGCAACTCGGCTATCGGCGTAACATGTGCAGCCCGCGAAAAACGCAACAGCCTTACGCGCCGCGTAGAGAAGATTCGGGAGATCATCGAGAAGACAGACAAGACGCTCTATGGATACGATCAATTCATCATCTGGTGCGAATTGAATGATGAGCAACGCGCCGTCGATGAACTCGTTAAGTCGATGGGCTCTACCTGCTCCTCTCTCTATGGAAATCAGGACATTGACGAACGCGAAAAACTGATGAAGAACTGGAGAGATGGCGATACGCAAGCGTTCATTTCCAAGCCTTCGATGTATGGGGCCGGGTGCAATCTTCAACAGGCACGCCATGCCATCTTCCCTGGAGTCGGGTACAAGTTCTATGCCTTCATTCAGGCATGTCACCGCATTCACCGTTTCTTGCAAGAGCGCGACGTAATCATCGACATCATCTATACCGAAGCTGAGCGGGAGATTCGTCGCTCCCTTGAAAAGAAGTGGGAGCAGCACAACGAGATGATTGCCAACATGACGGCGATCATCCGCAAGTACGGACTCGGGTCTGCTGCTCTTGCTGAAGCATCGACGCGGAAGATGAACGTCGAACGGGTGGAAGTTTCAGGGGAGAACTGGAAAATCGTCAATAATGACTGCGTTCCCGAAACAGCATCGATGCTAGATAGCAGTGTCGATCTGATCTTGACCAGCATCCCGTTCTCTACTCAGTACGAGTACAGCCCATCGTTCCGCGATTTCGGGCACTCTGAGGACAATGACCACTTCTGGGCACAGATGGACTTTTTGATTCCTGAACTTTTTCGCGTTCTGTCACCCGGCCGCGTCGCCGCAATTCACGTCAAGGACCGCATCACGCCCAGCGGGATGACAGGCATGGGATTTCAGACCGTCTATCGTTTCTCCGATGCCTGCGCACATGCTTTCGAGAAACACGGATTCGGTTTTCTTGCCCGCAAGACCATCGTGACCGATGTTGTGCGCGAGAACAATCAAACCTATCGCCTGGGATGGACAGAGCAATGCAAAGACGGAAGCCGCATGGGCGCGGGGATGCCAGAGTATCTCCTGATATTCCGCAAGCCTCCTACTGACACGAGCAATGGGTACGCCGACAAGCCTGTGGTGAAGAGCAAGAAGAGCTATTCGCGCTCACGTTGGCAGATTGACGCTCACGGTTTTATGCGGTCAAACGGAAACCGTTCAATCACGCCGCAGGACTTTGAAGGGATACCGCATGATCGAATCTTCAAATTGTTTCGTCAGGACTCCATGCGCCAGGTCTACGACTATTTCGCGCACGTCGGACTGAGCGAGAGTCTGGAGCAATGCAAGGAATGCGGTCACATCCACATCGGAGACCGGAAGTGCGGACAATGCCCATGCAAGATTGCTGGGAGCCGCTTGCCGGCGACGTTCATGCTTCTGCAGCCGCAGAGTTGGAGTCCTGATGTCTGGACCGATATTGCGCGGATGCGGACGCTCAACATGCAGCAGCAGGCCACCGGGCACGACCAGCATCTTTGCCCGATGCAAGAGGACATTGCAAAGCGGGCAATTGAGCAGTTCTCAATGCCGGGAGAAACGGTATTCGACCCGTTCGTTGGAATCGGCACCGTGGCCATGCACGCGGTCAAGATGGGGCGCAAAGGCCTGGGCGTGGAACTGTCTGAGGCATACTTTGCCGATGCGCTGCGGTACATGAAGGCAGCAGAGGTCGGAATGAACACGCCAACGCTCTTTGACTTGCTTGCAGATGATCAGGAAGAAATCAGCAGTTTCAAGATGAACAGCGTCGATGGGCCTGACGAAGAAGAGAACGCCGCATTCCATGCTCTCCCTAATTCCAACTGGTAATCCAACACCCCGCAGGACTCAATCGAGTTTCTGCGGGGTTACGTCTTTCTCCCAATCAAACCGCGCTGGCATCAAAATCCCTTGTTCTGTCCCGCCCTCGTGCTTTGTGAACGTGATGATTCGTCCCTTGCTGCCCGGCTTCAACTGCCCATAAGCTCCCAGCAGATTCCCGGTGATGATCTTGGCGCGCTGCCGAGTGTCGCTTAGATAGTCCTGAAACAGTTCAGCAATATCCGCATTGCGTCCAAGGTTCGACAGCGTGATCTTCTTGATCTGCGAGCCAGGTACGCGCACCTCGCGCAAAGGCCCGTTGACCGCAATGTAGAACTTCAGCGAGCTGGGCGCGTAGGGGTTTCCGCTCACCTTCTTGCGGCTGCGAATGTCGTAGATGATGCCATTATAGGTGTCGCCGTTGATTTCGATTCTGAGTCCTGTCCCCATTCGGAAGTCGTTCAGGATCGTCCGCGACCATTCCCTTATTTTCTGCGCCCGGTCAAATATATGTGGGGCTTCCACGCCCTCAATGTACGGCTTGAATAAGCCTTCAAGGTGCGCGCTCAAGGTCCGCGCATGGTACGTGTCCCGCTGCCACGGCTCGTACTTCATGAGATCAGGACCATAAGTCTGTGCAATCAGATCTTCTACCTCTTCAGGAGTGTAGGACTTGCCTTGACGCTTGATTGAGTAGGTACCGAAGATGGCGTCTTCCCCGAATGGCGATGAGGGGTCAGACCCTACATAAATGACATGGCTGGTCTTCTGCTCTGCATCGAAGTCGTAAGTTTTGGGTTCAAGGTCGTTCTGCCCGGTTTCGTCGAGGTATGCGATATAGTCCGTGTAGCTCTCGGTGATCGTCTCCATGAACTCGCGCTGCTCTTTGACAGGCAAGAGTGCGGAGCGTCCTGTTGCCGTGCGTGCCAGGTCCTCCTCTGGGGTTCCGCCCTCCTCTTCCGACTTGTCCATCGTCAGACCCATGAGCCGCGCAATCTGCTCGTTCTCGTGCAGCCATTCCGCCACGATCTTGTCTCCGTACTTGTTCATCATGTCCGGCGCTTCAATCGACATGGCCGACCGGGTATTGCTCGACGTATTGGCGTTCAGGCTCTTCAGTTTCTTGGCAAGGCTGATGGCTGGGCGAATCTCTGCGGGGATGGCCAGGGAGAGCATCGTGTACCGCGGAAGGACCATCTGGCCGGTCCTGTTGCTGCGTCCCAAAATCTGCATGAACACGTTGACGTCGCCGGCCGGTTGCGCGACGATCATGTGCCGCTGTTGCTGGTCTTTGAACTTATCGGAAGCGTGAAGGCTGATTCCCGTCGAGCCTGCCTGATTCAGGATGAGGCAATCGACACCGCCATTGTTGAACAGGCTCCCCGTCTGAACGCGGTCCTTGCGCTCGCTGGCCGGGACCGAAGACAAGACCGGGACGGGACCCGCGTAGTTGATTCGGTAGGAGCGGCCGGTAATCTCTGCCACGGTAAAGCCAGCTTGCGTGATGCGAGTCCTTATCCAATCGATCGGCGACACCGGAAGCGTCACGGCAAGGTTATCAAGCAGCCTCTCAGCTTCCCGGTACTTCGCTTCTGTCTCGACGTACAGCCGATGGCGCGGGAACTCTTGACGGTCATTGCCCATCGGCGTCTTTACGGTGTAGTGAAGAGTCCTGTCGAGTGCCCGTCTGAGGATGGTGGACCACGAAAGCTTATCAAGCAATTCGCCCTCTGTCAGGTTCTCAGCGCTCACGTAGCTATCGAGGAATGCTCCCATCGTGCTCTCAAGGGCGACAATCGGCTTTTCCCCGCGTCCGAGCGCTTCGATGGCGCAATCCGCCGCGGCGTCCGACTTCAAGGCCAGGAGGAACTGCTTCACGATGTTGTGGACGATGGCGCTGAACTTGTGATGGTAGATCTTGATGCTCCGCTTCTTGTACTGGAGGCGCAATGTCTCGAAATCCTCTTGGTGGTAGGCCATGTCCGCTTTGAAGATGGCGCGCAAGACTTCCGTCACATCGTCGCAAATCTGCTCTTGATAAAGCTGATTCCGGTCGTCAATGAAGTTCAGTATGCTGATGCCTTCAAAGGAGCGCTCCCGCCGCACAAGCTGGCCGGTCTGGGCAAGCTGATGGCTCACGACGGTCTGTAGGGGTGGACCGCCGGCTCGGATGGCGTCAGAGACGCGCTGGTTGTCGGGAATGGCAATCGAAATGTCTGTCTTAGTGGCGTAGAGCGTCATGTTGTCTGGCCTCTTTGCCCATGTTGCCGACAGGAACATCACGCCGTGCGCCGCGGGCAGCACCTCTTGGAAGAACGCTCCTGTGTTTGAGTCGTAGCCACCGGCGTTGTGGGACTCGTCAAGGATAAAGACAGCTTTCCGCGCCAACTTCGCAAGGGCCTCCTGTTGGATATTGATCGTGTTGATCTGCGAGTACGTCAGGTAGACGGCATTGCGCGCGCGCGGCAGTTCTCCGGACTCGGATATGCGGGTCAGGACCCCCTTCATGCTGCTCTTGTTGGAGAAGATTTTGCGTCCTGTTGTCTGTTCGGTTATCGACGCCCCGGCATTGAAGAGCAGCGGCCAGACGCTCGGACCGAAGCCGATGTCGTCAAGGTCGCGCTGAAAGTCAGTAAAAAGCGTGTCTGAATAGGTGACGAAGATCGGCAAAAGGCCGTGGAGGATCGTCCACCGGCATACGGCCGCCGCTACCCTTCCCTTTCCAACGCCGGTTTGATCGGAATTTATTAAGGCCTTTTGTTTCCTGATCTGCCAGATGGCCAGGGCAATCGAATCGACCTGGAGGCCCATGAAGTAGCTCTGCATCTCCTTGACGGAGGGATACTCCATCTCGCGGGCCACGAACTCATCCAAGTCGCCAACTTCTGACCGGACGCGCTCCATAGCCTCCCGCATCGGCTCTTTCATCGACCGCGGGCACATCACCGCTTCGTCCTGTAGGCTGGAAAGTGAGGTGTACACCTCTTGATAAGCGTTCAGATTCTCGACAGGACGCTGAATCCGAGTCCTGCGGTTGAGTAGCAATAGGCGGGTTGATAAGTCGATCATCCTTGCATTATAAACCGTTTTTTGATCCACTTTAGGATATTTATCAAATAAAGAGGCCAGCCCCGAAAGACTGACCTCTTTATGCTCTGGCTACTCCGATCCTCCTGTTGTTGAATTTGACTCCTAAACTCATCTCAAAAGATAACCGCCGACTTGGGCTCCGAAGAGAATGTCGCTCTTCAAGACGCACGGAAGGGTTGGGTGCAGTGTGCATTGGGCCAACTTCTGCTCAAGTTGCACCGCAGTGGTCGTGAACTGCGCCCCGTTGGCTAGCATGATAGTTACGTTCGGACTGGCCATAATGCCATTGGCAGTTTTGATGGCTGTGTCCAAGTCGTCTCCTGTGGCCGTGTAGCTGGATATGAGGGGCTGCAATTGCGCCATGAGGTCGTTGGCCGTCCGAGCGTCTACCGTGAGCGTCTGAATGGCCCCGGTGGCCGCTGTGAGCGTGCCAGTGGCGGCGTGCGCGGTTCCTGCGAGTGAATCTGCTGTGCTGGAGAGATGAACCGCCGCCGTACCGAACTGATCCATTGCCGCAGTAACGTGCGGAGCCGTGTTGCGCTCTATCAACTGAGTGCGCACGATAGCATCTCCGGCGTCAATTGCCGTCTTGTTGATCTGCGCCAGAGTACCGCAAGCGTCGGGTCCTGATGCTCCTTTGCATGGCCGGTTGATATGGTCAAGCACTGCGTCTGTCTTGCCAGCGGTCGGCGCGGCGGCTCCCCACCGGTCCACAGCGATGATGAGGTGCCTAGTGAAGCCGCACGCGCCCCAAACAGAAAGCGCCGCGAGAGTGATGGCTCCCGCGGCGATTGCGACTTTGATGGTAGTGTTCATGTCAGGCCGTGGCGGCCGGAGTTCCATCAGTCGGCAACGCTCCAAGCAGCGCTTGGATTTCCTTCAGCACCAACTGAATATTGGCTTGAGTTGTCGAATTCTTAAAGCCACCCAAAGAAAGCAGATCGGTCAGGTCGGATTCGATACCGGCAATCACGGCTGTGAGCGTCGGTGTGGCACCAATGGCAGTGATGAGCCCTTGGGCGGCTACGAGTTTCTGCTCAACGGTATTCAGCAGATTGGTTACTGCGGAACCCGCCGCCGCGCCCGACTCGATAGTGAATGCTGTTTCGATCAGCGGAGCAACGAATTGGAGGACAGTCGAAGCGACAGCGGCCACACTGGGTGCTTTGCTCCAGAGATTCGCAAGTTCCTTCTCGAACTTGCTGGCGAAGGATTCGACATCCTTGATGATAGTGCTGAAAATGCTCATGGTGTCTTGCGCCTCCTTGGCGCTACTTGGAAGCGTCACCGGGAAAGGTGGCGCCAGGGTTGTTGATTGTGGCGTTGGGTCCTGTGGAGTTGCTGGTTGCACTTGCGTGACCGGCAAAGGCTCCGAGGGCTCCGCTGACAAGGTTGGAGGCAATGGCAAGCACTGCGAGGACGATGTTTGCCGGAGATGGAGCAAAGAGGCAAGCCAGTGCAAGAATAACCCCCAGAACTGCGAGTAGAACTGCCCAGAATGGCTCGGGAATCTTCATAGCGTTCCCTTCCCGCTGCAAACGCAGCACTTCAAATGCTCTTTCAATGACTCTCGATGCCCGACCTCGACCCATCCGGAGCCATCGCATAGAGAGCATACACGCCGCGAAAACAGACTTTTAATAAACTGAATCATCTTGAAATCAGGATACACCAGATGTGGATTGCTTCACGGCAGAATCGTAGGCTTTCTGCAAATCGGAGCAATAGCGGATGACTCCCGCCGGCGGGTTGGCTGTCTTGTGGCCGAGATTCCAAATCTGACCGATCTCAGTCAAGTTCTTGGGCTCGAAGTGCGCCACGTAGGAATTGAAGTGGCTCACAAATGAACGTGCGCAGTCGTCAAGGCTGGTTTCGAGTTCGGCAGGAGTAAAGCCTGGGCAGTTGATCAGCATGGTCTGCCATGGGCCAAAGCTGGAGGCCCCATCGCGGCTGTATTGCGCCACGAGCGCACGCTGATCAGGACTCGAAGCCCATACTGAACCACCTACGTCGTATGCGGGTTCATGCCGCGGCCCGCAGTCATGGCCAGTGCTGCTCTCGTTTGAAGCTAGCGCGGCCATGACGCGTTCACCGTCGAGTTCTGTCGGGACTTTCAAGAGCGGCCCATACTTTGCACACGCGGCCAGGACGTCTATCTTTGGAAAACTGTTCATGTTACCTCATAAATCATCGGGTTGCGGAAGATCGTGGCCGTGATCCATTTCATCTCCGAAACATCAGCGTAATTCCGGCGCCGATCAAGGTTCCGATGAGCGTGAATGCTGATGCGATGCCAGACAGATAAACCTTCCACGACTCCAGCCGGGTGACTCTTTTCCCAAGCTCAGGGAGGTCTTTGGTCCTGTCAACGAGTAGCGCCAGGGTCGTCGTCATCTCTTTGAGCGTGATACTGTGCTCTTCAAGGAGTCTTGTCTGCGAGTTCTCCCGCTCTTTGGCGAGTGCGTCGCGCTCTTTAGTCAAGCGCTCAATGTCCTTTTGGAGTGCATTCACCCCGTCGAATTGACTTACGTTCGTCCTGCGCTCAGCCATTGATTCCCCGCTCTCAGAGATCCGTTTAGTAGCCGTCTACGCTCCACCAGACCCCATTACCGCCCGTGGAAGATACCCAGTCATACATCGTGGTGGTTGAGATTCCAGTGCATCCATGAGATGCGTTGATGACCGCCGCATGTTGGACGCTAGAACCAGTAGAAAAGTCGTCGGCCATCCCGGAAGGAACGATTGAAGCTAAAGTTGTGAATGACTTCGGGAATGTAATTGCGTTGCAGCTTGTAGTCTCTCCGCTCAAATGCCCCCACTGATGTATGTGCCCAGTGGGATCTTGTGTCCAGCATCCCGCCGAATTGCAAGCCCCAAGGCTCGAAGTCCATCCGTTCGTAACTGTTCCGCCCGTCACTGCGGACACTCGGCCCTGCGCATCGGTAGTCACTGAAACGGGGTAGCTGTAGGTTCCAGGAGTTCCTGTCGATGGGAGCCCCACATTCGTCTTTCCGATGCCGTTTGTAGCGGCTATAGTGCTGTCGAAGTTCAGGACCGGCTGCTGAGTGAGTGGGGTGCCAGCCGCTTGGATGGTCTGGTAGTAGACGGTTGCCGGCGTGGGAAGCGCATTGCACAGAGCATTGCCGTTGGCTGCGATACCGTAGGAAAAGTACGAGGCTGGATTGCAGGCTGTCGGAGTGGCTGCCAATGCGCTGGCCGTACTTGCATTGCCAACAAAACCGAATGCGTCAGTGAGCGCCCCGGTCATTGTTCCGCCCTTTGACCAGTCGTCCACCAAAGCAACGTCATTGACAAAGAATGTCCCGTAGGATGAGGAAATCAGGACTCCGTAATGCCCAACTGCGGCACAGAAGAAGTAGTTTCCGCCAGCATCAGATGTAAACGGATTTGTTGGGGTTGCTGTGCTGAGCGCTGTAGACGTGTATATGCTGACCTTGTTCGCCACGCAATTTGATGCGGTCGAACCCGGTGTGCATAGCGCAATGGTGGCGTATGGAATCGGCGCGATAACTCCGTTTGAGATGGTCTGTGCGACATTGTTCAGACAAACTCCTATTGGAGCCTGAGCGATGGCGAAGGCCGCGCATAGCCAGAGAGCGGTGAGTGCGATGATGCGCTTTACTGATCGATTCACAGGGCCTCCGGAGACTTCACCAACTGCGGGCCAGCCACTACGGCCTCTTGCGGTTTCGAGTCCTGATTCGGTGCCTGTTGCTCAATGCGCCCGACGATCTGCGTCGAGATGATCTTTCGGCACTCCGGATTCCCGCAGAAGATGATGGCGCCGATCATGCCGCCAGGAAATATCTGGTTCATGATCGAGAGCCGGGCCGGATCGTCTGCGCAATACGGGCAGGCTGGCAGCATAACAGGAGTCACAATAGCGGTTTCGTTCGGTTCGTAGGGCGTTTCCATAGTGTTTCCTCCAAAGCGATTGTAACGCACCGTCAATAGCGGTAGAAGGCCAGATGCGTGGCCGTGGGCGGTGGCGCAATGGTGTAGGTGATCGTTGCGCCGCTCAATGTGAAGTCAACGCCGCCCGGCTTCAAGACTTGCCATCCACGGTATAGGCGAAGGCTGGCAGCCGGGTTCGGAGCTTGTGGGAGCGTAAAGACCTTGTTGGTCCCGTTCAATGTTCCGGTTGGGGTAATCCAGTCGGCAAAGTTTGGCGCCGTCCCGCTTCCGGCATAGGTTCCCCACGCCAGGAATGACGCGCTTCCGATCGGCACCGACGGGATGATGGTGTTCCCGTCGAGGATGTAGTAATCTTTGCTGCCCTCCGCAAACACTGAATCGAGCAGACACCGCGCTGGCTTGAAAAAGTTGATGATTGTGGACATGTAGTCGAGTTGCGCTGGGGACGCCCCCATGCTTTGAAACATCCCGTTACGGTAGAGTTCAATGGATATCGGAGCATGGGGGAGTACCAGATTCGACCCTGAGACGGTGGGTACAACGGCGTCGAAGTAGAGCGGAGTCCCGTCCGTGGCCTTGCGCAACAGGACGCATAAAGAAGAGTTCATCGCAGGAGAGAAGGTTGTAGTGAGTCCTATTCCCGACACGGTGTAATTGGTGGATGGCAGGAGAATGCCGTTGTAGAAGACGCGCAGAGAGTTTCCTACCGGAACAGCGGGAAGGTTGAAAGACCGATTGACGCCGTTTATAACTCCTATCGGCGCTTGTCCTGATCCGTTCACCCCCACGCGGAAGACGGCCCATCCTTGATTGGGCGGATAAGCAGATCCCCCCCACGACGCCTGCCCCTCATAGCAGGTCGCAGTGAATCCACACAGTGCGAGAGCTTGGACTATTGCGCCCGGTGTGCCCATGATCTTGTGAAGTGGCAATGCGTTTTGAATGATAGCCTGCGGCGTGGCGCCCAAAGTCTGCATCGGGACGCTGGGAACCATCATGTCGAGTTCCCATATCAAGTAGGGCAAGATGGATGCCGGGAGATTGTTTCCTAGAGTCCTGAGGAGTAAAGGCGTAAGGTCAAGAGACTCAAGGCGCGCAGAAATTTGCATGTGCGCCTGGGTCCGGAGGTCATTGATCGATGATGCGGGCCTGAGATTGTTTGCCATGTTGCTCGGGCCCTCCTATGGCCTTTTCGTGCTTAATTCACCACGCCCGCGAGGGCACTTGCTTGTCTACTCCCAGTACGAGCCGTTGATGTAGATGTTGCCAGTGAGCGCCGTCCATCCTGGAATGTACAAATTTGGGGGTGACGACAAGCAACCTACATTTGTAAAGGTTCCAAGCGAAGAGCTTGCCGCGGTGCACATTACATTACTAGCCGCCGCTGGGGTGCTAGGAAGCGATGTCAGATAACTATTTACTCCAGTGGATGTGCCTGTGGCCAAGGTGATAAGAACCGTGAAGAACACGAGGTGGTTTCCAGAAGAATCACTTGTCCTTTTGTAAACCCCCGTAAGCACGGGTGATGATCCAGTGTAAGTGATGCCGCCATAGCCAGGAGACCACGTTCCGCCCGTCTCGACCATATGCGTATCCGCGTATGCCGTTGTGGACACTTTGGTGCTGTTGTCATTCGCGCTCTGCGTCGTCGCGGTTGTAGCGGTGGGTAGCGCTGTGCAGTTCGCCTCCAAGAAACTCGTGTTAGATGTGCAGACTAGCCCGTTTGCCGCGGATGTGTTGGGACTCGTGGGGAGATAACTTCCGCCCCCAGTCGGTGCATCACCAGCTACTACTGACACTGTAGGCATGGCTGTTGTCACTGCGGTAAGCTGCCCGGCTGCATTGTAGGTGACAACCGGGATAGAGGTCGCGCTGCCAATCGGTCCCGCCGCAGTTATCACTCCACCCGTTGGTACCGTGCTTGACGTTGTCCCAGTGGGTATCTGCGCAATGGGTATCGTGCCGCTGTTGATCTCAGAACCAGCGATGCTCTTATTGGTGAGCGTCTGAGTCTGCGTAAGCTCCACAACCGTGTCAGTCGCTGCTGGGAATGTAGGCGTCGCCGTGCCTGTCGTGGTGAGGTTGAGGGTATACGCTCCGGTGGTTTGAAGCGTCGATCCTTGAGCCAAAGTAAGCGTTGCGCTCGTAGCAGGGGCGGTTACCGCAACCTTGTTGACGCTCGTGGCCGTAGCCACTCCGAGGGTTGGAGTCGTGAACGATGGCGATGCGAGAGGCGCGAGAGATGACAGGAGAGTACCGCTGTCGGCAATCTGGCCGCCTGTTCCGCTTGCGGTCATTACATCGCCGCTGACTGATGTAGTCGGGCCTGTCGTGATACCGGCTCCAGCCCCTGCCAGCGCCTTGCTGCTCGTAATCGCTCCCGCGCTCCCTGCGATTGCGGCTCCTCCAGCGCTCATTCCTGAGATAGCCGATGTCGTCGTGGAGTTTGCGGCTGCGCTCACGGATAAAGTGTTTGCATCTACAGCCGTTGGAGCTATGGCGGAGCCACTGGGTTGCCAGACAGGGATAAACGTGTGGCCGCTAGTTGTGGGACTGGCGATAAACGTAGTCGTAGACGCTGCGCTCTGATATGGAAGACTCCCCACAGCGCCGCCCGCTAAATTAGCCGTAGAAGTAGCGGTGCCACATGGAGAGCCTGTATTTGCGAATGTCCCCGTACTGTCAATTTGGAGACAGTTATACCCCGATGATGCTTTTAGAGAATTGATATTTATGCTGCCCCCTATAAACGTCGCTCCCCCTGACGGCTGGATGAAAAGGGTGCTTACCGCCCCTCCTCCCGCAGACGAGTATGCCTGGAGCCCGTTAACAGAAAGCATATTAGAGGCAACTGTGGGATAAGTTGCGGGGCTAGCTGACGCTACGAAACTCCCCCCTGCATTCTGCCCTGAGTTACTGAATGAACCAGTACCAGAAAAAGTAATACCTTTATTCGCAGCCAGCGTCAGCCCTTGAGAGTTAAAAGTAGCAATGTTGGTTCCGACAGGGTTTATCGCAATGTTTGTATTGGTTGACTGGAGCGTTAGCGTAGCTGCTCCCGTCGCCAGAATTTCAGCGGCGGTATTGTCAATCATTGAGATCACCCCGTTGGTAATCTGCAAATTTGGATTGGGAGTGAGATGCCCGGCGCTATCCAGAGTCAAAAAACCGCCGCCAGGGAACACGACACCATTAAAAGCGGTTCCAGAAAACGTCGCAGTGCTACCAAATTGTGTGGGGCTGCCGAGATAATTTCCTGTATTGCCTGCATCGTAGATTGAGAATCCCGGGTTGGTCCAGCTATCAATTTGTATGCCATGATGGTTAGCCACGGAACCTGATCCAGACCAATCATAAATATGTACATCATCTAATTCCGTGACTGCTGCGTTGATAACGTTCTGACTATCCATTCCGTAGATCGCACTGGCAGGAGCGTTGATTGTAAGTGACGCCTGAAAAGACAGCGCGTGGTTCATCACTCCGCCGCCGCTGGCGTTGATATTAGATCGCCCATCGTGCGCAGCGTAGCCGCAACTGCCGCCTGTACAAGTGAAGCTACTCTCCGCCTGAATGTCGTCGAAAAAAAGATTGGCTCCACTAACAGTTCTTGACGAGATGATATTCCCGTAAAACGGGGTTGAGCCCTGGCCGACTACGAGCATCGGAGTTATTACACTCGTTGCGGCGGCTTGACCATAGAACGCAGTTGCAGCCGCGACGGTGCCTGAGACGTTGAGGCTGCCATTGATCGTGCCGCCCGTTGTGGAAAGGTTTTGTACCCATCCAGAGGTTGTGCATTTGTACTCGACATTGTTCGTCGTGTCCTGGTAAGACTCGCCCCACTGTGCTCCGTAGGGGTAAACGGTAAAGTTCCCATTCTGTGTGCATGTGATGGTCGGGGCGCCTGCTCCACTCAGGAGATTCCATGCAATCTGGTAAGTCGGGTCGATCTGCGTCTGAGCAAAGCATGTGATAGTTGACAAGATCAGGAAAAGAAAGAGCGCAATTCGTTTCATGCGGAAGTCTCCTTGTAGACTAGCTTGTTGGCTGGTTTTTTGTGCCCATAACGATTGTGAGGTTGATGCCTATGCAGTTCGCCCATTGTCCCGCTGTGAGCAAGAAACTGCCATCCGAAGTTGGAGTGAGTGGTGTGCCGCCGATGTTCGCAGCCAGTGTCAGTTGCATGTCGTAGACGCCCAAGACGCTCAGAGCCGATTGCCACTGACTCAGGACTATATCCTGTTCAATGTTTGCAGCGAGTGTCAGAGCAAGATTCTGAGCAGCCGCAGTGATACCCGCAGCGATGGTTGCGTAGTTCACGTTTGCGTAAAGCGTGATCGCGCCGGTAACCGTGTAGTCAACTTCCGTCACAGCGGAAACGAGCACCGTGTCGCAAAGTGGGCGCACCGTCTGCGCACTGAGGGCTGATTGAACGGCTGAAAGCAGAGTACCGGAGGCGATACCCGCACTGTTTGGGGATGTGGACGGCTGCGTTACTGGTCCTGTCAGGACGTAGACCTGCACCGTGCCCGGCGTTGTCGGCTGCGTCGGGACTTGCACATCGACGATGGCCGAACTCACGTCAAGCGCCAGTGATCGGTACTGGCCCGACGGCCCCGCTGTAGTGAGATTGTTCGGCGCCGCTTGGATGCGCGCGCGGTAGTGGTTGTCTCCATCGGTTGTTCCGGCTGGCTCTCCGTTGCTTCCATTGGCCGTTGTGGCAATGTTTGTGACGCTGGCCACGAGCGGGAATGAACCCAACAGGACGCTCACCTGCCCTGCAATGTAGCCGTTACCGCTGAGGCCCGCCGTGGTGCATTGGACTCCCACCGTGCCCACCGTCTGTCCGGCGGCAATCACAAGATCAGCGACCGTGGAGAAGATGTTGAGACCGTCTTGAGTCCCGATCTGCGTACCAGCGGGGATCGTCGTTGGCGTGAGTTGCGCCGCAGTGAGCGTGAACTGTTCGGTCGTCGTAGCAGGCTGCGCGGGGAGCCTAGTGCAGTCCAGATACTCGCCAAGGTAGTCCAGCATCGGGTATGCGGCGAACGCGAGCAAGTTCTGAAGGCCGCAATACTGAATCGCGTTCCTGTCCAGAATCTCTCGGTAGGCGTAGAGGTTGATAAGCAACTGCTCGACCTGGGCCGGGTAGAGGGTTCTGCGGGTCGCAGTCTCGAAGGCGGTCACCATGCTGTTCAGGACGCTGGTCGGGTCGAGTCCATCCGCGTCATTGACAAACGATGGTGTAGGCAGGTCTACAGGGACCGTCTGAGGGGTGCCGGTGGCCGGCGGGAACGAGTTCGCGGGAACGATCACCGGCATATCAGGACACTCCTCCGACTTTAATAACCGTCGTCTGCGTTAGGTTTCCAAGAACGCTGTTCGCCTGGTTTATCAATCCAAGATTGGGCTGCCAAGTGATCGATACGGCCAACTGCCCGATGTTGGTTGTGCTGGCGACCACATCGACACTCTCAAGGGTGATGCGCGGTTCCCAATCGGCAATGGCCGCAGAAACGGCACCGATGATGGCCGGTATTGCTGCGGTGAGCGGGCGGTCAAGGAACTGTGTCAAGTCGCATCCGAAGGTCGGGCGGAAAGGATCTTCGCCGGGGATGGTACTGAAGATGATCTGCAAGGTCTGGTGAACGTCGCCGAGGGCTTGACAGACTTTTCCGAGTCCTGATCCTGGTCCGCCTCCCGCCGTCGAGTCAAGCATCAGCTCCCAGCTCGATGACTGGATATTGGTGAGGGTCGCATATGGGAAAGTCGTTGCCATTTAGTTTGACACCTTCGTCAGGACACTTTCAATCATGCTTGCCGTCCAAGGCACAGTTGGTGGCGCACCATTGGACGGATGTACATGCGCGTTGAACGCTATCACCAGTTTACTCACCAGCGCTAAAGCATCCACCGCCGCACCGCCGTTGGTAAACGAAATGCTATTTGCAGCCGTAACCAAAACATTGCCGCTTGAATCCAGTTCAATTTTTCCTCCCGATGGTTGGCTTATAGCCATCTGGCCCCCGGCTCCGAGCGTTACTACAAGCTGGTGGTTTGACGTGTTGTAGTGAATGATCGTCCCATCGGCGAATTGCGTATAGCGATCGGCAGGTGTGAGTCCTGCTGGCGCCGAGTCCACCGTTGACGGGACTCCGCCAGTCACGATACCGTTTTCGTCCCACTCGTCCATGACCACGGATACCTGCTCGCCGAGGTCTGGCTGCCAGAAGTCTTTGTCGTTCATCGTCTTCATGACCTGGACCGGCAACCACCATGAGAGCACATTCCCTTGATCGGGGAACTGCACGCGCACTCGGTATGGCGGCACAGACTCGATCTGCGCGACGATGCCCGTCCTGTAAGGCGGGTGGAACTGCTCCGTGTATGGTCCGCGTACTAAGTCTGGCATCTATTCTCCGTAGTCGTCCGAGGCGGACTGTGTGGCCGCTCCGGTTATCGTGGTCCTGAGTTCCAATGAAGTCTTGTAGCCGTTCCGGTCCACCCTATGCTTGCCCTCGTTGATGATCCATTTTATCGAATCGAGCGCGGTGCCAAAGCCGCTCAGCATGACCGGATTGCCGGCCCGGTAGACCATCGACCCTGGAATGATAACCTCCCCCTTCAGGACGTGCATATTCGCCGCGTGGAGATGAGCTTGTGCGCGTAGAGTGGCCTGCTGTGCGTTCTCTATCCGCTCTCGGACTAGTAGAGTGTCCTGAAGACTCAAGTCAGTGCTCTGAGCCGTTGTAGTGGCCGCGTTGGCCGTTGCTTGGAGCAACTTCTTCGAGTGCGGGTCAAAGTACATCACCACGGCTTTCTTGTATGTCTTGTCACCGTGGTGCTGCTGGTGAATCCTGAATCGCGTGTTGTCGGTCTTGTAGATGTACTGCGCATTCTTGTCTTTGAGGTCCGTGATTTTCTTCGCATCCAACTTCGGGCGGCTGTAGAAGACGAGTTGATCGCCGCGGATGGTGAACTCGTAATTTTGCCCGTTGGCAAGCCTATGCAGAAATGCAAGGTCACTCTCTAGGCGTTGGGTTATATGCTGATAAGGAACATCGGGATTCACCGCGTCAATTGACACGCTCATCCCATACTTCGCGGCGATGCTCTTAGCTATCGATGTAAGAGTCTGGCCTTCATAGGGCTGCGAATATGAGGTCCTGATGGCATGAGTCACCCCGGCCTGGATTGCCCGGATCAGGAACGTGTCTGGCGGTCCCTCTGCTTCCCACTCATCCACTTCGAAGTTCCCACAGGACACGAGAGATTGGCCTTGATAACCGATTGACAAGCTGAGTGCGGTCCCGATGACTGGAGGGCTGTTCGCCCACGCGCGCGCCGAATCCTCGACTTGAATCTCCAGCACGTTGGCCTTGCCACCCACAGCTTCGTCGTAGTGGATGTGCTGGGAATGGGTGAGCAGGTTGCCGGCGACTTGGGTTCCGCCGTACATGATCTGCCACGCCGGGATTTGTACGGATGCGCTCAATCTTCCTGCTCCGCGTCCCAATCAGGTATCTCGACCGTCTGCCCGGCCAGTTTATGCGTGCTGTCACCGAGAAACTGAATCTTCCCGTCGGTAACGAACGAATGGCAGTATCCCACGCAGTTGATTGATGGCGTAAAGGTGGGACTATCCACACTTCCGTTCCATCCCCAAGTTGCATTGCATGAGTTTCGGCGCCCATTCACTGAAACGGCGTGCGTGTTAAGGCACCCGGGGCAAAAGAACCCGTAGTAATCCTCTGCGATCTTGTGCAACTTTGCCATTTATCAACCCCACGGCGTGCTGCTGGTCGTGCTGGTTGCTGGTGTTATCAAAGGCACAAATACCTGAACCCCCTGCGCCACATAGTCGCCAATCGGAATTCCGGGGTTGTTCTGGATCAGAGGCTCAATCTGCGTGCTGTCGCCATACATCTTATACGCAATCGCGTCCCAGCGTTCCCCTTTGGACACATAAATGATTCCCGAGGACGGCGCGGACGGATTCACGTACTGGCTGATGAGTCCCGGCGTCAGGACTCCCAAACCGCCGTTAGGAATGACGACATTCGGCATCTAGGCAGCCCTCGCAATCGTGCTCAACGGGACATTCGTATACGGCGTCTGTGCCGGTATTCCTGAGGGGGAAGCCGTGGCAGGACTCACGACAAGCGTCGAGCCGGCCGCTGCGCTCTGTGAGGTGGTGAGCCCTGGAGGATTGGTGTTGATTGTCGAGTTGCCGATGGTCCCGACCGTCATGGTGTTGCTTTGGAGCGTAGACGGTGCTACGTACTCGGTTAGCTCTAGATCCATCTCCGCAGCGATTACAGAGCCGTCGTCCGCCATCCACCGCTGTTTGATCCGGTAGTTCGAGATGACGAATGTCCCGAGGATGTTCTTGTTGCCAAAGACGAACTGCTGCGGAACATGGAAGTCGGCAAGCTGTGTCAGGGCGTCGATGGCCTTCTGCGGCTTGCACCAGAAGTTGTGAAGGTAGATCGAAATTTCAACGTGGCGAAGATTGTCGTAGATCCACTGCAACACAGGAGGCGCACCGATTACGTTGATGGCTTCGTAGTGATACTTCTTCTCCACCTCCAGCTTGGTCGGGCTGGCAAGAGGCTGAAATGAGATTGGACCGAAAGATGCGAACATTAGCGGCCTCCCCCCAATTGCTTCCGGGCATTTTGCTGGTTATACTGCTCAATCGCCCGCTCAACCATATCTCCCATCGCAGTTGGGTCCATCTGCTGGTTTGGAGGGTAAATGTTAATGTTCGGGTTGTTGTTTACAGTCCCCGCAGCCCCCAATGTGGAAAATGGTGTGGTATTAGCGAACGGATTCGCCAATCGCGGCGATCCGAATGCCTCAGTACCCCATCCATAATTACCTTGTACGGGAACTGCGATAGGCCCTTTCCAACCTTCCAATACGGATGTTTTCTCTTGCATCCCTTGATAGGCTTCAAATCCAATGGGGTCATGCCTCTGCAACCAGTGACCGGCCTGCCACCCCAACATCCCACCGGTCACCGCCTCTCCAATAATCGGAAGAAACCTTGAGATCCCCGCCGCTTCAGCGGCTCTGCCTCCCCCATACATAGCTTCTCGCGCCGTTAGAGTCTTTGCTGCAGCCGGGAACAAACTGCGTACCCAGCCATAAGCAGCGGCACCGCCAAGTCCTTTCCATATCATCGGACCTACCTTTACCGCCGCCGCCAACATTCCCGCTCCTACTCCAACCTCCAAACCCCTTCCGACAACTTTCGCCGCAGTCGGATGCTTATCGGAAAACTCGTTCATCTTGTTTATAATTTCCGTCATCTGGTTAATGTCGGTAGTCAGATCAGGAAGAATACGAGTCCCGATAGATTCCTTGAACTCCTGCCATGCGCTTTTCATTTCTTGCATGTGCGCATCAAAGGTAGCAGCGCGGTCTTTCGCATCCTGATCTAACTGCCCACTTGCGTGGTCTATTTCGTTGTACGCCTCTTTCAAATCGTCCATGTGCTTGATAAGCAAAGAGACGTTGGCACCCTGACTCCCCATGGAAGACTCAAGTGCGCGCTTCTGCTTGTCAGACAACTCGCTCATCTTCTCAAGAGTCTTGATAAGGTTGACGTGCCCATCAGTTGTCTTTACGACCTGGAGTCCATACTTCTCCATTTCGTAGCGACCATCTTTCATCTTGAGCAGCGAGTTGACGATTCCGGCGAGGATGGGGCCTGAACCGCGCGGGCCTCCGAGGTTGATTCTGTTACCCTCGGCCATCAGTGCAAGCATGGTTTTCTGCGCAACATTGTTGACCTGCGCCGCTGTGCCAAGCATCCGAAGCGCCATTGACATGCGCATCAGGCCACCGCTGCCCATCGGGAAGCGCGCCTGAAGAACGGCTATCTCGTCGCCAAACTCCTTCATTTGGTCGATTACGGGACGACTATTGTCTCCTAAATTCTGGACTGCCGAAGACAAAACTTTTGCGGCAAGTGGTGCCGTGTCTCCCATGACTACAGCTAATTTTGCTGCGGTTTCCGTCTGTTCTTTGATTGCTTCATCATCACGGAACGTCTTGTACAGTTCCGTCATGGCCTGCATGGCTTCTTCTGCACCGCCCTTCAGCGGCAAGGAAGCTCCAATCTCGTCAGCCTGATGCTTATACCGTTCCATCGCATCCGCATTGGCGAGAGTGGCCTCTTTCAGGCCTACCATCTGCTCTTGCATGGCGGCGGCTGGCTCAATGACTGTCTTCAGCGCCTCGTATCCGGCAAACACTTCGCCGGCCGCCATCCCAATGCTGGCGAAGTTCTCCGCCATCTCGCTGAATCGGTCATTGACCTGCTTTAGAGGGTCAGTAACCTCGTCGCGGAGTTGGACGAGAACCTTCAGGATGGATGTTTGATCGTCTTCGCTCAAGGTTTCCTCCGCTTCCTCATCTGCTTTTCAACGCTACGGGAGTAGGAGTGCATAACTTGGTACCATCCCACTAAATCGCCTATTGACATGGTATCGATGGTCTCAGGACTCACCCCTTCATGCACCATCGCTCCCAGTGCTTCCATGCTTAGGACGAATGGTCTGTTTCCGCGTACTGTGCGGGTTTCGGAGCTTCCTGGTCCGTTTTCAGGACACCCGAAATCCTCTGGAGCAAAGGGCGCAATACCTGAGAGACCTCGGCGCGAAACACCATCGCATCGTCGAAGTCCATCTCGTCTACGTCCTCCATGCGGATGCGCTTTCCGTCTACAAGGGAAAGCCGGGAAGCCAGAGCGTCCTGAATCTTGATGCTGTCTGCGTTCTCGCCGGCGACAGTTGCGGCTAGACGCTGGTCACGACCAGTACCTTTAAGCAAGATAACGTGCTTGCCAGAGGGAAGGTCAAACTCGCGGCGAATCTGTTCGGGGGAGGGGGTTGTATCGGAAGTCAGTACGATGGGTCCTGTTGCCATTTGAATCACCTCACGCCGGTGCTCGGCTATGGTTGTGGTCTGGCCTCTACGTCCCTTGCGAGATGTTGAGCCGAACATTGAAAGTGCATCCGTCTGTCACGAAGCCGATGAACCCGCTTGATACTGCCGTCAGAAACTCAGCAGGCGCGCCGGGCAAGATCGCGAGTCCCGTCTGGGGATTGACCGCAACAGGACTCGATGCGCCCAGTGCGACATACACAGGCTCGGCTCCCACATTGGCAAGACGCAGAGTTGCGCCCGTGCCAGGGTTGGCGATTGTCTGTGCTATTCCGCTTGCTACGACTTGCTGCGAAGCGGATGGTGCATATCCGTTGGCTGCCACTTATCAACCTCCGATGTTGGCGCGATAGTTCGCCAACTGGTCAACGCCGTTCACAACGTACTGATTCGAGAATGCGTCAAAGAGGTAAATCTGAGTTCCGCCCACGCTCAAATCGACGTGGTAAACATCGAAGCTGGACGTGAACTCCACCAGCTCCTGCGACTTGAAGTCAATGTCACCCACATCGAACGGAACGCCGTTGAAGTTATAGATGACAGGACTCTCGGAAACCTCTCCCGATGCTGAGAGGGTCTGGAGATCGCCGAGGCAACTGATTGAGCATGTCTGGCTGGACAAGGCCACTTGGCTGATGGTGTCAGGATCGAACGAAGACCATTTGATGGTGGACTCCATCATGTCCCAGCCGGTCGGGATCTTGATGCGCGCGGCCATGCCGAGGCCCTTGTAGTCTGTCCTGATGCGCTTGGGCTGAGGAATCTTGACTTCGGCGGCGCGCCCGAGGAGTTCGACACCGTTGAGGTATACATTGCAGTTACTCAGCGAATTAATCACGAGGTTTGCCACGGTGCGCTCCTTATGCGGTCACATTGACGTTGCTGGTTGTGCTGGTGCTCGTTACGGATGCCCCGAGGTTCGCAAGCAGGCTGGTGTTGATGGAGAAGTTGTAAATGATCTGCTCGGCCGGCGGCGGCGGCATCACGCTTACTTCAAACGTGAGTTGCCCATTCGCCAGACTCGCAGGGGGGTTGTCAACCGGGTTGTAGGTTACCGTGCTTCCAGCAATCAATGCGCCCTGCTGGATGAGCGAGTTGATAAACCCATTCACGCTCTGCAAGATCGAATTGATGAGGCCGTTAGTGATGGGCTTGTCTGCGAAGGGGAGCGAACTGTATTGGATGCTCTGCTCCACAACGTCGAGGGTCCTGCGAACGGCGATGAACGTGGTGACCGCGCCGCTCGACGGGAAGCTCGATGCGCGGTTGCCCCATGTCCTGTAGCCGGTACCGTAGCCGTTGAAGGCCGTCATGATGCCGGCCGCGTTCAGCGCGTTCGTGTCCGAAGTCGGATCGTAGGCGCTCATGTAGAGGTTGACATCAGGACCCAGAATCCCGTTGATGATGGTGTTCGACGGCGAGAACCAGAAGCCATTGGCGATGTCGTTGGCTGCCGTAGCGCCCACTACCCAAGTGCTGTACGGCGTGTCAACGGTCCCGGTCAAGGTTGTGTATCCGATGGTGCCCTGTGCGCCCACTACCACGCCTGTGGGGCTGATGCTGGTGGGCGTCTTCAACTGCCATGGGAAGGTGAGAGCAAGCCGGTCGCTGGCCTGATTGAATGCGTTGCCGGCGGCGCCGCGGTTGGCGATGGCGGTTGCCACGGTCGTATTCGGCGGCGCATCGGTGAACGAGATGGCCCGGAGCTTCGTCGCCATGGCCAGCAGGTTGGCGCTGGTTGACGCATCGTAGAAGGTTGGGGTGATGAGCAGCTTGGCGAACAGGCCCATCGTCTGGAAGGTGGTCTGCAAGACTTGGATGCCGGTATAGGTGCTTCCGGTCACGGTCCCGATGATGTCGGTATATGCAACCTTGGACGGGTCGCAGTAGGCGCCGGAGACCTGCAATGCCTGCGCCGAGGTGATTGCGCCGCCGCTCTTGGTGTAGAGCAGGCCGTTCACGTAATCGATGGTGTAATCAGTGCCCTCGACGTAGGTCGTCGAGCCGGCCTGGTTCTTGACCACGACAGTGGTAGGCGGCCCCGCAAAGGTCACATTGAAAGTGGCACCGGTGCCGCTGCCCGAGGTGCTGGCCTGAGCTACAGGGTTCGCCGGGACAGCCGAGTAGCTTCCCGCCGTGGATACCGTGGCCGTCAGGACTCCAAAGACGCCAAGGTTGAAGGTCGCCCCGGTGCCGAGTCCCGTTGAGCTTGCCTGCGTCAGTGCCGCGCTGTTCACGGTGAAACTGCCCGCGTTGACGATGTTGAAGGTGGCCACTCCCAGAGTGATTGCCAGTTCGGCGCCAACCAGTCCACCGCCCGTCACAGGCTCAAGAGCGGGAGCCGTGGGGTTCACGGAGTAGGAGCCAGCCAAAGAGATCGACAGGACCGCGGTAATCGCGCCACCGGCCACAGTCACAGAAGCCTGAAAGCGTGTCCCGGTGCCAGTCGTTCCGGTCACAGTTTGAGTCCCGTTCGTGCCGCCGCTTCCACCGATCGCAACCGTTGCGCCCGTAACCTGAGTGGAGGTAACGGTGAGTTGAGGAGCAACCGAAGCGGTTCCGCCTGCCAGCGTAACGCTGTCGCCGGCTGCGTAGTTGTGCGATGTAGCGCCGCCGGGGGCATTCACCGCCAGCGATACGAGCTTCGTTGTTGCGACGGTCAGGACCGCGGGGACTGAGGACGTTCCGCCCGCCAGGGTAATCGTGTCGCCTGTTGCGTAGCTGTGGCTTGCCGCGCCGCCTGCCTGTGCCACGGTATCAACAGATGCCGTCGAGAGAGGGGTGTTGGGCAAGCCTGGACCAATTAGGCCCATGTGGCCGAGTGTTACCGGCACACTGTTGGATGCGGGTCCTGTCAAGGGATTGGTCGCAAAGGTGCTCTGATGGAGCAGTGGGTTGAACACGTCGATGACGATGACGGCACCCGCGCCTTGGAGTTGAATGTCCGCAAGGGCTTCAGGAATCGTGTATCCGGCAATCTGCTTGCCGAAGTTTGATCCCTGCGCGGCAGACTGAATGAGCGTCGGGACGTTGATTCCGGGTCCTGCTCCAGACGATGCCGACCACTGTGGAGCCGAGCCAATGAGGCCAATAACTGCCGAGTTGACCACCTGAATGGAGACGCCGTTGGTGTTGACCTCGGTTACCGTGATGCCATGGAAGAAAGCCATTTTCTCCGCTCCTTTGCCGCCAAACGTGAAAAGGCCCGGATAGCTCTGGCTTATCAAACCAGAACCATCCGAGCCTCAGTGCTTGAGTACCCGTCGATACAAAGTGTATCAGGTTGCTACTCCGGCAGTTGACGAATAATCATACCGGGGGCCAATACTACGACTGCAATCTTCTCTAGGGGTTGTTTCTCTGGGAAAGCTAGATACCGGATAAAATGCACCTCTCCTTTGTCTGTGGAAAACATCGCATCCGCTTCAAACTTTTCTCTGCTTTCACCTTGGATTACTACGAACGTTTTCATGGTTTTTCCTCTCGTGGTGGTCTGTGGTTATGGTTCGGGGACGATGATCTGATCTCCGCTCGGAGTAACGTTGAAAATCGCTTGCTGCAAGTTCGCCAGCGCGTAAGAGGGCAACAGCCGCGGGCGAATGGTGAGGACGTTGAAAGTCAGGTCGTACAGCCAGACGCGCCCTTGTGGGTCCTGTTCCGAGAATCTTTCCTCGGTGAAGTAGGCGTGACGGCATCCGGTAGGCTGGAATCCCCCCAGCGCCGATTCAATTGCATCGATGAGCGCGTAGACTGAGCCGGCCCCGCTGAGGTTCCACGCCGTCTTGCGCGCCTCCACGTGGATCTTGAACTGAAGCGTGCGCTCTTGGACCATGGACGACGTAGCAAGCGGTTTTGAGAGTCCTGTGTTGCTGTAGGAAATCAGGACGAAAGCAATCGCCGAACTAGCCCACCACGTATCAAGGTCAAAGGCTGGGTAGATGTAGACCGGAATTGCCAGCGATCCGGAAGCAAAGAACGCCACGAGTTGAGCGGCAATCTGATTCTGAATCGAGTCCACAGTGAGGGACGCGGGGGGCGTATTGGTCCTGCCGCCCCATGCCGTGGGGTCGATCTGTACCGGGAGCGCGCCATATGTTGGGTCGCTCATTTACGCGTTCGCCTTTGCGCTCAGCTTCTCGGCCCGCGCCGCCGCTTCCTCTGCCAGCTTCTGATGCTCAGCGGCACCCTTAGGCAGGTTGTCGCGGTAGGAGTTGGCCGCAGAACGGTAATGGTCCTGAGCTTGCCCGTGAGCGGCGGCCGCTTCCAGATGCTTGGCCTTCTGCTCGACAGTGAGTTCGGGCGGTGCCTGCCCATCATGAACGCCTCCCCAGCCGTAAGCCTTGCGCTCGTGATCACCCTTTGCCTGCGAGTGGTGCAGGCTATGGGCAATGGCCAGGTGCATCTTCTCTTCGCTGGCACCGGCGTCCCGCTTTGCCATCGCCATCCCGCGCGTCTGGCCGCATAGAATACAAGGGCAGCCCACGCCGTGATTGTTGTAGGGGTTGGGGGTTGCCGACTTCGCCATTCCCATTCTGGAGTCTTCGTAGAACATTTGTCACCTCGAATGCGGCAGTACGATTTCTACGCCGAAGTTCTGTTTGCTCTGACGTTGCGACGATGAGCCGGTAATTGTCAAGGTCCGATGCGTGATCCAGCAATCTTGCACCAGTCCGCCCAGGGTCAAGTCCGCCGTTGGCCCGACCGAATCCTGTATGGCGCTCTCAACCGCATCCGCAAGGTTGTTAAGATTTGAGACATTGGTCTCATCTGGAACTTCGCCTTGAAGGGAAACAACTGAAATCGTGCAGAGTAGAGATACCCGCGCAGGCGCAAATAGAACGCTACGGTCATAGATTTCACCGGCCTCCATCATGAAGAATGCGGGGTACTGCTCCTCGGCCAGGTCGGTATCAGGAACCGGACGACGGCCGGCATAGTTGAATGGGCTTGTCGGGGTCACAAGCGCCGCCTTCAACTGCGCGAAGAATGCCGAATATACAGCCTCGCGTCCAATCGGATGTCCCATTACTCTCCCGACTCCTTGATTCCTTCATCGACTGCTTGCTTCAATCGCGCCTCAATCCATGCCCGGTTGGCGTCGAGCGCAGGACCCGCAAACGGGCGCGCCGGAATCGAGACGTGATGCACGAGAACGAAAAGCAAGTGGACGATGCCATCCATGACGCCGAACATGTAGACGTTGTTGCCCACGTTTGAAAAGAAGATCCGATCATAACCGGCGTCTTTGGCGTCCCGCGGAGCGAACCTTGCCACTCCTGCTGGCGTCAGTGCATCTTCCATTGGAATTGCCAGCATGTGGCCATTGGCCGCATCGATCTCCGCACCGAACTCTTGAGCGGGGCCGTACTTCAAGCCTTTCCCGGCCATCATGCCACCGGTCAGGCCGTGTTCATCTTCCTCAACCGGCATTGCCGCCATAGATGCGGCAAGGTTTCCAGACCGTCTCTTGAGTCCTGATTCCTCGAAGTGCTGCTGCCCGTAGCTAGCCAAGTGTTCGCCGATGTTCGCCAGTTGGCGGCGCGCGGCTGTTCTGATGGCAGGACCCATGTGATCCAACCGTGCAGAGAGCCGCTTGCCGCCTTCTAGGGTGATGTCCATGCTTAGCTGGCGACTGCTGCGTTCACAGCGTTGGCGTAGTACCAGATGCCGCCGTGGGCCTCCAAAGAGAGCTGGCTGTTGGCCGTGGCAGCAAAGGTCAGAATGTGCTTGTTGCCATTGATGACATTGGCCGGGGTTGTCACGGTGTGCTGGTTCGTGGTGGTAGTGATGAAGAGCAATTCGGCTCCATCCTGACCGCCCGCTGAAGCCGGGCCCGCTACCGGGGTTCCGAGGGTCATGGCCGCTACGCCAGCGTAGGTTACGAGCACAGTGCCGGTGATGATGCTGATGACCGCAGTCGCCGAATTCACCACCTGATCGGGCGTCATCGCTCCATGCGCCAGCGTTCCGGTAGTGTTGAACGTCGGAGCCGCTGTTGAATCGCCAGAAAGCCCAGCGTCAACTACGCTCATTGTTGCCAGCGTATTCAGCACACCGCCATAGCCATTCGGCACGTTGGGGGTAAGGTTCGATGCAATCTTGCCCTGGTTTGCGCCGCCCGTCACACGGTACACGTCATAGACGGCACCGGGGATCGTGTTCCACGAGATGGTGTTGGATGCCGTAGCCGAGAGCGTGGCCGCGCCGGTAGTGATCGTGACAGTTGCGGGTACCGTTTGAGTGCCGAGCTTGGCGACCACGGCATACGTGTAGTTGGTCGAAGCGGGGGCCAGTGGTACGGCAATCACCACCGGAGGAGTTACGGGCACAGCCTGGACCGCCGTCACAAGAGCGTTGACGAGGTCTGTCTGCTGGGCTACCGCAGGGTTGGGCGACGTGCTGATGATGTTGAGATTTGACATTGTTTTGTTTCTCCTTTTGGTGGCTAGACGGTTCCCATACCGTCAGTTGGGAAAACTTCGCGGTGCTTATCCAGCATCGAGAT
>Ga0302190_10000204_pt1 | contig 36437 bp, 52 predicted proteins | sample II_Bog_E2_3_FD_198784 | JGI IMG/M metagenome (GOLD analysis project Ga0302190, IMG submission 198784) | Peat permafrost microbial communities from Stordalen Mire near Abisko, Sweden - II_Bog_E2_3 | ecosystem: Environmental > Terrestrial > Soil > Wetlands > Peat | place: Sweden: Abisko... | reverse complement strand
ACCGGCAGGGCGCCGAAGGAGAGCCCAAGCTGTCCGACCTGAAGGAGTCCGGGGCCTGGGAAGAAGACGCCAACGCGGTCTGGATGCTCTGGGACAAGGAACAGGCCGCCCAGGAGGAACAGGCTGAATCCAAGGTGGTCTACGTCAAGTCGGCCAAAAACCGCTCGGGCCCCAGCGGCTGGAAACAGGAACTGGAATTCCGAGGGGCCTTCAATCGCCTCCGGCAGATCGAACGGGAAACCGAAAGCGATGGCCAGGCCCACTCCCGAGGGTCACAGAGGGGTCTCCAGCTTTAGTCCTCCTCCCATCCCCGTCCCCGTCGCCCCGTCCTCTCGAAAATCTGAGGGCGGGGCGATTCTCTTTGTCTCCCCCACCAACTGCCTTGGCATTGTGTAAAAAAGTGATTTTAAAATTTAAACAAAAACAAACAATCAAGAATCCCCCGTTTCGGCACTACAAAACACAACACAAAACGGCGAAAACTCATACTGGACAACGATCTTAACCGAGAGCACTCTTTGGTATCGCCGGGGTGTCGCAATGGGTCAACCGATCAATCGAAGCATCGAGTTGCTCCTTGGGGCCTGTGAAGATGCAAGCGGTGTCCGGCCTGATGCGGCAAAATTCCTTGGAGCCTTGATCCATCGCTGTGAGGCGGCCGGTGTCGAAAATGAACACCTTGCCATCGCTGTTGGTTATCGGCGCCTGAAAAAGAGCTACGCCAGAGCCATGAACGTGGCCATTGCCCAGGGTGTTTCCCGCTGGGCCCTTCATGCCTTGGGCCCCGACGCACCCCTGCGGGAGTCGTATCCCCTCTACGTCCGCCTCGCTGAGGCCCGAGCCGTCGAACCATGGGGATTCGTCTGGTATCAGACCCATGCCTATGGCGGATCGGTCAAGACGCTGAAGACGACCCAGGTCCTCAAGGCGACCTCATGAACAACCGACTAGAATTCGTCGTCATTTTCAGCGTTTTGTGGTGGCCATTGGCCTTCTACGTCATTCATCGCCTAAATAAACGGGGGGCCAAATGAAAACCAGTCCCCTCCGGCGCAAGAAGCCTTTCCTTCGTTCCAAACCCATGAAGTCCAAGGGCCTGGCCAAGCGGACCCGGAGGAAGTCACACAATGTTGCCGAACAAGCCCACCTGGATGCCGTCCATGCGCTGGGATGCTACGGATGCTGGCGCGAACTGGGCCAGCGGGTGGACTGCCAGGTCCACCACTCCAAGACCCGCCCCGATGGGACCGGATACGGAACCGTGCGGGCCAGCCACTTCGAGACCTTCGGGCTCTGCGAGCGGCATCATGCCAATTACGGGAAACTCGGGGTCGCCCTTCACGCCGGCCGCACGACCTGGATCAAGATTTACGGCTCCGAACTGGATGCCGTGGCCTGGGCGAACACCTGTGTCACCCGTGGATTCATCATGCCGCCGCCCTTGGTGGCGCCGATCCCGGCCCTGAGACTCGAAACCCAATACACCGTTCATGAGGTTGCCTAATGCCCAAGAAAACCTCGCCCGAGCCTGAATCGGAATCCTCCGTGGACCTCCAGGACATCCTTTCCCGGGGCCGGGCGGGGCGGATCAAGCTGTCCAAGATCGTGCCGTTCCACATGAACGCTCGGGCCCACGACGCCGAACAGATCGCCCTCCTGGTTAAAAGCATCAAGGGCCACGGGTTCATTGCCCCCTTCCTGCTCCAGGAGGGAACCAACATGTGCGTTGCCGGCCACGGTCGGCTGGCCGCCCTGAAGATCATCGCCGGAAAGGATGACCCGGAAGTGCCCGCGATCTGGGCCCGGATGACCGACGAGGAAGCTGCCGCCTACTCCCTGGTGGACAATCGCCTGACCGACCTTTCCACCTGGAAGCTGCCGGAGCTGAAGTCGATCCTGGCGGAGCTGGATACCGGCGCCTTCGATATGGACCTGACCGGATTTGATGCGGATGCCCTGGCGGAACTGTTCCCTCAGGACGCCTCCGGCCTGAAAGATGGCGCCGACCCCGACGCTGTTCCCGATCCCCCGGCGCAACCCTGGATCCAGCTCGGAGACCTGGTGCTGCTAGGTCAGCATCGCCTCCTGGTGGCGGACTGCACCGACCCGGCGAACCTGGCTCTCCTCATGGATGGCGAGGAAGCCGACATGGTGCTGACGGACCCGCCCTACAACGTCGATTACGAGGCCCCCCAATGGGTCGCCAAGTCCCAAGGGAAGGCCGGCAAGAACCCCAAGAAAATCAAGAACGACAACCAGACCCCCGAGGAATTCGGGCAGTTCCTGGTCAAGGCGTTCCTGGGGATGTCGGCCGCAACCAAGAAGGACGCGGCCTTCTATGTGTTCTATCCCATCCGCCTCCATGCGACCTTCGAGTCCTGCCTGGCCTCCGCTGGCCTGACCATCAAAACCCAAATCATCTGGACCAAGAATCAGGCCGGGTATGGCTTCCAGCACTATCGCTGGATGCACGAGCCCGTCGCCCTGGCCGCCAAGGATGGCGCGGTGCCGCTGATCTATGTCCCGGCCCACGAGACCGTCATCTACGCCGCCCGGAATGGAGAGAAGGAATTCTGGCGCGGCGACAAAGCCCAGACCACGGTCTGGAACTGCGGCCGGGAACTGGCGAACCGCTGCCACCCGACCCAGAAGCCGGTCGAGCTGCTCCGCAAGCCCATCACGAACTCCAGCCGCTCCGGGATGCTGGTGCTGGATCCCTTCGGCGGCTCCGGCTCAACCCTGATCACCTGTGAATCCATGGGCCGGCGCTGCAATTCCCTGGAACTCGATCCCAAATTCGCCCAGTGCATCTTGGAACGCTGGCAGGACGCCACCGGCCGAACCGCCCGGGTCATGCGCGGCGGCAAGGAGGTCACATGCTGATCCTGGAAGACATCATGGCCAAAGTGGAGGCCCGTTACCGCGAGGCCCGCCCGGGGCGAGTGCTTGGGGTCCGGTCGGAACAGGTCAAGTCCCTGGCTGCCGTGCTGGTCGACGCGATCAATGCCGAACTGGGCGTCGTTCCCCTTGTCGGAGCCATCATTACCAGCGATGGCCGTGAGGTTGGGCGTCTGAAGTGCTTCGCTCCATCCAGGGAGGTGAAGCCGTGACCTTCGAGAAAGAATTCCCCGGGCACATGGCGCCCCTTGACGAGCCCGCCATCCCCACCCTCCTGGTACTCGCCATCGCTGCCCTGGGCGGATCCCTCCGGGTCTCCTATGCCGCCGCCGTGCGGGCCCAATGGGACGGGAGCGGCATCACCATCGACCAGGACCCCATCGGCCACGGCTGGGTGCTCCGCCTTCGCGGGCCCAATGCCCGACCCAGCGCCGACGACATGGAGGCAGACGTGATGGACGCCGAAGTGATCCAGCCCGCCACCCTCCATTGCCACACCGAGGATGGCCATGAGGCATAGCCTCTACTCCATCAAGCTCAACGTGGCCAACGCCCGGGGCCGGGGGCTGATGGTCGTCGGGCTGGCTGTCGGGGAGAACGCGGCCAAGGCCCTGGTCTATGAAATGGGACTCGATGACAAGGTGCCTGATACCCGTTTCGTGAAGCTCCTCGACCTTCCCGTGACTCCGAGCCCCTTCCCCGATGCCCTGTTTCTGATTGTCGAATTCCCGGAGTCCGCATGAGCCAGAACCTGAAGAACCTGCCCCCCACCCCCGACATTCCCCTGATGGTCCCGGAAACCAAGGAAGCCCTCAAGGCCGAGCTACTGGCCCTCCGCATCCTGGTCTCCACCCTCGTCTGGAAGGCCGGCGGCGCCGTCGACGTGAGCCAGGCCGACATGGAGCTGGCTATGTCCATCTGCGCCCTCCATGCCTCCCCCATCCAGGGTGGCACCAGGTGGTGGGTCAAGGAGTCGACTCCCCTCTCCATGCGTCGGGCGAAGACCAACTGAGGCATCCGCATGATCCCGCTCAAGGCCCATTTCAACCGCCGGAAGAAATACACCGACAAGGTGACCGACCCCTTGATTATGAGGTCGTGCCCCCAGGCGAAGATCGCCCGTAAGACGGAGCGGATCGCCAAGTGCAACGCGGCCAAGGCGTTCAAGGCTGACGGGATCCTGCTCTATGCCTACCGGTGCCCCCATTGCCGCCTCTGGCACCTCACGAAATCACCCCAAAGGCGGGCGAAATGACCGGGACCAAGCCGAGGAAGAAGGCTGTCAAGCGGCTCGTCCCGAAGGGGCAAAAGGCCGAAGTTGTTAAGCCGAAGAAAATCAAACAAATAGCCAAGGTGAAGCCAGCTCCAGCCCCTGCCCCTGTCGTCAAAAAGGAACGTCGCACCCGCACCCGAAAGATTGCATGGATGGAGGTTGCGAGACAGTTCATCAACGGGATTCTGCCCGAAAACCCAAATGTGGACGATGTGCGCCGTTGGCCGACCCTTGCCGAGGTTGCGAGAGCGTTCAACATCAGCGAAACCATGATTTACATGAGGGCGCGTGAAGGCGAATGGAGCGAGAAGCGGGATGCGTTCCAGCGTGAACTGAGGACCCAGGAAGATGCCCGCCTCATCCAGGAGCTGGCCGACCGTCGCGTCCGCTCCCAGGTGGCCTTCGCTGCCACGGGACAACAGATCCAGGCCCAGGTCGCCCGCAAACTCCGCCAGGGAGACCTGGACGAGAAGGGTCTCCAGCGGCTGGCCGGTTCCCTCCGGGGTGCCCAGCAAGTCGTTGAGGTCGCCATGGGCAAGCCGGCGGACGGGGAAGGCTCTGGCGTCACCGTCGACTGGACCCAGTTCATCACCCTCGCCCCCGCGCCGGCCCGGATCATCCTCGCCCAGGATGACCTGGAAGGGCCCGAAATCGGCGGGGTCGTCACCCCCCAGAGAGGTAGCTGAATGCTCCGTGGAATCATCGTGCCCCGCATCCCCTGGGGAATCTCCCCGGAACCCATCAAGGGCCTCCCTGGTGCCCCCTACCTGCTCCCGATTGACCTCTCCCCTATCGACGCCGACCTGGACGCCGTGACGGTCTGCTGGGGCACCTGTATGGCCCACGTCTGGGCTCTGCATACCCTCTACCTAAACGCCGGGCACTCCCGGGTGACCGAGCGGCTGCTGGAGATGGCCCGGGAGATGGCCTCCGTCCTGGGGTCGAGAGGGAGCTACACTGCCCCCGCCTTCCTGTCCCGGGCAACCGCTGCCGCAACCGCCGCCTTCGAGGAACGCGGGCCCATGATCGCCATGGCTGAGGCTGGCTGGTGGGCCGTGGCTGCCCAGGCATCCTTCGCCCTGTCGGCCTGGTATGGCCTCCTAGCTGGGTCCGACGAGGACGCTGCCGCCGCTGCCAAGCTGCACCGCTCGATCCGCGCCGGCCTGATCTGCATGTTTGGTGACGGGGCGGCCGGGCGCCTCCTGGACCAAGCCACCGGGGACGGCGCCGGGGACCTCCTGAAACTCGTCGCCCAAGTCCATGTTGCCCTGGAAGTGAAGCCATGACCGTCGCGGACCTCCAGGCCATCCTCGCCAAGTGCCAACCCGAGGATCAGGTATCCATGCAGGCTGGGCCTGCTTTCCCAGGCAATAACCGTGGCGGATGGTATGGGGCGGAATGGGTCACCCGAATGCCGGATGGTGCGGCCAAGGCGGGCCCCTTTGTCACCATCTACGCCCGTGGGACCAAGCGAACTGAAATGGACCTTTCTGAGATTGAGGTAACCCCATGACCGACCACCTCACCACCGCCGAAGCCGTCCATCAGCTCGAAATGATCCTGGACACCAAGCCCTGGGATGACGACCTCCCGGCCATGCATCGATGGAAGATGGACAACGGGGCCCAGGTTGCCCGCCTGGAGGCATTCATCACGGCTGACGCGACCCCTGAGCCCGCCCCTGTCCCTGCGGTTTGTCCCGTCGTGGCCCTCCTGGCACCCAAGGCCAAAGCCAAGCCATTGAGTCCAACGGCCCCCTTCCGGTCCAAAACCAGCGCCGACAAGATTGCCACCCGCTCCGCCGCCTATCTGGTGGTCATCGAGCGCCTGAAGACTGACCCGGCCAGCAAACGGTACCGGAGCCAGGCTAGGTCCACCCTCGGCCAGATCAAGGTCATTGCCCGGGAGGGCGGCCTGGCCATGCCCGACCTCCCACCCATTCCTCCCTTCCCGCCATTCATCCGGCACAAGGACCACAAGCCCCGCCCGGCCAAGGCGCCCGTCCAGCACCACATTGTCCAGGTGATCATCTCTGCCGACGGCCGAGACTGCGCTGCTGTCCTGGAGGATGGATCCCATCTTGTCAGGTTGACCTCCCTGGGCGCCGATGCTCGGGTTGGAAACTTGGCTGAGTTCGCCTTTGCGGGGTGTATGGCATGAACGAAACGACAAATCTTGTCGCCTTCGACCGGCGGGATCCCGGCCGCCCAACGGTCCATCGGGTTGAGCCCGACGAGGACGATGAGGAGGAAGTCAGCGCGGAAGACCTCCTGGCGTCCATTCTTCAACGGATCGCAAGCTGGCCGGGCGATTACATTGACCACCCGGACCATATCGGGGAGGAAAACCCCCGCGAGATCGCCGAAAAATGCCTGGAGATCCTGGGCCTATGATCAGCTTCGCCTTCCCCTTCTGCGCCATGCCCGCCCTGCCTCTGCGCTGGTGTTTGGCGCCCATCATCCCAGCCTACCGCCGGATGGTGGTCTGTCCTCTTGGCCGTCGGGACGGTAGGCCGTTCCGTGACCCCCGCTTCAAGGTCGATTGGAGCGAGAGGGCTGCGTCCTGACCTCCGCCCCGGCCTAGCCCGGACCCCTGGCATTTGAATGAAGGGGGGCCTATCCCCCCTTCTCTGAACTGCCCCAACCCAACCGCCACAAGGAGCCCCTATGAACCGCATCAAGCAAGCAGGATCCACCGCCACCGGGGCCGTTCTCGCCCTGCTCATCGCCACCGTCGGGATCGCATCCGTTGGTGGCTGGATCGCCAACATCGTCAAGCTCTGCCACTCCGCTGCCCCGTTCCACCCCGTCGTGATCGTCCGCATCGCCGGCATCTTCATCGTGCCCCTGGGCTGCGTCATGGGCTACATCGGATAACCCGGATCCATCCCTCTCTCGCTCAAAGGAATGCCATGACCACCGATCCCCTCCTGATTCCCCTCTATGTCTGCCACAAGAAGGTCCACGCCTTCAAAATCCATAGTGTCGTCTTCGACAAAGCCACCCCCAGCGAAACCAGGTTGGTCGGGGAAGATGGTTATTCCGTCCCCGTCCCCGCCGGCTACGTCCTGAAGCACGATCCGCAACCCGGTGGCTACTATGTGATCTACGAGGACGGCTACCAGAGCTGGAGCCCGGCCGAGGCTTTCGAGGGCGGCTATACCCTCGCCATTGGCCAAAAGATGCTCGATGACGAACGGGACCAGCAATCCCAGTCCCACCTTCACCTCATGGGTTCGTTTATCAAGGGCATGAACCCTGCCTGTGACCGCTCCATATTCTCTCTGGATTGGGGAGCAAGGGCCGGGACCTGGAGGGTGACTTTCGACCGGACATCCTGGGGGAAGGACGAGGAGGTCCCTGATCCCACCTGGAAGGGGGTGTAAGATACGCGTCGAATTCCTCCCCCAACAGTCAAATAATGACGTTCGGGTTCTGTTCACCATCCCCCTCATGGATTGCATCGGGGAGCCCACCAGCACATCCCCGGCCCATGTCCTCCAGACTCTCTACCGGATCGCCCTAAAGGATGAACCCGGCGCCCCCGAGCTCGCCCGTCCAAAGCTTCTGGGCGAGGTTCGGGCCCTGGCCCTGGACCTGAGCAAGTGGAAGGACGCGGAAAGCATCACCTTCGGCCGCATGATGCGGGCCGTCCTCGCGGCGGACGCCATCCTGGAGGCCCACCGATGAGTGAGCCCACATTCAACTTCGCCCGCATCGGGGACCAGATGATCCCGGGTAAGCTTTTGGTCCGAGCCACCCGAACCCCATGGCGATTCCATAACGACATCGACCTCCGGCTGGCCGTGGTGGATGGGGCCAAGGTCACGGTGGCCACCAACCTCATTCTGACCACTCAGGACGAAGGCGCCGATTTTCCGCCCCTGATGACCATGGGCTCCGACATAGGCCAGCAACTCATGGACCAGCTCTGGGAGTGCGGCCTCCGCCCCTCCGAGGGCTCCGGTAGCGCCGGCCAGATGACTGCCGTCCAGGCCCACCTCAACGACATGCGCCGTCTGGTATTCCAGGAGCCCAAGCCATGACCATTCTTCCGCCCACTCTGCCCGGTTCATGGAAGTCCCTGCTCGTTGGGGTTCCTCCCGTTGAGATGAGGGCCTTCCTGGACGGCTTCACCGATGCCCCCGCCGACATCGGTGGCAAGACGGACCCAGCCCCGTGCTTCACCGGCCTCCTGGACGTGGACCCCAACGGCATCGGCCAGCACGAGCCGGGCGCCAAGTTGGACGCCGGGAAACCGCTGCCCTGGCTCTGTGTCTCCGGCTTCGCCATGGCCCTGGCCGAGGTCGCCAACGTCTCCACTATCGGGGCCCGGAAATATTCCCCCAACGGATGGAAGGCGGTCGCCGACGGAGAGACCCGATATATGAATGCCGCAATGCGTCACCTCCTGGCCCTGGGGAGCGGGGAGACCCGGGACAAGGACACGGGCTGTCTCCACCTGGCCCAAGCGACCTGGAACCTCCTGGCCAGCCTGGAGCTGGAGCTTCGGAGGGCATCGGAATGATGTCCGAACACCGCGCCATCCTGCCCATCCAGGCCGAGGTCACCCTGGACTGGAACCTCGCCATGACGGCTCTGGAGACCATCGTGGGCGCCGTCCAGCCCAGGGACTTGAGGTATTGCCACCTGGAGCGCCTTCACACTCTCCAGCAATCCCTCCTTGAAAAATTCAACGAGAAAAGAGAAGTGAAGTCATGAACCACCTCCCGAAAGCTCAGGTCCAGCGGCTGGCCCGCGCCAAAGCCCATCGAAAGGTCGCCATGCGGGAGACACTCGCCAACTTCGATAGTTGGTTCAAGGCCCTCCGCTCCAACATCCACCTGTTCAGGGACAAGATCGAGGCCGAGCCCCTGGTGGTCTATGAACGGCTCGATAACCAGGGCCGCACTCAATACGGGATCCCGAGCGCCGACGGGTCCATCGAATTCTGGACCAAGGAAGCCTAATGAGCCTACTCGAAGAACAGGAAGCCCGCGCCCGCGCCATCCTGGCGCCCATCGCCGACATGCCACGGGAGGCCAAGCTGAACCATCTGGGCGGGCGGCTGGACCTGTTCTCGGCGGCTGCCCTCAAGATCAGGACCAAGGAAGGTGGCCCCCTGCTCCCCTTCGCGGTCAACCCGATCCAGCATGACTACCTTCGGACGCTCCGCCGCCGCCATGCCCCCGTGAAGGGCCTAGACCGGTTCCGGGGCATCCGGGACGCCATCGTCAAACCCCGGCAGCTCGGCTTTTCGACGTTCATCGCGGCCCTCTACTTCATGGACGGGATCAAGAACCCGGGCCGCGTGACGGTCGTCCTGTCCCACGACAAGGGCATCTCCGAAATCCTACTGGAGACCTATCGCCTATTCTTTGAGCATCTGCCGCCCACCCTGAAGGCTGCCCTCAAGCTCAAGTCCGACACGAAATACGAGTTTGAAATTGTCTTCCCCGGGGACCAGGCCGTCTTCCCGCCCAGCAAATTCATCATCGACACCGAGGCCGGGCACCCCTGGCGCGGCGGCGTGATCCACAACCTACATGCGTCGGAAGCGGCCTTCTACCGCAACTTCCCCAGCTTCATGGCCAGCTACGTCCAGGGCGTCGGCGCCGATGGGAACATCCTGCTGGAGACCACGGCCAACGGCCAGAATGACTACTACCACCTCGTCATGAAGGCCCTGGCCGGGAATTCTCCCTTCGACGTCGTCTACTACCCCTGGTTCCGCCACCCCGAATACAAGGCCCCCTGGCCCGTCGGGGAGACCCCAGACGCCGAGGAAGTGGAGCTGATGGTCCGTGAGCGTCTGACCCTGGAACAAATCGCATGGAGGCGCAAGAAACGCCAGGATCTGGGCGACCTGTTCGCCCAGGAATACCCGGAATCCCTCCTGGGCGCCTTCCTGTCCACCGGCCGCCCGATGTTCGACGCCAAGATCGTCAACGCCATGATGGAGTCCGCCCGCAAGCTGCCGGCGCCCCAGTCGCCCCGGGCCCATGTGTTCCTTTGGGAGAACCCGATTCCCGGGGAGCAGTACCTGATCTCCTGCGATGTCGCCGAAGGCAAGGACGCCGGAGTGACCGATGTCACTGATCCCGAGCGGGGCGGGGCCGACTTCTGTTGCGGCTGGATCATCCGGGTCCGGGACCTCCGGGCCGTAGGTGTGATCCACGGCCGCATCACCCCCATCGAATTCGGGCGCCTTCTCATGGGTGCTGGGCGCCTTTTCAACTGGGCCTGCATCGCGGTGGAACGCAACAACCACGGCCACTCCACCATCAACACCCTGGAGACCAGCCAGTATCCCCAGGTCTACCGGCACCTGGAATATGACCAGGGGGGCACCATCTCGTTCCTTCGGGCTGGCTTCCCGACCGACGCCAAGACGCGCCCCATGATCGTGGACGCCCTGGACACGGCCATTCGCTCCAAGGCTCTCATCTGCCTGGATCCCAACTTCTGGCGGGAGTGCAGCACCTTCCAGCGCGGGCCCACGGGCAAGCCGGAAGCCCTGCCGAACTGCCACGACGACCGGGTGATCAGCATGGCCATCGGCGCCTACCTCTGCACCATGGGACGCAACGCCTGGGGCTGTCCGCCCATGGCTGGCGCCGATGCTGCTGGGTTCCCGGTCGGGCCCGTCGGGGCTGCCCCCGCCGCTGTCACGCCGCCGTCGGCCGTGGACCCGACCACTCCAATCCAACCCTCCGGTATCTGGGATGAAATCACCTCCCAGCGGGCCGCCCTCCGCGCCAACCGTTGCGAGTCCTGCACCTCCTACCCGCTAGCCAGCCCTGCGGAAGGTAAATGCGCCTCCAACAACTTCACCTGTCGGGGCGCCGACCCAGCTTGCGCCATGTATTACCCCCGCGAAATAGCCGAGGGCGTCACCGAGATTCCGCCCATCTCTGGTGAGGTTGTCTGGTGAGCGACACCTCTGGATTCTCCTTCTCAGCAATCAACGGTGGCGCCTTCTCGCACCTGGGCCAAGCCGCATCCGTGGCGAATGACCCCATGGCTCCCCTGGACGAACAACAGGACGCCGGCCGCGAGGTCCAGAAAGCATATGGAAACGAGAACCCGCACCCCGACTTGATCGGGATGGTTTCCCAGTGGGTCCAGCTCCAGCAAGCCGAGAAGGTGGCCAGCCGCATGGTGGCCAAGGCTCTCCAGACCACGACCCCGGGCAGCGATGACCCCAAGGCCCGGGTCACCCCGTTCCTGAATTCCTACGGCGGCGGCTCCGGTGGCGTCTACATCCCCAAGCCGGGCCTCCCCTTCGTCGCCCTCAAACAGCTTGCCAAGCGGATCGAGGTCATCCAGGCCATCCATCGGACCCGAACCCGCCAGGTGATGGCCTTCTCCAACCCAAGCATGAAGGACGACGCGGTGGGCTGGCGCCTATCGGCCGCCGATCCCAACGCCGAGCTGGGCGATGATCACCGGGCCTACATGAGCTGGTTGACCCAGTTCCTGGTCTGCGGTGGCCGCGAATTCGACGCCCTGGAACGCCGGAAGCTCAAGCGGGAGGGCCTCCCGATCTACCTCCGCAAGCTGACCAACGACGGCCTGACCTTCGATCATTGCGCGACCGAGCTGGTCCCCCTTCGCGGGTCGCGGGGGCTGGACTCGTTCTTCATGCGGGACAGCTCGACCTTCTACTTTCGCAACCAGGACGCGGACTCGGCCGGCAACATCCCCGATTCCTTCCTGATCCAGGAAACCCAGCCGGGTCAGATCATCGAATTCACCCCGGAACAGGCCAGCATCTTCCAGCGCAACCCCCAGACGGACCTGGAGTGGTGCGGCTACGGGCTCTCTGAAATGGAGAGCTGCATCGAGACCATTTCCAACTTCCTTCAGGCCGTGGCCTACACCCGCGAAGGCATCGACAACAACGCCATCCCTAGAGGCATCCTGGTGATGAGCGGGAACTACGACCAGACCCAGATGCAAGCCTTCAACGCCATGTGGCAAGCCAAGATCCGGGGCGCTGGGAACAACTTCGGGATGCCGGTCATGATGAGCCGGGGCCAGCAAGGGGCCGCCAACTTCGTCCAGACCGGAACCCCGTTCTCCGAAATGGCCTTCGCCAAATGGATCTCCCTCCAGACGGCCATCGCCTGTGCCATCTACGGCATCGACCCCGTGGAAATTGGCCTGTCGGGCTACTCCGACGAGAAGTCCAGCATGTCCGGGGACGACACCTCCGAGCGCCTGGCCGCCGCCAAAGACAAGGGCCTCCGTCCCTTCCTGGGTGACATTGCTGGGTATGTGGGCACCGACATCGTGTCCCGGTTCGCGCCGTGGGTCCGCTTCAACTTCACCGGCCTGGTGGCCGAGGATGAGAAGTGGAAGGCGGCGGAGCGGGCCCGGATGTCCACGATTGACGAGCATCGGGCATCCCTGGGCATGAGTCCTCATCCGGTTCCGTCCATCGGCGCCCTGCCGGCCGACCCTGGCGTCCTCGCTGCCGAATTCTCTCGGTATCAGGCCATCCTGACCTATGACGAGGCCCGGAAGTGCTGGGGTGGGCTGCCCGAATTCCCGAACCCCCAGGTGGGCATCACCCCGCTCAATCCGTCCATGCAGGCGGCCGTCCAGAATGCACTCAACCCCCAGGCCGCCCAGCAGCCCGAAGGTGGCCCCGAAGGTGAAGACGGCGGCGATGGTGGAGAGAATGGCGGCGAAGGCGACCCGGACGCTCCTGCGGGCCCTCCTGGAGGCTTCGGCGGAGAGGTTTCGGATCGGCTTCACGCCTTGAGCGGGACATCGGAGGATGAATGATCCCCGCCCCCGATCTGGACCCCCGTTTCGGCCATAGCCCGGACCCGCGCATCGGCCGCCCCATCCTGAAGGCGATCACCCGCCGCCGGGAGCCAGGCCCGCCCACCGGAAAGCAGACCGAAGCCGAGCGTCCGTTCTGGGGCCCGCACCCCGACCCGGCCATCAACGCCATCGAAATGGCCTTCTATGGCTGGGGCCAGAAGTTCCTGGTGGGAATGCTTTCTGGTGTCCTGGGCCGGAACGTCCAGCCCCGCCTCCTGGTCAAGGCCGGGTTCATGCCGCTCAACGCCAACGTCTCCGGCTGGGGCCGCGTGATGGACCTATTCAAGACGGGCCAGGATCCGGTCCACCTGATGGACGGCTGGACCAAGGTCATCACCAAGCTCACTGACGCCCTGACCCCCGCCGGATCCGCCGAGGCTGCCGCCCAGGGCCTCGCCATGCGGTCGCACCTGATGTTCAAGGTCGGCCAAGCCATCAAGGCGCCTCCAGTGCTGCCCGACTGGATGAAGGCCATGGACATCGTGGAGCCTTCCCAGGTCGCTTCCATGGAGTGGACCAAGGCCCGGGGCATGGAATACGCCACCCATCTCCAGTCCTCGACCCGCCATGCCTTGGTGACCGAGCTGGTCACGTCCAAACAGGCCGAGGAGGGCCCGGGGAAGCTGGAGCGTCGGCTCCTGGAACGCTTCGGCCAGCTCAACCGGGACTGGCGCCGGATCGCCCTGACCGAATCCGCCATGGCCGTCCAGAATGGCGCCCTGGCGAGCGTGAACCCCGACGACGGCTGGATTGCAACCTGGATCGCCGCCCCCAATGCTTGCCCCTACTGCCTCGCCCAGGCCAAGAAACAGCTCAAGGTCGTGGCCGCCGATGATCCCAAGCGCAATGGCGACACCGATGTCTGGGTGGGCAAGAACAACATCGGGAGGTCTGCCCATCCCTGGGACAAGAGGGCCGGGCACAAGCGGGACAAGGCCGAGATGTATTGGCCATGCTGTCCGGCGCATCCCAACTGTGCCTGCCACCTCTCTCTCCGCCCCGCCCAGTTTGCCAAGCACCTCTCGGCCTATGCCGACAAAGTCAAGAAAGCGAGTTGACCATGCCCGTAAATTGCCGCAGAGGACTTCAGGGAGGGCAGGACGGCCGCGTGAGTGGATCCATCGCCAGCCTCGCTGCCAGCGCCACCACTTCCGTCTCCTTCGATCTGGGCGAGACCTGGGACGCCTACACCCTGGTCCAGGTCACGGTGGACCCCGCCGCCCCTGAAACCGCCCTGAACACCGTCACGGCCTACGGCACCGACATCGCCAACGACATCACCATGCCGGCCCGGGTCCTCGGCCAGGCCGGCGCCTCCGGGTTGAGCCAGGCCGTCTTCACCAACATTGCCCCGGCGACCGGGGCCCAGAGCTTCTTCGTGCGCCCCAATGGCCGGTTCGTGACCGTCAAGTTCCAAAACAACGACGCCACCAACGCCCTGGGCGCCACCAGTCAGATCAACTTTGCCGCCTACATTGGGGCATAGCTCTATGAAGTCCAAGGACAAGCCCCGCCGGGAACCCCGGAAAGAGCCGCAAGGACAGGTGATCGAGCCCACCAGCGACGAGCGGAAACGGGCCCGGCTCTCTGTCGTCCTGCGCGAGTCCGACCGGGCCTATGCAGCGTATTTTGCCACCCGCGACCCACGGGAGCAAATCAACATGCCCCGGCCCTGAATTAAGATTCGCTTTCTTTTCGCCATGACTCAAGTAGAATCACGATTGCCGTCCTGATCGCAGCTTGATAACTGTATCCCCGGGCCTCGGCTTCCTGGGCCAGTTCTTCGTCTAGGTCGACCGGGATCCGAATAACCCTCCTTCGGGAGGGGGCCGGCGGCTCGTCTCTGCGGGGGCGTCCTGGGTGTCGGCGAATAGGCATTCATAATGAATCTCATTCCGTCGGCGATCTTGCTATCACAATAAATATGGCACCTTATTTATTTCTGGAACGTGTAGACTCTTGAAAAGTTAAAGGTGGGCTAAGTGGATACGCGCATGGATGATGAAATATTTAAGTCGGTCGAGCGGATCACGCTCCTCTCTCTCTCTCTGGCCGAGCGCCTGGAGGAATGCGGGACGCCGATCCTCTCCAGGGTAGCTCGGGCCCTCTACCTTGACGCCAGCCAGTCCATGGAGCGGATGGAGGAGGCGATGGGGATTGATGCGGTCCCGACCACTCCAACCTTCGTAGATCGGCGAAGGTCCGTCCCTGCCCTGCCTCCCAATACCAAATGGCTCCGGGCCAGGGCCCATCAAAATCGCGCCACCGACGCTGCCCAGAAACAGGCATAGCGAAAGGCCCCCGGTGGGGCCTGGGTCCGACGAGAACGGACATTCGCAACGTCTTGTTGCTAGATTTCAGTTTGAGGTAGGTCGAAAAGATCAGTGACCGTTCCCCCTCTCGGGGGTGGTTCTACACCGCCAAAGCCCCTTTCGGGGCGGCGGTAGACTATTGTCGCTTGATGCTGATGGTTTGGCGCTACTCCTTGGGATCGTCCTTGACACCGGTCATGACACCGGTTTCCTCCAGATCTTCACGGCGGGACTGTTCCTCTTGGATTTGAATGCAGAAAGCAGACAGATTGTTGATGGGGCAAATATCCCTTGCGCGGAGGGGAAGAATGCCTGTTTCCGTTTCCAAAAAGATCCGGCGGGGATCGGGATTGCTCATCTGGAGCTTCTCGGCTTCTTTCGTGAACCGAACCACACCGTGGGTGTCGTGAGCGAATACCCAACCTACTTTCACTGTCGGGATTTTAGCAACTTTCATTTTCACTCCTTGGGAAGGGTCCGCTGCACAGAACGGACAATTGGTGACTATAAACCCATGTGTTCCCAAAAATAGGACCATTGGGTGACTCTGAATCCCTTGTCAGGGTAGGTTTCGCGGAAAAACCGTTGAAGGTTCTTCTGGAACAGCACCCGGGCAGTTGACATGGAGGAACTCCTCGGTTAGTTTTCAGCGCCTTGAACGCGGCAGTTGCGGAGATGGGCTCGGGCAGCGTCCCTTTCCTCGCCGTGGTAGACCTCCGCGTCCTGGCGGCAATGCGAAAGGGCCTTGATGAGGTCCGATACCTTCATGGTTTCACCTCGAACCCAGTAGGAATGGGCATCCAACATGCCCGTTCGTCCCATTCCATGTCTTCCCATCGGGAACTGCTGGCTCCATCGCCGGTCACCACCAGCGACCACCATTGACAAGCCAGATTCCAACGCATAACCGCCGCTTGCCCATCGGAGGCAATCAGGATCATGCCCCCATCCTTCGGCGCGGTGGCGATGGGTTGCCATTCGCTCATGTGATCTCCCTTCACCACGGCCACCCGTGGTCCCTGGCCGCCCTGGAGTCGCCCGAAACCAACTCGGTCGGGTCTCCCTTCCATGCCGACCGCGCCGACCATCCACCGACCAGCTTCGGCCATTGGATCCAGCCCTCCGGGGCCGACGCCAGGTGGTAGGTCACCAGGCCCGGGTGACTGTAGACCGGAAGGCTCTCGCCCTCCAGCAAGTCAGCAACCTTGGAGGCCACGATGGCATCCATGGACCGGTTGTTGGTCGCCCAGTTCCGCAAGGACCGCTCCGGGACGCCCAGGACCCGCGCCAATGCCTGGACGCCACCGACGCGGGCCGCCAGGGGCCCCCATAGGCCGGGGATCGTGATGGGCCGTCCTGTCCTCGCCATGAGCTTCTCCAGCCCAAGTATCGCCCATTTGGGCCGAATCTTCCCGTTCATATTACTGCCCGCTTTTGTAGTGGTTGGCCAGGACGTGGCGGACGGTGAATCTCAGGTCATCGTCCATGTCGGGCATCCCCTTGGTCATCCATTGGAGGTAGTCCTTGGGCACCTCCGCCCAGGGGGTGCCCCGGTGCTTCCCGAAGCCACAGGTGGTCAGAAGCATCGGCGCCTCGATGGCGTCGATCAGCTCCGGCACGGTGCCGGGCATCCCCGCCTCCTCGGCCTCGACCAGCATGTGGACCAGGAGCCTGGCCGTGACGTAGGCGTCGGCCAGGGCGCGGTGGGCCGGCATCCCGTCGGCCTCGGGGCAGCGGAGGCCCAGCTCGTAACGGAGGGCCTGGTTCTGGTGGCTGGCGAAGCCGGGGTAGAGCCGACGCGCCAGCCGCAGGGTGTCCAGCCAGGGCTTTTCGATCATGCCCGGCAAGATGGACCGGTCGAACGGGGCGTTATGCGCCACGATGGCGTCGGCATCGAACGCGAAGCCCCGCAGGAAGGGTATCGTCTCATCCAGGGTGGGGGCGTCCTGCACGTCGGCATCGACCAGCCCGTGGACGCCCGACGCAACGGCAGGGATGGGGCGCCCGGGGTTGAGATAGGTGGTCATGGCCATGGTGATCTGGCCGTTGACCACGAGGACGCCGGCCACTTCCACGGCGCGGTGCTCGACCGGATCCAGGCCGGTGGTTTCGGTGTCGGTGACGAAAAAGGTATGTTTCAGAAGGTTCATGATTCTATTCCTTGGGAAAGGCCCGGGAGCCGTCGTCATTGAGGTAGATGAGGTCCGGGTCGGTCGGGTGGATGTTGACGGGGGTCTTCCTGCCGGCCAGGAGGACCGACACATAGTTCGACCCGCCCTTGATGACGCCCGGGGCTCGATTGAAAGTGACGTGCATCCCGACCCTGGCCGGGACGGAGTAGGTGTGGCGGACGTATTCGCAGGGGTCAGGCTTGGGTTGGTTCATGGGGTTCCTGTCAGGTGGCATGACCTGGGAGGTCATGAAATGGGGTTCGACATGACCTGGGAGGTCATGGATACGAGTGCTACTTGTATTCAAAGGCATGGAAAACCAGCTCGCCGCCCATTATCTGAAAGGTGGCGATATAGTCTCCCGGCTCGTCTGGGATGGGGGTGCCGGTGCCATAGATGGCGATGGCATGGATTTCAAACCTGAACTTGGGAAGGGTTTCGTCCACCAGTGCCCAGAGGCAGGGATTCCCATCCTGAGCCTGGACGGTTAGGATCTTCGCCCCGGTGGGGAGCTTGAGGTTTTGCTGGTCGGCAACTTCGAGGGGATATTTCCAGATCCGCAAGGGACCTCCTTCTGGGCATCAGCCCTTGATGGCTTCGGTTGCGAGGTCGATGCGGGCATCCAGCTCGGCTCGTACAGCTTCGGGGCTTTCGCATTGGCACACGGGGCCGCCGCACCCGCAACCGTCGCCCAGGGGCTTGGCGATCCGCACCAGGACGACCCGAAGGCGGTCCGCCCGGCCGGCATGGAATTCAAACCCCTGCCTATTGCGTCTGCTCTCCGCATCCATCTCCGCTACCCGGACATGGAGCCGACTGAAAGTCTCCAGGTCGGCTCTTGCGATGGTCTCCAGCTCGGCGACCCGGGCCCGGAGGATGTCCCGTTCCTTGCGTCTCTCGGTCGCACCTATCTCGTGACATGCAGCTTCCTCCTGGCTTTTACTCAGGGAGTCCTCCAATTCTGCAACCCGGGCCCGGAGCCTGTCCTGCTCCCCGTTGCGCTCATAGCAGAGCTGGATCAGGCTGTCGGTCGGCTTCCCGCCCAGCCTGGTCTTGGCGTTGAGGATGATCCCCTCGGCGTCCTTGGAGGGGGTGACGGAATCCATGAGGGCGTCCAGTTCGGCGACCTTGGCCTGGAGCCCCTGGATCCATTCCAGGTCACCAGGGAGCGGCATCCCGCAACTGATCCGCTCCAGCGGGGTCAAGGTGTCGATGACGCGATGGGCCATGGTTCCCCTGGTTTTTGGAGGCTTCGCACCGGTCGGGGTCGGTCCGCGACCGGAATAACCGCCTTTGGAATTGATCGGCATAGTATCTCCTCGAAAAGGTCAGACCGCGAGGCGGCGAAGGAGCTGGGCGGCGACTGGCGGGCACACGGCGTTCCCGAGCAGCATCTTGTCGACGTGGACCTTTCCGGTCAGGCGGTAGCCGGCGGGGAACCCCATGGCCGCCCGGCACTCGTCCACGGTCAGGAACCGGAACCGGTCTCCATGGATGATGGCGTAGCGGTCCCTGGTGGTGATCGTCCAGATGGGGGCCGTCAAGGGCCAGCCGTTCACGTTGCTCCCGAAGTAGGGAATCCAGAACGGGGCATCGCCGTGACGCTTCAGGGCCGCCTGGATCCGCGCCATGGTCGCCGGGACCAGAACCTTCTTGCGGTTCTCGGGGCGCCAGGATGACCACGACCCGCTGTCCAGGTCAAGGGCGCCACTGATCGGCATGGACTCTTGGCCACCCAGCCCCCGGAAGTCGAATGCCTTTCCTTGGAGCTGGCCGACGATGAACAGACGCTTCCGTTGCTGGGGCACCCCGAATTCTTGGGCGTCCAGAACTTCGGTCCGAAGGGTGTAGCCCAGGGCTTCCATGGCAGCGGCCCAAGCTGGGAACAGGGCCCACTTTGCGAATTCCGGGACGTTTTCGATGACCACGGACCGAGGGCGGTGACACTCGGCAGCGGAGACAACGGCCCAGGCTGTTGACCGGGCAGCGTCGTGATGGGGCCGGTCCTTGCCCCGGGCCCGGGAATGCCCCTGGCAGCATGGAGAGGCCAGGAGAAGGTCGTAATCCGGGAGAGAGGTCCAGTCGGCTTGGTGGAGGTCTTGGCACAGATGGATGGTGTCCGGGTGGTTCTCTCGATGGACGGCCACGGCAGACGGCCAGTGGTTTCCAGCCCAGACCACCTCATGCCCGGCCATCCTAGCGGCCTCGCTGAATCCCCCTGCCCCGGCGAAAAGGTCGATGCACCTCATGGCTTCGCCGTCGCAACTTCATGGATGTCCGAATTGAATTCGTCCGGGACGCAGAACAGGGACTCGCTGGACCGGGGGCTGGTCAGGGTGGCCTTGGTGTCCAGACACATGACGCATTCGTGATGGCGGACGAGCTGGCTGAACGGCCGGTCCTTGGTGGGCTCGACCCATTCCTCCTTGATCACCCTCCACTTGCAGCCGCCGGAAACCCAACAGATCAATCTCAAATCGTTCTCCTTGATGGTGGTGAGGGATTGGCTTAGGCCGCCTTGAGCCAGGACGACACGCGGGCCATCGCCTTGGTGGCCAGCATCTCGACCAGCATCCCCACGGGGATATAGAGGATGCGAGGCAGGATCCGGGACTGCCGGCGGTCGTAGAAGCGGGAGGCGGTGAGGTCGTAACCGTGGCTCATGATGTGTCCCTTCACGCCCAAAGGCCCCTTCCGGGGCGCCTGGGGGTGGTTCGGTCTAGCACCACTTTTTGATCAGGACCGCGCTGGTCGTACCGTCGGGGGTCAGCTTGTAGCCGGTGCCGGTGGCGGCAATGAGCCCCCGCTTCAGGAGCCCCTTGATCGTGGCGATGCCTGACTTGGGGGTCCGCCCTGCGCTGATCGCCAGGATGGCTTCCTGCTGGGCCAGGGAGGGGTTCGTGAGTGCCCAGGCGCCCTTGGCTTTGGTTGTGGTATTGGTCATGGTCGTTCTCCTTCGATGCAAGAAGTATCGGCCCATTTGGGCTGAAAATCAAGATGCGACGAAATATTTCTTCTTCTGTCGTAAAATGTGGCGTTTGGGGTGATGCCATGGCAGATGGATGGGCGAACAACCTGAAGAAGGTCGGGGATGTCTACCATTGCCGCATCCGGCACAAGGGCCAGGAAATCCATCGGTCCACCGGCAAGCGGACCCCCGAGGGCGCCAGGAAGTGGCTTCGGGCCCTCCTCAATGCCATGGATGGGAAGCGGGAGGGTGATGCGCCGGCCCCAACCGTCGGGGAGCTGGTGGCGTTCTGGAAAGAGGACAACGCCGAGACCTTCTCCGAGCTGCACATTCAGCGGGCCATGTTCGACTTCGAGAAATATCTCCTCCCGAAATTCGCCAAGGTCCCGGCCGACCAGGTGACCTCCGCCCATATCACCGAGATTCGCCGGCAGCTCCTGGCCAGCTCCGGGCCCTCTGGCCGGCGCCACTCCAAGGCGACCGCCAACCTCCTGCTCCGCCACCTCCGGGCCCTCTGGAATTATGCCCTGGCCGAGGGGCTGATCTCCGAGGTCACCTGGGCGGTGGAGAAGCAGAGGATCCAGAAGAAACCCAAGGTGGTCCTGCCCGAGGAGTTGATCGAGCCCTTCCTTGCCCACGTCCGGGAGTCCCGCAACCCCGAGGTGATCATCTGTGTCATGGCGATGCTCTACATGGGGCTCCGGGAGAGCGAGGCCCTTCAGATGCGGTGGGACCTGTTCGCCCCAGACGGATCGACCTACACTCCGGGCAAATGGGACGAGGACCAGGACGACCTCAAATCGAAGGGCGGAGAGGCGGTTGCCATCGACGTGCCGCCGGAACTGTGGGGCCTCATCCAGGACTTGGCCGAGAGCCGAAAGGCGATGCCTCTCTGCCCCTGGGTGCTGGCTTTCCAGGACGACGAGGGGCAATGGCGCCCCCACTGGGCCCACTTCGCCACCTATGCCATCAAGAGGGCCGGGCGGCTGGTTGGACTGCCCAAGCTGTCCCCGCACCGGCTCCGGGGCTCCTGTGCCACCCTCCTAGCCCGGCAGGGTGTCGACGCCTTCGTGATCCAGGACATTCTTCGGCACAAGGACCTTGAGACGACCCGGGGTTACATCGAGGTGGGGCGCAAGGATCGGCGCCAGGCGCTCGAAGGTTTGTGGCATCGGAAACAGGGATAGGTGGGACAAAAAGAGGGACTAGACGTTTTCTTGACCCTCGCAAACCCGCACCACCAGGGCGTTCCATGAGTTCCACCATTGGACTCCTGGTCCAGAGGAATGTAAGCCATTTCCTTGGTCGGATCGAACAGGGAATATTTCGAGGATTTACTCATCACGTTCTGGATGAAGCCGAACATTACCGCCGCCGCCAGCGGCGTGGTGTCGAACCGGGCCAGCAGGGGCGCCAGGGAGCCCTCAGCCAGGATGAAGCTGAAGAACCCGACGCCCGTGATCAGCAGCACCACGGGCGTGACCAGGGCGGCCACGGTCCAGCCGAAACGCCGGATCACATTGTTGGCCACCAGCAGCATCATGACGATCGTGGTGATCCCGGTGGCCAGAGAGAAATTGGCCATGTAGTCCTGGTAGTCCTGGGGGTTGGGCCGCAGCAGTCCCAGATGGGTCTTCCAGGTCACTTCAATCAGGTTGAGGGCGATGCCATAGCAGATGACGGTGACGGCGATGCAGAGCAGATACCGGGAGCGGGCCAGAAAGCGGAAAGCGTCCTTCAGGGTCATGGAAGGCTGCATGGTTTGCATGACCCGCTGCTCCGCCGGGGAGTAGAAGCTCGGATCCGTGAGCACGTTGCGGTGGATCCAGCGATAGATGGCAAGGATGGTGAAGATGGAGGCCACCACCATGGCCATCAAGAGGGTCACGTAGGCGGTCCAGCCGTCCAGGCCGAACCGGGCGGCCACCAGGTTGCCCAGGTGATGAATGAAATGATTGGCGAACTTGACCGCGACCAGAGCCAGGTTGGCGCCGATGCCGAACAGGGCGTAGAACCGCTTGGACTCTTCGAGTTTCATGATGTCGTTGGCAAAGCTCCAGAACATCAACGACAACGCCACGCTGCCCCACAGTTCAGCCAAGATGTAGAACAGCGTGAACACCCAGTGCCGGGTCATCGCCAGCAGGTGGCTGAATCCCGCCGGCATCCGGCTCTGCCAGTGGGTGACCAGGGCCACCGGCTGGATCGTCTCCCGGATCGGGAACAGCAAGGCGAAGGCGGCAAAAAACACGATGAAAGGGGTCAGGGCGGCATAGAACAATTGCCGCTTGCCGAGACGGTTGCTCAGCCTGGCGTAGCCCAGCATGAACAGAACCGAAAACGGGATCACTCCGTAGACCTTCAGGAAGGGAATCAGATCGGCGCCCGCCCCCGGCGCTGTGACGATGAAGGCATCTTTGGTGTTTCGGAGAATCGAATAGACGAACGAGATGAAAAAGAACATCAGCAACATCGGCAAGAACTTTTTCAGCTCATAGCCATGAATCGGCCAAAGAAAAGACCGGATCTTGCCAAAGGGTGGGGGTGGTTTCGTGCCGTTTTCGGAAATCACCATGCCTCCTCGTGGCAACCTGACCAAGGGAGGGGCGAGCCGGGTGCCCGTCCTTGGCTGCAGGAATGCCGGATTCGGAATCGAACCCCGTGACCCGGACCGCCTGCTGTAGGGACCTGCCGCCACCCCGGGGTTGGTTCCGGTCCTCGCCCGGATAGAATGATGAATGCAAAAAGATCGCCTCGCCTCCCTGTTCGGCCTGACCTTGTCGATCATCTGGGGCTTGTCGTTCCTGAGCATCAAGGTCGCGGTGGTGGAGATCCCGCCCATGACCATGGCCGTGGCCCGGTTCGTCATCGCCTGCGCCGTGCTGCCGTTCATTGCCCTGCTGGCCAAGGAAAAGCTCAGGGTGGCCGCCAGCGACCTGCCGGCCCTGGCCGCCGGGGGCTTCACCGGGGTGACCCTCTATTTCTTCGGGGAGAACCATGGCATCGCCCTGCTGTCCGCCTCGGAAGCGTCCCTGGTGATCAGCTTCATCCCGGTGCTGGCGGTCCTGGCGGAACGGATCTTCCAGGGCGCGCGGCTGGGACTGAGGGTGTACCTCGGCGCCGCCCTTTCCACCGCGGGAGTGATCCTCATTGCCGCCCGGTCGGCGGGCACAACCTCCTCCAGGATGGGCTACCTGTTCATGTTGACCTCCTGCGCAGCCTGGGTCGTCTACGGCCAGGTGACCCGCAAAGTGGCGGCCCGCTATGGCATGATCACCGTCTCCTTCTGGCAGTGCCTGTTCGGCTTGATCGGATGCATTCCCTTCGCCCTGACCGAATCCGCCCACTGGCGGGTTCCCAGCGGCGCGGCGGTACTGAACATCTTCTACCTCGGCCTGTTCTGCTCCGCGGCGGGCTACTGGCTCTACATCTCCACCTTGAAGCTGATGGGCAGCGGACGAGCGAGCATCTACATCAACCTGATCCCGGTGATATCGGTCGCGGCCTCGTACCTGCTCCTGGGCGAGCGCCTGGCCACCCTGCAGCTGCTGGGCGGGGGCATCGTGGTGGCAGGGGTCTTCCTCGCCACCTTCCCCTTCCGCCTGGAAATGCTCTTTGGCGAACCTGCGGAAGACCTGTCCATTTAAGATCAACCTGTTCCCCATTGGCGTCAGGGTTACTGCCTGGGCACGGCGCGGACTTGCACCGGGCGGGCGGAAGGGCCTATGGTTGAGTGCGCCACGGAAAGGGACCCCAATGAAGACTGAAAAAAACGTCATCCTCATCACCGGAGGCGGCTCCGGCATCGGCCGGGGGCTGGCCGAAGCCTTCCACGCCCTGGGCAACCAGGTCATCATCGCCGGCCGGCGCAAGCAGGCCCTGGCTGATACCACCGCGGCCAACCCCGGCATGGCCTCCATGGTGCTGGACATCCAGGACCCGGCCGATGTCCGCAGCTTCGCGGCCCGGATCGGCCAGGCCTACCCCGCCCTCAACGTGTTGATCAACAACTCGGGGATCATGCGGGCCGAAAACCTGCTGGAACAGCCCGAAGACCTGGCTGACATGGAAGCCACGATCACCACCAACCTGCTGGGTCCCATCCGCCTCACCGCCGCCCTGCTGCCCCTGCTCCGCAGCCAGCCGCGCTCCGCCATCCTGAACGTCTCCTCCGGCCTGGCCTTCGTGCCCCTGGCGCTCACCCCCACCTACTGCGCCACCAAGGCCGCGCTGCATTCCTACACGGAATCCCTGCGCTACCAGCTCAAGGGCTCCAGCACGGAAGTCCTGGAACTGATCCCGCCCTATGTGGCCACGGACCTCATGAACGGCGCTTCCGACCCCAGGGCCATGCCCCTGGGCGCTTTCATCGCCGAGGTCATGACCATCCTGAAGACCCGGCCCGAAGCCCGGGAGATCTGCGTGGAGAACGTCAAGGGCCTCCGGTTCGCCGCGGAAACCGGGAAGTACGAAGGGGTGTTCCAGGGGTTCAACGACGCCATGGCCGGACAACGGCTCTGATCCTGCCGCCAAGGCGTCCCCCTGGCCCGATTTGACCGCTGTTTGGCCCCCGGGTGTATGGGCGGGGGGTTCGGCCCGGCCCATGCTCGGGGTGGGAATCATCCCATCCAGGAGCTACGATGCCTCAAAAAACCGCCCCCCTCAGCGCTTCCGCACTCCTGGTGATCGACGTCCAGGACTCCTTCAAGACCCTCCCCAACTGGGAACGGCGCAGCAACCCCGCCTTCGAGGCCAACGTGGAACGGCTCATTGCGGCCCACCGGGCCGCAAAGCTGCCTATCTACTTTGTGCTTCATTCGGATAGCGACGAAGCTTTCCGCACCACCAGCCCCCACTACAAACTGATGGACTTCCTCACGCCCCTGCCCCTTGAACCGGTGCTGCACAAGATCACCCGCAACTGCTTCACCAGCACCCCGCTCCAGAGGCTGCTGACCCTCCAGGGGGTCCGCCGCCTGGCCATCACCGGCATCCAGACCGAGCAGTGCTGCGAAACCACCGCCCGGCTTGCGGCGGACCTGGGTTTCCAGGTGGACTTCGTCATGGACGCGACCCGCACCTTTCCCATCCCCCATCAGGTGGACGGACGCCTGGTGGGCGAACTGGGGGTCGCCGAAATCATCGAAAGAACGGCCTTCGCCCTCAGGGACCGATTTGCCAGAATCGTGGAAACCCAGCAACTGGTGCAAGAGCTTGGAGCGCTATGACCCGAGTCGTCTTCCTCATCCTTCCCGGCGTGGAACTGCTGGATTTCGCCGGCCCGCTCCAGGCCCTGCACGAGGCCCGGCAGTCCGGCGCCGCCTACGAGCTGCGAATCTGCTCGCCCTTTCCCGAGGTGCTCACCGATCAGGGCCCGGTGCTGGCACGGCTGGAACCCCTGGTCCCGCCTGAACCGGGCGACCTGGTGTTCATTCCCGGCAGCACCCAGTTCCACCAGTCCCGGCCTGCGCCGGAAGTGCTGGAATGGCTCTGGCAAGCGGATCGGATCGGAGTCCGCTTCTTTTCGGTCTGCACCGGAGCCTTCCTGCTGGCCGCGGCGGGACTCCTGGACGGGCGTGAATGCACCACCCATTGGTCCTATGTGGAAAAACTGCAGCATTGCCATCCCGATGCCCGGGTGCTGGCCAACCGCCTGTTCGTCGCCAGCGGCAACGTGACCAGCAGCGCCGGCATCGTGGCCGGGGTGGACATGACCCTGGATCTCATCGAGCAGGACCACGGCCCCCTGCTGGCGGCCAAGGTGGCCCGGGACCTGGTGGTCTACATCCGCCGGGACGGCTCCCACAGCCAGCACAGCATCTACCTGGACTACCGCGGGCACATCCACCAGGGCATCCATGCGCTCCAGGACTGGCTGGTGGCGCATCCCTGCGAGGACCGGCCGCTGGCCGACCTGGCCAAGCTGGCGGGGATGAGCGTGCGCAACCTCACCCGCCAGTTCCGGATCTGCGCCGGCATCTCCATCCATGACTACCTCACCCGGCTCAAACTGGAACGGGCCCGGGATCTGATGCGGGACCCGGGCCTGACCCTGGAGGCCATCGCCGGCCAGTGCGGCCTTGGCGAAGCCCGGCGGATGCGCCGGCTCTGGCTGCGAACGTTCGGCGAAGCCCCTTCCCGGACCCGGCGTCCGCCGGAAGGCTGAAACGCCCTGGAGGACCGAGCCCCTCCGCCCTGGAGAAGAAAGGGCGGAGGGGACCCGGTCCCCTCCGCCCGCTTTCAAACCCCGGCCCGGCCTATTTCAGCGGCAGCACCACGAACAGACTGGCGGCCTTGCGCTTGACCAGGAACAGGACGCTGCCCTTCTCCTTGGCGGCGCCCAGGGCGCTCTGCAGCTCGGCGACCTTCGCCACCCGCTTGTGGTTCACTTCCACGATCAGGTCGCCCTCCTGCAACCCGGCCTTGCCAGCGGGGCTGCCCTGGTCCACGTCGGTGATGAGCACCCCGGCCTTCTCGGTCAGGGCGTATTTCTGGGCCAGATCCGGGGTCAGAGCCTGGAGGGTGAGGCCAAGCTTGGTGGACGACTCCCCAGGCTCAGTCGGTTCAGCGGACTCGCCGGATTCGGCGGTCGCGGCCCCGATGGTCGCCGTCACGGTCATCTCCTTGCCGCCCCGGATCAGGGTCAGCCTGGTCTTGGCCCCTGGCGCGGTGCCTGCGATATGGTTGCGCAGATCCCTGGTGTTCTGGACATCCTTGGTGTCGACCCGGGTGATGACGTCGCCGACCTTGATGCCGGCCTTGTCCGCGGCGGAATCGGGAACCACCGAGGTGACCAGGGCCCCGTTGCTGTCGGGCACGTTGAACTGCTTGGCCAGGTCATTGTCCAGGTCCTGGATGCCCACCCCCAGGAGGCCCCGGGCGATCTTGCCGCCCTTGGTCAGGGTAGGCAGCATGGTCTTGATCATGTTCACCGGGATGGCGAACCCGACCCCGGCGGATTGGCCGCTGTTGGTGGCGATGGCACTGTTCATGCCGATCACCTGGCCCTTCATGTTCACCAGCGGGCCACCGGAGTTGCCGGGGTTGATCGGGGCGTCGGTCTGGAGGAAATCCTCATAGTCGGCGATCCCCACATCCGAACGCCCCATGGCGCTGATGATCCCGGTGGTCACGGTCTGGGTCAGGCCGAATGGGGCGCCGACGGCCATCACCAGCTCACCCACCCGCAGGGCATCGGAATCCCCCAGTTCCACCGAGGGCAGGTCGGCGGGAACCTTGTCCACGATCCGGATCACCGCCACATCGGTCTTCGGATCCGTGCTGACGACCTCCGCCTTGAACTCGCGCTTGTCCGACAGCCTCACCTTGATCTCGTCCACGTCCTTGACCACGTGATAATTGGTCAGGATGCGGCCGGTCTTGTCCAGGATCATGCCCGACCCCATGCCCCGCTGGGGCACCCGCTGCTCCTTGGGCGCGGGGGCGCGGCGCTGGGGCGCCTGCTGGCCGAAGAACTGCTGGAAGAAGTCATCCCCGAACGGAAAGGCATTGTCCGGCGCCTGGCGGACCATCTTCTCGGAATAGACGCTGACCACCGCCGGCTTGACATGGGCCGCCACCGCCACGAACGCGTTGCTCAAGGCCGTGGCCGGGGCGGTGATGGCCTCGGTGAGCGGCGGGGCGGGCGCCATCGCCTTGGGCGAGGAACAGCGGCCGGTTACGGCCAGCATGCCCCCGCCCACCAGCAGAGGAACAGCCAGCAAGCTGGCGGTATAGACGACAATCCGTTTCATCATTCGATCTCCTTTGGGACGTCCACCTTGGGGTGAGGGAGTCCGGTTTGGGGCACCGGATGGGTCCGGCAAGCTCTGGGCAAATGGGCAGGGCATGGAGCGGTTTCCTCCTTCCCTGGCCATACAATCAAAAACCGGGCCATCTGCGCAAGACTGAGGGCATTTCGATTCCAGGACCAGGACTGGCCCAGAATAGGGCATTTTTCCCTGTAGGCAGGGCATTTTTCCCAATCCTGCCCCCTTCCCCGCCCCCACGCGGCCTCCAAGTCTGGAAGAATCGCATTGGCCCTTCCTTTGCAAAGGGATCTTCAGGAGTTACGGGTGAACCAGTTCCGCAACGCAGCGTCCAATCCGGCGGGGCCCCCCGGGGCCGGTCATGGCATGGGCCGGCTATGGCTGCTCGGGTTCACCATGGTCCTCGCCCTGGGCTTCGTGCTGGGGGTGAACCTGTTCCTGGAAGCCCGGGAAGCCCGGGCCGCGTTCGACGATTTCAAGGAATCCCAGGTGAAGGTGGCGGAAGCGGCGGCCTGTGTGCTGCTGGCCAACCTGGAAGCCTCTCCCACGCCGCTGCCCTGGGTCCTGCGCGACCTCCACCCCCTGGAGCAGCCGGGGATCACGAGGATCTTCGTCCGGCCTCCGGCCCAGCCCTGGGTCTGCCTGGAGGGCATGCAGATCCTGGCCCCCCCGCTGGAGCGCTCGGGCGAAACCCAGCAACGCTGGTCCCTGGTGAGCCCGGGGGAGGCGATGTTCCTGGGGCTTCCGGACCGCACCGCCGCCCTGGCCCTGAGCGGCGCCATGGACCGAACCGGCAGGACCTGGATCGTGGCGGTGGCCGGGACGGCGTTCCGGGAGCCGGACCGTTCCCGCAATGCCCGCTGGCGCCTGATGGCCAGCTTCATCTCCATGGGCGCCTTCCTGTTCATCCTGGCCTGGTGGGCCCTGCGCTTCCAGAAGCAGGAAATGGAACTGGCCCGGGAGATCGAGCTGCGCGAACTGGGCCGGCACAAGGACCAGGAACTGAGCCAGGCCGGACGGGCCGCCACCATGCTGACCCTGGCTTCCGGCGTGGCCCACGAGATCGGCACCCCGCTGGGGGTGATCTCCGGCCGCGCCTCGCAGCTGGCGTCCCGGGTCCGGGAGGACGAGCGCAACCTGCGGCTGGCCCAGACCATCCAGGAGGAAGTGGAACATATCAACCAGACCATCCGCCGGTTCCTGGAACTGGCCCGGGGCGGCACCCCGAGGGCCGAGGAATTCGGCACCGGCGATCTGGTCCGTTCGGCCGCGACCATGGTGGAGCATCGGTTCCAGAAGGCAGGGGTCGACCTGGTGCTGGACGCGCCTGAGGATCTTCCCGGGATGCGGGGCGATTTCCAGTTGCTGGAGCACGTGCTGGTGAACCTTCTGCTCAATGCCTGTGACGCCTCCCAGAAGGGCGACCGGGTCGAGATCTCGGCCCGCCAGGCCGAGGGCAGGATGGTGCTGGAAGTGACCGATCAAGGCCGGGGCATTCCCGAGGAATTGGCGGAGCGGGTGATGGAGCCCTTCTTCACCACCAAACCCCAGGGCCAGGGCAGCGGCCTGGGCCTGGCCATGGCCAGGGAGATCGTCCAGATGCACCGGGGCGAACTCACCATCGAACGGCTCCAGCCCAGGGGCACCAAAATCCGGGTCGGCTTGCCGGCAGTATAGGGAGGGGAAGTGGCAAGGATCCTGGTGGTGGATGACCACATCGAAATGGCCGAAATGCTGGTGGAGTCCCTGACCGACGCCGGCTTTGACGCCGAGGCCCTGGCCTCGGGGAGCGCCGCCCTGGAGCGGCTGGAGGCCGGAGGGGTGGACGCCCTGGTCACCGATCTGCGCATGAACCAGGTGAGCGGCCTCGACCTGCTGGCCGCCAGCAAGCGGTTCGAACCCGAGCGCCCGGTCATCGTCATGACCGCCTACGGCGCCATCGACACCGCGGTGGAATCGATCCGCCAGGGGGCCTACCACTACCTCACCAAGCCGTTCCAGCCGGACGAGCTCCTCATCTTCCTGAAGCGGGCCCTGGACGAACGCAACCTGCAGCAAGAGGCCAAGCTTCTGCGCCGCGCCCTGCGCGGGCAACTGGGCAGCGGCGGCATGGTCGGCACCAGCCCCGGAATGCGCGAAGTGATGGACCTGATGGAGCGGGTGGCGGCGGTGGACGTCCCGGTGCTGCTGAGGGGTGAAACCGGCACCGGCAAGAGCCTGGTGGCGGGGGCCATCCATGCCCTGAGCCCCCGGGCCAAGGCGGCCTTCGTGGCGGTCAACTGCGCCGCCCTGCCCGAAGCCCTTCTGGAAAGCGAACTGTTCGGCCACCTGAAGGGCGCCTTCACCGGCGCCACCTCCGACCGCCCCGGCCTGTTCGTGGAGGCCGAGCACGGCACCATCCTGCTGGACGAGATCGGCGAACTGCCCCTGGCCATCCAGGCCAAGCTGCTCCATGTCCTGGAGCGGGGTTCGGTGCGGCCGGTGGGTTCGACCCGGGAGCGGCAGGTGGATGTCCGGATCATCGCCGCCACCCACCGGGACCTCCAGGAGATGACCCACCAGCAGAAGTTCCGGGAGGATCTGCTCTACCGCCTGGACGTGGTGACCATCGAGATCCCCGCCCTGCGCCACCGCCGGGAGGACATCCTCCCGTTGGTGGACCATTTCCTCGAAACCTTCCGGGCCAAGTACCCCTCCAGCCCGGTGACCGGCTTCACCCCCGCGGCCTTCGCCCGGTTGATGGACTATCAATGGCCCGGCAACGTGCGGGAGTTGTCCCACCTGATCCAGCGGGTGGTGGTGCTGGGCAAGGCCGCCGTAGTCGACCTGGACGGGCTGCCTCCCGCCCTGCAGCAGGACCTCCAGGCCCCCCAGGCCGGCTTCACCGAGGTGCTGCCGGCCCGGGAGCTCCAGCACCGCTATGCGGCCTGGGCTCTGGACCACTGCGGCGGGCACAAGAGCCGCACCGCCGAACGTCTGGGCATCGACATCAAGACCCTCAACCGCTGGCTCCAGGAACCGGGCAACGAGGAGAGCGCGAATCCGGCGTGACTACCGATGGTCTTCGTGGAACTGTTTCAGCCGGGCTTCCAGCGCGGGAAACTGGGACCTTGCGATAAGCGAGGTGCAGGCCCGCATGCCCTCGGTGCGCTCGCTGCCGGTGATATCCAGGGTGATGGCGCTGATGCCGTAGCGGAGGAGTTCCCCCAGCAGCTGGCCACCCTCCAGGCCCGGGTAGGCGAAGGTGAAGTAGAAGCCGTCGGCGACCGGCTGGTCCAGATCCTTGTCATAGACGATCCGGAACCCGTTCTCCTGGAAGAGGCGCTTCATGACCTTGGCCTTCTCGCCGTATTCCTTGACCATCGCCACGAAATCGATCTCGCCGTCGTTGACGCCCTTGAGCATGGCGGTGAGGGCCCACTGGGCCGAATGGGACGTGCCCGAAGTCAGGCCGTAGATGGCGCCGAACAGGATGGCGTTGCCCAGCTGGTCCGAGGCGAAATAGCGCAGGAGGTCCGGGCTGCGCATCTGCCAGACCTTTTCCGCAACCACCATGAGCCCGATCCGCTCTCCGGCATAGCTGAACGCCTTGGAACTGGAGATCAGCAGGATGTAGTTGTCGGTGTACTTGGCCACCGTGGGCTGGTACGGCGCTTGTCCCGGCCGGGAGTAGTCCTTGCGGAAATCCATGCCGAAGTAGGCCAGGTCTTCGATGACCACCACCCCGTACTGGGTGGCCAGTTCGCCGATGATCCGGAGTTCCTCCTCGGTGAGGCAGATCCAGGATGGATTGTTGGGGCTGGAGTACAGGATCGATGAGACCTTGCCGTCCTTGAGGCAGGATTCCAGCTTTTCCCTGAGCCTGGGCCCCCGGAAATCATAGATGTCGAACGACCGGTAGTCGTGGCCCAGCAGCTTGCACTGCTGCTTCTGGACCGGGAAGCCCGGATCCAGGAACAGCGTGCCCTCCCGGTCGGCCCACATGCGGTTGACGGTGAGGAAGGAGACCATGCCGCCCATCATGGAACCCACCGTGGGCAGGCAATACTCCGGGTTCACCTCCAGGTTCATGAACAGCTTGGCGAAACGGGCCACCTCCCGCTTGAGTTCGGGAGTGCCTTGGATATCCGGGTAGATGGCCGCCACTCCGTCCTTCAGGGCCTGGATCTGGGCATCCACCCCCGCCTGCAGCGCCGGCAGCCCGGGAATGCCCATCTCCATGCGCACGAACTTTTCGCCGGAATCGGCTTCGATCAGGTCCACCAGGCGCTTGATCTCCCGGATGGAAGCCTTGCCCAGATCCTCCAGGCCGCTGGCCTGGAGCCTCCGGCGCACCACGTCCGCGTCGATGGGCGTCTGCCTGTTGTCCATGGGTCCTCCTCCAAGGTCCAGGTCCGGGCAGGCGCGATCCGCCTGGTGGCCTAGCTGGTGATAACACTATACATTGTGAACCGGAAAGATCCGCCACGGCCCGGCGCCCCGAAGGGAGGATAGGGTATATCCTTGGGGGTGAACTTGATTCTGTCAACTTGAGTCAAGTGGAAATTCTGTTTGGCATTCAGCGACCCCGGTGGCCTGTTCCCGATTCCTGGGTGGGCCAAACGGTTGCACCCTGCAGCCATGAGGAAAACCTGATGAATTCACGCCTGATTTTCGCCTCTCTTATCCCGTTGGCCGCAGTTCTGCTTCCGCTGGCGCCAGCCTGCGCCCCGGCCAGGAGCACCCCGGCCAAGCCGATGGCCGCCGCCAAGCCCACCGCCGCCCCGGTCCAGCCCAGGATGCCGGCACCGGCTCCGCCCGCGGCCCGGCCCGCCCTGCCCGAAAAAGTGACGCTGGACGGGAAAGTGCTGAAGCCCATTCCCGGCGGATGGAAACTGGAGGGCCCGGGGCTCGAGGCCGTCCAGCAGGCCGTGGAACACGCCCGGGCCTATGGCCCGGGGTTGAAGGTGGTGGTGAACGGCTACACTTCCTCCAATGGCTCCCGGGCGAAGAACCTGGCCATCAGCCACCGGCGCGCCCAATTCGTGGAGCAGGCCCTGATCAAGGCGGGCCTTCCGCCTGGGCAGGTGGTCGCCCGTGGTCTCGGCCCGGATCAACCCATCGGCAACAATGCCACCCGGGAAGGGCGATTGAAGAACCAGCGGGTCGAGATCGAATTCCAGGGTCCGGATCAGCCATAGGAAGGTGACACGGTCGACTACCGAGTCGGCGCCGGCCGTCGTCTGCTGGGACAAGTCCCAATGACCAGCCGATGCGTCAGTCCAGGACCGTCGGACCGCAGGCGGCGCTCAACCGCTGCTGCAGTTCCCTCAGGGTGAACGGCTTGGCCAGCAGAGTGACCCGGGGATGAGCCTTGACCAGATCCAGGGCGGCGCGATCGGAACGGCCGGTGGAGAGCAGAACCGGAACACCGGGCCGGACGGCGCGGAGCCGCGGCAGGGTTCCGGCGCCACCCAAGCCCGGCATGTTCATGTCCAGGATGACCGCATCGGGCTGGCATCCGGCATCGAGCAGAGCCAGGGCCTCCTCTCCGCTCATGGCCGGGATGACCTGGTGGCCAAGCACTGCCAGCAGCTCCTGGAGGGAACTTTGGATCAATTCATCGTCATCGATCAAGAGCACCTTCAGGGCCCCGGAGCCCGGCACCGGAAGGGAATCGTCCAAAGGCTCAGCCGTCCGGTGGCCCCCGGCACAAACCGGGAATAGCATCCGGACCTGGGTGCCCCGGCCGGGCTCGCTGGCGATCTCCAGTTGGCCATGGTGGGCCTTCACAATGCTGTAGACCATGGACAGCCCCAGACCGGTTCCCTTGCCCATGGGCTTGGTGGTGAAGAAGGGATCCATGGCCTTGGCCAGGACCTCCCCGGGCATGCCACAACCGTCATCCTCCACCCGGACCTCGATCCTTTGCCCTTCCACCTGGCGGGTGGCCAGGGTCAGGGTGCCGGTTCCGGCCATGGCGTCCAGGGCGTTGATGCAGAGGTTCATGAAGGCGTGGGCCAGGGCACTGCCATCCCCCCGGATGGGCCCCAGGCCTGGCGCAAGGTCCAGCCCCAGCCGGACCTTGGCCAGGGTGGTGTGTTCCAGCAGACGGACCTCCTCCAGGAGAAGCCCGTTCAAATCCAGTTCCACCTCCTCGATGGGGCCCTGGCGGGCAAAGCGGAGCAGGCCCTTGACCGTGTTGCCGCCCCGGATGGCCGCCTGGGATATGGTCTCGAACGCACGGAAGGCCGCACTGCCCGCTGGCTGGGTTTCCAGGTTGACCGAGGCGATGGCGAGGATCGCCCCCAGCACGTTGTTCATATCGTGGGCGACGCCGCCCGCCAGGCTGCCCAGGCTTTCCATTTTCTGCACTTGTTGCAGCTGATTCTGGAGCGCGGCGCGTTCGGCCTCCGCCCGCCTGCGCTCGGAAATATCCCGGTGGAAGGCCAGGATGACGGATTTCCCCCCGGACGAGACCGCGCTGGCCGACACCTCCAGGGGCAGGATCTGGCCGTCGCGATGGACATGCTCCACTTCGAAGGTCAGGGCTTCCCCGGCCAGGATGCGGCCCAACCGTTCGGCCGCCTTCTCGGTGGATGCGGGGCGGTCGACATCCTTCAGCCGCATGTGGACCATCTCCTCCGGGGAATATCCGTGCATCCGGGCAAACGCTTCATTGACCTCCAGAAGCTTCCCGTCGGGGGTGTGGGTGATGATGCCCTCGCTGGCCAGGCTGAACTGGGTCCGGTAGCGCTGTTCGCTTTCCCCCAGCGCCGCCTCGGCCCGCTTGCGGTCGGTGATGTCCTGGATGGTTCCGATCAGGGAAAGCACCTGGCCTGCATCGCCGAAGGTGATCTCCCCCAATCCGTTCACCCACCGGGTCGCCCCGTCCTTTCGCCTTATGATCCGGTATTCCCTGGCAAAGGGTTTCCTCCCGGCGAGGACCTCGTCCCGCAGGTACTGGCCCATGGGGGCCTGGTCATCAGGATGGATCAGATCCAGCCAGCCCCGGACATCTCGGCGATAGGTCCCATCAATGCCGAAGATGGTATCGAGGACCGCGGAGGACTCCCAGATGCCGGCGGCAAAATCCATCTTGTAGGAGCCGATGCCCGCCGCCCGCTGGGATTCCCGGAAGAAATAGTCACTCTCCTCCAGCGCCAGGGCTCCGGACCGGGGATGCTCCGGCTCCCCGTGGATTTCGGCAGGATTCGGCAGTTCCATTACGCCCGCTCCAGGATGGATTGAAGGCCAAGTCAGGCAGTGTTTTTCCCATTGCCAACATTGCACCATGCTATCAGCGCTGTTCCCGGGAGCGTAGGCCAGTCTCGCCCCCGGGTCCATGGCCGGCCCTCCACGACCAGCTCCTTCAAGGCTCCCCGGCACACTTCGGTATGGCGGGCAGGCGGATGTGGATCCTGGTGCCTTGCCCCACTTGGCTCCGGATCTCCAGGAACAGGACTGAGCGCGATGGAAATTCCTTTGGCATGCTGATCCAAATTCATTGGCGGAAGTTTGACTTGGATGCTACTGCCGATTGGAGGGGCAGCCAAGTTGGAAATATCATCCATTCAGCAGAACCAGGCCCCCGGCTCTTCACTCCGGAATGGTAAAAAAGAAGGTCGCCCCCTTTTCGGGTTCTCCTTTCGCCCAGACCCTTCCTCGGTGCCGGTGGATGATACGTTGGACGATAGCCAAGCCAATGCCCGTTCCCTCAAATTCACTGGTCGCGTGCAGCCGCTGGAAGGCATTGAACAACTTATCGACAAAGGCCATGTCGAAGCCAGCACCGTTGTCCCGGATGAAGAAAGTCCTTTCCCCACCGGGGGAAACGATCTCACCCATCTCGATCCTGGGGGCTCGGCATTTGGAGGTAAACTTCCAGGCATTGCCAAAGAGGTTCTCCAGAACCACCTGAAAGAGGTATTGGTCAGCCTGCACCAACATCCCCGGCTGAATGTTCACCTCGACCCTGCGCTCCGGGTTGAGTTCGGCAAGATCACCCGCTACCCGACTCCATAGCCTGGACAGATCACAATCCGATGCCATCAGTTCGCTGCGGTTTGCTTTCGACAATTTCAGCAGGTCATCGATGAGATGCCCCATGCGTTGAGTACCAGCCCGGATCCGCTGGAGGAAGTGCATACCTGTGTCACCCACCTGGTTGGAGTAGTCCTCCAGCAAAACCTGGCTGAAACCGTCAATGCTCCGGAGGGGTGCCCGGAGATCG
>Ga0302190_10000197_pt1 | contig 36817 bp, 31 predicted proteins | sample II_Bog_E2_3_FD_198784 | JGI IMG/M metagenome (GOLD analysis project Ga0302190, IMG submission 198784) | Peat permafrost microbial communities from Stordalen Mire near Abisko, Sweden - II_Bog_E2_3 | ecosystem: Environmental > Terrestrial > Soil > Wetlands > Peat | place: Sweden: Abisko... | reverse complement strand
ACCAGCGACACCGTGGCCAGGACGACCAGCCACTTCATCGTCTTCAGCGCCGGTTCAATCTTGTTGACCTTGGCTGCGATTGCTTCCTGGGCCGCTTTTTCGTGCGAGAAGGCGTCATCCAGGTAGATCTGGTCGTCTTCGTCGCGGGTCAGGCGCGACCGATACAGGTACAAGACCGCGGTGATCAGCACCAGCGCTCCCCACACAATCAACATCACCGGAACTAGCGTCATACTCCACCTCCGAAAAATGTTCTGGCCCTCGGATACCGGCGTCGCCGTGAAAAGAATCCGCGTCTCCGCAAGCCAAGTGAGCCTTACGGGTGACCATCATATCCCCGAATGGGTAGGGCTGTGGTGACAAAAATCACAGCATTTTGCCGTTCCGGAGCACATCTCGGGGGGCCGAGCGGCTCGCGACTTTCCCGGCCTGTGTTGCATCTAACGAAGTGGAAGCGCTCCGGGGGCCTTGAATCTACGGGCGCGGAGCAGTAGAGTAACGATACGCAAGCATTTCATCCACCGGGAGAATCCATGGCCACCGCAACCGTCGCACCCGCACAGGAAACCGTCAAGAAGGCACCCCTTAACCTGACCCCCCAGGCCATCGCCAAGGTGCGCGAGATCATGGCCACCCAGGATCCCATACCCGGCGGGCTTCGCATCGGCGTGGTGGGCGGCGGTTGCTCCGGATTCCAGTATTCGATGGCCTTCGAGAACCAGAGCGGGATGATGGACAAGGTTTTCAGCTTCGAGGACCTCAAGGTTTTTGTCGACGCCACCTCGCTGATGTACCTGAACGGCTGCACGGTGGACTACGTGGAGACGCTGGAAGCGGCCGGCTTCAAGTTCGATAACCCCCAGGTGAAGAGCACCTGCGGTTGCGGCTCGTCGTTCAGCGTGTAGCGAGAGAGCTGGAGTGAAAGCACCGTGACTGCCCGCGCTTGAAGCTGAAACGCTGGGCACAAAGGCCCGCGCCCTGAACAGGGCGCGGGCCTTTGTGCATTTCCGGATGGCCGGGAGCGTAATCGTGCTCAAATTGCCGTGTTACGGAAACTCTACTGCTGCGGGGCGGGAGAGGGCGGGGTGGGCGACGGGGTAGTGATGCTATTGGGCGCGCCGACGGGCGTGGTGGTGCTGCTGGCGGGCTGGCCAATACTTCCCGTGTTGCCGGCGCCCATGGCGGTCATCTGATCGGCAATGGGGTCGTAGACGAACTCCCACTCGTTGTAGTGGTTCTTTTTCTTATAAAGCAGAATGGACTGTTTGGGGCTCATGGGCGCGAAGCCCATGATGCCCGCGCCGCCAAAGGTTTGGCCGGTGGACCCAGTCGTTGATCCGAATGCAGATCCGCCGGCGGTGGTCGAGCCGCCGGTGGCGCTGGAATTGGTCGAGTCCTGCCCGAACGCGCCAGAGCCCGAGGAAAGCCCGCTCGATCCCGAAAAGCCGCTCGAGCTGGAAAAGCTGCTTGAGCCGGAAAAACTGCTTGAACCGGAAAGGCCGCTGGATCCCGACAGTCCGCTGGTTCCGGCGAGGCCGTTGTTGCCATTCGGGCCGACGGCGCCCATCGAGGTGCCGCCCATCGGCTGCCCGAAGAAGCCCATGGCGGTGGGGGCCTTGTTCTGACCCAGGAGGATGGGCTTCCACACATCCTTGCCGGTGGTGGGGTCGATGTACTTCTTTCTCAGGAAGCGGATATTGTTGGTGGGCTTGGCCAGCGCATCGAGGTTGGGCGGATAGGCGCCGAATTTCTTGTAATACATTCTGACGGCACGCGCGTACTGCTTGCCGCGGTGCATGGTCTCGAGTTCGCGGTCGCGCTGAATCTGCTTGGAGACGCGGGGCATGGCCAGGGCCAGGGCGATGGTGAGGACGGCCAGCATGAAGATGACGGCCACCAGGACGTAGCCCTCCTCGGCGCGGCGTAGTTTGCGGGGGCGTAGCGGGCGGCGGATTGGGGCGAGAATCGTCATGGGGGGCAAGGGGCTCAATTCGGCTGGAGGGGCAGGGACTGGGTGTTGTTGTAGCTCATGTCGGTGACCTGGACGCTGCCCGCCTGAATGGCGCCCACTTTGTAGCGATGGTCGACAATTTCGCCGGTGCGGGCGACAAAGATGTCGTCGCCATGAACGAAGAATGCCTTGAAGGACTTGTCCTTGGCCTGGGTGTAGCCGAAATACTTCAGATCGATGGCCGGGGGACGGGGAATTTCAGGCACGGGCGGGGGTGTGTTCACGGCGGCCAGGGCCGCGGCGCGCGCACTCTTGACCGGGGACTCAATGGGCACCGGGGCCGACTCGGCGGAGAAGATGTTGCGGCCCGTGCCGGCGTATTCCACGTCCTCGCTCTCGGCCAGCTTGGCGAGGTGCAGGGCGGGGTCGAGCGAGGAGTCGGAGAGCTTTTGCGCTTCAGGGCCGGCGGAGTTCGCGGCCGAGTTGGAGACAACGCCGGCAGCGGGCCGACTGGTGGCCGTCGCCGCGGCGGGGAGCGAGGGCGCCGAGGGCACCGGGCGAGCCGGAGCCGGGGAGGGCTTTGAAGTGGGCCAGAGCTCGTAGGCGCCAATCACGACGATGAGGGCGAACAGTCCGCCGGCCAGGTAGACCTGGCGCTTGTTTTCGGTTCCCATGCGCATGGCCATGGCTATTCGCCTCCCTTAAGAGCGGCAGAGGGCGCGGCGGGTGCGGCGGGGGTTTCACCCGGAGGCGGCGTGGGCGGCAAACCGGAGGCGGCGGCATCGGCGGGCCTGAGCCAGGTGGAGACCCGGATGCGCAGATTGACCACGCCGCCCTGCTGGCCGGTGAGGTTCATGGCGCGGATGACAAAGAAGTTCTGGTCGCGTTCCAGGCTGTTCACAAAGCGCATGATCTCGGGGTATTGTCCGGTGATGCCGGCGTCGAGGGAGATTTCTGTGAAATCCGGACCGGCAGGGCCCTGGGTATATTGCATGCGGGAGAGGCGGACCGGGGCTTTGAGGGCCAGGTCGCCGACGCGGGTGGCGATGGAGGAGTAGTTGGGGGGAATGCGCTGGTCATAAAAGCCCAGCATCTGGGCGCGGGAATCGGCCACGCGCTTGTCGAGGCCGCGCAGGGGAGCGGTGCCGAGGTCGAGGGCTCTCAACTGGACCTGCTTGGCGGCCAGAGCGTCGTTGGAGCTGCTGCTGGTGGCGGCCCAGTCGAGTCCGAAGCGGATGGACAGGACGATGATGGCGGCCAGCAGCAGGGCAAAGCCGGCGTAGTGCCAGGTGAGTGGGGAGAGCAGGCGCTCGCGCCAGACGGAGGGGATTTCGGCGGTCATCGCGGGCCTCCCGGATGGGGCTTGGATGGGGGCTGGGACTGGCCGGTGTAGGTTTGGCGGCCGGGGCCGGGGCGTTGGCCGGGGGCGGCAGGAAGAACCGTGGCGTGAGCCGCGCGGGGCGGCGCGGGAGGCATCCCGGGGTGTTCGGCGGCGGCTGGGGCGGGCTCGCTTTCGACTTTTTTGACCGGCCTATGATCGGAGGAATCAGCCGGGTTGTAGTCGGCCAGCAGCTCGAAGGTGACCCGGTTGGAGGCGCTGACGGGCTCCTGTTTCTCGTTGGGCCCGGCGCCGGTTTCGGCGCTTTCGCCCGCGATGCGGGGCAGAACGAAATGCCGGGAGTGCTCCAGGTTCTTGACCAGATCGATGGTCCGGTCGCGGGGCCCGACGACGCGCAGATGGAGGGTGATGCGGCCGTTCTTGTCGCGGGCGGGCTCGAGGGTGTTGACCTGAACGCCGCCGGGCAGCACGATTTCGAGGTCTTCCATGGCCAGGGTCCAGGAGAAGGTTTTCTCCTCGAAGAGCCGGTTGAGGGCGGCGGCCTGGACCAGCAACTGGGCATTGGCCGGCTCGTGCATCAGGTCCTCGTAGGCTTTGCGCTCCTGGGTGATCTGGGCGATTTTGGCGTCGAGCGAGTGTTCGCGGGCGCGGGCATCCTCGGCCTTGCGGTGAAAGGCGTGCAGGCCCAGCGCCAGGCCAATGCCGACCAGGACCAGGACCGCCATGGCGATGCGCAGGTGTTTGATGGCGGGGCCCAGGTCGGCGTAGGGGCGATTGGCGAGATTGACAGAGATGCGCATGATTTCAGGCTGCTCCCGCCAGCGCGCCGGAGACCCCGGCGAGGCTCAGGTTACCCAGCGGCGTGGCAGCGCCGGTGGCCGGGCGCGGCGCCAGGTCGGCCACAGTGAGTTCGGAGGCGCCGATCCAGCGGGCAAAGTCTTCCGCGGGGCTGTTGCCGCCGGCGCCGATGCCGGCGTACTGCAACTGCCGGGGACGGGCCCCCAGCCTGTCTTCATAGTAGGCGACGGCGACGGCGATGCCGCGCTGGACCTCGAGGAGGCGCTGGCTGGGGTCTTCGGGCAGGTCGAGGGTGCGATAGAGCAGCAGGTCCTGTCCGTTGGTGATGGCGGTGGTGAGGGCCAGTCCGCTGAGATTGGCGGTGAGGACGGCCTCCATGGAATCGACGGCGGCCAGCGCAGCGAGGCTGGAAGGCAGCACCGCGCCGGGCTCGAATCCGGCCTGGCGGACCGCGGCTTCGTATTCGGCCAGGATGGGGCCGGGGAGCACGGCGGCCAGCACGCGGCATTCGTCTTTTTTCTCGCTGAGAATCTGATAACTCAGGCCGGCGTGCTCCACGTCGAAGGGAATCATCTTGCGCAGGCGGAAGCGCAGCACGGGGATGGCTTCGGCGGCTTTGCCGGGCAGGGAATCGAAGTCCAGCACGAAGACTCGAACCACGGTGTCGGGGAGCACCAGGGTGAGGGAGCGGGTGCGGGGAGAGACCCGGCCCAGGGCGGTGCGGATGGCGTGGGCGACGGCGTCGGGGGTCTTGATGTTGGTTTCGGCGATGCCGGGGGCGAGGGCCCCGGCGGGCAGCGGCTCAAAGGAGTAGACCGGCGGCTGCCCCAGTCCAGGGGAAGCCGCAGCCAGCACTCCCTGGGGCGCAACCTCGACGGCCACCGGCGGACGCCCGCCGGGCTCAGTGCCGAGTTTTACCTTGCTCAGGATCGATTTCACTATCGTGCAGCCTCGATGAATGTGACCTTGTTGATTTCCTTGAGCGTGGTCAGGCCGCGGCGGACGCGGTCGATGGCCGACTCACGCAGGAAGCTCATGCCTTCCTTCTTGGCCAGCTTGCGCACCTCGGAGGTGGGTTTCTTTTCCAGGATCAACTCGCGAATGGGGTCGGTCAAGTCGAGCAGCTCGTGGATGGCGGTTCGTCCCCGGTATCCGGTGCCGCCGCACTCGATGCAGCCGGCGCCCTCGCGGAATTCGAAGCCGCGCCACTCTTCGGGGTCCATGGCGCTGGCCCGGAGTTCGGCATCGCTATAGGTGACGGTGTGGGCGCAGTGATCGCAGATGGTGCGCACCAGGCGCTGGGCGAGGATGCAGTTGAGCGCGGAGACGAAGTTGTAGGCCTCGACGCCCATGTTCTGGAAGCGGCCGAGCACGTCCACCACGTTGTTGGCGTGGACGGTGGTGAAGACCAGGTGGCCGGTCAAGGCGGAGTTGATGGCGATCTGGGCGGTTTCGTTGTCGCGGATTTCGCCCACCAGAATCTTGTCCGGGTCGTGGCGCAGGATGGAGCGCAGCCCGCGGGCGAAGGTGAGGCCCTTTTTCTCGTTGACCGGGATCTGCGTGATGCCGCGGATCTGGTACTCGACCGGGTCCTCGATGGTGATGATCTTGTCTTCGTCGCTTTTGATTTCGTTGAGCGCGGCATAGAGGGTGGTGGTTTTGCCGGAGCCGGTGGGCCCGGTGACCAGCACCATGCCGTAGGGCTCGCGGATGTAGCGGCGGAAGCGGCGCAGGTCCTCATCGGCGAAGCCCACCACGTCGAGGGTGAGGTTGTGGAACTTCTCGCTCATCGATTCCTTGTCGAGCACGCGGAGCACGGCGTTTTCGCCATGAATCGTGGGCATGATGGAGACACGGAAGTCGATGAGGCGGGTCTTGTAGCGCACCCGGAAGCGGCCATCCTGGGGGACGCGGCGCTCGGCGATGTCGAGTTCGCTCATGATCTTGATGCGGCTGAGAATGGTGGAATGGTGTTCGCGGGCGATGGGCGCCATGGCCGCCTGGAGGACGCCGTCGATGCGGTACTTGACCACCACGGAATCGTCGTTGGTTTCGATGTGAATGTCGGAGGCTCGGCGCTCGAGGGCGGTGAAGATGGTGGTGTCGACCAGCCGGATGATGGGGCTGATGTCCTCCTCGGAGGTGAGCTTCTCGATGGAGATGTTCTCGTCGGAGTTGTCGTCGCCGGTGAGCACGTCGAAGGTGAGGCCCTCGCTGGCTTCGTCGAGCACGCGCTGCGACTGCTCGGTCTTTTTGAGCAGGTCGGTAATCTGCGACAGGGTGGCGACGCGGGCCACGATGCGGTGGCCCAGGAGGCCGGCGATCTCATCGAGGACCATGAGCCGGGAGGGGTCGCTGACGGCGATCACCAGCGCGTCCTGGAGCTGCTCGATGGGCACGAAGTTGTAGCGGAACATCAGTTCGACGGGAACCGTGCGCAGCAGGTCGTGCTGGATTTTGAAGTTTTTCAGGTCGACGAAGTCGGCGCGATAGCGCAGCGCCAACTGTTCCGCCTGGGCGCGCTCGTCCTGGCCTGTGGGGAGCGGCTCGGACGGAAGAGGAAGGGTGAGAATGGTCGCATCAGACATGATTTACCCCTGACCTGCGGGATTCTGCCCCAGGGAAAAGATGGGCAAGTAAAGAGAGATGAGGATGAAGACCACCACCACGCCCATGACGATGAGGATGGCGGGCTCGATGAGCGCGAGCGAGGCGGTCAGGGCGGTGGATACGTCTTCCTCGAAGAACTCGGCCACCGAGTTGAGCATCTGCGGCAGAGCGCCGGTCTGTTCGCCGACGGTGATCATTTCCGCGGCCAAGTCGGGAAAGACGCCGGTCTGGACGAGCGCCTCAGCCAGGGGCTTGCCCTCGCGGACGGTGGTGATGGAGGTCATGACGGCTTTGGAAACGCGGCGCGAGGAGATGGAGCGGGCGGCGGTTTCAAGGGACGGAACCAGGGGCAAGCCGCCGGTGAGGAGCGTCGAGAGGGTGCGCGCAAACAGGGCTACCTGGTACTTGAGCCAGATTTTGCCGAAGATGGGCAGGCGGATGCGGAATCCGTCGACGAGGTCGCGGCCGCGCTCGGTGGCGGCAAAACGGTAGCCGCCGAAGCCGATGGCGGCAGCGGCAAGGATGATCCACAGGAGGTTGTGGTTGAGGGCCTTGCCGAAGTCCAGCAGGTAGACGGTCATGGTGGGTAGCTTGGAGCCCATCTGGTCGTAGAGCGTGGCAAACTGTGGCACCACGACGGCAAACATGAAAAACATGAGGGCGGTGACCAGGGTGAGGAGCACGCCGGGATAGATCAGCGAGGAGATCAGCTTTTTGCGGAAGCTGAGCGAGATGCGCTGGAAGCTGACGTAGCGTTCGAGCACTTCGAGCAGGTTTCCGGAGCGCTCGCCGGCCAGCAGGGTGGTGGTGTACATGACCGGAAAGCCGCTTTGGGCCTCGAAGGCCGAGGAGAGCGCGTCGCCGGTTTTGACGCGATTTGAAATGTCGTCCAACTGGGCGGAGAAGTGGGCGTTTTTCTGATTCTTGGCCAGCATCTGGAGCGAGCCCAGGATGGGCAGGCCCGCGCGGATCAGGGTGAGGAACTGCTGGTTGAAGATGAGGAAGGACTCCAGCTTGACCTTGCGCCGCTTGAGGCCGGCGAAACCGGAGCGGGCGCGGATGGAGAAGACGTGATAGCCGGCGTGGACAAAGCGGGCGCGCAACTCCTCAGCGCTGGCCGCGGTCTGCACCTGCTCCTGCACCCGGCCGCGCTCGTCGGCCAACTTGATTACGAATTCCGCCATGCCTTTGCCCGCCGGGTGAGATGGCCCGGCTTCCCCCCGTGTTTCTTCTCAGGTTTCAGGGTACCAGTTCCCGCCTGGTGTGCTCGTAACGGATAGACGCGCAAGGTGGAACCAGCGCTCAAATTCCGCCGGGCCGCGCCACAGGGGCCGAGAGAGCCCGATTCGGCGGGAGGGCGGACGCCGCTTTGTTCCGGAACCCATTCTTGTTATGCTTTCGGCACATGGAAACCGTTGCGATTCAAACAGAAGGGCTGACCCGGCGCTTCGGCGCGCTGACCGCCGTTGAAAATGTGACGCTGAGTGTGGCGCCGGGGCAGTTTTTCGGCTTTCTGGGGCCGAACGGCGCGGGCAAGTCCACCACCATCAAGATGCTGACCGGCCTCTTGGAGCCGACCTCGGGGACCATGGAGATTCTGGGTCGGCCGTTCGGGGCTGGAGCGCTGGATGTGAAGCGGCAGATCGGCGTGGTTCCAGAGGGGATGGCCCTGCTGGGCCGCCTGACGGCAGCCGAATATCTGCGCTTTGTGGGCCGCATGTATGGGCTGGACCGGGAGACCACCAACCGGCGCACCGGGGAACTGCTGGAATTCATGCAGTTGGCGGATCAGAGCCGCAAGCTGGTGACCGACTTCTCGCACGGGATGCAGAAGAAGCTGGCGCTGGCCGCGGCCGTGATTCACGGGCCGAAAGTCTTGTTTCTCGACGAGCCGTTCGAGGGCGTGGACGCCATTGCGGCGGGGATGCTGAAGGCCATGCTGCAAGGGATGATCCACCGCGGGGCGACCATCTTCCTGACCACCCATGTGCTGGAAATCGTGGAGCGGCTTTGCACGCACGTGGCCATCATCTCCGCGGGCCGGCTGGTGGCCAACGGGTCCATCGAGGAGCTTCGCTACGGTGTGGCTGCTACGCTGCCGGGAAGCGAAAGCGGGGAGAGGCTGACTCTGGAAGAGATTTTTCTGTCGATTGTGGGCGCGGGCGGGCAGTTGGAGCCGGCGCAGGAGCTGTCATGGTTGTCATAGACGGGGCGGACACGAACGGGGCAGAAGAGGGCGTGATGGCGGCTGTTGGCGGAGGTCCGCTGGGGGCTCTGGCACGAGGGCAATACGGCGCCCTGGCGAGATTGCGCTGGCGCCTGTTTCTGAACGGCCTGCGCTCTAACCAGGGCGCTTTGGAACTGGGGGCGCGCACGGTTTCGTTTGCCTTCTACGCCGTGCTGGGGCTGGGGCTGGGGGTTGGGTTGGGCGCGGGCGCCTTTGCCCTGGCCTCGAACGAAATGTGGCAGTTTCTGCCCATCCTGTTCTGGGCGTTGTTCTTTCTGTGGCAGGTGATGCCGGTGGCGCTGGCCTCGTTCCAGGAGCAGTTCGACCTGGCCGGAATGCTGCGCTTTCCGGTGAGCTTCTCATCGTTTTACCTGCTGTATGTGGTTTTCGGGCTGGCCGACACCTCGACGGTGCTGGGCGGGCTGTGCTGCCTGGGCATCTGGACGGGGATCGCGATGGCCCGGCCGGAGCTGTTTCTGTGGACGGGGCTCAGCCTGGCGGGATTCGCGACCTTCAACATTCTGCTGGTGCGCTCCGTGCTGGCCTGGATTGACCGCTGGCTGGCGCAGCGGCGGACGCGGGAGATCGTGGGCGCTCTGTTCATGGTGCTGCTGCTGAGCGTGCAATTGCTGAATCCGGCCTTCCACGAGAAGAGGAATCATCAGCCCGGGAGGGAACAGGAGCAGGCGGAGAAATATAGCCGGATGGGGACTGCGCTGATGCCCTGGCTGAAAGCCGCCAATGCGGTGCAGAAGTGGCTGCCGCCGGGACTGGCGGGTGTGGCGACCGGGAGGGCCGCACGGCAGCAGCCTTGGCCCGCGCTGGGTTCGCTGGGTGTGCTCGGGATGTGGGTGCTGGCGGCTGGGGGCCTGCTGGCGGTGCGGATCAGGGCCGAGTATCGCGGCGAGAATCTGGGCGATGCGCCGGGCAGGGCGAAGGCTGCCGCGAAGGGAAATAGCCTGGCGCGGCGCGAAGGCAACTGGGTGGGTGACGGCGGCGGGCTGCTGGGCGGGTCAGGCCCCATCGCCGCGGTGATGGAGAAGGAACTGCGCACGGTGCTGCGTTCTCCGCCGCTGCTGTATGCCGTGGGCGGGCCGCTGGTGATGGTGCTGATTATCAGCGGGCTGCTTCGCGGGGGCGGCAGCGGCAATCCGTTTCCGCTGGCGCTGCCGGTGTGCGTGGCCTACGCGCTGCTGGGCTTTATGCAGTTGATGTTCAACAATCTGGGCGCGGAAGGCGCGGGGATTCAGTTGCTGTTTCTTTCGCCGACGCCGATTCGCACCGTGTTGTTGGCCAAGAATCTTTTTCATGCGGGGCTGTTCGGCCTGGCTGCCGTATTGGCCGGAATTCTGACCAGCCTGAGGCTGGGCCGGCCGGATGGCATGGTGATGGCGGCCACGCTGGCGTGGGCCCTGTTTGCGCTGCCCGTGAACCTGGCCGCGGGCAACGTGTTTTCGCTCGCCATGCCGCACAGGCTGAACCTGGGCCGCATGATGCGGCAGCGGGGCTCGCAGGCCAGCAACCTGCTCAGTCTGCTGATTCAATTGGGACTGCTGGGGGTGAGCGCGGGGGTGTTCTGGCTGTGCTGGTTTGTGGACCGGCCGTGGCTGGCCGTGCCCATCTTCCTGGTGGCGGCCGTGGCAGCGGTCAGGGTTTGGCTGCGCGGGCTCGAAAATGCCGACGACCTGGCCAACCGGCGCCGGGAATCGCTGATTGCGACGTTGATGAAGACGGAGTAGGGAGCCGGCGGCTTAGTCCAGGCGCAAGCTTGGGGGCCTCAGGCCATCGAGCCCGAGGCGGTCAGGGAGCGCCGGGGCCGGGTGGGTCATGCAGTGGCCGTGGGAGGGCGCCGCCGTGGCATAGGAGCGGGTGACGTGGAGGCGGCTCATCACCACGTAGCGGGTGCGCAGGCCACCCACCACTGCGGGCAGTTGAGCGGGAAGGCGCTTGCGGTCCACGTAAATGACCAGGGCCGCCTCGCGGGGGTTGTCCAGGCTCTGGCCGACGCCGACGCCGAAGAATGCCGGGTTCTGCCGCATGAGCGAGGGGGCGAACAGGTTCTTGATGGCCATGGCTTGGCCGAGCGCGGAGTACGGCACAGAGACGGCGGCTGAATCCAGCGGGGTTTGCGGCGCAAATCCGTAGGTGACGGCGCGGGCGGTGGTGGGAATGGCCTGGGTGCGCACCCCGTTGACCGTGTAGGGAATGTTGGCTGCCATGGCTTCATCCGTGTAGAGGATCACAGCCGCCTCGCCGGGGTGGTCGATGCTCTTGCCGAGGGCCACGCCCAGAACGCCGGCCCTGGGGTTCACCAACATGCGGGCATCGGCCTGAGCCTCAAGGGCCCGCGACCTCTCCGCTTCGCTGAGGATGTGGCTCTGAGCGGCGGAAAGGGTGTTGTTGCCGTAGCTGAGGCAACTGACGGGATGGTCGGCCGCGCCCACAAAGCTCAAACCGGCTCCGCTGCCCATCTGGGCGGTCAACTCGCTGAGGACGTCCGGGGCGGGGTTGGCCACCGCCTGGCTTACGCCGTCAGCGTCGGTTCCGCCGGCAAAGTAGAGGCCCACGGGCTCGGCATTGCCGGCGTCGACAACCAAGGCTCCCGAGTCGCCCGCATCGCTGAACTGGTTGCCGCTGATGGCGAGTTGATGGGTGAAGGTTTTGGTCAGGTAGGGGCGGGTTTCCGCGCAATCCTGGTAGTAGTCTACGGTCACGTCCAGATCGATCGCGGATACGCCGCCGCAGGTGAGCCCGGTGGTGCGTCCGCTCTTGGCGACCTTCATGTCGAGCCAGGCATTCTCGCCCTTGCCGCCGGTGGAAGAGATGCCGGGAGGCGCCGCGGCCAGAGTTCCGTCGGCCTGGCGCTGGCCGAGCTCGAGGATGCCGCCGGAGGGGTCCACGGCGCGCGAGACCACCTGGGCGATGGCCGCATCGGCATTGGTCCGCATGGATCTGAGCGGAAGCCAGCCGGTCAAGGTGGCTACCGCGGTCACCCCGGCGCCGTCGCCAAGCGGCGTGCAGTTGTTGTCGATGAGCCCCGGCTGGACGATGGCGTCGCCGATGCCGGCCTGGTCGCTGCGGGCCAGGACGTGATTGTTGCTGAGCAGGTATTGGCGTCCGCCGGAGTCTTGAATCAGCGCGCCCAGCGTGCCGCTGCAGCAGTCCACGATCTGGTTGCCGCGGGTGTCGTAGTCGTTGTTGTTGCCGCCGGAGGCGCCCAACTCGACGGACGCCGGAAACTGGGCCTGGTGCGCGGCGGGATTGCTGGTGACCCCGGCCGTGTTCACCAGCACCACAGCGGAGGTCTTGGAGGGCGAAGCGCCCACCGTGGCCACCACGAAGGTGGCGCCGGTGAACTGCACCGCGGCAGGCGCCGAATAGGTGACCGTGCAGGAGGTGAAGGCCTGGGGTGACCGCTGGCAACTGGTGGCGCCGAGCGAGCCTTGCCCGCCGCCGGAGCCTGCCGGGGAACTGGCCAGCGCAAATTGAATGCCGGTGGCGCCGCCCGCCTCGGCCAGGAAGCCGGTGATGGCGACGCTGCCGTTTGCGCCCAGGGCCACGTTCTCAGGCGTGAGCGGTTGCAGGAACCCCGGAGTCAGTGTAATGACAGAGCTGGCGCGGACCTCCGGGTTGGATTCGAGCGCTGCCGTCACCAAGACTTCGGCGCGGTCCGCGGTCAGGTAGCTGGGCGGGGTGTATTGGCCGCTGGGGTTGATGCTTCCCGGCCCGCTGGTTGCGTCCCCGCCGGAGACGGTCCAGTTCACCGCCGCCGCGCCGCCCTGGGTGAGCGTCGCGGTGAATTGCTGGACCGCGCCGCCGCCCGCATTGGATGCGTTGCAGCCGGTGCAGTTGGTGTCGATGACGCCCGCGCCGGGGGCGATGAAGAAGGTTGCATTGGAGGAGTTGGCGGCCACCAGGCCTCCGCACCCGGCCAGGGCGAACAGGGCCGGAGCGGCAAGAAGCGCCAGAATCCTGGCTGCCGGCGACGGCGCGCACTTCCGCTTCGACGTCTTGCGCCGGGTCTGCATGGACCTCGAAGCTCGCTTGATCTGCGGCACTGTTCCTTCCGCTTCCTTGTGATTTGTCGCCGGGAGTCGGCGGTTGGACTGCAAAACCCGTGCCTTGACTGGCGCGCGGCCTATGAAACCCCCGCGGGTTCGATCTTACCCCGGCGGCGCGTACCTGGTGTTTGCTCTTTTTCGCGAAAGCGCCGTTTCCTTCCCAGCCGGAGCTCGAACTCAGGGGAGATTCCCAAAAGAGGCCCTGGCAGCCCGTGGTGAACGCCCGAATCGTTGAAGAGCTTCCTTCGGGGGCTAAACAGGCTGCGGGAAAAGGGTGGTTTCCAAGCGAAATGGCTGAAAAACATCCCTCAGGGGCTGAAGCCCGTCTTTTATTTTCTGCGACTTACGACACGCGACCCAGAGGGCGCCCCGTCGCGCGGTTTCAAAGCCATTGCTGATCTTAGTTTACGAGCTTCATGCGATTGCGGTGGGGAGCTTGGAGTCTGTGTGCGTCCGGGGCCGCATCGCGGCCTCTCCTCACTCCACCGTGAGCACCAGCTTGCCGAAGTGCGAGGCTTCTTCCATCCGGGCCAGGGCTTCGCGGGCCTGGGACCAGGGGAAGACCTCGCCCACGGGGCGCATGGCGGTGAGGGTGATGGCTTTGTTCATATCCTCGAAGTCCTTGCGGGAGCCGACGTAGATGCCCTGGATGCGGACTTGTTTGTGGAGGATGGAATGGATGGGGAGCGGTTCGGCGAGGCTGGAGAGGACGCCCACCTGGGCGACGGCGCCGCCCATGCGGATGGCGCGCAGCGAGCGGGGCAGGGTGCCCACGCCGCCCACTTCGACGACCAGGTCAACGCCTTCGCCGCCGGTCTCCTGGAGCGCCCAGCGGTCCCAGTCGGGGTCGTCGCGGTAATTGTGACCCGCGTCGAGGCCGAGCGAGCGAGCGCGCTCCAGCTTTTCGTAGCTGCCCGAGATGCCCAGTACCCGCGCTCCCCTGAGCCGCGCGAATTGCAGAGCGAAGATGGCGACGCCGCCGGTTCCCTGGATAAGCACGGTGGAGCCGGGCTTTAGGTCGCCGGCGGAGAGGGCGTTCCAGGCGGTGACGGCGGCGCAGGGCAGGGTAGCGCCCTCCTCGTAGCTGAGGTGGCTGGGCAGGCGGACGAGGCCTGTCTGCTTGAGGACCACGAACCTGGCCATCATGCCGTCGATATCACCGCCCAAAGCGCCCTTGGCCTTGGCCGGGGTGAGTTGGCCGTCGAGCCAATTTTGCATGAAAATGCCGGCCACGCTGTCTCCCGGCTTCCAGGCGGTGACGCCTTCACCGACGGCTGTCACCTCTCCGGCGCCGTCGGAGCAGGGGATGCGGGGCAGGCTCATTTTGGGGTTGTAGAGGCCTTTCACCATGAGGAGGTCGCGGTAGTTGAAGGAAATAGCATGCACCCGGACGAGCACTTCGCCGGGGCCGGGCTGCGGCGCTGGGCGCTCCACAAACTCCAAAGAATCAACGCCGAACGACGAAATCTGCCATGCTTGCAAGGGGCCTCCTGGGGTCTCGCTAGGGGTACGAACTTCATTCAGCGGGACACAATTTCGCCAATCCCCGGTAGAATGGAGATATGGCTCGTGGTTGGGAAAGTAAATCAGTGGAGGAGCAGATGGCAAATGCCTTGCAGCAACCGGAGGTCGGCCCCGGCAATGGCTTTGTAAGCGAGGAGACCAAGCGTCTGGCCGAACAGAAGCGCACCAAGCTCGCGCGTCAGAAACAGGCGCTTCACTTGCAACGGGAGAATATTCTTTCGCAAAAGACCTCGCACCCGGCGCGCCGCGCCGCCCTTGAGGCCGCCTTGACCCAGATCGAGGCGCAGATTGAGGCTTTGGGCTAGTTTGGTCCGAGGTCTTGCGGGGCTTTTTGCGGCCCGCGCTACTGCTCTCTGTGAAAGAGCAGAGAGTTGGCCTGTTGCACAGGCGTCAACAGTACCCGTGCGATATTCACATGGTCAGGCCGGCTGACGGCCCAGACAATGACCTCGGCAACATCTTCCGGGCGAAGCGGCTTGACGCCCTTGTAGACTTTGGCGGCGCGTTCGGCATCGCCGTGGAAGCGCACCAGGCTGAATTCGGTTTCGACCATGCCGGGATCGACGCTGGTGACGCGCAGCGGTGTTCCTAGAAGGTCCTGACGCAGGCCGTCGTTGATGGCCCGCTCGGCGGCCTTGGTGGCGCAGTAGACGGCGCCGTTGGGATAGGTGAGCTCGCCGGCGGTCGACCCCAGGTTGACGATGTGGCCGCGTCCGCGGACCACCATGCCCGGCACCACGGCGCGGGTTACGTAGAGCAGGCCCTTGACGTTGGTGTCGATCATCTCTTCCCAGTCCTGGATTTTGCCCTGGTAGAGCTTGTCGAGGCCGCGGCTGAGGCCGGCGTTGTTGACCAGGATGTCGATTTCAGCCCAATTTGGCGGCAGAGTGTCGATGGCGTCCTGCACGGCGCGATGGTTGCGCACGTCAAGATCGATGGAGTGAACGGCCTGTGCGCCGCGTTCGAGGGCCAAGGAGGCGACCACGGCCAGTTTATCGGCACGGCGGGCAGCCAGCAGCAGGCGGGCGCCCTCTGCGGCGAAGGCCATTGCGGTGGCCGCGCCGATGCCGCCCGAGGCGCCGGTGATGAAGACGATCTTTCCCTTCAGACTCATCGTTCTATCCTAATCAACCTTTCCTGCCCGCCCGGCCCGCAATCTGAGAAAGATTGAATGTACCGGCCAGGCATTGCTGCTTTCCTAGCTTCGCAATATGCCTCGCCGCTGGGCCATGCGGTACTGGCCTACCGCCCAATCCTCGCCGCCCAGGCCGGAGAGCTGGGCCTCGCGGAAGACTTCGGCCAGGTTGTCGGCCAGGCTGAGGCGGGAGTGGCGGGCGGCGGCGGCTTCGCGCAACAGGCCCAGGTCCTTGGCTCCCAGTTCGATGGTTGCTCCGGGGAGCGTGGGCGGGTGGAGCATGACGTTGCCGTAGGCGAGGTAGAACGGGGACTGGAAGAGGGCGCTGTTGACGGTTTCGAGCAGGGTGGCGGGGGGGATTCCCTGCGCCTCGGCATAGACGAAGGCCTCGCTCAGCGAGTGAATCATGGCGCTGATGAGGAAGTTGCCGCCCAGCTTGAGCGCGTGGGCCTGGCGGGGCTCGGGGCCGATGACCGAGATGCCGCGGGAAAGCGGCTCGAGCAGGGGCCGGGCCAGGGCGATGGCGGGCTCCGCTCCGGCCACAACGATCCACAGGCGGCCTTCCTCGGCGACATTGGGCCGTCCAAAGACGGGCGCGGCGACAAAAAGCTGCCTGCGGCGGGCGTGCTCGGCGGTGAGCCGCTCGGAAAGCGCGACGCTGATGGTGGACAGCGAGATGTGGAGCGCGCCGGGCGGAAGCGCGTCGAGCAGGCCCTCGGAGCCGAAGAGAACCTGCTCGTTGGCGGCATCGTCGAAGAGCGTGGTCATGACGACGTTGGCTGAGCGGGCGGCGCCGGCGGGTGTGCCGGCTACGCTTGCTCCCTCCGCGATGAGCGCTTCGGCCCGTTCGCGGGTGCGGTTCCAGACGGTGAGCGGGTGGCCGGCGGCCAGCAGCCTGTGCGCCATGGGTGAGCCCATCTTGCCCAGTCCCAGAAATGCGATCTTCATGGCGAAAACCCTCGATTGGAAAGCTGCTTCGGTTTGACCCCGGACACTCAGGCCGGGCTCTCCACCCATGGGGCAGGCAGTTTCCACTGTGATTGTAGAGGCTGGGCGGGGTGGAATTGTACTAGCCAAGGTGCAAACTGTCCCATCCGGGATAGCCGGTGGAGTTTGTGTGTGCTTACGATCAGGGAATGCACGGGCGCAGAGTAACAACCGCGCCTGGAGGCGGATGCGGAGACGCGATGCGCAGGGAGAAAGCGCGGGGCAGAGGGGGATTCTCGCCGCGCCTCTGGCGCCAGGCGGGCCGCAGCAACGCCGGTATAGACTTTGAAGTGAGCGCAGGGAGCGTTCGTTGCCATGATGACTCGCCGAGATTTGTTGAGACCCGAGACCGGCCGTGCGGCAGCGAAACAGGCGCGCGACCCGCAGGATGCATGAATAGCTACCTGGAGAGGCCCGACGCAGCCACGCGTCTGTTCCGCACGCTGGTTATTGGCTTGGCGGTGTTTCTGCTGCTTCAGTTGATCACCATTTTTCTCAGTTGGCCGAAGCAACTGGTTCTGGGCGGGGTCAGCATTCTGCTGGCCCTGGCGGCGAACAAGGTGTCCACATCGCGCGTGGTCACCCTGGGGCTGATGCTGATATCGATGACCGCCACGCTGCGCTACGGCTGGTGGCGCGTGTCGCTGCTGATCGACTATTTTTCAGACCAATCGAACAATCGCGGTTGGATCGATTCGACGTTTCTGCTGGTTCTGATCGGGGCTGAAGCGTACACCGTGATGATCATGTTCCTGGGCTACATGCAGACCGCCTGGCCGCTGAGGCGCGCGCCCATCCTGCTGCCCCCGGACGACACGCGCTGGCCGCATGTCGATGTGCTGATCCCCACCTACAACGAGCCGCTGGGGCTGGTTCGGTACACGGCGCTGGCGGCGATCAACATCGACTATCCGCCGGAAAAGCTGCATGTCTACATTCTGGACGACGGGACGCGCGAGGAATTCGGGGAGTTTTCGCGCCAGGCCGGGGTGGGCTACATTACGCGCCGGGAGCACGGGCACGCCAAGGCGGGGAACATCAATCACGCGCTGTCCACCATGCATTCGCCTTACGTGGCGATTTTTGACTGCGACCATGTTCCCTGCCGCAGCTTCTTGCAGATGACGCTGGGCTGGATGCTGACCGACAAGATGCTGGCCATGCTGCAGACGCCGCACCACTTCTATTCGCCGGACCCCTTTGAGCGCAACCTGCTGCAGTACAAGACCATTCCCAATGAAGCCGAACTGTTCTATGGCATCGTGCAGGACGGCAACGACTTCTGGAACGCGACGTTCTTTTGCGGCTCGTGCGCGCTGATCCGCCGTTCGGCGCTGGACGAGGTGGGAGGGATCGCGGTGGAGACGGTGACCGAGGACGCGCACACCTCGCTGCGCATGCAAAAGCGGGGCTACAACACCGCGTATATCAATATTCCGCAAGCCGCGGGACTGGCCACTGAGAGCCTGGCGGCGCACGTGGGCCAGCGGGTCCGCTGGGCGCGGGGCATGATCCAGATTCTGCGCACCGACAATCCGCTGTTTGCGTGGGGCATGAAGCTTTCGCAGCGCCTTTGCTACTTCAACGCCATGGCGCACTTTCTTTACGCGGTTCCGCGGCTGGTTTTTCTGCTGGCGCCGCTGGTTTACCTGTTGCTGGCGAGGACCATCATTCCCGGCTACTGGCTGGCGATTCTGGCCTACGCGTTTCCGCATTTGATTCTGTCGAGCCTGACCAACTCCCGGATTCAGGAGCGGCATCGCCACTCGTTCTGGAATGAGATCTACGAGTCGGTGCTGGCACCCTACATTCTGGCGCCCACGCTGCTGGCCATGATCAATCCGAAACTGGGCAAGTTCAATGTGACGGACAAGGGCAGCACGCTGGGGCGGACGAAGTTCGACAGCAAGATCGCGGCGCCGACCAAGTGGCTTTTGCTCGTGAACCTGCTGGGCCTGGCGGCGGCGCCTTACCGGCTGCTGGTGACCGACAATCAGCACCAGGGCGCGGTGATTATGAACGTGGTCTGGGTGCTGTTCAACATGGTCATACTCGGCGTGGCCGCCGCGGTGGCTCATGAGCAGAAACAGAGGCGCGAAACGGTTCGCATCGAAGCCAAGATCCCGGTGCGGATCGATCTGACCGACGGACGGCAGATCGACGCGATGTCGGTGGACATGTCGATCGGAGGCGCGTCCGTAACCTTGTTTGACGATTCCAGCCTGGCCCTGGGAGACAATCTGCGGCTGGCTTTTCCCGAGCAGGCCGGGGATGCGGAGATCGGGGCCAAGGTTGTGGGCTTGAAGAACAGGGAAGTTCGCCTGGCGTTCTCGGTGCCCACGATCGCCGAACAGGAGACCTTGACCAGGGCGCTCTACTCGCGCGCGGACGCATGGATCAGCCCGCTGGAAAAGAAGGAGGCCGATCGGCCGCTGATCAGCCTTCTGCGCGTCATTCGGCTTTCTTTCTACGGGCTTTACCAGGTGGCGCGAAGCCTGTTTCCGGAGAAAGCGGCGGTGGTAAAAGCGGCGCCGGTTTCGGCCGCCGTTCTGCTGGTGGCGCTGGCCCTGGGCGTGCAGGCCATGGCGGCCGGCCAGAGCCGGAATTCAACCAGCCCATTGGGCGCCGGCTCGGCCGGTGGCTCGCCCCTCGACGGCGTGGCACAGGCTTCCTCAGCGGACGCCGCCCCGGTGCAACTCCTGAGCCTGAAGGACATGGGGTTGACCCATGCGATTGAGATGCGCGGGCCCCACTCTTACTATTCGCTGCGTTTCACGCTCTCCTACGCCATGATGCCCAGGACGGCCACGCTCAGGCTGCTTTACAGCATCGATCCGGGGCTGGACCCGCACAGCACGACGCTGGGAATCATCCTCAACGGGGTTCTGGTGACCACTCTCCCGCCCTCGCCCGCTTCGGGGGGCAACGGCGGCTTCAGCACGGTGGAGGTGCAGGTTCCCGATACGCTGCTGGTGCGGAGCAACGTTCTCACTTTTGAATTTACCGGCAGCGGGATTATGCAACAGGAGGACCAGGCCAGGGCGCACATCCTGGCCCGCATCGCGCCCGGTTCCACGCTGAAGGTGAGCGGCGACCGGCTGCTGTGGCAGAACAACCTGAGCCAGCTCCCGCTGCCGATCTTCGATGTGGATTTGCAGAACACCACGACGGTTCCGTTTGTTTTCTTGTCGCAGCCCACCCCCAAGTCGCTCGAGGCGGCGGGCATCGTGGCCTCGTGGCTGGGAGTTCTGGCCAGCACCAAGCCGGTGCGTTTTGTGGTTTCAGTGGGAGCGATTCCCACCGGCAACGCGATCGTTTTCACTTCCGATCCCTCGCAGTTGAGCTCCTCTCTGCAAATGGAGGGCGAGCCCGGCTCGTCATTGGCGCTGAGAGCCAACCCCTCGGATCCCAATGGAACCGTTCTGGTGCTGGCGGGGGAAGATGAGGACCGGCTGCTGATGGTTGCCCGCACGCTGGCACTGACCAAGAGCGCTTCGGCCACTTCCGCTGCGGAAGGGATTGCGCTGAGCGGCGACACCACCCCCGTTCCGGACCTGGCGATGCCCGCGGCGCGCGCCGTTGACGACGCTCCGCGCTGGCTGCCCAACCGCCGCTCCGCTCCGCTGGCCAGTTGCCAGAACCGCGATATGCTGGCGACCGACGGTTCGAGCCCCATCCCGCTTTATTTCCACGTTCCGCCCAACCTGAATTATGGAGAAAAGCAGAACCTCTCGATGCATCTGCATTACCGCTATAACGCCTTGCAGGCGGCGGCGGGGTCGGCTTTGCGGGTGGTGGTGAATGGGTTGCTGGTCAGTGAGATTCCGCTGCTGCCGGGGGCTGATTTCGTCGAGGGGCAGCGGGCGATTCTGGTGCCGGTTGCCGACCTACGGCCCTTCGGCAATACGGTTCTGTTCAACTTCGACTTCATTCCCGCCAATCGGGCGGCGACGCAGAACCCCGCATCCGCCGCGCTGAAGGGCGAAGTTCTCTGCAACTCGACGATCGACCTCCAGGATCTTGGGTTGTGGACCCGGATGCCGAACCTGGAGCTGTTTGCCAATGCCGGGTTTCCGTTCACGCAACTGGCCGATCTGGCCCAGACCACGGTGGTGCTGCCGACCGTTCCGAGCGCGGAAGAAATGGCTCTTTATCTTCACCTGATGAGCCACTTCGGAGCGCAGACCGGCTATCCGGTGCTGGGAGTGGAGGTCGCCGGACCGAACACGGTGATCAGCAGGGCCCGGGACTATCTCATTCTGGGAACCATTGCCGACCAGCCCGCCTTCGGCTCGCTGGATGCCTCGCTGCCTGTGACGCTGGACAACAACGGACTGCACCTGAAGCAGGCGCAAGGCTATGCGGCAAAAATCTCGTCCCTTGAAACCGCCGGCTCGCGCTGGTGGTCCGGGCTGCTGGGAAACGCCGTGACCGAGGAACGGCTCAGCAATGTCGCGGGGGTTCCGGACGCCCTGGTCGAGGAGGTTCAGTCGCCGGCATCTCCGGACCGCTCCATCGTTTTGATCGTTCTAAAACAGGATGCGTCGGCGGGGGCGTTCGCGGATGTGTTTCTGGACCGCTCGCAATCGCGCGACATTACCGGCGCGGTGAGCCTGTTGCAGGGGGAGAAATTCTCGTCGTATGCGGTGGAGGGCGGGAGTTACCATGTTGGCAATATCACGTGGTATGCCATGATGCGGATCTGGCTGACCCAGTATTTCCTGCTGCTGCTGCTGGTGGTCACCGCGCTGAGTTTTGTTCTGGCGACCTGGACGCGGGGATGGCTGGCGCGGCGGGCGCGAGAGCGTTTGAAGCTGGCCGAGGAGCCGCCCGCCGAAGAGTAAGGCGGCGAGGCGCCTCTGGCTGCCGCTTTCAGCCGGGGCTCGATCAGATTGACTGGGGCTCGACCAGATGGTGGGCGATGGCGAACAGGGCCAGTTCCAGGCGCGTTGAGACGCCGGTCTTGTCGAAGATGTTCGACAGGTGGCGCTTGACGGTTTCTTCGCTGAGGCCGAACTGCTTGGCGATGTCGCGGTTGCTGCATCCTTCAACGATGGAGCCGACCACTTCCAGCTCGCGCGGGGTCAGGCCGTAGGTTTTGCGCGGCGGCACGGCGGCCTGTTGCATCAGGTCGTGGAGCGCGGTGACCAGGTTGACGACGCGTTTGCCGCCGATCCAGTAGTCGCCGGAGACGACGGTGCGGATGGCGGTCTGCAAGTCGCCGGAGAGTGCGTCCTTGAGCACGATGCCGCGCGCGCCGATGTGCAGCGCCTCAATGATCTGCTGGGTGGTGATGGTGGAGGTCAGCAGCAGGATCTTGACGGTCGGCGTGCCGTTCATGATGGCGCGCATGGCCTCAAGGCCGGGAAGGCGCGGCATCTGCACGTCGAGCAGCAGGATGTCGGGTTCCAGTTCCAGGGTCTGGGTGATGGCTTCGTCCCCGTCCGAGGCTTCGCCCACCACGTCAAAGCCATCTCTTTCGGAGAGCATGTTGCGCACTCCGATGCGAACGACAGGGTGGTCATCCGCCAGCACGATTCGAATCGGTCGTTCCACTTGAGCGGCCAACCTCCACAGACCGGGCAGCGCCCCGGCGACTATTTTGAGCACCGGAATCAACCTTGCAGCGGGGCCCTGCCCTGGCGAAGGAAATGTGAGCGCGGCACAATGCGCCGGCGATTCCTACGCAGGAAACTCTGCATCCAGCATACGCTTCAGGTTGCGGGCGGCGTCATGCAATTCCGTGAGGAGGCGGGAAGTGTCATCGAGGTTGTCCATTCCGGGGGCGGATGCCGGCTTGGATTGGTGGGAAGGAATCGAGGCTTCGAGCAATGCGCCGAGGCGGGCGGCCTCGATGGCGCCGGCCATGCCGCAGCCGCCTTTGATGGCGTGGCCGATGCGGCGGATCTGGGCGGCATCGCCGCATACGATGGCCACCTCAAGAGCTTCAAGGCGGGCGGCCAAGTCGGTGACCACGGCCAGGTAAATCTCCTTGACCGAGGACTCCGGCATGAGCCCCCGCAACTGGGCCAGGGTAGCGGCGCTGACCACCGGATCGCCGGACGGGGAAACGGACTCAGGCCTGGCCGCCCCGCCGCCCGCGCCCCCGGCCGAAGCCTCCGGCGCATCGTGTTTTTCCAGCAGCGCGCGCAGTTCGTCGGCGCCGAAGGGCTTGAGCAGAAACCCGTCGGCGGCGGCCAGGAGTTGGCGCGGCGCGTGGCTACCGCTCATCGCGAACACCCTGGCGCGGCTGCGCAAGCGCAGTTCTTCAATCAGCCCGGCTCCGTTCAGACCCGGCATCTGCGCATCCATCAGGATGGCGTCCGGCGCGCACTCCCCGTCCTCCAGCAACTTGAGCGCCGGCGCGCCGCCTTCGGCGGTGTGCACGGCGTAGCCGCTCATGGTGAGCACCGTGGCCATCACCTCGCGGCTCACCAGGTCGTCATCGATGAGCAGCAATGTAGGAGATGGCTGTTGTTTGCCGAAACTGAACATGGATATAGTGTGCACCCTGAGGGCCGATTCGCGCCGTCCGTTGTCCGGTTCAGTTTCCGATGACCAGCACCTGAAAACTGCCCGCTGCCGGAGGGGTTTGGAGGGTGCCGATGCCGCCTGGCCGATCGAGCTTGACGCCCAGCAGGTCGGTGACCAGGTAAACCTGGCCGGTGGCGGAATTGACCGCCAGGGTGCGAGCCCGCTGTCGGGTGGCCAGGTTCTGAATCTCGGCATAGGTGTCGGTGACGTCCTGGCGAATGATGGTGAGGGTTCCCTGCGCTCCTCCGTTGGCGGCGTAGATGAGCCCGTGGCCGGCGTCATAGCCGATGGCCTCGGTTCCGGGGCCGATGGGCAGGGAGGTGACCAGTTCGCCCGAGCCGGCATTGAGCACTACCATCTTCATGTTCGAGCAGGCGGCAAACAGCCGTTGGTGGCTGCCATCGACGGCCAGGGCGCTGGGTTCGCGGCAATCGGGCCCCAGGGGAAACAGGGTCAAGCGGCTGGAGGCGGAGTTGGGGAGGCGGGTTTCATGGCTCCAGTCGAGCACGGAGGGCGCGGTGTTCTCATGGGCCGGGCTGGACGGGGTTGAGTGCGATGGGGCTGAACGGGAGGGGGTTGAGCGGGATGGGGCGGGAGCGGGCGAGAGCGCGGGCGGCTGGGCGTCGGCCAGGCGTGTGGCAGCGGCCCGGTCCGCCCGCCTGCCGAAGAGGGCGGCAATGGAGCCGGCATCGAGCCGGGCGATCTGATTGCGGTTCACGACATTGATAAAGACCTGTCCATGGCCGTCGGTGGCGGCAAATCCCATTCTTCCGGGCATGAGGATTTCGCCCAGACCCTGGCGGGTCTCGGCATCGATCACCGTAATCGACGACTTGATCTCGAGGTCGGCCGGGGTGCGAGCGGGGCTGGCTCCCGGTGCGGGATTTCCCGTCGTCAGAGGGGTGCAGACGGCGAACAGCAACTGGTTCTCGGGCTCGAAGACCAGGGCGCGGGGAGCGGGGCCGGTGGGAATGGCCGCCACGACCTGAAGTGTGCGCCGGTCAAAGACCTTGACCTGGTTTGCCTGCCCGTCGCTGATGTAGCCGAGCTCGCCATTGGGGTCCAGAGCCACGGTGTGGGCTTCGCGCAGGCCGGAAACCGTTCCGGCGACCTGTCCGGTCTCGACATCCACCACCTGCACCTGGGCGCCATGGGCGATGAAGAGCCGTCCCGCGGCGGGGTCCATGGTGAGGTAGTCCCAGTTTCCCGCGCCGCCGACGACCCAGGTTTTCTTGATGAAAAAGGGGCTGCCGGGCAACTCGGTGGCCGCGGGAATCTGCTGTGCGGCGAGGGTGGCGCAGCCGAGCAGGCAGAGGGCAAGCAATCTCTTCATGAGGAATGGCTCCTGAGGAATAGATGCGGAAAGAGGGACTAGGGGTTAGGGACTAGGGGTTAGGGACTAGGGGTTAGGGACTAGGGGTTAGGGATTAGGGACTAGGGAACAGGGGTCAGGGATCAGCGATCTGTTGCCAGTGATCAGCTGTCAGTTTCTGATGATGAAGATCGGGACCACCGACCCTTTCCGCAGAAAGAAGCGGAAAGGATGGGGCAGGGGGGCGGAGGGCGAAGGGGAGGATTGAGAGCCGAAGTTACTCGTCGGCGGTGGCGGTGACTTCGTGGAGCCAGCCGGGGGCTTTGAGGAGTTCGCGGGGCTTTGAGCCGTCGGCGGGGCCTACGAGGCCGTCGCGCTCCATGAGGTCGATGAGGTGGGCGGCACGGCCGTAGCCGATGCGGAGACGGCGCTGCAAGAGGGACGTGGAGGCTTTGCCGAATTCGAAGACCAGGCGGACGGCGTCGTCGAAGAGGGGGTCGTTTTCGTCGGGGTCGGGGTTGGAGCCATCGACGCTGGGACGGTCGTCGCGGGGGGATTCGAGGAAGCCTTCGACGTACTCGGCCTGTCCCTGGGCCTTCCAGAAGCCGACCACCGCGGCGGTCTCCTTTTCGCTGACGTAGGGAGCGTGGAGGCGGACCAGGCGGCTGGTGCCGGGGGGCAGGAAGAGCATGTCGCCGCGGCCCAGGAGGGCCTCGGCTCCGTTGGTGTCGAGGATGGTGCGCGAATCGACCTTGGTGGCCAGGCGGAAGCTGATTCTGGTGGGGACGTTGGCCTTGATGAGGCCGGTAATGACGTCCACGCTGGGCCGCTGGGTGGCCAGGATGAGATGGATGCCGACGGCGCGGGCCATCTGGGCCAGGCGGGTGATGGATTCCTCGACGTTGGAGCGGTCGAGCATCATCAGGTCGGCGAGCTCGTCGATGATGATGACGATGTAGGGCAGGGGCTCCTCGTCTTCGCCGTCGTCAAAGAGCGAGGGCATGCCACCCTCGAAGAGCTTGTTGTACTGGTCGATGTTGCGCACGCTGCGGGAGGCCAGCAGCTTGAGGCGGCGCTCCATTTCGCGGACGGCGTTGCGGAGGGCGTTGGCGGCCAGCTTGGGCTCGGTGATGATGGGGGTGAAGAGGTGGGGAATGCCCTCGTACATGCCGAGTTCGACGCGCTTGGGGTCTACGAGAATGAGCCGGACCTGGGAGGGGGTGGTGCGGTAGAGCAGGCTCATGATCATGGCGTTGATGGCCACGGATTTGCCGGAGCCGGTGGAGCCGGCGATGAGCACGTGGGGCATGATGGCCAGGTCGGTGGTGACGATGCGGCCGTTGATGTCCTTGCCCATGGCGATGGTGAGCCGGGACTTGGCCTTGTTGAAGACCTCGGACTCGAGCACGTCGCGGAGGTGGATGGTTTCGCGGGTGTGGTTGGGGACCTGGATGCCGACGGTGCTTTTGCCGGCCATGCGTTCGATGAGGATGCTCTCGGCGCGCATGGCCAGGCAGAGGTCCTCGGCCAGGCCGGTGACGCGGGAGTACTTGACGCCGGCCTCGGGCTTGAACTCGTAGGTGGTGACCATGGGGCCGGGGTTGATTTGGACGACCTGTCCGCGGACGTCGAATTCGCCGCATTTTTCAACCAGCACGCGGGCTTCATCGCGCAGCTCGTCCTCGCGGATGGCCTGCGGACCGTCGCCGGGGTTGAGCAGGGTGGTGGGGGGGAGCTTGAAGCCGCTGAGGTTCTTGGGGGGCACGGTGGCGGTGCGGACCTCGGCATCGGCGCGGAATTTGATGGCGATGCCGGCGCTGGGAGGGGCCTCGGGGGTGGGAGCCGGGGCAAAATGGGTGTCGGAGCGCGGGTCGGGGCGGGATTCAGGGCTCGGGTTGGTCTGGGGCTCCTGCTTGGGGTAGGCGGGGCGCATGGGCTGGAGGGGCCGGGCCTGGATGGGCAGCACGGTCTCACGGATGGGAACGGGGGAGGAAAGCGGGCCGGGATTGGTCTCGATGGGCACCGGGACGGGCTGAACTGCGGGATCGTCGGGGACGCGTTCCCAGATGCTGGGCGGATGGGGCTCGGAGGGGCTTGACGCTTCTTCCTCGGCATTGAAGGCGGCGCGCTGGAAGGCGGGAATGTCTTCGGGATCGGTTTCAGGGGCGCGGTTGCGGCGATGGAAGAGGCTGGCGAAGAAGCCGGGACGGGGGCCGAGGGCGGCGCGCAGGGGTTGAGGATTGCCGCCGGGCATGGCGCCGGGCATGGCGCCGGGCATGGTGCCGGGAATGAAGGGCTGGATGGGGGTACGGCGGGAGTCGCGGTCGTGCGAGTCCTGCTGTTCGCGCAGGGCTTCGCGCTGGGCGAGGCGCTCTTCCTTGAGTTCGGCGCGCTGCTCGCGCCAGTTGCGCCAGCGGTCGTGGAGGTTGAGGGCGTGGATCCAGCGGTCCTGGAGGCTTTCCTTGATGGCCCAGATGCTGACGGCGGAGGCAAAGTAGAGGCCGGCGGCGGCCAGCACTCCAGCCACCAGCCAGGCTCCCTGGATGTTGAGGTAGGTGACCAGCAGGCCGGCCACCAGCTTGCCCAGCACGCCTTCGACGGGCACGGCGTGGAGCCAAAGCCAGCGCCAGGGCAGCAGGGCGAGCACGGTGGGCAAAAAGACGAGGGCGAGGAAGGTTCCGGTCCAGCGCAGGAAGGGCGAGCCGCCGGGGCGGGAGCGCATCCAGGTCCAGCCCAGGCCGCCCAGCCAGAGGGGCAGGAAGAAGGCGGTGAAGCCGAGGGTCTGGAGGAGCAGGTCGCTGAGCCAGGCGCCGAAGAGGCCGATCCAGTTGCGCACGGCGTGGGGCGCGGCGAGGCCGGTGGCGGTGTTCAGCGAGGGGTCGGAGGGGTGATAGGTGACCAGGGCGAGGATGAGAAGTAGCGCGGCCAGCACCAGCACCAGCCCCAGGAAGATGTTCAGGGGGCGGCTTCGCGTCGGGGATAGGACAATGCGAATGGGTTTCATGGTGGGTTCGCTCCCGCTCCGAATACCTCAGCGAACGAGTCACTGGAGCGGCGGGAGAATCCCAGAGCAGTCTCTATTATCCCAGCCCGCAGGGGTGATTTTGGTCAAAAGGGAGCGGGGGGAACCTTGCTGCAAACCCCCGGGAGGGCGTGAGGGCTGGGGATTCCAGGCGGAGCGGGGAGGATGGAGGCATGGAAAGGGCGCGGGATGAGCCGCGCCATTCTTGAAAGGGAGTTGTTGGCGGAATTACCTTCCGATGTACTTGGCTCCCCAGAGCAACAGGGCGGCGCCGAGCAGGATGCGGTAGATGGCGAACAGGGTAAAGCCGTGCTTGCGGACCCAGAAGAGGAACCACTCGACGACGCCGAGGGCGACGATGAAGGAGACCACAAAGCCGATGACGAGGACGATCCAGTTGTTGGCGGTCATGACGACGTGGGCGACGGAGCCGTCGTGGGGGAAGACCTCTTTTTTCAGGTCCCAGACGGTGGCGGCGATCATGGTGGGAATGGAGAGCAGGAAACTGAACTCCAGGGCGGAAGGACGGTCGAGGCCCGCCAACTGGCCGGCGGCGATGGTGGACATGGAGCGCGAGGTGCCGGGAAAGACGGCTGAGAGGGTCTGACAGAGGCCGATCCAGATGGCCTGCGGGAGGTTCATCTGCTCAACGTGGGTGGTGGTGGGCTCGCGGCGCTGGGACCAGGCATCGACGATCCACATGGCGATGCCGCCCAGCAAGAGGGCAATGGCGATGACATTGAGGCTGCCCAGGTTCTTCTCGCTCCACTTGTGGAGGAGGAGGGCGGGGACGGAGGTGAAGGCAAAGGCGATGAGGGTGAGGGAGATGGGATGGTTGAGCCAGTTACGGTCGCCGTTTTCGCCCTTGGGGAAGGTGCGGATGAAGTCCACGATGCGGCCCAGAAAGAGGATCATCAGGGCCAGGATGGCGCCCAGTTGGATGACGATGGTGTACATCTTCCAGTAGGCGTCGTCGAGCGGGATCTTCATCAGCGCTTCGGTGATGCGCAGGTGCGCCGTCGAGCTGACCGGCAAAAATTCGGTCAAGCCTTCCACAATGCCCAAGATCACAGACTGAATGTACGGGTTCAAGCTTCCTCCAGGGTGCAGTTATTCCATGCCGGCGCGAGAGCGCGAAAGCTTCGCAGCCGGTTACTCGCGGTCGATGCCGTAAACGGGAATGTCTTCATCCAATTTGAACACGAGCGCGGCGGCCCGGGTGGTGAAATCCGACTGGGGAAACTTGTCCTTCAACCGTGCGGCGAGCTCGCGGGCGTGGGTGTGTGCGGCGCTGCTTTTGGAGTCGCTGCCGTCGGCGGCGAACATGTCGGTGAGCACCGCCTGGCGGTAGACGGCCTGGTAAAGGGCCTGCGCGGTGCGGGGGCCGTCGGGATACTCGGCGGCGTACTTCTCGTAGATTTCGGTTTCCTTTTCAGGGCACTTGGGCGAGCCCTGCCAGTCGCCGCAGAGCTTGTTGTCAATGAGGGTGAAGGCGGCGAGGTCGGCTTCGCGGGTGTGGGGATAGAGTTTGACGACCTTCTTCAACTCGTCTTCGTCCATCTGGTCGCGCAGGTAGGCGTCGCGCTCCTTTGCAGAGGGGCGGGATGAGGCGTCGGCTTTCTGCAACTGCCAGAGGATGTCGGCGGCGCGCCATGCGGCTTGGGGGGCGAGAGGCGAGTTGGGGAACATTTCGACCAGGCGGCGATAGAGCAGGCGGGCGCTTTGCGCGGCGTTGACCGGGCCGCGGGGATCGGAGGCCAGGGCTTCCTGGCTGGCCGCCTCGCCCATGAGCACCTGATCGCCGCCCGCAGTGGTCTCGACCACGATGCCTTTGGCTTGCATCCAGCCGGAGATGGGCGGAGGAGTGTCGTCGTGGCCGAATTCGGGCGCGTCCTTCTGGCTCACTTCCTGGATGTCAGTGTTGGCGTAGACGCGCATCCAGGGGCCGCTCTTTTCGGCGACGACCAGCTCGCGGCCAATCTGCACCTTGTCGACCTTCTGGGAGCCGAGGTCGGGCGAGATGTAGAGCCAGGTGACGCGCAGAGCGGTGGCGCGGGGGCCGGCCATGGGCTTTTCCAGTTGCGGCTGCTTCTTGTCGCGGGGGGCGGGCGCGGCGATGGCCAGTGCGGGGAGGGCGAATGCGAGGGCCAATGCCAGGGCGCGAAGCGGGAAACTGCGGAGTTTCATCACAGGCCAAATCATAATTCAGCGACGTTCTTTCATAGGATCGGTAAGCAGTTGGGCAGTGCGATACAATGACTACATGTATTCAAACCGGAGGTGATTGTGCCTACTTCCATCAGGCTTGCGCCGGAACTTTCGAACCGGCTGGACCAGTTGGCGTTGAAAACCGGGCGTACAAAGGCCTTCTATTTGCGGGAGATCATTGAAGGCGGCATCGCCGAGATCGAAGAGTATTATTTGGCGGCCGAGACCCTGGAGCGGGTGCGCAAGGGGCAGGAGAAGGTGCATTCCGCCTCGTCCGTGAGGAAAGACCTTGCCCTGGAAGGTTGAGTACGCTGATTGAGTACGCTGAAACCGCCAGGAAGCAATTGCGGAAACTCGACAAAGCTGCGGCCCGGCGCATTGTTGATTTCATGGACGAGCGCGTTGCAGCCGGCGAGGACCCTCGTGGGACGGGCAAAGCCCTGAAGGGACCTCTGGGCGATCTCTGGCGGTATCGCGTGGGCGATTTTCGCATCATTTGCGATATTCAGGACGGTGTGCTGACGGTCCTGGTCTTGCAAGTGGGCAATCGGCGGGAAATCTATCGTTGAACGGTCACGTTTTCGGTGAGCACCTCGGCCAGCAGCTCAGGGGCCACGTTGCCGCCGCTGACGATGGCGACGGCGGTCGAGTATGCGGGTAGCTCGGCGGCATGAAACAGCAGGGCCGCGGCGGCCACCGCCCCGCTGGGTTCGGGAACCAGGCGGGTGACGGCCACGATGGCGCGCATGGCGGCGCGAATTTCGGCCTCGGTGACAGTGACGACGCCGTCCACAAAGGCCTGAATGTGGGCGAAGTTGCGCCGGCCCACGCTCTGGGTGCGCAGCCCATCTGCAATCGTCCGGCTGGTCAGCTCCGCTCCCCAGGTGACGATGACGCCGGTGCGGAAGCTCTCGGCGGTGTCCCCGGCCAGCTCCGGCTCGACGCCGAAGACCTTGGCCTGGGGCCGCAACTGCTTGACCGCGGCGGCGACTCCGCTGAGCAGGCCGCCGCCCGAGACCGGGGATAGCACCAGGTCCACATCGGGCAGCTCTTCCACGATTTCCAGGCCGCAGGTGGCCTGCCCGGCGATGATCTGCTCGTCGTCGTAGGGCGGAATGACGACATAGCCGTGCTCCTGGACCAACTGCTCGGACCTGGCCAGCCGTTCGCTCGAAGCCACGCCCACATCGACCACTTCCGCTCCCAGGGCCAGGGTCGCGGCGCGCTTGATGGCCGGAGCGTTCGAGGGCATCACGATGACGGCTTTGGCTCCCACTTCGCGGGCCGCGTAGGCCACGCCCTGGGCGTGGTTGCCGCTTGAATAGGTGATGACGCCGCGAGCGATTTCGCCGGGAGTGAGCTGCAAAATCTTGTTGGCCGCGCCGCGAATCTTGAAGGCGCCGATGGGCTGCAGGCTCTCGGCCTTGAGGTAGATTTTCTTGTCGGTTCCGTAGCCGGAGAGGCCGGGAAATGGGGCCTGAATCAGCGGGGTCCTGACGGCGATGTGCGCAATGCGGGCGGCGGCGGCGCGGATGGTTTCAAGGGAGACGAGCTGGTCGGCCATGCATCAATTATCTGACAGGCGGGTGACCTTCAGGACGAACCGCAAAAACAAGGACGCAGCGAGGGTGCGGCGTCCGGTCCCTGAATCACAAGCTGGAATTGGTGCTCGAGTTTAGTTCAAGCCGAACAACGACGGTACCGGCGATCAGGTCGTGTAAGGCCCGCCGTTTCTTGTTTGTCAGCATCGTGACAAGCTCGAGGACGAACCACCCCAAGTTCGCAAACCCGAGCGCAATCAAAACCCAGTTTGAGGAGATAGCCTCTCTTGAGTATCGGTCGGCAAGAATCAGGAAGATTAGGTATGCAGAACCGATAAACCCGGGGCCAACTTCGCCGATGTCCCGAAGAATCGCCTGACCGTATGAAGGGAGCCTATCTTCGCCGAAATTCATCACCTTGATATTCATCGCCTTCTTGCCGACGGTTTGTCCATAGCGAGCATGCAACAGGACACTATAGGTCGAGTAGGTCAGGAAGGAGAAAATCGTCCAGATGACGAGCAGGGGTTTATCGACCCTTGGAGGATACATGTAGTTGTCGATAATGGAAATCGGGCAAAGGACAAGTCCATCGATTAAGCCGGCCCAGAACCTTGGCCAAAACGTAGAGTACTTGTCCATGCGTGCAGTTCCCGTTCGATTGAGTGGCGTCAGTGTAGCAGCGCAGACTGTTTCGCACTATTTTTTTACGTCTGACTGGCTGTGCCACGGCGAAAGCACCCGCAGATCCTTCGACTCGCTTCGGCGAGTCAGGATGACAGCTTTGAGGCAAACGGACTCAATCGCGCGCACGAGAAATGGAAAACAATAAAAACCTGTAGATAGATGGAGCTATCCCACCTTAGCGGCAAAAACAACTACGCCGCGAAGGTGGGGCACCCGGATTGTTAGAGGCTCCGTTGTCAGATTTCGAGAATCACTGGCATGACCATGGGGCGGCGGCCGGTGGTTTTCTGGATGAGGCGCTTGAGGTCGGCGCGGACTTTCTCCTTGACCAGGCCGTAGTCGGATTTCTGCTCGGTGGTGAGGCCGTCGAGGGTCTTGAGGACCAGCTCGCGGGCCTGTTCGGTGATGTCCGCGCCGCCAAAGCCGCGCATGACCACCTCGGGAGACTGCTCCACCTTGCCGGTGCGCTTGTTGATGGCCAGGACTGCCAGAACCACGCCGTCTTCGGACAAAATGCGGCGGTCGCGGAGGACCAGGTCCTCAACAACATCCGTAGAAGAGCCGGAATCGATGAGGATGCGGCCGGTCTGGACCTTGTCCTTCTTGCGAGCGTCCTTCTTGTCCAGCTCCAGCACGTCTCCGTCTTCAATGACGATGGCGTGCTCGACGGCCCCGGTATCCATGGCGACCTGGGCATGCTTGCGCAGGTTGCCGTAGTTGCCGTGGACGGGGATGAAGTACTTGGGGCGGACCAGGTTGATGAGCAGGCGCATCTCTTCCTGCGAGCCGTGTCCGCTGACGTGGATGAGGCCGCTGTGGCCGTCGTCGTAGACCACGTTGGCATCGCGGCGGTAGAGGTGGTCGATGACCCGGAAGATGCTTTTTTCGTTGCCGGGAATGATGCGGGAGCTGAGCACCACGGTGTCGCCGGCATCGATGTGGGCATGCTTGTGGTTGTCAACGGCGGCGCGGCTGAGGGCGCTCATGGGCTCACCCTGGGTGCCGCTGATGAGCAGCATCAACTGCTCGGGGGGAAAATCGCGCAACTGGCTGGGGTTGATGATGAGTCCCTGGGGGACGTTGATGTAGCCCAGGTCCTGCGCAATCTCGGTGCTTTCCATCATTGACCGGCCGATGAGGGCCACCTTGCGCCCGTGAGCGCGGGCCAGATCGAGAGCGATGCGGATGCGGAAGATGGAGGAAGAGAAGCAACTGAAGAAGAGCTTCTTCTTGGTGCGGGAAAAGATCTCGTCGAGGCGGGGAATGACGGCCGCTTCGCCGGGGGTGTAGCCGGTGCGGTCGACGTTGGTCGAGTCCTGCAAGAGGGCCAGCACGCCGCGCTTGCCGTATTCGGCGAAGGTGTGCAGGTCAAAGGACTTTCCGTCCAGGGGGGCGAGGTCGATTTTGAAGTCGCCGGTGTGGATGACGACGCCGACCGGGGTCTCGATGGCCAGGGCCACGCAGTCCACCAGGGAGTGGGTGACGTGGATGGGCTCGATAATAAACGGCCCGATGGTGAACTTTTGCTTGGGGACGATCTCAATCAGCGTGGTCTCGTCGAGCAACTGGTGCTCTTCGAGATTGCCCTCGACATAGGCCAGGGTGAACTCGGTGGCGTAGACCGGGACCTTGAGCTCGCTGAGCATCCAGGGCAGGCCGCCAATGTGGTCCATGTGGCCGTGGGTCAGGATGATGGCGCGGACATGCGCCTTGTTTTCAACCAGGTAGGAGATATCGGGAACAACGATATCGACTCCCAGCAACTCCGACTCCGGGAACATCAGCCCGGCGTCGATCACGATAATGTCGTCTTCCCAACGGAGCGCGAGGCAGTTCATGCCGAACTCGCCAAGACCGCCCAGGGGAATGATTTTCAGCTTTTTCGTCTGCATCTGTCAGATTCGATGCTACCACCCCAGGGTATGGGCGATAGCGTCATAGTGCACAACTGGGGCGATTCCGGGGCAAGGGGGCCCCAAGCTACTCGCCGGGGAAGCGGACGCCGAGTTCGCGGCGGGCCTCTTCGAGCAGGCGGGTCATGGCGAGCGAGAGGGCATGAGAGATAACTGGGCTTTCGCGCTGGTTGGCGCGCAACAGCTCGCAGAAGTGGGCGGTTTCGTAGTTGAAGCCGCCGGCTTCGAAAGGCTCGTCGATCTCCACGCGTCGGCCGTCGATGTAGTGGATGGTGGCGCGGCGGGGGTTCCACCAGTTTTCATGGATGGTGACGTAACCGCGAGGGGCGGCCAGGAGGGCATCGCCGCGGCTGAGCAGGTCGAGGCCGGTGTGGAGCTGAGCCATGCCGCCCTCATGCTCGGTCTGGAAGAGGGCCAGGGTATCGACGCCCGCGGCGACTCGGCCCATGGTCTGCACTCGCTTGAGATCGCCGAGCCAGTCGAGGGCCAGAAAAGCCTCATAAGGGCCGATGCCCATGATGCCGCCGCCGCCGAGATCGGGGAAGTGCAGCGGGTTCTCCGGGGGCAGGGTGGAGTCGGCGTGGCCGGCGCGCACATAGCCCACGGGGCCGATGGGGTCGAATTGCAGATGTTGCTTGAGATGCCGGTAAAGGGGAAAGAAGGGCGGCTTCATGGCTTCCATGAAGAGGCGGTCGTGGAGGCGGGCCACGGCGAGCATCTCGGTGAGTTGGCGCGCATTCAGGGCAGCAGGCTTCTCGCAGAGCACGTGCTTGCCGGCCTGAAGGGCCTGGATCGAAAGGGCGGCGTGGGTGTCGGGGTGGGTGGCGATGTAGACGGCGTCGATGGGGCTGGCGAGAAGGGCGTCGAGCGCGCCGCAGGGCTGAGGCAGATCAAAGCGCTCGGCGAAAGCCCGGGTGCGATCGGGATTGCGGCCCCAGACGGAATGGAGCGATGCGCCGGGTACAGCGCGGAGGCCTTCGGCGAAGCGTCTTGCGGCCCGGCCGGGGCCGATGATGCCCCAGTGAATAGTTTGCAGCCGGCGGTTTGCGTCCGAAAAGGCCATCGAATCAATCTAACCGGTTGGGCTGGCTGCGAGCACATCCTTGGGGAACAAGGCTTCTATATCGTCGAAGCGCGCGAAGTCTTTTGTGTTGAGGGTCAGGATGCGCTTCACGCCATGAACGCGCATGGCGGCAACCAGCCTGGCATCGTGGACCTGAACTCCCGAGACGCGGTTGGCAACCAGCAATCTGCGCCATTCGGAATGCACCAGGGGGCTGTCAGGAAGGAGCAACAGTCGAGATTCAAAGGCTTGCGCTCGCCGGTCGGTTTCCTCCGGCGACAATCCGTATCCATTGCGGTTGGCGGGGCGGGTACACGCGTTCCAGAACTCTCCCAGGTTTTGCGAGGTGTAACAGAGTGTGGCGTCGGCTCGAAGCAGTCGATCGAGGGCGGCTGCGACAATCACCTGGTCTGGATCGTCCGGCTCCAGCCAGCGAATCAGAATGTTGCTGTCGAGAAGATAGAGCCGGTCTGGCACTTACGCACGATCCTCGTAGAAGCTCTCGCGGCTGAACGCGGAGGTAGGCAGCCGGGGCAGCGCTTCCGACCCTGCCGCGATTTCCTTCAACATGGCGCGCAACTGCTCAGGTGTGAGCTTGCCTGAGCCGGACGGGTGTGTGGAGAGAGCCTGCTGAAGCAGTCTGCCCGCGTAGGACTCCAGGGCAACGCCGCGCAGAACCGCTTCGGCCGCTAGACGGGCTTCGGCTTCCGGGCTGAGTTCGACCTGAATGGTCATCGCAATCTCTCCCTTGCGGCTTTATTATCCGCCGATTCCGGCGCCAAGTCGATTTTCCCCCCGGCGCTAGCGCAACTGGTCTTCGAGGGCGGTGCTGAGGTCGGTTTTGTCGTCGCGGTATTTGACGATGACCGGGGCGTAGAGGCTGAGGCCCCACTGCTGGCCGTTGCCTCTGGTGACGGCGCGGGAGCCGGGGACGACCACCGCATTCTCGGGAATGATCAAGGGTAGATCGGCCGAGGCGCGCAGGATGGCGCCGTTGACCAGGTCGAAGACCGGGGTTCCGCGGGTGAGGATGGTTCCGGCGGCCAGCACCGCGCCGCGGCGCACGATGGCGCCTTCGTAGACGCCGGTGTTGCCGCCCAGCAGCACATCGTCTTCGATGATGACCGGGCTGGCGTTGATGGGCTCGAGCACGCCTCCGACTTGGGCCGCGGCGCTCAAGTGAACGCGCTTGCCGATCTGGGCGCAGGAGCCGACCAGGGCGTGCGAGTCGACCATGGTCCCCTCATCGACGTAGGCTCCGGCATTGATGTACATGGGTGGCATGGCCACCACTCCGCGGGCCACATACGCCCCGGCGCGCACCGAGGAGCCGCCGGGAACCAGACGGACGCCGTCCGCGGCGCCAAAGTGGCGCACGGGGTAGGTGTCCTTGTCTACGAACGAGAAAACCGCCGCGGGGGAGGAGAAGCCGGATGCGGGAGAGGAGAAGATCGCGGCGGGAAACTCCTTGAGCACGCCGAGGCGAAAGCCGAGCAGGATGCCCTGTTTGACCCAGGCATTGACCCGCCAGCCGGAGGGCGCATCGGGGTCGGGCGAGGCGGCGCGGAGTTCGCCAGCTTCGAGAGCTGCCCTGAGCATGAGGAAGGCGCCCATGGCGGACTCATCCCCGATGGCGGCCTGCCCGGCGGCAAAGTAAGTCTCAATGGTCTCTTGCAGATGTGTGTCGGTCATTGCATTCTGAGTTTATCAACTGACGGGATGGGGTTGCGCAAGGTGAGCGTTTGCGAGGCCGGGAGGGTTACGGCCGCTGCGGGCCGGCCGAGGCGTGGGCGGGGTGGCTAGAGCGGCTCCGCATTTCGCATGCCCTTTGTGGCGCGGCGAACGGTGCCTCTTTCTTGATGAAAAATGGCACTTGTGGGCTGTGGCTTCTGGGTACAGCAATTG